>SWBY01001662.1_pt1 | contig 167942 bp, 135 predicted proteins | sample 4693071 | NCBI WGS metagenome assembly SWBY01 (sample SAMN10267273, study PRJNA491770) | bioreactor metagenome | isolation source: DHS bioreactor inoculated with marine methane seep sediment | place: Japan: Omine Ridge, Nankai Trough | collected 2006-05-06 | reverse complement strand
TACACCTTTAATTTTATGCGTTTGGAAAGATATTTGTGAACAGGTTACTTCATATACACCAGGCGAGATGTTCCGCAAAATAAAATTGCCGTTTTTATCTGACTGAACACCTAGCTGCAGTTCAGTAATTTGAACATTGGCAAATGGAATGGTTTTGTTATTTTCATCTGTTATCTTACCAGCTATTTTTCCTGTTGTTCCGGCAAAAAGTGAATTGAAACAAACTATAAACAGTAGGGTGATAATTTTCTTCATTCCTTTCTCCTGATTCTAAAAAAAATGTTAATTCTTAAAAATTAAACTCTGTATTTACCATGAATAAGAAAGTCCACAAATAATTCTTCTTCCGAAACTCATGTTATCAGGATTGTTGGTGTACAAATCATGTATATGTTGAGTTTCCCCGTATGTATAATTACTACCAGGGTCTTCCAGATTTGCACCGTCGTAATTGGCTGATCCGTTAATATAAGCATAATCAATATTACGCTTATCAAATAGATTCTCAATTTTGCAATAAGCATCAATATGATTACTATTATGTAAAATAAATCCTTTTGTAAATGATAAATGAGCAACGTCTGTAAATGATTTTCTTTTATCCCCACTTTCACTATCTTCCTCACCTATATCGGTGATGGGAGTACCAGAAGCAAAATTGTACAAAAGATTTATACTAAAATCATCCAATGGAAATACTATATCTGTAAAAGATAAAATCAAATTTTCTTCATTTCTTACTTCTAAAGCAATATTCAAAGATAAATTATGCCGTGAATCCCAGGCTGATGAAGATTCCAATAAAATATCCTGATCTTGATGAAAATAGTCATAGATCATAGCGTCAGTTCCTTTAGTCCAACCTAGAGTATACGATAATGAACCGAAGATGAAATTTGATAGTTTTTTCTGGAGGTTGAAATCCAATCCACTAGATCGCCCGTAATTTCCGGATTTGTACTGATTGTATTCAACGGCTATACTTCCTGCAATCAATTCTCTATCCAAACTCACATAATTGTAATTACTTTTATAAAATATTGTAAGATCTGCTATATAGTTGTCGTTAAATTGATGCTGTAAACCGAGTTCACTAGTTGTGGTGGTAGGTGGTTTCAGATTTGGATTGGCAAGAAGAAATACTTTTAGATCTTCATTATCATAAATTGTATCATGCCAGGAAGCATTTGGATAAATAAATTGCATTTGAGGAATCTGTGATTGACGATTATATGCAAAATGAAGCACATTGGTCGAAGATATAACATGAGAAACCCTTAACCGAGGAGAAATTGTATAATGCAATCGTTCATCAGATTTGAATTGGGTTTTCTCATATTTATTCATATCATTCAAAACCATATACTGATTACCTAAATGCCACATATCCAAGCGTAATCCAGCATTTATAACCAGGCCTTCCCACTCCATTTTATCTTGAAGGTACCAGGATAACTGCCATGGTTTGGCTTTATAACCAATAGTTTGACCGGAAGCGGCAAGTGTTGCTACATATAATTCTTCCAAAGGATAATAATATTTGTAATTGTCGAAAAAATAATTATATGTACTATCCTGAGGTGTGGCATAGTTGGAAATATAATAATTGTACCTTTCTAAATCCAGTTCCCAAGGGCTGGAATATTTGAATTGCTTTAGGTCATGTTGAACAAAATTAATACCTGATTTCAGGTCATGAACCGGATTAACCTGCCATTCCAAATTAAAATCTAAAGTATAATTATTACTATAATTTTCAATGAAGTCTGGCGAGATAGCAGCTGGTGACATGAATTCTAAAATATCATTGTATTGGTTTAATTCTGGTAAATAATATCTCCAATGAAATAGTAAAAGATTATCTGCAATACCATAATTATAATTGTAAATAATCCCTGCTGTATTACCAAGATGGTTATTTCCATAAAGATCAAAAATTTCTTTATTAAAATCAAAAAATGAATCTGAAGAAATATTACGAGGTTTATTTTGATACTTACTTTGGAAATGACTGGCTGAAAAATTTATAATCATATTGGGTTGCACTACATTTTCATATGAAAGGACAAATTGATTATTATTTATATTATTTTTTTTGTAATGCTCCAAAGCATAACGCCATCTATGATTATATGGTTGCCAAGTATTTTCTTCATTTCTAATACTAAATGCCAATTTCTGAATGGGAGAGATTTTGTAGTTAATTTTCATATTACCATTTGAAAAATTATAAAGCCTATCATCTAAATCAAATCCAGCATATTTATCCCGCTTTATAAATGGATCGTAATATTTAATTTCAGACCAAATAGGATCCAGATAAAGAAGCTCTTCACCTGCGTTTGCTGCATATTCGTAAATGAATTCAGAATCGTGTTTATTACAACTATAATTCAAAAAGAAAGTTAATTTTTTGTTCCACGAAGGTATAACAGGACCGGTAATTGAGAACTTGACATGATCATAATTTTGGTTTTGCTTAGAAATTAAATGATCGGAGATCACTTCGATCTTACCTCTGTATTTAGTACTTCCATCTTTTGTAATAATACTAATTATTCCTGATTGAGCATTTCCATATTCAGCTGGAAAACCACCTGTCATCACCTTCATTTTTCTGATCGCATCAATATCAAGAGTAAGAACTGATCTGCCATCCATCACATTATTCACAGAAATCCCATCTATCATAAAGGCAACTTCACTTACTGTGCCACCACGGATATGCAATTCTCCATCCACCACCTGTACCCCTGCTTGAAGAGCAACAATATCCTCAATTTTCTGGATCTTAAGGTCTTCGATCAACTCACTAGACACAGGATTCCCAGAGCTTGTTTTAAGACGATCAACAGCTGAAGTCCTTGCTTCAGACACCTGGATTCCTTCAATTTCTGTTGCCTGTTTTGAAAGATTAACATTCAAAATCGTTGTTTCATCAGACACTATATTTGCACCTGTTTTCTGATGTGTTTGATAGGATATTTGTGAGTAGATCACTTCATATATTCCAGGTGTGATGTTCCGCAAAATATAATTTCCTTTTGCATCTGCCTGAACTCCCATCTGCAACTCTGTAATCTGAATGTTAGCAAAGGGAATAATTTTGTTATTTTCGTCAGTAATTTTACCGGCAAGTTTACCAGTAGTTCCGGCATGAAGTAAATTCATCAATACAATAAAAAACAGAACGACCATTTTTTTCATTGAATTTCTCCCCCATGGATAAAGTTGCAATTGTTGTGCCAGCGATTATAAGTTAGTCTAAAGTTATTGCAACTTATATCTCTAAATAACTTTACTGCAATTCCTCAAGGTAATTTAATGCGGAGTTTATTCAACAATGTGTAACAAATAGATAATAACTTCGCAATTAATTTTTCTAGATAATCAAATGAGCTTTTTCTTTAAAATCCAATATTTATTCAAAACTGAAAATGAGAATAAATGATTTCTAGTCAACTATTTATTCCTATCCTGCTATGAAGATTTCTGATACTTTTAAATTATAAAACATCAGAGAAAAGAGTCTAAATCACCCATTGACAGCTTAAGGGTTAAACAAATTTTGGCAGCAGATGTAAATAGAATTAAATTATTATAATGTATTATGATGAAAATGAGGAAATTTTGAAATATATAGTTACAGGAAAAGGATATACATCTGATCTCATAAAACAGGCAGATGCAAACGCAAATATGCTCGATGAGAATGATTTCAGGGATTCAAATCTTATAATTAAATCGGGTGATAAAGTTTATGCGCCTACAGAAAGTGCTCTGGAATCAATATTAGCAAAATCAAAATCCATTGCATTTACAAATGCCGTTACAAAACTTAAAGATAAAGAATTATTTCGCATTTTAATGAGTAGTCTTTACCCGGATTTCTTCTATACAAAAACTTCTTTAGATGAACTGGAAAATCTAAAAATCGATAGAAGTAAAAAATTTATTATAAAACCAACACGAGGGTTTTTTGGAACAGCAGTAAAACAGCTTAACCAAGATACAAATTTAGCAGAAATAACTCAAGAAATCCGAGATGAACTGGCAGAAAATACCCGTTACTTTTCTGATAGTGTGCTTTCTACAAATGAATTGATCATCGAACAATTTGTTGAAGGTGATGAATATGCCGTTGATATGTATTTCAATAGCCAGGGGAAACCGGAAATCTTGAATATCTATCACCATCCTCATCCTGAAAAGGTGGAATATTTTCATGCTCTTTATTATACGAACAAAGAGATTTTCGATAGATTTTACGATGATTTAGTTGTAGTATTTAATGAACTTAATGGTTATTTAAATATCACGAATTTCCCCATTCATGCTGAATTCAAATTAGAAGACAATAAGCTTGTTCCCATCGAAATGAATCCGTTAAGATTTGGCGGCTTTGGCCTGGCCGATCTTACATATTATGCTTTTGGATTCAATCCATTTCTTGCTTTCTTCGATAATTTTAAGCCGGATTGGCAGCAGATCTGGCAGGATCGTAGTGACATGCATTTTGGTTGGGTTCTGGGATATAATGGAACTGATGTTGATGTGCATACACACAATCCAAACGATGCAGCTTTTAAAAAATATTTGGGAGATATGCTGCATTATGTGGAGATCGATCACAAAGAAAATCCTGTATTTTCTATTGCCTATATTCGTGATAAAAGTTCGCTTTCTTTACAGCGATTGCTCAATACAGAATTTAATGATTTCTTTTATCCAATAAAGAAAGGCGCTTGAAGAATATACTTTCAAGCCGAAAAGATAGCATACACAATTTGTTTTAAAACTTTCCTTGCTCAATTTTTCTTTATATAAAATCTTACAAAAAAGTTTATTGGATAATAAATGAAAGATACAAATAAAATCGTTGTTAAAAAAGCAAGTGAACACAACCTTCAAAATATAGATGTATCTATACCTAAAAATCAAATGACAGTGGTAACAGGAGTTTCCGGTAGTGGAAAGTCTTCTCTGGCCTTTGATACAATTTTCCGAGAAGGTCAGCGCCGATATCTGGAATCGTTTTCATCCTACGCCAGATCATTTCTGGGAAAGGCTGGTAAGCCTTCAATGGAATCAATATCTGGATTATTACCTTCCATCTCCATCGACCAAAAAACAACCACTGCCAATTCCCGCTCTACTGTTGGAACCCTTAGCGAAATCTATGATTTTCTACGTTTACTTTTTGCCCGTTTAGGAAAATCAGATCAACCGTATTTGAAATTAGATCGGAGCCTTTTTTCTTTCAATTCACCACACGGTGCCTGTCCAATTTGCAAAGGGTTGGGAGTTCAGGATCGTATTGATCCCGATTTACTTATTTCCGATCCAACCAAAACCGTAAGAGATGGTGCTTTTGCCATGACAACTCCATCCGGATATATTGTTTATTCCCAGGTTACGATGGATGTGTTGAATGATGTTTGTAATGCTCATGATTTCAGTGTTGATATTCCCTGGCAGGAACTTACCGAAGAACAAAAAAAAGTAATTCTGCATGGTTCGAATCGCATTAAGGTTCCCTTTGGAAAGCACCCTTTGGAGAATCGTTTAAAATGGAGCGGTATTACTGCAAAACCACGCGATGAAGGATTTTATACCGGCATTGTCACCATAATGGAAGATATTCTTAAACGAGATCGGAATGGCAATATTCTGCGTTTTGCCAGAAGCATCACCTGCCCTAGTTGTAATGGAACCCGATTAAATAGTAACGCTCTTTCTGTTAAATTTAATGGCAAAAATATCGCTGATTTGAACTCACTTTCTTTGCTGGAATTAGATACTTTTTTATCAAATATTGAATTGAAAGATAATTCAAAGAAAATTGCTGATCTAATAATTTCAGAAATTGCTAAGAGAATAAAAATCCTCGATCAGCTTGGCTTGGGATATTTAACTTTAGATCGTGAATCCACAACTTTATCTGGTGGTGAAGCTCAAAGGATTCGGTTGGCAATTCAAACTCTAGGTGATCTGCAAAATGTTCTTTACGTGTTAGATGAACCCTCGATTGGGCTGCATCCGCAGCACAATGGTGCACTGATAAGTGCACTGGCCGGCTTGCAGCAAAAAGGTAATACATTGCTGGTAGTAGAACATGATGAAGATTTTATTCGCAATTCGACTAATTTAATTGATATCGGTCCAAAAGCCGGCATCGAGGGTGGAGAACTTCTTTACAGTGGCAAAACTTCCGAATTTTTTAAAGAAGATCATCCTAATAGCTTAACCTGGAAGTTATTAAAAGAAGACCCTGATTACAAATCACTTTCCTTAAGTAGATCAGGAAGCGGAAAAGTCTTGCAGATTAAAGGTGCAGTTATAAACAATCTGCAAAATGTAGATGCGTCGTTTAAACTGGGCTGTTTAAATGTAGTTTGCGGAGTTTCGGGTGCAGGTAAATCATCACTAATAGAACAAACTTTAGTTCGTGCTTTGCGTCAGAAACTGTATCGTGCAAAAGAAATTTCTGGGAAACACGATTCAATTGAAGGTATCGAAGACATCAATAAAATCATAGATATAAATCAATCTCCAATTGGGCGTACACCTCGCAGTAATCCTGCCACTTACACCAAATTATTCGATCATATTCGAGGACTTTTTGCTGAGCAACCCATGTCAAAGGAAAATGGTTGGAAGAAGAATCGTTTTTCTTTCAATGTTAAAGGTGGTCGTTGTGAACATTGCCAAGGTGCAGGTATACAAGAAATTGGCATGCACTTTTTAAATAACATTTCCGTTCCCTGCCAGCACTGTAATGGTAAACGATTTAATGCAGAAACTCTTGAAGCAAAATATAAAGGAAAAAGCATTTTTGATGTATTGAAACTTTCAATTCAAGAAGCAGCCGAATTTTTCGAAGAAAATAAAAAGATCAGTAAATTTTTATCTGCTCTGCTGGATTTAGGGCTGGGTTATATCAAGTTGGGACAACCTTCCACAACCCTTTCCGGTGGAGAAGCGCAGCGTGTGAAGCTAGCCAGCGAACTAGCTAAACCTGATACTGGTTCTACATTATATATTTTAGATGAACCCACTACCGGACTTCATCTGTATGACATTATTCATCTTCTCAAAGCTCTTCATAAACTAGTTGATAGCGGCAACACTGTTATTATCATCGAGCATCATCCACAGATAATATTCTCAGCAGATCATATCCTGGAACTTGGTCCTGGCAGTGGTGATAATGGTGGAACAATAATCTTTTCCGGAACAGCGGCAGAAATGTTGGAAAGTAATAATTCTGTTTATGTAAATTCGATTTCTTCCAAAGTAAAACCTGAATTTCAAAAAGTAATATCAACTAAAAATTTCATCGAATTGGAAAACGTAAGCACACATAACCTTAAGAATATCTCATTAAAAATACCGCATAACAAACTTACTGTGATCACCGGAGTTTCCGGCAGCGGCAAGTCCTCACTTGCTTTCGATACGATCTTTGCTGAAGGTCATAAACGCTTCACCGAAAGCCTTTCTACTTACGCTCGCAGATTTATGAAAAACCTGTCTCAACCTGAATTTGATAAACTCACCGGTCTTTCCCCTACAATTGCTATCAACCAACGGTCACGTTCAAATAATCCACGTTCTACTGTTGGTACTTTTACAGAAATTTATGATCTCCTTCGTTTACTATTTGCTCGAGCTTCAACAAATGATAATTCTAAGCGACAACCTCTTTCCAACGAATTTTCCTTCAATCATGAAGCAGGTGCCTGCCCCGTGTGTAAAGGTCTGAGAAATAAGATGAAACCAGATCCAATCAAGATTGTTTCAAATCCCGAGAAATCACTTATAGCTGGAGCTTTGAATGGCACTAAAACAGGCAAATTTTACGGAGATCCATGGGGACAACATGTTGCAATTCTTAAGGCTGTTGGTATAGAATTGAATTTTGATTTTTCTAAACCATGGAATGAACTTTCCACGGATGAACAAAAAATTGCCATGTATGGAACAGGAAAAAAATCCTTCGATGTTAACTGGCAATTCAAAAGGAAAAACAGAGAAGGAGAACATAAATGGAAGTCTGATTGGTTGGGATTCTGCGGATACATCGAAGAAGAATATCAACGAAAACATCAGGATAAACGTGGAATTGCATTGTTGCCGCTTTTTAGCTCAATCGAGTGTGAAACATGTTCAGGATCAGGATTAAAACGGGAAATATTAAATTATAAAATTGCCGGTTTGAATATCTATGAATTTACATTATTTTCTATAAAAAAAATATCTAATTATCTTAGTGAGTTAAACTTAGATTATAGTGGTTTTTCAACAATTCAAAATAAGGTAATCAATGAAGTTAATCCTTTCGTTCAAGCTAAATTGCAGAAGTTGATCGATGTGGGATTGGGCTATCTTACACTGGCTCGAAAAACAGATTCTCTTTCCGGAGGTGAATTACATAGATTGCAATTAACAGTACATTCAGGTGGCAATCTAACAGGAGTTACTTATATCCTGGATGAACCAACTATTGGTCTGCATCCACGTGATACTGAAAAGATGATATCAACCTTGAAAGAACTGCGAGATAAGGGAAATACTGTACTGGTTGTGGAACACGACAAAGATATGATCTCCAATGCCGATCACCTTATCGAACTAGGACCCGAAGCCGGAACAGAAGGTGGAAAAATCCTGGCAAATTGTGCAGCAGACAACTTGGAAAAACTGGGTAAAACCCAAACATATCAATACATCAATGGGAAAAAGAAGTTGCATCAAAGTACGCGAAGATCAGCAAATAATACTGCTTTTAAGATTAATGGTGCCAACGCCAATAATCTAAAAAATATTGATGTAACTTTCTACAAAGGTTTAATTACGACTATCACCGGAGTTTCCGGCAGTGGAAAAAGTTCTCTACTTTTTGATGTTATCTATAATTCATTTAAGAATAAACGAATTTCTCAGGCTAAATCCATCGTTGGATTCGAGCAGTTTGACAGTGTTGTGCTGGTTGATCAACAACCGATTGCTAAATCTTCGGTTTCTACTCCAGCAACCTTCAGTGGTGTTTTCGATCGTATTCGCAAACTTTTTGCAGCTACAGAATTAGCTAAGAGTTTTGGGATCAATCATTCAAATTTTTCATATTTGAATAAAGTTGGCCAATGCTCAAACTGTAAAGGTCTGGGTTATAAGGAAGTAAGTATGGATTTCCTGTCAGATGTGCAATTGGAATGTGATGTATGTCACGGCAAACGCTACAAAGAGGAAATTTTGAATATTCCATATATTGGAAGCAATATTTCAGAAGTTTTGGATATGACCATCAAAAATTCTGCAAAATTTTTCAGTGATAATAATAGAATAATATATTATCTACAGATTTTAACAGAAGTTGGTTTGGGTTACCTTACTCTCGGACAGCCACTCAATACACTATCCGGTGGTGAAAATCAACGCTTGAAACTGGCAAAAGCACTGCTTGATTCTAAACAGGATCAGCAAGTTTTGTATTTATTGGATGAACCTTCCACCGGCTTGCATTTTGCTGACATCTCTAAACTGTTGATTTTGCTGGAAAAAATAAGAGATGCTGGTAATACCATTATCATTGTTGAACATAATACAGATATAATCAAAGCCAGCGACTGGGTGATTGACCTTGGACCGGAAGGTGGAGATGAAGGTGGATATTTACTCGCATCCTGTCCTCCTGAAGAATTGAAAGACGTTAAAGAATCGATAACTGGAAGATATTTATAATTTCTCGGACTTAAATAAAAATTCGGTATTTTTAAATATTGATCATTATTCCCACATGGGAAAATTGATATTTTACTTGTGTTGTAACACTTGCTTACATTTAACTAATCAGTTTTATTATAATCTTTGTAATCTGATACTTTTCTACCACCTTCGTTTTGAACTGTCTCAAAATACGAGACAGTTGAATTTCTTTCTAATTCTCCTTCTCTTAAAATATTATTTACATGCCTGGAGATGGTTTTATAGTTTTTATCAAATAGTACTCCCATCTGTTTTTGATTAAGCCAGATTGTTTCTTCTTTTAAATTTACTTCTAATGTTGTTTTCCCATCGGAAGATTGATAAATAATTATACTCTTTTGTTCAAGATCACTCATAATTATTCTACCTTGAAATTCTCATACTCTTCTTTGGAAAGTGCAAATTCAGGATCAACGATGAGAACTTCTGCGTAGGTGAGTTCATATAATTTGTAAGTTAATATATCAATGCTATCTATAAATTTATCCTTCTCATATTCCTGATACTTATCATATAAAGCTGTGATCAATACTAAGTATTTATTAGGCAATTGATTATATAGTGGTAATTGTGATAATATTGTTGGCTTAACTTGAGCTAATACTCTACCTTTTTCAAACGAAAGAAGTTGATAGAAAAAAGTTAATAATTTTGAATTCAATATCGCAATGAAAAACTTACTTAATCCTGTATCAATCAGTGAAAAAAGAAAACATCCATCACTCGGATATGTCCTTTTACAATCCAAAGCACAATTCAATTTATCTGAAGTAATCACTCCTAAAATTTTAACTTGTTTTTCAAAGATTTTCTCATCGCGTGATCTATGAAGAGTGTAATATGGATGCTTACCATTTTTTACTTCTGAACAAGTTATTTCATTTTTATATTGATCAATAAATTTAATTGCATTCGGAATAGATTTTACATCAGTTTTTTTTGTAATATATAATAAAAACTTCCCATTGTCATTAATTTTAAATCTGTGAATATCGTTACCGCCTGTACACGTTGCTCTGATTACAGACTCTTCAATTTTAAATTGGTTAATTATATTTCTATCAATTATGAAAGCTTTCTGTAAATCCGGGCTAACGCCTCTTTGTATACCATCTACATCGATGACATCAGTTATTGTTTTAGGATATTTTAATAAAATAGAATATGAATTAATGTTCTCAGTTGGAAATAAGTTATTTGGTAATTTTCTAAAAAAACCACTCTTTACACATTGAGTTTTAAGATTTTGAAATCCACTCTTATCTACTTTGCCAATAACAGTTTCTAAAGAGTTAGATTTAAAAATAATTATCGATGAAGCTCTTGCAACATCATGAAAAACTCCATCACCTAAATTTATTATTACTGTAGGGTTAAGATTTTCGTATATTCTTTTCCTTAATTTATAATTATCCTTTTGATAAAGAAAAACATCGGGAATAATTTGTGACACAATTCCATTTTCTACTTTTACTAAATTCAAGCCATTTCTTACAAAAAACATGAATGAATCAGTCATTCTTACAATTATATCGCGGAATTTAGATTTGTAATATAACTGATTTCGTTCTGTAGATTTTGCACCCCACGGCGGATTCCCAATCACAATATCGAATCCAATAAATTTTCCAGCATCATCAAGAACTTCGGGGAATTCAAAGCGCCATTCAAAAGCATTGCGGTAAATTTCGCCGCTTTCCCATACTTCCCATTCAGCTTTAGCTTTGTTGTAAGCTTTTTCAGTTTGTTCAAACTTTTTAGTATTCAGTTTGATTTTACGATCTTCTTCAAACATATCCTGATCTTCGAAATAAGAATTATATTTTCTTTCCAGTCTGGCAAATTTACGGTAGACATGCATTTGGTGCATCATTTGTTTCTGGAATTTGGATTTTATTTCATTGATAGTAGAGACGAGATTTAATTTCTCCTGCTTATTCGTAGCATTTTTATATTGTCTTACTTTTGTCAGATATTCAGCAACAGTCATATTTGTTTTCTTGAGTACGGTAGAGAAGCTGTCCTCCAAATTGAAGCGACTAATGAGAGAATTTCCACATTCTATATTAATATCAATATTAGGAAGAGTATGTAAATACTTGAAATTACTTTCTTTTGTATAATAGGCATTTTTCAGCAGTTCGATCCATAAACGCAATCGGCAGATATTCACTGAGTTTGGGTTTATATCAACACCAAATAGGCAATTTTCAATAATGGTTTGTTTTTCACGGAATAATGTTTCTTGAATATTTTGTAATTCAGAATGTGGTTTATTTGCTTCGTTCAATTTATATTCAAATGGTTCTCCAAAACCATCATGGATATTCAATTCATCATTTATTACCTGAATATTCCAATCTCTGCGTGGTTTAGCATCTGTATCACATAAAATCCCTAATTCAGATTTAACTGCGATCATTTCATTTAGAACAGAAACGAGAAAGTGACCTGAACCAACAGCAGGATCACAAATTGTAATTGAATTTAAAACATCATTTGCTTTTTGAAGTTCTTCTGATTTGTAAATGTTATTTGTGTAGTTCTTCAATTCATCAAATTCAGTAAAATTCCGTTCAAAAGCAGTATTCAATTTATCCAAAACAGACCGGCGTAATGTCTCTCGGCTCATATACATGGTAATGTAGCCAGGTGTGTAAAATGAACCTTCCTTATAACCATTTATCTTTTCAAAGATCAGCCCCAAAACCGATGCATTGATTAGAGTCTTTTTTTCTTCTTCAGGAATGATCTTTGAACCAAAATTGAAGGCATCCAAGAAACGAAGTAAATATTCCAGAGTATTCATTTTGCCTGAAATTCTTCTCTTTCCGGTTTTCAAAACTGTTTTTGAATAAATTGAAATTTCCAGATTTGTTAATTCTGTGATGCTCACTTCTTGTTCTTGCGAAGAACGATCGAAAAGTGAACTATTCAAATATGGAAGATTTGGATAATTTTCTATAATGTATGATTGTCTCTCATCTTCTTTCAGAGCTAACACTTTGAAAAACAAATCAGCAAGATCATTGTATGAACGTACCTTATTAGAACTTAAAAAAGCATATTGCTGATCGCTGTTGTGATAGTTGATAAGTTGAGCTTCAAGTAATTTGAGAAACAGAATTCTGTTGATCCAGGTAATATTCAATTGCAAAGCATAATTGAACTGCTGATCTTCTGTTGATGCTCCATAATTTTCAGGATTTGTAATTGTATGAGTTTTCATTTGTGAAATCGTATTTTCCAGCAATGAGCCAGATTGACTTTTCTCACAACGACGAATCAGTTTTTTATTTTTTTCTTTATATTCTTCTAATCCCATAATATATAGAAGTTCATTGTAAAAATCTTTATTCAAGTCGTTGCTGTCTTGCATTGCAGCTTCTTTGAATAAAAATCTGGGAGATAGTATTTGATAAAGCTGTTTTATTTTTGCTTTATTTGCTTTTGAATTAAACTTAGTAAAATCATTTAGAGTAAAATGTACCGTTTCAATTGTTTTATTCATTTCATTGATTTGATCAGATATCACATCATACATTTGCTTTGTACTATCATCATCTGTTTTGTGATCTGTCCAAGAACTGAAGACATTTCGAATTGTGTCGTTCTGTTGAAATAATTTATGAAATTCTTTTGCATCGAATATAAAGAATTCAGTCAAATTTGTGATGATTATATGTTTAAGCTCAATGTTATTATTTTGCATCCTTTCCTGCAGATAATAGAGAATAGCTTCATGCATAGCTTTTTTATTCAAATTATCTACCGTTATCATTCCGGTTTTGTTAATTGGTCGCTTAAACTCAATTAATATTTCTATCCTGCTTTGACATCATCCTTTTCATGAATAACAATATCCGTACCAAATTGACCTGAAAAAGATTTTGTATTAATATAATTGCGTCCTTTATAAAGAGCATCTAGAAGAAAATCGCGAAATATGTTTTTATAATGTTCTTCAGTTTCGTTTTCTGGGGAAGAGTTTAACTTTTCATGGAAAATTTTTAATTCTTTTTCAAAATCATCAAGTATTTTTGGTTTTATCTCGTTTTTACCGAATTTTCCGGTGCAAGCTTTTGCTATAGAAAATAATTTTGGTTTAAGCATCTTTCCTTCCTGAATATTAACTACATAATACTTGATTGAAGTTTATCAACATTACGTCAAATATTTTATAAATAAAACTCTGGAAAAGTATTTTCCGCTATCTCTTATTTGCTACTTTCACAATCATAATTGAGAGAAATATTAAAAAGAGCTACCTTTCAAAATAGAAAGCAGCTCTTTTAAGTATATTTTTCAACCGTTCCGAAGATCTTTCGATCATTCAGAAGGATTAATTACTCATCACAATCTACACAATCATCATATTTTGCATGCTCTTTGAAGCGTGTCATTCCCAGCTTTCCAAACAATGAATCTACCAGCGAATAGAGAACCGGAATTACAAATAGGGTAAGTACAGTGGCAAATGCTAAGCCAAAGGCAATACTTACAGCCATCGGCTTGTAATCTGATGTTGTGCTGGAATTAGAAAGAATTATCGGCATGAAACCGGCAATGGTTGTCACAGTTGTCATGATAATGGGACGCAATCGAATTGCACCGGCATTTATCAGCGAATTCCAGCGATCCACACCACTGGCGCGCTCGCGATTCACAAAATCTACCATGACCAGAGCGTCATTTACCACCACACCTGCAAGTGCTACCACAGCGATCATGGTCATCATACTAAACGGCAATCCTGTAACCATCAATCCAAAAATCACTCCGATGAGAGCAAAAGGTATAGTGAACATCACGATAAGCGGCTGTACAGCAGATTTGAACTGAGTCGCCAGAATCGTAAACACTAAAAGAATCGCAACTAAGAAAGCAAACGTAAGAGAACCACTGGTTTTGCTTTGCTGCTCTGCCTGTCCGCCAAACTCAACTTGGGAACCTGGGAACCTGGTTTCAAAACCATCCAGAACTCCGGTAACATTAAGTGCTTTGCTACCACGCATAATGGTTGTAACACCATCGGCTGTTTGCATTTTAGTTGCACCATTTTCCTCGTATGTTGTCACAGAGCCCGTAATGCTGATCAATCGTTTCCGATCACGATGTTCGATTTTGGCATAACCAGTACTGATCTCTAGATCTGCTACTTCTTTTAAAGCAATTACATCACCATTCATAGTACGAATCGGTAAGTTTTCCAAGTCACTCAGATCGTCGATCTGCTCTTCCTGAACACGCAGCACAATATCATATTCATCCATTCCTGACCCACGGAATTTAGATATATATCCACCAAAAGAAGCAAAACCAACTAAGCGAGAAATGGTCTGCACATTCAAACCATACATAGCAATTTTTTCATGTTTTGGAATTATTCTGATCTCTTTTTTACCTTCAGCAAAACTAGTTTCCAGATCGGCAGTTCCGGGAATTTTTTCAAGTTCCGAAATAATATATTCACCTATCTCTTCCAGGCGTGTAAGATCATCACCTTTCACACGGATCTCGATGTCTTCACCCGTGGGAGGTCCTCCCCTGCCACCTTCTTTAAAAGTGTATGAATACAAGGCGGGAATTGTATCGACATATTTCCTGATTCGATTTTTGATTTGTGCATGTGTAAACTTCATATCATCCAATTCTACCAGATCAATCTTCACTTCCGCATTCTTGCTGTCCACTTGATCTCTATGGTTTTCCCGGTATTGTCCAATTGTACTTACAACTGCATCTATATCTTCTTTTTCTGGTATATTCAAAATGAAATTCTCAATATCAGTAACTACTTCATCGGTTTTTTCTAGAGAAGTTCCAGGAGGTGTTTCCAGGTTTATGACCAATGTTTTGGGCATCCCACGTGAAAAGAACTTGGTTTTTACCAATCCCATTTTTACGGCTAATCCGGAAAGGATCATTGCCACAATTAGTATCAATAATGTTCTACCACGATGTTTAAGGGCAATTTTTACATTTTTGCGGTATTTCTTTACCAGCCAGTTATGTAATTTATGTCCTCTAATTTTCTTATTATAATCACCTTTTCCACCTAATTCTGCTACGTGGGAAGGTAGAATTACCAGGCTTTCAAACAGAGAAGCCAGTAACGCCAGCGAAATTACAATTGGGAAAAAACTGAAGAATTTACCCATTGTTCCTTCCATTAATAAAAGTGGAAAGAAAGCTGCCACTGTAGTTGCAACTGCCGCTACAACTGGCCAGGTAATTTCTTTAGATCCTTTGATAGCAGCTTCTTTTCGACTGAAACCCATCTCTCGATAACGATGAATATTTTCCAGTACAATGATCGCATCGTCCACAATCATCCCCAAAACCAGTATCAATCCAAACAAAGTCAGATTATTCAAAGTCACATCAAGTTGATTCATCATAATGAACGCTAATAGGAAACTAAAAGGAATTCCCCAGGCAGCAAACAAAGCATTCTTCCAACCTATAAAAATCCACAAAACAATAAAAACCAGAACTATCCCCATCATGGCATTATTGCCTAAAGTAGATATGCTATTTTTCACGCGGATCGAGCCATCATTGCGAACTTCAACTTTTAGGTCATCAACCCGTTTTTCAAATTCTGCAGCTTCTTCTCTGATGTTTTCCATTACACTGATGATATTACCGTCTGCTTTTTTATAAACCTGTACGGTTACTGCTTTTTGAGTATTTAATTTACTGATTGTTTCAGCTTCTTCCAAAGTATCGCGTACAGTGGCTACATCACTTATTCTCACAACACCCGAGTTCTCTTTATAGCTCACTACCAAATCACTGATTTCATCAATTGTATCAAATTCTCCCATTGTTCTAATAAGGAAATCGGCATAACCAACTTTTATTGAACCACCGGGAGCATTCATGTTTCTCATATTCACAGCATTGGAAAGATCATTAAGTGTAAGGCCATATTGGCTGAGTTTATGAATGTTAGTATCCAGCCAGATCTGTCGATCCCGTGTTCCGGCAATTTCCACTTTAGATACATAATCCACATTCAGAATTTCGTCTTTGAAATCTTCGGCTAGTTCACGCAAGGCATTGTCAGATAGATCTCCACCTAAAGCTACGGTACACATTTCGTTCACTTCCCGCATTTTAAGCTGCAGCAGATATGGATCGTCTGCATCTTCGGGTAGATTATTAACTTTATCCATCTCAGTATTAAGGTTAGCCCAGGCTTCATCAATATCAGCTTTGGGATCCATGCTTATAAATATCGTTGCCCGACCTTCCGAAGCTGTTGATGAGATATAATCTATGTCTTCCAGGTCGGATATCTCATCTTCAATTCTCTTCACGATCAACTTTTCTATTTCTGCAGGTGATACACCTCGATAACCAACCATAATGTAGAACGCACCGAAATCTACAGCAGGAGCTTCTTCTTTTGGCATGTTGATCACCGTCATAATTCCGAAAATGAAAACAATGATCATTATCATGTTTATCAACACGCCGTTTTCGACAGAAAATTTTGCTAAAGACATAATTGCTCCTTATAGTTTCTGCCACAAAGAACACTAAACAGCACTAAGAAAGGATTGCTTTTATTCTTCGACCATTGCGAAGGTACAAGACCACTCGCAAGGTTTTTATCTGTGCTTTTCTGTGTAAATCCGTGAGCTAAAGACATAATATCTCCTTTTCCGAATTACTTAGCACTGAAACCGTTTCGGGCTTCTACTAAAGCATTTTCCGTTAAACTATCAATTCCATCAATAACCAGTTTATCCCCGATTTCCAAACCAGATGCTATGATAACATTATTTGCTACTTTTTCACCCAAAGTTATAGTTCTGATCTCTGCTCTATTTTCGTTGTTAATGATATAAACAAAAGTCTGATCGTATTTTTCCCGTAGATTCTCTATGGAAGTATAGAGCACATTTTCAAAGGTTTGAGAGTAGATCTGACCTTCGATCACCATTCCCGGGAACAAAACCTTTTGTGGATTTGAAAGTACAATTTCAACTGGATAATTATTGCTGCCGCTGGCAGGTCGAATTCCCGCACCGGTAACTTTTCCCTCATATTCTTTTCCATGATAATTGATAATTACTTTATCACCTTTTGCTACATAAGAAATATCCGATTCACTAACTCCTGTTTTTATGATAAGTTTATTGGAATTAACGATACCGGCAATCTGTCTTCCGGCACTTACCATTTCTCCTACTTCCAAATTCAGTTCAGCGATATAGCCAGAAACCGGAGCGATGAATTCTGAGTTTTCATAGTTTTTACGGGCCATTTCCAGGGACGCTAGAAGTCCATTGTATCCAGCCTGTGCATTCTTTTGTGCACTTTTGGCTTGCAGGAATTCACTTTCTGAGATCATCTCTTTTTCATATAGATTCTGTGCCACTTCAAAGCTGATATTTGCGGATTCCAGAGATGCTTCACCTGCCATTAATGCTGCTTCTGCCTGTTTCAACTGGTTTTCTGCATCAACGTTGTCAACCCTGCCGATAGCATCACCTTTGTTCACCCAGTCTCCCAGATTTTTAAAAATCTCCACAACTTTTCCATTTGTTTCGCTCATTAGATCCACATCAGTAATTCCTTCAAGTTTTCCTGTTATTCTTATGTATTTATCCAAGTTTTGCGGCTGCATTTCCTGCACCATAACCAGGATCGCCTTTTCTTTTGCCTGTCCGGAAAATTGGCCATTTGCCTTAGCATTTGGCTGTCCACATGCAGTTGTAACAAACGCAATTACCATTATTAAAAGTGTGATTTTAATTATATTTTTCATTCAATCCTCCAAAATTATTTTAATATGATTTTATTTAGTAAATCTACATCTTCAGTTCCCATTAACAAAAGGAGTGAAGATTTTGCACTTAAATAGTTGTAGAAACTGGTAGCAACCTGATTTTGTGCAGATGTGTACATGATCTCAGTAGAAAGAAGCTCATTGGCAGTGATCTGCCCGTTAGCAAACCGTTCTTTCATCTGCTCATAGGTTTCGTTTGAGTAATCCAAAGCCAGCTGCGAAGAATGAACCGTCTTAGCTGCAGCCACCATATTCAAAACTGAACTTTTAATAGCTAACTCAATACTATTCTCAGCAGATTCCAAATTGTACTTTGATTGTTTAAGATTACTACGGGCAATGGCAACCTCCAGACCATTATCCACCAGAGGAAAGATTGGAAGAGAAATATTCAAACCCAATTCACCAATACCATCGGTATATTCGTCTTCAAAATCATATTTACTCCAGCGTTTTGCGTATTGTAGATTGAAGGTGGGCAGAAAATTGCCAGCTGCCATCCAAAGTGTTTTATCTTTTGTTTTCACAGATAATCTGGAAATCTGCAAAGTAGGATTCTTATTTAATCCAATTTTCATTATATCATCTACCAGAAGCTCGATTTTACTCATATCGAGTTCTTTAAGATTTACTAATTCAGCTGTAAAATCAGTTTTAGAGATATCTTCCAAATCATCGATTTTATCAAGTTTAAGAAAATTTTCTAAATCCAAAACACTAGTCTGATATAACATTTCCATTTGTATAAGATTTACTGCTTTATTAGCTTGTTCCGATTGTAACTGCAAATAACCTGCTTTGGAAAGAGAACCTGCTTCGTACTTTGCTTTGGCAATTTCTGTATTTGTATAGGAATTCTGCAAATTCTTAGAAGCGATTTCTAATAAAGTTTTACTTTTTAAAACTGCAAAATATTTAGTCTCCAGAATGTTGATTGTGCTTAATCTTGTACTCTTAAAAGATTCATTGGAAATTTTATATGCATCTTTTGCCATGCCGGTACCCAGCCAAACTTTACCGCCATTGAAAAGCGGTTGATTTACCTGCAAGCGATAATTGGAAGATGCATCATAATTTTGTAATGAGTATTGGTCTATCTTCTCTTCATCGAAATACGTGTAACCTCCAATTATTGAAGCTGTTGGAGCTACAGTAAGGTAGGTTTTCCACAAACTGGTTTTACTTGCTTTAAGAACTTCTTCTGAAGCCAGCAATTCAGGGTTATTTTTTAGCGCAATTTCTTTTGCTTCCTCCAAGTTCATGGCACTCAAGCCAAAAACTAAAATCAGCAATATAGTTATTATGATATTTTTCATTCCTTTTCCTCTTTAAAGTCTTTTTGATTTTCGGGAAGCATCGCAGCAGCTTTCATCTCGGTAATAATTTCCAATTCCAAGGCTTTCATTTTTCTCATAGAATTATGCATGATCTTGGCATAAAAAGGAAATTCCGGCATTTCACCACATTCAACAGCTTGTTTATGCTTTTCTTTCATGATCTTCCCTATCTCTTCATGCTTCAATTCACGGTTTTCCAGTACTCTAAGGAATTCTGCATGTGTGATATTTTTCTGAATAAATCTAAAAGCATTCCAAAAATCAAATGGCGTTTGAAACTGGCCTTTGCCCCATAGAAAAGATCGAAGTGTTTCTATAAAATATTCTTTTCCAGTAGAAGTAATCGTAAACACCTTTCTGGGTGGATTATTTCCTTCCTGTTTCATTTCCCCAGTAATATAACCCTTCTTCGCAAGACGTTGAAGTGCCTTGTAAACCGAAGGTGTTTTTACCCGTGTCCACATCTCTATTCCTCGTTTTTCAAAATAGCCGATTATCTCGTAACCATGCATGGATTGGCGATTAAGAAAACCTAGAACTACTAAATCTAAGCGTGACATACAACCTCCTGAAATATCATTTTATTCTTTAAGACAAAATAAGAAAAAATCACTTCGTTTTATTTTCAAGTATTTTCTTTTCTACTATTCTACTATAGAATAACACAAAACATTTCCTGGGCAAATTATTGTCAATTATATTATTCGAAAGTAGAATAACTTTAATTAATGTTAATTTTCAAATGCGGTGAATTGGGAAAAGAAAAGCGGCGTTACCGCCGCTTATACGAACTATGGGTTTAATCGAACTACATTTATGGCTTGGTCACCTTTGTCGGTAGCTGTGATATCAAATTCCACAGCCTCGCCATCGACCAAAAATCTTCGTTCACTACCAACTTGCTGTGTAATTGATTTCCAGTGTACAAAATACTGTTTGCCACTTTCGTCTAAAATAAAACCATAACCTTTTGCATCATTAAACCATTTGACGGTTCCCTTCATATATACCCCTCGAACGTTGATGAGGACGAAATTTCAAAAAAAAATAAATTTAGCAAGTTTTTTATCGAGCAAATATTAAATAAATTTAATTTGACATCAAGATGTAATGAATAAAATTCAAAATTAAGATGAAGAAATTAAGAGATATTTTACTAATAAAGGTTTTTATTATTTCTGCCGTATCACTTCTTTTATCATCTTGTGCTCAAAGAATTTATGATGTAGCTTATCCCACCCTGAATGATGGTCAATACGATTCTGAATTTCCCTATCGAAATTGTTCTAAACAACTAGAAGAAATTTCTGCATCAGTAAAGCTTATTAATTGCATGGCATTTTATGAATCATATGTTTTTTCTAAAGAAGAGATGGTAGTCGGAGCTGATATATTGCAGAAAATCTTAAATTATGATAAAGAAATATTATATGATCATCACCCTGTTTCTGGAACAGCTACCATAATTTCCAAAGCTTTTGATAAAGTTCTAATTCTCACTTGTGCCCATATTGTTGATTTCCCTGATACACTTTATGCTTTTTATCAGAATGAAGAGAATGAGCCAAAATATTTGCAGAGTGTGGCGATCCTTTCCAAGATAGACCTTTATATAAATGATATTCCAAATGGAGACAAGCTGGAGATTCTGGCTATCGATTATTACAATGATATCGCACTATTGGGTGTTGATATTGAAAGAGCTCAAAACTTCATTCCGGTTTTTGACTATCCTATCGGTTCTTCACAAGAATTGGAATGGGGAAGTTTTGTATACATTCTTGGCTATCCGATAGGTAATAAAATGATTACACGAGGAATCGTAAGTAATCCTGGAAAAACAGAGAAATCTACATTTCTTATTGATGCTTTATTTAACAAAGGTTTCAGTGGCGGTCTTGTTCTGGCAATTCGAGATGGGGTTCCCAATTTTGAATTGGTTGGAATTGCTCAATCTGTTTCGGCTGAATACAATTACATTCTTGTTCCGGACAAAGAAAGATACGAATACAATTATAATTTGCAACTACCTTATACAGGCAAATCTCGCGTAGCTCTAAAAGAAGAGATCAATTATGGAATTACTCATGCAATTTCGATCGAAACAATCCAGAGTTTTATTAAGGAAAATGAACAAGAACTCGAATCTAAAGGTTATCGAACTGAAAGTTTTCTAAATAAATAAATCGAACTTACGTTGTACATATTCGTTCAAAGTTACAACTAAATTTATGTCCATAAACGTACAATTTTGTACAGTTTTGTACGCTATTTAATAGGTTAACTTATTAACAAAATCTTCTCATGTCACTGATAGAATACATGTACTATAATTGGCATATCAAATGCATTTATTTAATAGTATGAAATATTGGGGGATTATTTGAAAACAGCATTGATTCAAATTAATTATAGTAATTAAATCCTCATCAACTTTGTGAATTTGATAAAGCTTGTATGCAATATTGAGCATTTTGGTAAAAATCTAGTGCAAATAAATCGTATGAGAATGAAGGTTTGAAACAATAAAACGAAGTTAAGCTTTTATTGTATAGTTAAATAGGATTACAGTTAGTTCAGTAGCTTTTAGTCTGGTAGGGAAATTGCTTTGAAATAGATAAATTAAAAAGGGTGGGAGAGAGTATTTTGAAAAAAATAATATTATTAATTGTTGCAGTAATGATAATACAGCAATTATCTGCAGAATGGATCAGTACATCAAATACAAGTGAGTTATTTACATCATATTCAGAAAATACCAATCAAACAGTATTGCAGTTTTCGCTGAATGGCTTTGAAAGTGAGGTTTTGACAGAGAATGGAGTTGATTACCAAAAAATATCTTATGATATGGAAGGTAAATTTCTGGAAGTCGGCAAACCAGATCTTCCCCGCTTTTCTCGCCTTATAGCAATTCCAGATCGCGGTGAACCAAACGTACAAGTTAATGTGATCACGGAAGAAATCTTTACCAATATTGTTGTTTATCCCAGCCAGGAATTACAATCGGAAAGCCAGACCAAAAATAGATCATTCAGTAAAGATGAGAGCTATTATGGCGGTTCAAAAGTATTTCCGGGAATTCTTGCGCAAACGGATATTCCTGCAATCATGAGGGATCTAAGAGTTGTTAATGTAACTGTTAATCCCTTCCAATATAATCCCGCAAAAAAAGAGCTTAGAGTTATCACAGAAATGGAAGTTACAGTAAATATTGATGGAAATCGTGGTGATAACATTAAGATAACAGATCGTCCCCTTTCGCATAGCTATGATTCAATGTATAAAGCAGCAATTTTAAACTATGATGATATTCCTTTGAGAGACAATCTTTACCAGGATCCCAGTTACTTGTTTATTTATGCTGATGAAGATGAAGTTCTTGAAAATTTGAACTATCTTACAGAATGGAAACACGCCAAAGGCTATGAAGTGAATATTGCCAGTACAACAGAAACCGGTACTACATTAAATGATATTAAAGATTATATTCAAAATGCTTATGATAACTGGACTAATCGTCCGGAATTCGTCTGCCTGGTCGGGGATGCAGGTGGTAATTATAATATACCTACCGGCCACATTGATGGTGGTATGTATAATGGTGAAGGTGATCAGATCTATGCATTATTAGAGGGTGATGACATTTTGGCTGATGTACATTTGGGAAGATTATCATTCAATGATATTTCAGAATTACAAACGATTGTTTCCAAAATCCTGAATTATGAAAGACAGCCCTATATGGGAAATACAGACTGGTACGATAATGTATAGTTAGTAGGAGATCCAACAGATTCCGGACCATCATGTATCGATACGAAACAAAATATTGCAGAAATGATTGATTACTATTATCCAGATATGCAGAATATCGAAGTATATGACACATCGCAAGGTTCATGGGAATCGCAAATTTCAAATAACATAAATGCTGGTGTCAGTTACTTCAACTATCGTGGTTTCGCCAATATGAGCGGTTTTGATATATGGCACATAAATAATAATTTGAGTAATGGATTTATGCTGCCGGTAGCTGTATTGTTAACGTGCATCACAGGAGATTTTGAAGGTACAATAGATTGCCGAAGCGAAGCATTTTTAAAAGCTGGAACTCCATCTAATCCAAAAGGAGCAATTGCTGCAATAGCTACTGCTACTGGAAATACTCATACTTGTTTTAACAACTGTGTAGATGCCGGAATATTTTATGGACTTTTCGTAGAGGACATCCCCAATATGGGAGCTGCTCTGAATCGCGGAAAACTTAATCTTTATATTAATTATCCTGGAAACCCGGGAAATCATGTAAACCAGTTTTCCTATTGGAATACTTTAATGGGAGATCCCGGCATGGACCTTTGGTCAGCAGTACCACAAACGCTTACAGCTATTTACGAAAACCAGCTGCAAGCTGGAGCAAATTACATCGAAGTAAACGTTACTGATGCAAGTGGAACTCCCCAAGAGAATGCCTGGGTCACGATTCTTCAAGGTAATGACGATATCTTTGAAACAGCCTACACCGATGCAGACGGAAATGTACTTCTTTCGATACCTGAAGATAATATTGGAGAAGTACAGCTAACCATTACAAAACGTAACTTTATTCCTTATCTTGGTTCATTTGATATTGCTCAGGCAATGAGTTTCGTAAGTTTCAGCAGTGCTGTAATCGATGATGACAATAACGGAACTTCTGTAGGGAATAATGATGGTATAATTAATCCGGGCGAAACAATTGAACTCTCAGTTTCTCTACAAAACAATGGAACGCAAACCGCGAATAATATTACCGCGGTTATAACGACTGAATGTGATTTTATAACGATAAATGATGGTACCGAAACTTTTGGGAATATTCCGGTTGGGAATACTGCTGCTTCAGCAGATGATTTTGATTTTACAGTATCCGCTGATGCTATAAACAGCAATGAAATAGAATTTGAGATTACTATTCTTGAAGGAGGAGGAATTTTTTGGACAGATCATATCTACCTGCCAATATCTGCCCCGGAACTTGCCTTCCAGGATTATGTAATTGATGATGGAAATAATGGGATTCTCTATCCTGGAGAAACTGCTGATCTTCAAATAAATATCAGTAATATTGGTTCAATTACAGCAGAAAATGTTCAGGCTGAATTATCCTGTTTAAGTTCATATATTATTATAAATGATAATATTGGAACTTTTGGAGATATCGCTTCCGGTGCAACAATAATCAATAATTCAGATCCATTTGACATTACTGCTTTAACCTCATCCATCCCGGCCTCTGAAATTGTATTTAGCCTTAATATATATAATAGCGCTGGCTATGACGACACTATAGAATTTACAATCGTGGTTGGTGAAGCTCAGGTTAGTGATCCGTTGGGACCGGATGAATTTGACTATTATTGTTATGATGATGGTGATGTTGCCTATCTGGAAGCCCCTGTTTACCAGTGGATCGAGATCGACCCTGCGTATGGTGGCAATGGCACGATGCTGCAGTTTTTTGATTATGGAAACATGGGTGATACAGAAAATGTTGATTTACCATTTATACTTACATTCTATGGAATGAGCTATAATACTGCAACGATCTGCTCCAATGGTTGGCTAGCTCCAGGTGAAACTGATCTTCGATCTTTTATGAACTGGGAAATTCCCGGCCCTCTTGGTCCATCTCCCATCATTGCTCCTTTCTGGGATGATCTGATGACGAATAACGGAGATGTTTTCTATTATTACAATTCTGTTCAGCATTTCTTCGTGGTGGAATGGTCTCGCATGTCTATTGAATACAATGGTGATGAAGAGACATTCCAGATTATAATCTATGATCAGGTATATTATCCATCCACAAATGGTAACAACATCATTAAATTTCAATACCAAGTTGTTAACAATGTAGATCAGGGCTCATATGGTACTCCTATCATTGGTCATGGTCAATTTGCAACCGTTGGAATTGAGGATCAATCTGGAACCATTGGGCTGCAATATACTTATGATAATCAATATCCAAATGCTGCTAAAACATTAGAAAATGAAATGGCTATCTGTTTTAATGGACCTCCAGCCCAGCATATCGAACCATTCCTGATATTAGGTGATATGATAGTACAAGATGAGAATAGTAATGGTGTTCTGGAATATGGGGAAATTGCAAATTTACAGATCAATCTAAACAATATCGGTCAAAATGCTGCTCATAATATCCAAACAGTACTTTCCTGCAGCGACCCTAATGCAGTCGTAACTGCTTCAGCATCTTCTTATAATGATATCAATGGAAATAGTTCAGGATTGAATCTTTCAGATTTTGTTTTTGATGTGGCAGATGATTGCCCTGACGGATATCTTTTACCTTTCCAGTTGGATGTAACTTGCAGCGAAGATAACTGGTTGCTTTTCTTTAGTTTAGAGGTTAGCTCTCCTAATATTGTTATTACCAATATTGTTGTCGAAGATGGGAATAATCACATTTTTAATCCGGGTGAAACAGCCGATGTAATATTAACCATGGAAAATATTGGAGGAGCAGAAGCCCTGAATTTAATTTGTGATTTCACTACTTCAGATCCATATGCGACAATAAATACAACATCAGTTTCTGCCGGGAATGTAGCCAGCGGAGAAATAATAGAAGTCACCTTCGAGATGATGGTTGCCCCAGATGCTCCATTACAACATGAAATTGAATTGATTGCCCAACTTTCAACAATCTCCAATTTCACCTTAGCCGAAGATTTCAATCTTTATGTTACTCAGGTTCCAGTGTATCTGGAAGAGCATTTTAATATCTTTCCTCCTACTGGATGGCGGACAGAGAGTGCAAGTGGGGGTGGTTTAGGCTGGCAGCAAAATCCAACAAACGCTGCAGGAGGAGAAATACCTGAATTAATTTGTATTTGTGTGCCGGAAATTACAGCAAATGAAAGAATTGAAAGCCCGATAATTAACACATTAGGATCAATTGAACTTGAATTGGAATATAAACAATTTTTAGCGGAAAACCTAAGAAATTATACGATACGTTTAGAAACAACAGATGATGGTGAGAATTGGAACACAGTTTGGGAACACGTAGGGCAAAATCTGCAGCCGCATACTAACTACATAACGATTGATTCTCCCGATGTAGGATCTGCTACATTTCAATTTGCATTTGTTTTCGAGGGATCTACTCAGACCATAAGTGCCTGGCTTATTGATGATTTTTTACTGGAAGAGGTGGAGGTGGAACCCCATGGTTTTATCGTTGGAAATGTTGTATTAAATGGTGGAAGTGGAAATGTAGAAGAAGTATTAGTTTCAATTGATGGATTTGGTAAGAATCCAGATGAGAATGGAAACTATATCTTGCCAATTGAAGCAGGGACTTATGATGTTTCTGCCTTTTTACCACAATATTCTTCAGTAATGGAATCTGGTATTGATGTAATTGAATGGCAGGTTACTGAAGTGAATTTTTCATTGGATCCAATAACAATAAATAATACCCCGCAAAATCTAACGGCAGAAGCTACATTTAATGATGTTCATCTGGAATGGGAAATTCCGGGTAGTGACAATATTCTTGTAAGAAGTAAAGTTGATAAGAATTCGCAAGCCATGGACAATCGTTCGCTGACAGGTTACAATGTATATCGGAACAATGAAGTGATCTCGACGATCAATGATATTTTCATAGTCTCGTATAATGACCTGGAATTGGATGGTGGTGATTATTTATATTATGTTACAGCAGTTTATGATGAAGGTGAATCAGTTCCTTCCAATATTGTAGATGTTTCAATTGAGTTGATACCACCACAGGAACTTGTTTATCAAATCACTTATCCTAACATGGTTCTTTTGCAATGGGATGCTCCACTTCCTTCAGTTTCCAGGGATTTCAGTGAATATCGAGTTTATCGTAATAATGAAATGATCGCAGAGAATATTGCGTCTACATTTTTCTTTAACACAGAAGTACCAGCAGGATCTTATGCTTATTATGTTACTGCCATGTATGGACAGTATGAATCTGAGCCTTCCAATGAGGTTCAAGTAGAAATGACCAATACTGATAATATTCTTGCTCCATTGATTACAGAACTAGGTGGAAATCACCCAAATCCATTTAATCCAACCACAGCAATAAGCTTCAGTTTACATGAAGAGCAGGAAGTAAGTTTGGAAATTTACAATATCAAAGGTGAAAAAGTTCGAACTCTTCAAAAGGGAGTTTTACCAGCTAAACTTCACAGTTTGGAATGGAATGGTGAAAACAATAACAATATACAGGTTTCATCTGGAATCTATTTCTATAGAATGATTGCTAAAGAATATTCTGCTACTAAGAAAATGATAATGTTGAAATAAAGATTTAGACCTAGCGCAGGTTACACACCTCCGCTAGGTTAAAAAAATAGATAATCCATCCTTGCGAAGGTCGATTTGAACAAGAAGTTCGAAAACGTAAGTCACGCAAGAAAATTTCAGCGATTGTTTATACAAACAACGCAACCTTCGCAAGGTTTCTTTCAGCCCTGAGTAATCGGGGCTTTTTTTTATCTTAATTCTTGACGATCATTTCAAAACATAATTCTTATAATTACTAAAGGTATTGGAGTAAAAAACATTATGCAATATTCGATCTGGATGAATAGCAGAAACCGTAATCGGGATGAATGGAAACGAGATTTTAGCAAACTGCAGAAAGCTGGCATTCAAACTGCGTTATTAAGCTGTAATGTTGTAGAATATGAGAATGCATTGAAATATTCTGTTGACTTCGATATTCAAGTTCATGCTTGGATCTTTACAATGATCTGTAACGATGAAAATATAATCACACAGCACCCAGATTGGTTTACTGTAAATGGTTGGGGAGAAAAATCTTATGATAAACCTCAATATGTAGGATATTATAAATGGCTCTGCCCCACTAATCCGGAAGTTCAGAAATATCTACAGAAACGAGTTAAAGAACTATGTGGAATCTCAGAACTGGCAGGTGTGCATCTGGATTATATTCGTTACTGTGATGTAATTCTTCCGAAAGCTTTGCAACCTAGTTACAATCTGGTTCAAAACAGAGAAGAACCGCAATATGATTACTGTTATTGCGAGCATTGCAGATCTGCATTCAAACAAAAAATCGGAATCGATCCTATTGATATAGAAAATTCATCGGAAAATTTGGAATGGCTAAAGTTTCGTTACAACAGTATTTCAAATATCGTGAAGATGCTGAAAGATATAATTCACAGTTTCAACAAGAAAGCTACTGCAGCTGTCTTCCCCACCATTATGCAACAAAATGTTCGACAGGAATGGCATAAATGGAATCTTGACGCAGTTTTTCCAATGCTCTATCACTCTTGTTATGATGAAAATTTTAACTGGATCGAAAATGAAACCAGAAAAGGAAAATCAATAATAGATTCGACCGAAATGCACAGCGGATTATATATTCCTGCAATTAAACCAGATGATTTGAGACTGGCTATTGATTCAGCAAAAAATGGTGGAGCAGACGGTGTTTCATTATTCGATTTCAATGCCATGAAAAATGAACATTGGAAGATTATATTTCGAACTCCTGCTAATCCTCTATAGCAAAGAGGATCAAAAGATGCCGCAGGAAGAAAGTATCTCAGTAAAAACCCGATGTATTACGTCAGGATATAAGGAGAAATAATGCAAAACAGCATAAAACAATTTAAAAAGCCACCTAAGCGACATCAACCCAAAGGACTTACGATCCTATATGAAGATCGTGATATATTAGTGGTAGATAAAGTGAACGGTCTTCTAACTGTGAGCAGCGAGAGAGTAAAAGAAGATACCGCTATTTATCTTTTGAATAATTATGTACGAAAAGGAAATAGTAAATCCAGGAATCGAGTGTTTATTGTACATCGTCTGGATCGCGACACATCAGGTGTTCTTGTGTTTGCCAAAACAGAAAACGTAAAACGATTTCTACAAGATGAATGGCAGGGATTTAGCAAAAAGTATTTGGCAATTGTGCTCGGTAAGTTGAACGATAAAAAGGGTTTAATAACTTCTTATCTTGCTGAGAATAGTATTCACAAAATGTATTCAACTCCTGATCCTGAAAAAGGCAAACTCTCTAAAACAGGATTTAACGTTTTGAAGGAATCGGCAAAATACAGTCTGCTGGAAATTGACCTGATTACTGGCCGAAAAAATCAGATCCGGGTTCATCTGGCAGACAAAGGTCATCCTGTAGCCGGTGATAAGAAGTATGGATTTAAAGAAAAAGGAATTAAACGGCTTTGTCTGCATGCGGCTTCTTTAACAATACTTCATCCTTTTTCTAAAAAAGAAATGACTTTTACTGCTAAAGTTCCGGCTTATTTCGATTCATTGATGAAAGAGCCAAAGATAAAAGTGATCGCGTAGTGTAGTTCGCGATTCCCATCTGAAAACGTAATTTCAAACCCCGTCCTTTAGAGCGGGGTTTTATTTAAACAAAAAAACTTCTTGCCAGAAATCACCCCATTGAAAAATACAGTACTGTAAAGTTCTATAGTGTATTCTTCAGTAGTGGAAAGTACATCTATTGAGTTTGAGTGAAAATAAGATAGAAAAAATATAAGGAGGATCTGATGTCTAAAACACATATGGTTGTGCTGGGAATTCTAAATGAAAGACCTATGTACACTTACGAGTTCAAGCAGATCATTGAGGAACGCGGATTTGAACATTGGGCAGGAATTCAATTGCGGTCGGTATATAAAGCTATGGAAGCCCTGGCTGCCAAAGATTACCTGACTGGAACGAAGAAAATCCATCCCAACTCTTCATTTGTAACGATCTATGAAGTGAATGATGAAGGTAGATGTTATCTGAAGAAATTGGTAGAAAAGGCATTCCATTCTAATATCGGAATTGTCGATATCTGGCTGGCTATTGCCTTCATGTTTGCTACAACACGTTCCTTTGCACTGAAGGCATTAAAAAAGCGGCGCAAAGCATTGCTTATAGAAAGAGAATTGGATAATGGTTGGATAGATCGAATCAAAAGTAACGAAATGCACATTCCATCCAATTACCAAGGTTTGATCAAAATGGGTTATGAAACAACTTTCGTTTTGGAAAAACGTTTGGATGAGTGGATTGCTAATCTAGAAAATGGTAAAGAACAAGGTTTCTTTATTGATGAGAGAGAGGGTCATTTATGCGAGGAAGAATAATAATTATTTTACTGCTGTTCACCTGTTTAATTTTTTCAGAAAGAGTGGTAACGTTACAGGAAGTCATTGATGCTGCTCTGGAAAACAATGACGATATGATTGCTGCTGAATATCAGTTGAAAAGCACAAGCTGGGATAAATATGCTGCACTTACCAGTTTCTTACCAACCGCTTCATTCTCATCAAGTTTCCTGAAGCTTGATCCAGCTCCAACTTATAAAGATGATTTTGGAAACGATCAATCATTGGATGATAAGCAGAGAGATCATACTATTCAGATAGTTCAACCAATAACAGTTGGTGGGAAAAGGTTACTGGCCTATTTTATAGCCAGGCGCTTGGAACAAATAGCTGAAAATGATTTTGCAGCTTCAGAATTGGACACACGGAATTCAGCTGAACTGAAATTTCTGAGTCTAATGGAATCTTTTCGATTTACAGATTTGGCTAAACAAGACCTAATATCAACTTCCAAAAATCTGGAAATAACTCAGATAAAATACTATACTGGCATAACATCGGAAGCTGAACTACTTCAAATGCAGAGTGAACATGCAGCTAAAGAAGCAGCCCTGATCGATGCTGATATGTATTATCAGATATCCTCGTTAGATCTGGCAAATTTCTGTAACTTCAGCGACAGAATTTTGATCCCGGAAGCAATCTCTTTTGAAAATCCCATCGAAAAAGTAATTGATAGTTCTGATCTTCATAAAATTTCTATATCTTTGGAAGAATATTGTCTTAAACAAAACCTTACTTTAAAAACTTTGGAGCGAAGCCTTAATCTGGGAAAATTAAGTAGAATGATGACCATCACCGACAATCTTCCCTCCATCAACTTAATCTATGAAAGAAGCTGGACCGATGATTTTGATTTTGATGAAGAAAAAGACAAATCTTCATCTCTGATGCTGTCTGCATCCATTCCAATATTACCATTCGTAGACACATTCTGTAATTACAAAAAAGAAAATTATCAATACAAAAAACTGCTGCGGGAATACAGTTCTGCCCAGAAAGGATTTAAGCTTCAGATCAGCAGCGCAGTATTATCGCTGGCCAGTTCCATCAAGAAACTTAAGTCTTCCGAATTGGCTCTGCAATATGCTGCAAAAACTCTTTTGCAGATGGAAGAACGTTACAGGAATAATCTGGTCTCTGCTAATGATCTGCTGAGCATTTCCATTATGAAACAGAGTTCAGAAATTGCCGTTCTGCAAAACCAGATCAATCTGATCAAATACAAAACCGAGTTGAAAAAGCTTCTGAATCTGAAAACTGACGAAGAGCTTTTGAAACTAATTATAAATATTTAGAGGAGAGAGAAATATGAAAAAGATAATAATATTTGTAATGTTAGGATTGTTGCTTTTCGGTTGCCAGCCGAAACAGGAAACCGTTATCGAAGAAACTGTAGAAGAAATAAAACCGATCAGTGTTTTTGCACAAACAATGATTCTTAGAGATCTTCCCGAATTCATAAAAATTTCAGGTACTTTGGAAGGTAAAACAGATGTTATAATGATCTCTGAAGTTAATGGAAAACTGCTAAAATTAAATAAAAGTTTGGGAGGTTGGATCAATAAAGATGAGGCTATTGGTGAAGTTGATAGTGAAATCATTCATATACAACTGGAGCAAACCGAAGCAGCAGTTCTTTCTGCAGAAGCATCTTATATGACTGCTAGTAGCAACCTTGTAGCTTCGGAAAATCTATATGACCATAAAACCATTTCCAAAGCAGAATATGAAAATGCAATCACTGCTGAAAAAGGTGCAAAAGCACAACTTGATGGTACTCTTGCAAATAAAAGACAAGTGGAAAAAATACTGGAAAATGCTCTTATCACTGCTCCCGTTAGCGGTTATATTTCTGAACTTCCAATCAGTTTGGGAAACTATGTTTCTCAAGGAACAATTCTATGCAGAATCGTGAATTCGAAAACTCTTATCATCAAGACAGGTGTTGGTGAATCTGTAATTAAAAAACTTAGGAAGAATCAGAAAGTCCTACTTACATCCAAGAAGAACGATCTGGAATTCGATGGTAAAATTACCGGATTTGGTGTAGCTCCCATGCTGGGATCGATGAATTATCCAATTGAAATTGAAGTGAAAAACAACTACAATCTTTTAGCTGGGGAAATCGTGGAAGCCAACATTCTCTTAAACTTGCACAAGAACGTTTTTGTGATCAAACAGGAAGCATTGGTTAAAGAATTTGACCACTCTTTTTTATATTTTATTAATTCAGAAAACACCGTGGAAAGAAAGCAGATTTCTATCATTAAAACGATTGGAGATCAATTGATCGTTTCAGGACTTGAAGAAGGTGAAAAAATTGTGGCAACAGGAATTGAAAATGTAGAGGAAGGTTCTCTAGTTACCATCCGCAAAGAGATAGAGGAGTAAACAATGTTTAAACCTAAATTCTCATTTAGGAGGTACCAATGTCTATAGCACGTTTTTCTGTTAAGAATTCTGTTCTAGTAAATATGATCATGTGGATCGTGTTTATAATCGGTTTATATTCCCTCATCACGATACCAAAAGAGGAAATGCCGGCTGTAGATTTTGGAACAATTGTAATAATTGTAGCCTATCCTGGTGTTTCACCGGCCGAGATAGAAACCATGATAATTAATAAGATCGAAGAAGAGATCAGTGATGTAGATAACATTGATTTCATGTCTTCAAATGCGCGTGAAGGACGCGGTACTATATCGATTCAATTCCTGCCGAATGCAGATATAGATAAAGCCTGGAACGATTTGAATGCTGAACTTGATAAAGTGAACGATCTTCCTGAAGACGCACTTGATCCTTTTGTTTTGCGTATAAATATGAGAGAAGTAGCTCCTATATGTGACCTTTCTCTGGGTGGAAATTACTCTGGAAACTCCATGCGGGAAATTGCTGAAAACCTGAAAGATGGAATTCTGGAATTGGATCATATTTCCAAAGTTGAAGTGTTTGGAACTCGCGAACGTGAGATCTGGGTAGAAGCTGATGTTGATCTTTTGGATGAACACGGATTAACTTTGGATGATATTATTAACACTATTAACGCTCGTAACTTCAATATGCCGGGTGGAACTGCAAAATCCGGTACATCCGAACTGATTGTGAGAACAATGGGTGAGTTCAATTCTCCCCACGAAATTGCCAGCCTGCCAATTGATGGAAGCAGTAAAAGTGGACTGCTGAGAATATCTAATGTAGCTGTAGTTACTGATACTTTAGCAGAACGAAATGTGATTTCCAAATTGAACCAGCAGGAATCAGTTTCTTTAATATTATACAAAAAAGCTGAAGGTAATGTAATTGATGTTATCAAGAACATTAGAAAACATATCAATCAATTTCAGGCAAGTGTTCCAGAATTAAGTATTGAGCTGCGAAATGATGTTTCAATTGAAGTGAAAGACAGCATTAACGTTCTTGGTAAAAGTGCAATGTTAGGTATAATTTTGGTATTTATCACATTGCTGATTTTCCTGGGTTGGCGAAATGCACTGCTTGCTGCCTGGGGAATTCCATTCAGTTTCTTCCTTACTTTCTTTTTGATGAATTACTTTGGTATGACATTGAATAATCTTTCATTATTTGCACTTGTGTTAGTTCTGGGAATGGTGGTCGATGATGCTATCGTTGTTATCGAAAATGTGCATCGTTATATGGAAATGGGAATGAGCCGTAAAGAAGCAGCCGTAAAGGGCACACAGGAAATCATGTGGCCGGTGATAGCGGCTGTTTCAACCACCGCTGCTGCCTTCTTGCCTATGTTGATGATGCAGGGAATGATGGGTAAATTCATGCGAGTATTTCCGCTGGTTGTGTCGATGGCTCTTTTGGCATCTCTATTCGAAAGTTTAGTTGTGTTACCAGCTCATATGTCTGAATTAGCCCGTCTCCCAAAAAAGAAAAAAAATAATGAAAATTTGTTTTACGAAAAGATGCTGAAAGTTTATGAAAAAGCACTTAAAAAGATTCTGCATTATCGAGGACGAACAATTTTTGTAGTGATAGCTGTAATGATTGGCTGCTTTGCATTATTGGGAAGTGGAGCTATCAAATTCCAATTCTTTCCATCTACTCTACCTTCGACAATTATGTTCCAGCCAAAATTGGCTGTAGGAACTCATCTGGAAGAAAATGAGAGGATCATAACTTCGATAGAAAATTATATAAATACAATGCAGGAAGGTGTGGATGTGGATGCCATGATCACAAGAATTGGAGTGATGACAGAAGGCTATGAATGGGACACAAAATCGCATAATTCAGAGATCTTCCTTGATCTGGTAGATCGTGATGAAATGCAGTACACACACGAACAGATAAAAGAAGCGATCAGAGTATTCGTAGATAATATCCCTGAAATTGTTTCTTATAAATTTGCTCAGCCAACTGATGGACCACCTACAGGAAAAGATGTTGAGATCAGAGTGAAAGGTGATAACCTGCAGAAACTGGAATCGATTGGAAATCAGATCAAAGAGGAATTGATGAGTATACCGGGTGTAGTTGATATTACTCACGATTTCAAAGAGGGAAAAGATGAATTCAGAATAGTTCCTGATCCTGATAAAATGATGCTTTATGGTGTGAATAATGCCATGGTAGCTTCTGTAATTCGAACTGCCTGTTTCGGAATGGAAGTATCTAAATTCCGCGGAGACGGTGGTGAAGAATATGACATGGTTGTGCGTATAGATCGAAAATACATCGAGAACATAGAAAACTTGAAGAACCTGAAAATTAAAAACTTCCGGGGTGAATTGATCTCATTGAAAGATGTTGCATATTTCCAGATAGAAAAGGGACTAGCAACCATAAAACATTGGGACACAAAACGTGCCATTACCATAACAGCAAATACTGCAAATTACGAAAAAAATGGCCGATTTGTAAAAAGAACACCAAATGAGATCAATGAAATTCTATTTGGTAATCAATTGAAAGGAACTAAAGGTACTTTAGGTAATTTCACCCAGAAATATCCAGGATACTTCATCGAATCTGGTGGTGTAATGGAAGAGCAGAGAAAATCATACGGTTCACTGTTCATGGCTTTCTTTGTAGCAATACTGCTTATCTTTACCATTTTGGCAGCTCAATTTAAATCTTATGTTCAGCCGCTTATCGTGATGACGACAGTTCCTTTTGCTTTCATCGGAGTGATCTTTGGTTTGTGGGTTACAAGGCTGCCATTTTCCTTAACGACTCTCACGGCATTTCTAGCTTTGGCAGGTGTTGTGGTGAATGATTCCCTGGTTTTAGTTGATTTTGTTAATCGACTACGAGACGAAGGTATGGATAGATGGAACTCGCTGATCGAAGCTGGTAAAACCAGGATTAGGCCAATCTTCCTGACAACAATCACAACTGTGTCAGGATTGATGCCTATGATGCTATCTACATCCAAAGCTACTGCAGATTGGAAACCGATGGCTGTGAGTATTTCTTTTGGATTGGTGTTTGCCACCATGCTTACTTTACTGGTGATTCCTTGCATCTATTCACTAGTAGATTCTCTGTTTGGAAAGATGAAGCTTACCCGATTTAAGCAGCATATTTCTATCGAAGAAGCATTGGGGGAAAAATAGAAAAAATTTATTGACCTAGGATTTTTTAACCTTGCGGAGGATTTAACCTTCGCAAGGTTTTAATTCTACTTCATTAACACCATTTTTTTTGTTTGTGTAAAATTCCCTTCGGTTAGTTTATAAAAGTAAATTCCAGATGAAACTGGTTTATTTTTTTCATCAGTACCATTCCAAACAACAGAATAATAGTTGTCCCCTCGTACTTCGACAGGCTCAGGATGACACAAACTCGTGGACAACGATTTAACAAGTTCACCTTTTATATTATAAATACTAATTCCGTATTCTTCGTTTTGTTCGATGCTAAACTCTATTGTCGTTGAGGGATTAAATGGATTTGGATAGTTCTGATAAAGTTCAATTCTAGGCTGGATCAGATTGCCCTGTTCTATACCAACTTCCGGTAACTGAATAACATCCACAGTACCACTTGAAAAGTTTGAGACATATAATAGGTTTGCATCATTGTTTACTTCAATACCACTCGCCCCAGCATGTCCGTCTGATACTATTATTGGGTCCCCTGCAAATTCATTATCGTATTTATAAACCGAATCATCACAGGTTACATAAATATTTCCTGCAGCATCTGTAGCCATTGCATCTAAGTAATTCAATCCTGTTTCATGAGCTATCGAAGTTTCTCCATCTGGTAAACTCACAGCAAATATCGGGCAGTTGGTTTGATATGAACAGATCAGAAGTCGATTGTATTCTTCGTCGTATACCATTCCCTGATCATAAGTCCCGATTCCACCATAAGCAAATAATTCTGAAGTTTGCTGGTTAATATCAATCTTATAAACCTTATTATTATGAGTAACTACATATAAATATCCATCGTTTGCCATTGCAATTCCATCTGCATCTAATGAACCACTAAGATAAATATCCCACAATTCTTCTGATGTAAATGTATCAACGGCTTTAACATGTGTACCATACGTGATGTACAAGATATTATCCACCAGCAGATTATTTGCGCAATGCGGTAAACCGGTTAAATACTCAGATTGTACTCCTTCACTATTAACCACGACAACATTTTCACTACTCCAACAGGATACAAAATACATATCCAGAAACTCCGAATATGCTATTCCCTCCGGCATATCCATAAGTTGTGCTGATAAAACTAATGGCAGTAAACACAAAACTAACAAAACTTTCTTCTTCATTTTTCCTCCGTTTATTTTTGAGGATTGAAGTTCAAACACATCGCGGGACGTGAGTTCAATCATTCAATCATACTTTTATCGCTTCTATAAGTAACTTCAGGAAATCATCATAGAATTCCTTCTTTTCATAACCTAATATGATCTCGTTCAGCATGGCACGTAACCCTATTGCCATATGAATCTTATTTCTTCGCACATTCAAGTCAGTTCGAATAGTTCCATTGCTTTGACCATACTTATACGCATTGTCCAACAGGTATTGAATCTCTGCTCGAGCTTCGTTAATCTTAACTTGGAAAATTTCATCATGTGCTTGAGGTTGAATACCTTTCTGATCTAAATGAACGATCATCTTAAAATGTTCAGGATTAGCTATAGAATATTCATAGTTCGCTTGTCCAAAAGCCTGAATACGTGGAATCCCGTTTTCTACTGACTTCATTTTTTCCACCAGGAAATTCCAACGCTGGATTGCGATATTTAAAAAAACCTGTTGATAAAGGTCTTCCTTATTTTTGAAATAAGCATAAAGTGTTTTCCTAGTAAACTCAGATTCTTTAGCGATCTCTTCCATCGTCACACTATCAAAGCCTTTATCAGCAAACAGCTTCTGCGCTGCTTCCATAATTTCCTGTTTCTTTCGATTTTTATCTCTTTCTAATCTCGAAACCAAAATACCTCCATAGTTACTCCATGTAACATTTTTATACACAGCGTGTAATTTATTCAATCTAAGCTTTGTTGTCAAATCTTTTTTCTTTGACAGCTATGGCTCTATCATTAAAAGGAAAATATTAAAAAAATAGTAGTTTTTTAGAAGGATATGATGGTAGAAAAGAAATTTGAAAAACTAGAATTTACAGAGAAATCAGAAACTGGAATGATCGCTGACTCAAAATCATTTTACGACTTAATTAAAACCCGTCGTACAGTACGTGATTTTTCAAATCGTACAATTCCTGAAGAAGTAATTAAAAATGCAATTTTATCAGCCGGAACCGCACCTAACGGAGCCAATTTACAACCTTGGCATTTTGTTGTAGTTTCCGATCCGAAAATAAAACATGAAATCCGTGTCGCAGCCGAAAAAGAAGAAAAAGAGTTTTACCAGCAAAGAGCATCTGATGAATGGTTGAATGCACTTAGACCCTTTGCAACCGATGAAAATAAACCTTTCCTGGAAGAAGCTCCCAATTTGATCGCAGTATTTATGAAAAACTCGATCTTTGATGATCAGGGAAAAACTCATAAAACATATTACCCAGTTGAGTCAGTTGGTATTGCTACAGGTATGCTGATCAGTGCTCTACATTTTGCAGGATTAGCAACTCTCACTCACACACCCAGTCCGATGAGATTTTTGAATAAGATCCTCCAGCGACCTGATTCTGAACGACCTTTCCTGATAGTGGTGACAGGTTATCCGCATGAAAATGCTCAAGTTCCAGAAATCAACAAAAATCCTTTAGAAAAAATTTCTACGTTTATTTAAAAAATAAAAGACTGGAGAATTAATGAATTCAATTTATTATGGAAATAGAAAGATCGAGCCTTCCAAAATTGTATGTGTGGGAAGAAATTACGTTGAACATATAAAGGAATTAGGAAATGAGATCTCTGATGATATGGTTCTATTCATGAAACCAAATTCATCCATATCAGATGAGTTAATTTCTGAAACTAATGAGCCAATCCATTTCGAAGGAGAGATCAGCTTCTTGTATGAAAAAGGAAAATTTTCTGCTGTTGGTTTTGGTTTGGATCTAACCAAACGCGAATTACAGAATAAATTAAAAGCAAAAGGTCTGCCCTAGGAACGTGCCAAAGCTTTTGATGGTGCAGCCCTTTTCAGCAAATTTGTAGAAATCCCTGAAATCAATCAGAATTTAGCTATAGAATTAGAGATCGATGGAAAGATCGTTCAATCCGGCAGTATTCAGCAAATGATCTATAAACCAGATCAGGTTTTGGCAGAGATCCAGACTTTCATAACTTTGAATGATGGTGATATAGTGATGACAGGAACTCCCAAAGGTGTGGGAGTTGTGAACAAAGATTCCGTTTTCGTAGGTAAAATTTTGGAAAATGGAGAGATACTCACAAGTGCAAAATGGACAGCAAAATAGGTAAAAAAAAATGAAAAGCCACGAAGAATACATTAGCAAGACCTATGAATTAGCCAGAAGTGCTAAAGGCAAAAAGAATCACCCCTTTGGTGCTTTACTCGTTATTGACAATGAAGTTGTTCTAACCGCTGAGAATACCGTGATTACTGACAATGATGTTACTAAACATGCAGAACTAAATCTAGTTTCTGAAGCATCTCAAAAACTTAATGCTGAATCACTAAGCAAAAGTATTCTATATACAAGCACAGAGCCATGTGCAATGTGCACTGGTTCAATTTTCTGGGCAGGAATTTCTACAATTGTTTATGGTTGTTCTGCAGCAAAGCTGGGACAAATAGCCGACGGAAACTTTGTAGTTCCCAGCCGCGAATTACTTAAATTCGGTAAAAGAAAGATCGAAGTAATTGGTCCTATTCTGGAATATGAAGGTGCTGATATTCATCAAAATTTCTGGAAATAAGTTATAATAGTGTTTTAAAATTTAGAATAAACATAAAATAGGAAAAATTAATGAAACTACATCTACTAATTAGTTTGTGCATTATTATTACATTCCAACTTTTTTCAGCTGAAGTAGATATCGAAACACAAGGATTAAAAGGCGGATTTAATAATTGTAATTTGAACTTTGAAGGTCACATGGCAGATTCTCAATCGAAGTTCATTATTGGCAGCTATTCCACTTATAAGTCAAATTCAGCTCTGGCCTTCCAAGGTGAAGCATTTATCACTATGAAAGGGGCAAATGTTGGCCCTTATAAATATGATTTTCTCAACCTGGATGTTGACTTGTTAACCAGAATTGACCTGCTTAAAGAGAATAATATATCTCCCTATTTTCTTGTTGGACCATACATTGGCATAAAAGTAATTGGTGAGGTAGATTCACGTAAAATAACAGATGCAAGACCATTTGATTTCGGTGGTATTATAGCTGCAGGACTCAAAATTGATAAATTTTCCATTGAATATCGCTATAATCCTGGCATTACTACTATTGCTAAAGGCGGCGCAAATCTAAAACACGTTGTCTCAAGTATTTTATTTGGAATTGATATAGAAAAGAAATCATGGTTTTAGATATATTAATAAAATATTTGTGAATGAATATGGTAATTAAATATAACTCAAGAATAAGATTGTTTGGCTTAATTATATTCCTAATTATTTTTTCATCAACTATTGTTGCTTCAAAGATCAGCCGGATTACATTGGCGGAACTCCAAGAGAAAACAGACCTGATAGTACTGGCAGAAGTAACAGAAGTTGTAAATGATGGAAATCAGGATCAGGTTACAATTTATGCTGATTCATTTTTAAAAGGAGAAAGCAGTAACAATAAATTCACTTTTACATTGGTTACCCGAGGTGGCCTGAAAGATTTCGATCCAGCCTTGGAAGTTGGTGAAACCGGTGTCTTCTTTTTAAAGCAAAAAGAGCTGGAATATAATTTTGAAAATACTAATAGTGAAAGTGCTGTTTCTGTCGAAAAAGCTTATTGGGGAAGTATTGCCATTTTTGAAAAAGACATTTTTACCTTATCTGAAGCAGATTATATGATTGCTCTGGAAATTTGGAAATCTTTTAGATTAAAGAATGATCAAATATCTAGTATCGCAGATTACGAGAAAGGTTTTCGCAAAGGGTACAATGAACCTCCAGCTCTGGTGGACGGCTCTGCCAGCTACAACCTGGGGCATTCCGATGGGATGCAAGCGAAACAAGGAAAAATACTTGAGTAGATTTAAAAAATCTATGAAGTACTATTGAGATTTGGAGGGCTAAAACTCGTATCATTTCATCAGCAACATTTTACGCACAGCCGTTTGCTCTCCCAGTTTCAACCTGGCAAAATAGACACCTGATGTAACCGGCTGATTATGATGATTTGTCCCATTCCAAACAACTGAATATTGCCTGTTCCCCGCTTGTGTCATCCTGAGCTCTGTCGAAGGGCGGGGATCTGATTTAAAACTGACTGGCCCTTCGATTAACTCAGGGTGACAGTCCAAAGTTTTTACTTTCTGACCTTTCAGGTTATAGATTTCAATTGTCGCATACGAGGACGCTTGCGTTACATCAAAACTAATCGTCGTAGATGGATTGAAAGGATTGGGGAAATTGTTTAATTCAATAACAGAGATCTGTGGAAGATCATGATCGGCTTCCACTACGTAAAACAAATTTTCATAATAACTAAACGTTCCATCGTAATCACCCAGAGTTAGATCAAGATCACCGTCGTTATCCAGATCGGCCAAAGCCGGAGTTGCATTTTGATCACTGGAAATACCAGCCATTATAAATGGATTCTCCATCCACGTTCCTTCGTTGTTGCCAAAGAACTGCACTTCCCCGAATAAATTACCTGTCACTATATCCAGGTTTGAATTCATGTTTAAGTCTCCAACCGTAGGAACGCAGTCTGAGCCAACATCTATGCCGTTGAAAAAGCTCACGGTTTCCAGCCAAATTGGTGAAGATGCTGATCCTGTATTTTCAAAGTAGAAAAGATTACCGGCTTCATTGCCAGCCACAATATCCAAATCTTCATCTGCATCCATATCTACCAGTCGTGGTGCCGACCAGCCACCTAACGCAACCGAGGAGAGCATTTCGGGATCAAAGATAAATCCCGAGCCAGTATTTTGATGAAAATAAAAACCACCGTTCAAATCACCCACAATGGCATCCGGTAATTCATCTCCATTCACGTCACCCACAGTGATGGAAGAATAAATGGAATGATCAATACTGCCAAAATAACTACTGTCTTCCTGCCAGGCTGGTGCACTGGCTGTTCCCACATTTTCATAATATTTAATATCACCTAATTGGCTGCCGCTTACCAGGTCAAAATCACCATCATCATCAAAATCGAACAAGACGGGATTACTGGCTCCACCCACATCGATCACACCACCAAAGAGAATTGTGTTTTCCTGCCAGGAGGGATTGGTAGCTGTTCCGTTATTCACAAAATATTGCAGAGGTCCGGCAGCTGTACCGAAGATCAGGTCGAAAGTGCCATCACCATTTAAATCTACCATACCCGGTGAATTCCAGTAAGTATCGTTTCCAATGCCACTGAAAACACTGCTGTCCTCTTCCCAGATTCCAGAAATTGCACTACCGGTATTTTGATAATAGACAAAACCGTGAGAATCTCTTCCAACCACAATGTCCATATCATCATCTGCGTCCAGATCGCAAAAATAAGGATAGGCATAAAGTCCCACATCACCGAGAAGGATTGCATTTGATTCCGAAAACTGAGCTGAACCGGAAGTTCCTCCGTTCAAATAGATTTTCACAGCTCCACTCTCACTGAAACCTACCACCAGATCCAGGTCGTTATCCGCATCCACATCTGCCAGATCGGGAATCGGATTCTGGCTGGTCGTTAATCCATAGAAGAAGCCACCGATCTGCTGAAATTCTGGCTCATTCGCATTTCCGATATTTTCAAAAAAACTTAGTCCGTTAAAACCCCCTGAGATCAAATCGAGATCTCCGTCTGCATCAAGGTCGGCAGCAACAGTCATCTCGGCATCCAAAGCAGAAATACCGGCAAAAATATCATCGCCCACTGTGAATGCCGGTAAGATGGATGAACCAATATTTTCCACGTATAAGGGAGCGTCGTTTGTATTACCCAATATTATATCCATATCACCGTCAGAGTCCAGATCGGCAAATCGAGGTTGAGAAAAAGTCAAACTGGGAACGCCGCTAGTATTATAAATCGCATCATTTTGCAGCCAGGGCTGACCACTAATTACACTAGAAAACAAAACCACAGAAAATACAATTAATATTTTTTTCATCTCGATTTCTCCTGTTTCTTCTATTGCTTGTATTGCTAATACGCAAATTTTCGGCAAGAAGTTTGTTTGCCTGATGCTGAAAATAGGGCTTTTATTAATAGTTGACATCGTTCTTGTGAAATCGTTATTTTGTATTTGATTTAAATATTATGAAAGAATTAAAAAAAATGATATTAGCTACTCCTCAGGAAATCGACGAAACAGAATTCCGTGAATTCATTGCAGAATTCAGAGCAGCTAATGAAAAATTAGTTCCTTATTCCATTAATCAAAGAGATTTTAATTTTGAAACATTAATTCAATCACTAATTAATGAATCAAAGGGTATCGATCTGGCTGATGATTGGGTCCCGGCTTCTACTTTTTTCCTGATAGACAACAATAATAAAATTCTCGGAGCAACAAATATCCGGCACCGGTTAACCGAAGCCCTGAAAATTGAAGGTGGACACATCGGGTATGGCATTCGTCCCGGCCAGCGCAGTAAAGGCTACGGAACTAAAATACTGAAACTTGCTCTACAGAAAATCAAAGAAATGGGAATCAATAAAATTCTGATAACATGTAACAAAGAAAATACTCACTCAGCAAAAGTAATTACCAACAACGATGGCAAACTCGATTCTGAAATTTCCAAAGATGGCAGAATCGTGCAGAGATATTGGGTGGAAATTACATAACTTCAATATTTATTTGACGTTATGTAATTGTTTTTCGTTTGATAGAATGATATTCAATTACGTTTTAAAAAGGATTTGTATTCTGAAAAAATATGGAGGATGAATATGGGCTTGAAAGATAAATTAACGAAACTACGTGACGGTGAAGATGAATCTAAAATCGATTGGAAAAAAAATAAGCAACTTTGGGTTAACTCTGTTGATAAGCTATATAAAACAATCCAAGATCAATGGTTTTGTGAATTAGAAGATGAAGGATTATTGAACATTAACACTATTCCAATTTCTATTGTTGAAGAGTATATTGGGAAATATACAATTCCAAAAATGGAAATATCATTTCCATCAGGTTGCGTAATTTTAGAACCTGTTGGAAGAAATATTGTTGGTGGAAAGGGGCGAATTGACTTTTACCTTAGAGGTAACTATGGATCAAGATTAATGTTAATACTTTACTACGAGCAAGGTGAAGATATTTGGATGATTAAAGACAAAGAGAAGAAATTTAAAAATGTTATGTTATCAAATGAATCTTTCGAAAAGGTTATTGAAAAATGGATAACGGATTAAATTATAGTAAAAAAGAAAGAATCATCAAATCAGAAATTCTTCTAAAAGTATTCGACAGGTATGAACTTTTATTCAATTTATGCGCAAATGCTAAGATGAGATCATTGTCAGATAAATCTGATAACTATATGAGGAAACTAGGTTTAGATATTGTCGGAAAAAAGAAGATTAAGAAGAAACGTAATAGCTTAATTAATGAGTATTTTGATGTCCTTCAAAAAGATTTAGAAGATAGTGCCGTATTAAATCTAGTAGCTGTTTTTGAGAGTATAGCCTTTAACAATATTCCTTCTGTTGTTGATAAATCAAAAAAAAAATTATCTTCTCATTATATCCAATCAGATCCATTTTCTTCGTCTGTTAAATCATTTGTTAAAAGCACTCAAGACATCAAAAATATTTCAACAATAGTAGATATACTTTCGGGAAATATCCCCATCTCTTTGGAAAATGATTTAAAAAAAATTATTGATTATAGAAATAGAATTGCACACGGAAAAAGATTTGGTTCAACTTCAGATTTATCAGTTAGAGCAACAATAGAAAAATTAGATGAAGTTTTAGAGAGTGTTATTAAAGCATAATAGCTCAATAACATTTATCCCTTCCCTCTTATCATTTTGATAATTACAATTTCACCATTTTCATCAAAACTACCACTTTAAAAATATTAATCTTTGTCCTATGTTAAGTTTACTTTATTGATATAAAACAAGTTACATCTCCATCCTCGCAATTGGCACATTATTTGCCATGTAAATTGGTAAAAAGAGGGAAACGAGGAGATGTAAATGTTTCAAAACTTTTTTAAAATTGCCTTCCGCAATTTAGTACGTCACAAAGCTTTCAGTTTCATTAATATCACAGGTCTGGCTATCGGGCTTATCTGTTTCATTCTTATCATGATGTGGATCCAGGATGAACTTAGTTTTGATAATTTCCACCAGGATGCCGACCGTATCTTCATTACCGGCCTTGATTATAAAATTGGTAATCAGGAAGGTCGTGGAGTTATGTGTAACCCACCGCTGGCTCCAGCTATGATGGCTGAGATCCCGGAAATAGAGAGTGCCACCCGTTTTCTACATGCTGTAAATAAACTTGTTACCTATAAAGATAATGATATAAACTTTTTGGAAAATGGAATTTTCTATGCCGATTCCACTATCTTCAATGTATTCACAATTCCACTGATCACAGGTGATCCCACCGATCTTTTAACCCGTAAGAATACTTTGGTAATTACCCAGGAAATAGCACAAAAATATTTCGGGGATGTTGACCCTATTGGTAAAACTCTGAGCTTTGATGGTGACTGGGATTTTGAAGTGGTAGGTATTGTAGAAGCCTGGCCTAGTAACAGCCACTGGCGTTTTGATATGCTGGCTTCATTGATCTCCACAAGAAGTGGTACAGACGATTCCTGGCTCAGTAATTACATCTATACCTATTTCAAAATTAGAGAAGGAACAACCATTGAAGTGGTACTTCCTAAAATAAACGATCTGGTCCACCGTTATAAAGATCCTTTATTGGCACAAGTACTTGGTATGGAAATTGAAGAATGGAAAGCGCAGGGAAATCGAAGTGATTATTATGCTACTCCTATCAAAGATATTTACCTTCGCAGTACTACTACCGATAATGTTGGTAAAGTCGGAGATATTCGCTATGTATATCTTTTTGCAGTTATTGGTTTTTTCATTCTATTCGTAGCCTGCATCAACTTTATGAACCTTACCACAGCCCGATCGGCAGTTCGTGCTAAAGAAATCGGAATGCGAAAAGTTCTGGGATCAAGTAAAAGAAGCCTTATCCGTCAATTCCTAATGGAATCAATGTTAATCACATTACTCGCAATGTTGATTACTGTGGTCGCCATCCAGCTGCTTCTGCCCTATTTCAATGACTTTGCAGATAAGGCATTGGATATGAATTTTGCCGGTGTTGCTACAATTCCAATTCTACTGCTTATGGTAATTGCTGTTGGTTTGATATCTGGAGGTTATTCGGCAATTTCGCTTGCGTCATTTAAAATTTTGTCAGTTCTTAAAGGGAGTTTATTCAACGGTAAAAACAAAACCTGGTTCCGTAATGTACTGGTTCTCTTCCAATTTTCCATTTCCATTCTGGTGATTGTCTGCACTATCATAGCCTACAATCAGATGAACTACATTAAAAACAAGAAACTGGGATTTAATAAAGAGCAGCTACTGATCATTGATAGAGCCAGAACGATCGGAGATGATCTACCAACATTCAAAGAGGAACTGCTTAAGAATCCCGCTATCCAATATGCCAGTACTACCTATCATATTCCGGGCGAAGAAGCTAGTGGTCAATCTTTCATAACCGAAGACTCAACTCCGGGAGAGCTAATTGATCTGCGCTTACTTTGTGGAGACTTTGATTACCTGGATGCTATGGGAATTAAACTGATTGCAGGACGCTATTTTTCAGAAGATATTCAATCCGACGGTGACAATGTTGTTGTAAATGAAACAGCTGTAAAACGCCTGGGATTCACTGATGCTATTGGTCAAAAGATTTTTGAACCGAACTCAGAAGATGCACTTGTTGTAATTGGAGTTGTAGAAGATTTTCATATCTCTTCCCTACATCAAGAGATCAAACCTTCAATCTTGTTACATCCCGGCTCAGCTTATGATCATTATCTGGCTGTACGTATTCAACCGCAAAATGTAGCGGCAACCCTGGAATTCATAGAAGCAAAATGGGATGAGTTCTCGGGAGATCAGCCGTTTGAATATTTCTTTATGGATTCTTTTTTCGACAATCTACACAGATCGGAGCAACGAACCGGACAATTTTTCACCATCTTTGCAGCTCTGGCTATCTTCATTGCCTGCCTTGGTTTGTTTGGATTGGCAGCTTTCACAGCAGAACAGAAGACAAAGGAAATTGGAGTGCGCAAAGTTTTGGGAGCTTCAGTTCCAAGTATTGTTTCGATCTTGCTGAAACAATTTACTAAATGGGTTGTATTTGCCAATATCATTGCCTGGCCAATTGGTTATTTCATCATGAAAAGCTGGCTGCAGAATTTTGCTTATCACATAGACCTGAAAGTTGAATATTTCATTCTCTCTGGTTTGATTACCCTTCTAATTGCTGTAATTACTGTTAGCTATCTGGCAGTTAATGCAGCGAATAAGAATCCAGTGAAAGCACTTAATTATGAGTAAGATGGGCAATTGTTCACTAAAATTAAGTAGAAAATTTAGGAGTTAGAATGATCAGCAGCTTCTTTAAAATTGCTTTCCGCAATTTAATTCGTCACAAAGCTTTCAGTTTCATCAATATCACAGGATTGGCTATAGGTCTTATTTGTTTCATTCTTATTATGTTGTGGATCCAGGATGAACTGAGTTTCGATAATTTTCACCAAAATGCCGACCGCATCTACAGTGCCGGCATCGATTTTAAAACAGGTGATACAGAAGGCCGCGGAATAACCACAACCCCACCGCTGGCTCCAGCCATGATGCAGGAAATTCCGGAAGTGGAAAGTGCTACTCGTTTTCTGCACGCTGTAAATAAACTGGTTACCTACAAAGATGGTGATATCAATTTTCTGGAAAATGGAATTTTCTACGCTGATTCAACCATATTCGATGTTTTCACTATTCCGCTAATCACAGGTGACCCAACTAAACTTTTAACCCATAAGAACACACTGGTAATTACCGAAGAAATGGCGCAAAAATATTTCCGGGATGTTGATCCAATCGGTAAAACACTCAGCTTTGATGGTGATTGGGATTTTGAAGTAGTTGGTGTAGTCGAAGCCTGGCCTGCCAATAGTCACTGGCGCTTCGATATGCTGGCTTCACTGATCTCCATTAAAAGAGCTACAAACGATTTCTGGCTTAGCGATAACATAAACACATATTTTAAGATTAGAGAAGGTGCAGATAGTGAAGTTGTGCTTTCCAAGATAAAAGAGCTCTTCCGCCTCAAGGCAAAACCTTTATTTACCCAAGCTCTTGGTATCGAGATGGAAGATTGGGAAGCACAAGGAAATCGATATAATTATTACATTACTCCACTTAAAAATATTTACCTTCGCAGTACTGCGCAGGACAGTGTTGGTACAGTCGGTGATATTCGTTATATTTACCTCTTTGCCGTGATCGGATTTTTCATTCTGTTCGTAGCCTGTATCAACTTCATGAATCTTACTACTGCTCGATCTGCAATTCGTGCCAAAGAAATAGGAATGCGTAAAGTTCTGGGTTCCAGCAAAATACATCTCATTCGTCAATTCTTGATGGAATCAATTTTGATCACTTTATTTGCTATGCTAATTGCAGTGATTGCTATTCAGCTGCTTCTCCCCTATTTCAACAACCTTTCAGATAAGGCACTGGACATAAATTTTGCTGGTGCTGCTACAATCCCAATTCTGCTGTTTATGGTTCTTGTTGTAGGATTAATGTCTGGAGGTTATTCGGCAATATCGCTGGCTTCGTTCAAAATTCTATCAGTTCTTAAGGGAAGTTTATTCACAGGAAAAAACAAAAGTTGGTTCCGTAACATATTGGTTCTCTTCCAATTTTCCATTTCCATTCTAGTTATTGTGTGTACCATCATTGCCTATAACCAGATGAACTTCATAAAAAGCAAGAAACTGGGTTTTGATAAAGAGCAGCTTCTAGTTATCGATAGAGCTTACACTATTGGGAATGACATTAATACATTCAAAGAAGAACTGTTAAGAAATCCGGCAATCCAATATGCCAGTGCCACCTATCATGTTCCCGGCACAGGAACGGATGGTAGCATTTTCCAAACCGAAGACTCACCTCCGGAAGAACTTCTGCATCTTCGCAAAATCTGTGGAGATTATGATTACCTGGATGCAATGGGAATAAAGCTGATTAAAGGTCGTTATTTCTCTTCTGGCATCCATTCCGACAGCAATAATGTTGTCATAAATGCAACTGCTGTAGAATACCTGGGATTTACCGATCCGATCGGGCAAAAGATCCTGGAACCGGATACCAAAGAAGAACATATTATCATTGGAGTTGTGGAAGATTATCACACCTCTTCCTTACATCAGGAGATCGAACCTTTAATGATGCTGCATCCCGGCTTATATTGGAATCATTATATGGCTGTACGTATTCAGCCGCAAAATGTAGCTACAACTTTAGATTTCATCGAAAACAAATGGAATGAATTCACTGGTAATCAACCATTTGAGTATTTCTTCATGGATAGTTATTTTGAAAACCTGCATAAATCAGAAAAACAAACAGGACAATTCTTTACTATTTTTGCAGCACTGGCTATCTTTATTGCCTGCTTGGGTCTGTTTGGTCTGGCTGCTTTCACAGCAGAGCAAAAAACAAAAGAGATCGGAGTTCGCAAAGTTCTGGGAGCATCCGTTCCTAACATTGTTTCAATTCTTTTAACGCAATTCACACGCTGGGTTGTATTTGCCAATATCATCGCCTGGCCAATTGGTTATTTTATCATGAAAAGCTGGCTTCAGAATTTTGCCTATCACATCGATCTGAAATTCAGTTATTTCTTGTTATCTGGAATTATTACACTTCTCATTGCTGTTACAACCGTAAGTTATCTGGCTATTAATGCTGCTAACAAAAATCCAGTGAAAGCCTTGAATTATGAGTAAGGTGGGCAATTGCCCACTCTACGGTTAAGTAGGAGATGACAAAATGAATAGCAGAAGTAAAACTATGAATGGGGAGTTGTTTTCACCGAGTTCTTCCCCTCCAACTTTTTTGGAGAAAATAATAGATAAAGCCATTTTGTTCTTCGAAAGAAGACATCAACGTCATAGATAAAAGAAAAAGTGATAAAAAAATATTGGAGTTTAGAAGATGATCAAAAATTATTTTAAAATCGCAGTTAGAAATCTGATCCGTCACAAGTCGTTCAGTATCATCAATATCGTTGGGCTTTCTGTTGGCATGATCTGCTTTATTCTGATCGGATTATGGATCAATGATGAACTGAGTTTCGACAAGTACAACGAAAATTATTCCCAAATTTACCGCATGGGAACCGACAGTAAAATGGGAGATCAGGAGGGCACAGGAATATCCACGGCGCATCCATTAGCACCAACATTAATGGAAGAAATCCCGGAAATCGAAAAAGCTGCCCGTTTGCGGGGGAAATACGAAAAACTGGTTTCGTATCAGGAAACAAATATTCTCCTTAAAAAAATCTACTACACCGATCCTGAGCTTTTCGATATTTTTACAATTCCTCTGATTTCAGGAAGCAATACTGATGTATTAACCGAACCAAATACTGTGGTCATCTCAAATGCAATCGCAAAGAAATTCTTTAAAAACGAAGATGCCATTGGCAAAAGTATAACTTTTGATAATAAAAGAGAATTTGAAGTCGTAGGAGTAACACAAGATCTGCCGGCAAACTCTCACTGGGATTTTGAAGTTCTGGTTGCCTATTGCGGTTCCAATGCTGCCAAAAATATGAATTGGTTCGGCAACAGCCCTCTCACCTACATTAAAGTAATGCCTGGAACCGATCCCGAAGTACTTACCAACAAGATCAATGAAATGTTCGTAAGAATAACTGATGATATGTTCAAGCAGATGCTGGGAGTAAGTTTTTCCGAGTGGGAAGAGCAGGGAAATCATTATCGCTTTCGAGTAACACCGCTTTCCCAAATTTACCTTTTCAGTCCCAATGATGATGTGGTAGAAACAAAAGGTGATATTCGTTATGTTAAACTTTTTGCTGTGATTGGACTTTTCATTTTGCTAGTGGCCTGTATCAACTTCATGAACCTTACAACAGCCAGATCTGCGGTGCGAGCAAAAGAAATCGGTATGCGTAAAGTATTGGGATCAAACCGTAAACAATTAATCCGTCAATTCCTGTTGGAATCTGTATTTATAAGCTTGTTAGCAATGCTTATGGCATTGATCTGTTCCAAACTGCTTTTATTTAATTTCAATGAATTCACCGGTAAATCCCTCTATCTTAAATTCGCTGGAGATTATTCATACCCGATCTATTTTGCTTTTGCTATTCTCGTTGGATTGATCTCTGGAGCTTATTCAGCAGTTGCTCTTTCTTCTTATAAAGTGCTTACAGTTCTTAAGGGAAGTCTCTTTAAAGGTAAGCAAAAAAATGGTTTTAGGAATGCACTTGTTCTGTTCCAATTTGCTATTTCTATCCTGGTAATCTTGTGCACAATTATCACAATGCAGCAGATGAATTTCATCAGCAAAAAGAAACTAGGATTTAATAAAGAACAATTACTTGTAGTAGAAAGAGCATACATCCTAAAAGATAAATTTCCAATATACAAAGAAGAAATTTCCAAATTCTCCTCAGTTCAATCTGCCAGTGCAGTTTTCTCGGTTCCCGGCTCCTGTTCGGATGGAAGTATGTTCAACAAAGACAATAATACTCCTGAAGAGTTATATCATTTCCAACGTTTATGCGGAGATTACGATTATTTTGAAACGATGGGAATCGAACTGGCAGAAGGAAGGTATTTTTCTTCTACAATGGAATCCGATCAATCTGCGATAATTATCAATGAAACAGCCGTTAAAGAACTTGGATATGAAAATCCTATCGGCAGGATAATCCTCGAACCTGGTTCTGATGAAAAACGCACGATCATTGGAGTTGTGAAAGATTTTCACAACAATTCTCTGCGAGATGGAATATCTCCCGTGATGATATTCCATCCAGACGTCTGGTACAAAGAATTGATGGCTGTTCGCATCAATACCAGAGACGTCTCAGGAACAATTAAAATGCTAGAAGAGAACTGGCATAAATTGGCTGGAGATCAGCCGTTTGAATATTTCTTCATGGATTCCTATTTTGATGACCTGCATAAAGCTGAGATAATGACCAGCAAGTTCTTCACAATCTTTGCTTCGCTGGCTATATTCATCGCTTGCTTAGGATTGTTTGGATTGGCAGCTTTCACTGCCGAACAGAAAACAAAAGAGATTGGAGTTCGCAAAGTATTGGGAGCATCCGTTCCCAGTATTGTCTCGATCCTACTCAAACAATTCACACGCTGGGTTATCTATGCCAATATTATTGCCTGGCCGATCGGTTATTACATCATGAAAAGCTGGCTGCAGAATTTTGCCTACCGCATCGAATTGAATATAAGTTATTTCATTTTATCAGGATTGATTACACTTCTTATAGCAGTTACAACTGTTAGTTATCTGGCAGTTAATGCCGCGAATAAAAATCCTATAAGAGCACTAAAATATGAGTAGAACCCTTTGCAATTTCCCTTTATCAAAGAGAAAACGTAGTAAAAGTGCAAGAAGAATAGAAGTGTAAAACCTTGCGAACGGTCGAAGAACCTTCCCAACGATAGGTGTAGAAAAAAGAAGTAAGGTGGGCAATTGCCCACCCTACGTGATTTAATCTTTGGAGAGAAAAAATAAATTCACAAATTAACTAGGAGGAGACTATGAAAAGAAGTTTAGTTGTTTTAATACTGCTCACATCCCTAAGTTTAATAGCAGTAACAGAAAGTTTTGAATTCAAGGCTGAGGATATCCAGCTGGAACTTGAAAATGTAATTTTAAAAGATGTGGAATTCCACAAAAGTGATTTCATCGAAGTAAAATACAACGACAAAGCAGAGATTAAATTTGAGCAATCTACTCAGATTCTCTCTATCAAGGCACTAAAGGAAGATACCAAGATCAGGCTCTACCTTCCGCAAGACAAAAAATACTTATACGAAAATGATGATGGAATCTGTAAATTCGATGATGAAACCTTGAATTTTGATGCAGAGGATGCTTTTATTATAATTTCAGAAACGGGTATTAAAGTGAATGATTACAGTGGTGGTGATAGCGTTATCATCAATGATGAAGGCATTTTTGTTAATGATGATGAACAATACGTACGTGTTACAAATACCGGTGTACACATCGAAGGTGATGATCCTATCCATATAGAAGGTTTATTGGGTTTTGTCGTTGGAACATTTGTGAAAAATGTTACTAATCTTGCTTTATCCTCAATCGGCAGATCACCCGATCGCATCTTTAAATACATCGTGAATAATGAAGATGAAGATGACAGTCTGGATTTCTATAAGAGTTAGAATTTAATCTTAATTGTTGGATATTCAGTAGATCGGATTGCATCTCCTCGTTTTGCAATATCCGACCCCAACTGAATAAAAGCCGCTTCTTAAATGGAGCGGTTTTTATTTGTTAAAATAAGCCCCAAGCAAGCATGAATTCCTTTCTACGCGCATTTATTGTTCAGCAGCTTCTTTAGTTTGGATAACTAAAAATCATACCTCACTTTCATAAATAACATATCATTTTCATCATACTGTCCAAAATTTCCTTCTTCACCCACAAAGACGTTTGCTCCTAATTGAACTTCAAATCCATCAGCAAGATCATAAGCAATTTTCGGGCGCAGCAGAGCATCTTCATTATTAATGCCATAATAGGAAAAGAATTCCAATCGCAAAGTTTCACGAAGGAAATCTTCTGTAAGTAGAAATGTCATCGTATTATAGAATTCATCATTACGTATGTCTTCTTCATAATCCAGAATATATTCCTGAATAAATTGAAAACTAACATTCATTCCAAACCAATTATGATCGTAGCCAATGAGATAATGTGCATAATCTTTTTCTTTTACACCATTCACGCTAAAATCTTCGGCTGCAAATCTCTTCTCGAAATAACATGCACCTTCCCCACGTACAACCGCTCCACCTACAGCTTTACTGAAACTTGCTCCTGCAAGTGGAAGTCTATGATATTCCGGCTTGATCAGGATAGTTGAATCTGATTGTGCAAATATATGCATCGTCGGATTATCATCCCACATATAAGCTGCCATCAATTCAAAATCTATTGCGCTTCCAAGGTAAGAATATTTTAGGGCAATTTCACTTTCGGAGAGCTTGTTACCAACATCGTAATTATGATAATCAAATACTATTGGCATCGAGAAATCCAGTATATCGTTATACCAGATCGTACCTTTTTTAGGAGCAATAGTAGGTTGAAAAGTAGGAATCCAGACAACTTCGAAAGTAGAATTTCCCAAGTAATAATCGAATTTTATTGCATTCGTTCCAATACGGATCTCTTCAAAATCTGGCAAAATAAATTCTGAAAGATCACGTGGTGAGATGACGTCTGTGATAAAAACACCATCAGCCTTTCCCCAGATTATCTGCTGTTTTCCAATGCGTAGATCAAAATTATCGAAATATATATCCATGTACGCTAGCCTGAGTGAAATATTCAAATAGTCATTCAGAGCATTATAGTCAAATACCGGATTAACATAAAGTGCAACATCGCCTTTACCGTAATCAAGCCGCCAATCAAAAGTATTTTGCAATACCGAATACTCTCCTTCCATATCTGTTAGTGCTCCCAGATATGTTCGCACAAATCCGTGATGGATTATTTGAGCGTTAAGCATTATTGTTGCTGTCAGCAGTAAAAATACAATTATATTTTTTCGTTTCATTTTTTCTCCCTAATGTTTTTGAATTTAACAGTTCTGCATAATCCTACCATTGTCTTTGCGAAGAATCTCACAGAGCCTTTCTGCTGAAGCAATCTATACTGCTAATATATTATTAATTAAAGAGATTGCTTCGGATGTGACAGCAAGAAGTAAACTCGCTAAGACTCTAATTACTGTCTTTTTCAGTAAAACACACTATAACGCAGAATCTTTTTTTAAACTTCCGAAGTTTTATAATACTTTAGAAATCTAATGAATTTTACATTCCTCTTTTCATCATTCGTTCGGTAAATTTATTATCAGAAATTCCGGTATCAAGTTTTACATTATCCAATTTCATAATTGTTTTATGATCTTTTTGAACATTGTGCATTTCTGAAAGTGTGATGACGATAACATTTTTGAGCGTTACAGATTCTTTAACAGTCAGCGTTTTCAGTAATTCTTCATCTTCATCATAAAATTCTTTTTTCTTTCCAATCCATTTATCTTTCATGATCCAGGTAATTGTTTTGGAATTCATATATTCTTCTTCTTTAGGAGTAGATTCTACAACATAGCACATTTCTCCATCTATCTCTTCTTCACGCAGCAGCTTGTGTGCATCAGCAGATGGGTGTCTATCTCCGAGATCATCATAAGTGAAATCAGAACCCATAAAGTAATCGCTTTTACTATCGCTGGAAATTCGTTTTACTTTTTTCAGAGCGGGAAGATAAATCCATTGATCATCATCCTTTCCCACTTCATCATAACTCCAATTCATGAATGAAGTATTGCGTACATCTGCAGGAGAAACAAAGAACATGATTTTTTTCTCCATATCTCCAATGTCTTTAAGAAATTGTTTAATTTCTCTTACCCTTTCATCACCACGTGAATTAATAAGTGACATTGTAAGATCGCCTTCTTGATCTTGTCCGGTTGGACGATTATAAACATTTTCGATTATCTTTAAGCCTGTGATTTCCTGAGCTGATAAAACTGTTCCTGCAACTAACAATGCTAATAGTATTATTATGATTTCCTTCATTATACTCTCCTTTCTTATTTTTTCTTAAAAAACAAATTTGTCTTATAAAGCAGTAGATACATAATGGTTACCGTTCCCAGAAAACTGGTGAACATATTCAGGGATACCAATGCTCCCAAACTTCTATTTGGAGGGAATACAGAGAACAACAGAACCAGAAATCCGGCGATTACAACAGTCGCATTAAAGATAATTGCACGTCCCGAATGATGCATTGTTCCTTGCATAGTTTTCTGTTTATTGCCTGTCTCTTTTGCATAAATTTTGTAACGCTCTAAAAAGTGAACAGCGTAATCGATCCCGATTCCGATTGCGATACTGGAAATGAGTGCAGTAGTTGTACTGAGTGGAATATTCAAGAGTCCCATCACTCCAAAACCAATAACTGCAGTAATTACGATCGGCACCGAACCGATGAGACCTGCCCAGAGATTTTTAAACATAAGTGTAAGCAGAATAATGATGATAAACAGTGACATTACCAAACTCTTTATTTGTCCTTCCAGGATGAGATCTGTGAAGATGAGAGCCTTATAACCGGAACCTGCATAATTAACATTGATCCCAAGTTTTTCAAATTCAGCTCGATATTCTTCCACAACTGCAATTGCGTTGTTGATAGCTTTAGAATTATCACTTTTCAATTGAATAGTCATATTAGCAGTTTTAAAATTATAATCTACTACTTTCCACAAATTTTCAGGATCACCGCTCATTTCATAAAGCAATAAATATTGAGCATTTAATTCCTGTGAATCAGGGATCGTATCAAATTCTTCCTTATCGGCATGCATCACTTTGTTCATACGTCTCATATAATCTGCCAATGAGAATGAATTACCTACCACATCTAAACGTGATTCCACATCATTTTGCAGTTTATCGATCAATTTCAAAGTTTGTGGAGATTTCATTGTATCGTTTTCTTTCCCTTCAAAAATAACATTCAGGTTACTGGTTCCACCAAAATTTTCATTGATGAATTTATCAGTAAGAACTATATCGCTGTCCTTTTCAAATTTATCCAGGAAGCTGGAATTTATCCAAACCTTAGTGATACCAAAAATGGAAACTGCAACAATTGTAATTGTAAGAAAAAGTGTGATCGTTTTGTATTTGATCACGCCTTCAGCAAATTTGTATGAGAACGGATTCTTGGTTGTCTTGCTTTCGGAAATGGCTTTTTGTTTTCTCTTGGGGAAACCAAATACAAGAATAGCTGAAGGGATAAGGATCAGTGAAAAAAGCATTGCTGCCATCACACCAAAAGCAGTGAAAACTCCAAAATATTTTATGGGAAATACTTCTGATGTGAGAAGCGAAATGAAACCGACTGAAGTTGTAACAGAAGTCATCACAACCGGTTTCCACATTCCTTTCAGCATATCAGAAACTGCTTCTTTACGAGTTGCTTTCGGGTTTTTACGCAGGAAAAGATCAAGGTGACTGTATAGGTGAATTCCATCTGCTACTCCAATAGCAATCAACATTACCGGAAGCATCGTAGATACTGCATAGATCGGAATGTTTACAGCAGCCATTAAACCAAAAGCCCACACAACACTGAAGGCAACTACCAACATTGTGAAGATAGTATTTTTTACACTTTTCATTACGAGCAGAAGAACTAGGATGATCACTAACATTACTATAGGCACCATTTTCTTCATATCTTTTGGACCCAAGTAAGCCATCGATCCTTCTACGATGGGAACACCGGCTACATAAAGTTTTTCCGGTCCTTCAAAAGAACGTACAAGTTCTAATATTTGATGATAAAATTCCTGACTGAAAACATCATCTCCAATTCCGGCAATAATCACTGTTACTGTCTCATTCTCGGAAACAAGTCTGCCAAAGATCATTTCATTTGCTCTAACTTTTTCTGCTATTTCCTGAAGACCTTCATCGGTTGTGGGAACGTTCTTAAAAAATGCTTTCACATCCATTCCATCTTCAGTACCAATAATATTATCAGCAGTATAAAGTGATGTCACATCGCTCTTTTCGATCTCTTTCATTTTTCCTAATTGTTTAGTGAGATCTTTAACTTTTTGCAGCGTTTCCGTTTGATAAATACCATCCTGATTTTCGATGGCGATAATAATTCCATCCTGGATATTGAATATTTCCTCTGCTTCATCGCTATAAACAAATGCTGGATGATCTTGCGGCATATATTTATCAAGATCAGTCTCCATTTTGCTATTTTTTTTCATGATCATAAAAAATGCAATTGAGATAATCAACAAAACTAACATCGTTATTTTGGGAAATCTCAGAAACTTATTCAAAAACTTTTCCATAACTATTTTCTCCTTTTTGCCAAAGATTTTCACTGACTGAGGACTGATTTTTTTTTACCTTACGGATTTACGCAAATCAGCACGGATGTATAAACTTACTTTCATCTGTCCGTGTTTATCCGTGATTATCTGTAAACAATAATTCCCTAAGTTAATACTTACTAACTTTTTTAATTTATAAAATCACAACACAACAATTATTTTTTTCATATCAATACAAAGTTGTTTTCCTTCTATTTCAAGATTAAAGATCATTCCGGACATGCTCCACTGGGTTATTAGTAATCTCATTGCGCCAATAACCATTCGTATTATGCTTAATGAACTAATATCAGATCGGATTTCATTTTTTTGCTGACCAGATTTAACTATTGTTTCCAGGATTTTGTGTGACTGATTCATCATGTTATTCATTTTTAGTATTAGATTTTCTTCATTCTGAAAATTCGCTTCGGAAAAAATAACTTTAGCAAAGTTAGGATTATTACTGATTATCTTTAAATGTTCTAACATAAACTTATCAATTTTCTTAATTGAGTTTGAAACATTATTAAGCTTTTCTGAAGCCGGTTTCATTTTAATCTGGAAATAATTAATCACAGCTGTTAAAATTTCTAATTTACTATTGAAATGTCTGTAAAGCGCAGGTTCAGAGATTCCGATCTCTTTTGCTATATTTTTTGTTGTAAGGTTTTGAATTCCATTGTTAGCAATAATCTTGATTGCTGTCTCAACAATTTGCTGCTGCCTTTTACTGAACATCTTTGCTCCTCCTAACATTCACCAAGTTAGTGAACACTAACAAAGATAATCGAAAGTCCTTTGATGTCAAATTTTATTTAATGTCGATAGAGAATATTATGTCTTTTTGTTTACGTCTAGAAGGTTGGACTTTAGTAAGAAAAATCTTCCTGCAGCCGGAATTTTTCAGGGAATTCACCCCAGCTAAGGACAGCTCCCAGTCTGCAGGAAGTATCACTTATAACAATGATTTAGTTGTGCAAAGTTACAATTTATTTCTATAATTTCTTACTTAATTTCGAAAATAAAAAAACCTCATGCGGAGACATGAGGGGAAGAGATTTGCAACAGTATTTTATCTGTCTTTGCTCTCATAGGGGGAGGAGCCTTTTTTCTCTTTTTTCATTAGGGGGAAGGACCTAATATTACACACTATGTATAAGGATAATCCTTATTTGTTTCTCCATTTTGTGGGATGGAGTTTATGATTTTACTTTAAAAAATTCTTTTTCCTTCTCACGTTTTCCAAGTTTTATCTTAACAGTTTCTTTATCACCATCACGGATCACTTCCATTTTTACTTTATCACCAACATTATGATCTCGTAATATATCGTGCAGTTGACTGTCGGAATAAATTTTTTCACCATCAAATGTTATAAGTACATCATCATCTTCCAAACCTGCATCATCGGCTGGAGTATCATCTACTACTCTTTTAATGAGTACTCCACGTTTTTCTTCTACACCATAATCCAGATAAGATTTCTTACTTAGATCCTTTAAATAAACTCCCATGTATGGAGTATCTTTAATTTCTTTTGCCTGCAATGAAATTGTAAATGTCTTGGCAGTACCATCGCGAAGCACATCTACTTTTACGTTATCTCCACCTTTTTTACTGTAGAATATTTTAGAAACCATATCTGTAGAGCGAACTTTTTCTCCGTCGATTTTCATTATTACATCGTCTGGAAGCAATCCGGCTTTTTCGGCAGGACCATCTTTAACTATTACATCTACTTTTACACCGTAGTTTTCTTTGATACCTAATTCATCATAATCTTTCTGACTCATGTTGTACAAATACACGCCCATAACTAGTTTACTCTCTGCATAAAGCAAAGTTACTGCCAAAATCATAAGAATTAAAACTGTAATTACTTGCTTCTTCATATCTCCTCCGTGGGATTTTCTTAACTTCTACAGCCTCAATGCAATGGAGAGAAAAAGGTTACAAAAATTTTGTAACAAATGTTAAGTTTATCTTTTTTTTTGTCCTTATTTAATAGATTTCACATTTTAGTTTGGAAGATAATTTTTAAAGGATCGGATTATGAAACCAGAAGATCATCAATATTTATTAAATTTAGCCAGAGAAAGCATTCAACATTACTTAAAGAACAAAACAGAATTACAGATCGATAAGCCGCAAAATCCCGAATTTTCTGAAATTAGAGCTGTGTTTGTTACATTGAACACAAATGGGAATTTGCGCGGTTGCATTGGCCATATGGATGCCAGAATCTCGCTGTATAATGCTGTGATCGAAATGGCTGTGGGAGCTGCTTTCGAGGACCCCAGGTTTCCATTAGTGCGAGATGAAGCCGAACTTGCTGGAATCGATATCGAAATCTCCATACTCTCCCCTATGGAACAAATTTACGATTACAAAAAAATAAAATTAGGAATTGATGGAGTCTGGATAAAAAAAGGTTTTCGCAGTGGTGTATTTCTTCCACAAGTTGCCACCGAAACCGGTTGGGATCTGGATACATTTCTGGGAAACCTGTGTTCTCATAAAGCAGGATTATCTTATGATTCGTACAAAGATCCTGGTACAGAAATTTATATCTATCAAGTGGAGAAGTTCAAGGAAGAATAACTGGATGTGCGAAGTGCAGAGTACATAGCCATTCGGATTTGACTTACTAATTCGGAGTTCTTCTAGTTCCGTCTTTCGAAGAAGTGAGTTAAGAACGAATGTAAATTATAAGGAATAAACTTATGGAAACAATTAATGATCGAGAGTTGAGAGATGAGAACATTTATCCCGATGATAATATTTTACGCAATGTTCTGGGAAAATCGTATGAAGCTTATACAGCACTTTTAGAATTGTTTAACAAAAATGACATGACACACGAGTGGCGTTATTACCGCGATGGCAAATCCTGGCTCTTTAAAGTGCAGAAAAAGAAAAAAACAATAGTTTGGATGTCGGCTTGGTCTGGTTACATGAAGGCAGCGATCTATATTCCCAAAAGATTAGTAGAAAATGTTTATGCTCTGGATATCAGCAAAACAACCAAACAGAAGATCGAAATCACCAAAGATATTGGTAAATCGAAACCTTGCATTTTTGATATTAGAGACAAGAAGATCCTCGAAGATTTTGAAGAGGTGATGCAGTACAAGATCAAATGTAAGTAGATAAGATATATAGATAACTAACAAAATCTTTGACATAATTTCCATAAGTTAAATTCTTATATCTGAACTTGTAGAGAAGGAAAGATCGAAGGAAGATGTTATGGCAAATATAAATTTAACAAATGCAAAAAGAGCAAAGAATGATGAATTCTATACTCAATACCACGATATTGAAAAAGAAATAAACGCTTACATAGAATACAACATTGATGTGTTTAGAGAAAAAACTATTTTACTTCCCTGTGATGACCCGGAGTGGAGTAATTTCACAAAGTATTTTGCTCAGAATTTTGAGAGATTAGGACTGAAGAAATTGATAAGCACCAGCTACGCTGCTGAAAGCAAGAAATACCAAGAAGGTTACCAACCAACCTGGTTCGAAACAAACGATCCACAATATGACGAAAACAAAACTTGTAAAAAGGAAAGATATTCACTTTAACACACGACAAAACTGGAGATGGAAAAATAATTATGTCTAAAAATAAATTATCATATATTAGTCGAATAGATCAGAAATCTAGAAATAAACAAGGTATAGGACAGCATGGCTGGTGGGTTCGTATTAGAAGAAACAAAGTGAAATATTATTGTTTCTTTAACGACAATAAATATAATGGAGATAAAGATAAGAGCTTAGAAATTGCTATAATGTATAGAGATGCAGTCAAAACTCGGTTTCTGGATAATCCAAATACTATGGACGTAATATCGGGAACAAATGGAATGAGTTCAAAAAATACTTCAGGTATTGTTGGTGTTAATAGAGAAGAGAGAAAATTTAGTAAAAATGGTAATATTTACAATACAGCAAATTGGCGTTGTTTTTGGCCTGATGGTAATGGACATGGTAAAAGTAAGAGCAAATCATTTTCAGTATTAAAATTTGGAGAAGAAGAAGCTTTTCGGTTGGCTTGTGAAGCTAGAAGAAATGGTTTGGCTGGTTTAAAAAGGCAATGGCAGCCTGCGTTGATTCCACCAGAAGACTCAAAACAGAAAATTTGGCGTTACATGGACTTCACTAAATTCATTTCAATGCTTGAAGAACGTTCTTTGTACTTTTCTTGCATTGCAGTTCTTAATGATCAATTTGAAGGTTCTATTTCAAAATTAAACAAGCTATTAAGACCATTAATTAATAAGAACAAAAATCCTGAAGAAATTCCAATTCACATAAAAGAACTCCGAAATGAAGTTGCCGTTAACTGTTGGCATTCAGGTAACTATGAATCTGCAGCAATGTGGGAATTATATTCAAAATCAGATGAGTCCGTTTGTATTCAATCAACGTATAAGAATTTAAGGTCTTCACTTATAAATAGTATTGATATTGGTATTGTACAATATATCGACTATAAAAATGAGTATATTCCCGAGCACGACCCTTATTTAGTATTCTTATATAAAAGAAAATCCTTTGAGTATGAACGTGAAATTCGTGGAATCATAAAGAAATTGGATGGCAGTGATAATGGAAAAGGTAAATTTATTAAAGTCGATTTGGATTCATTAATTGAGAATATTTATGTGTCGCCAAATTCACCAAAATGGTTTTATGAGCTTGTAAAGAAAACTTTGAAGAGATATAAACTATCAAAGCCAATTATACAATCATCTTTGGCTGATGATCCAGTTTACTAGTTGCTACAAAATTCGAATAGTTATCTAAATACTCTTTTTCCCCTTTCCTCAATTCCCAAAAGATTCGCCGCTCCATCTTCTCCGTTAATTTTGCCACCAGTCTATTTTAAGAAATTTTGCATATTCAATACTTTTTTCATCTTATTATAGCGAAAAAGTATTTTACTCAAAAGTGAATTTAGCACGATTTAGAATATAGTCTCGTGAATAGAAGGTGCGATCTTATAAAACAAATAGCTTTACTTTAGTAGATACTTTATTATAATCACAAAAGTATGTGTTTGCAAGGAGAAGTAAATATGAAAAATTTAAAATTTGGTGTCATTGGTACATCCAGAAAAGTAGATGAGAGACGTATTCCAATTCATCCGGAACACCTGATGCGCCTTCCAGAACAAATTCGTCGGCAGTTGATATTTCAGGAAGGTTATGGAACACCTTTTGGTATTAGCGATTCAGAAATGGCAAAACAGTCTGGCGGCGTTGCTTCCCGTCACGAAATACTGGCCGATATCGGGAATGTGATCCTAGCCAAACCTATGTTAGCTGATTTTGAAGAGCTGAAGGAAAGTGGAATCCTCTGGGGTTATCCGCATTGTGTACAGCAGAGAGCGCACACCCAGGCTGCGATCGATCGCAAGCAGACACTTATTGCTTTTGAGGATATGTTTGTCTGGGGACCAAACGGTAATGTTGGGCGGCACACTTTTTATAAAAACAACGAAATGGCTGGATATTGCGCAGTATTAGATGCCCTGCATTTGAAAGGAATCGACGGCCACTACGGTAACCAGCGAAAAGTGATCATTTTTAGTTTTGGTGCGGTAAGCCGTGGTGCAATCTACGCATTAAAAGCAAGGGGTTTTAGAGATATCACAATTTGCATTCAACGTCCCGACCACGAAGTTCGGGAGGATGTACTTGATTGTCATTATGTACGCATAAGGGAAGGCAATGAAGGTGAACCGCGAATGTTGGTGGTAGAGCATGATGGAAGTGAACAACCATTGGCTGATTTGATCTGCCAATCCGAAATTATCGTGAATGGTACTTTCCAGAAACCAAAACATCCAATTCAATTCGTTACTGAAGAAGAAATATCTAGTCTCAAACCGGGCTGCTTGATTATCGACGTAAGTTGCGACGAAGGTATGGGATTCTATTTTGCCAAACCTACCTCATTTAAAAATCCTATGTTTAAAGTTGGAAAGGTAGATTACTACGCTGTGGATCATACACCAAGCTATCTTTGGGAAAGTGCATCACGTTCCATTTCTGCTGCTCTCATTGTCCATTTGCCGACCGTATTGGCAGGATATGATAGTTGGCAGCAAAATGAGACTATTCGACAAGCTATAAACATTGATGCCGGTGTTGTGGTAAAACCGGATATCATCTCATTTCAACATCGTGAAGAGATGTATCCCCACGCTCCAATAATCTCTTAAAAAGCTGTAACCCCACGCTTTACTTAAAGTGAAAGAAACTAAAATTTCGAAGAAAGCTGGGTAAATCGTAATAAATAGTTTGTAGCTGTCATGCCCAACTTTTCGGGTGTGATGCTACATGTTATATTTTTTGTTTAATCGAATACAAATTTGAACTCTATTTTGATATCATAAAAAACATAGTAAAAAATGGCAGGTGATTTCCACCACTTTATCCAGCATAACAGAAGAGTCGTTTGGGATTTTCGGAAGTTTAAAATCTAAACAAAATTAAAATTAGCTATTAGTTCAATACAGATCTGACAACTCTGAAACCCATCCAGTAGATATCCATCGTTGGCTCAAAATGACCTCTAAAAGCTACTCTGCACTGATAATCCGAATAATTATAGCATCCACCTTTACAAACTTTTTCCGTACCATTTTCTGGACCCTCAGGATTACCAATTGGAGACAAAGCATAATAATCATCATCATACCAGTCATTGCACCATTCCATCACATTTCCACTCATATCATATATTTCCAATTGGTTGGGTTGTCTCATTGCAACAGTATGTGGAAATAACCCTGAACTATTATAGTACCAGGCATACTGAAACAGTGAATCTATCTCATTGCACCCACTATATCGTAAGCTGTCTGCCCAGTATTCTCCTCCACGAGCAGCATATTCCCACTCGGCTTCATATGGTAACCTATAACCATTTGACCAATCATTACATTCTCCAGTTTCAAGATCATAACATGGATGAAATCCACATGCTTCACTCTTCAGATTACAATAAGTAATAGCATCAAACCAACTTATATCTCCGACAGAAAGGTTTGGATTTACAAAAAATGAAGGATTACCTCCTACAACTGATGAATATTCTATCTGAGTGATTTCCGTCGGAGCTATAGAAAAACTAGATAAGTTTACCTGGTGAGCAGGAAGTTCATTATCTTCACCTTCATTAAAATAATCACCCATTTCAAAGGAAACTCCTTGAACATTGAGCATATCCAATTGATTTGATGGATCGACTCCAGCCGTAAATTCCATGATCTCTTCGTCACAAAAAATAAATTCATCATTAACTTTTTGATAACCGGATAATGTTATGGAATAGACATCCAATGAATTATACGTGTGATCAAAGCCGTAAAACAATTCATTTGTCCTGCCGAAAACCTCCAGAGTCACGCTTTCTTTTCTGATTTCTATATCAAATCTTAATTCCTTATTTCCAGTATAGTCAGTTTCCCAAGTTAATATTTGCGGCCACAAAAAATCTGATTGAGTACATAATGGAGAGGTGAAACTTACATTAAATTCTTCAAATTCTTCCACTTTGGTTGCATTATCACCATCACAAGAAATTAATAGAAAACAGACTACGAATAATATACCAGTAGTGCAGCGGATATAAAACATTTTGCCATTAGTCATAATTCCCTTCCAAGATATTAGTGTTTGATTATAAAACCTGTCTCTTTTTTTATACTTTTACCTGGTAAGTCAAGTCATTCATTTAATTAGTATTATAAAGTAATTAATTTACATCTTCCCATTCCTATACTCAATACCCAGTTTAATCATCCGATAGCTTAAGGAGATGGATTTATCCCCAGGTTAGTTGTCACCCCGTTTGCTTTCATCTAAAATTATTTGACAGCTAAACATCTCGATTAGCATCCTTCCACAAGAAGGAGAGATCAAATGAACAATCTGTTTAAGCCATTTCCATTATTGGAAACAGAAAGATGCCTTTTATCCAGAATCTCGCTGAAAGATAAAAATGAAATATTCAAAATTTACAGTGATCCTGAGATCATGAAGTATATGCAGAGAAATCCAATTGAGACAACAGATAAGGCAGTTGAATTAATAAATTACTGGAACAAGTTAATTAATGAAAACAATGGGATAAGATGAGGAGTTTTTTTAAAATCCCATCCTGGTATTTTAATAGGTTCCATTGCGTTACAGTTCTGGAGGAAAAGTGCAAAATCCATAGAATTAGGAGCTGACTTATATAAGGATTTTTGGAATAATGGATTCACTTCCGAATTCACTAAAGCAGCCATTGAATTTGCTTTTAATAACCTAGATATTAATCGTGTAGAACTTCGCTGTAATCCCAGAAACATTGCTTCCAACAGAATAGCAGAAAAATTCGGATTTACTTTTGAAGGGACATTGTGTGAATATGTGCATATTGAAGACAAAGGTTTCGATGATGAATCTGTTTTTTCATTATTAAAAAAAGAGTATTTACAGATGAAATAAGGATTTCTGCTGAAGTACTTATCTTTAATATTATTTCGAATATGCTGGTTGTTTTATTATTGTAATTTCTTTTCTACATCCCACTTCTCTGGTTCCACCTATCAGCTTTCTTAAAAAGATTATCCGGTAACTGAATTCTATTTAGATAACTACTTACCATTTGAATTCTATCTGATATCTGACCCTGGGTATAATGTTCATTGGTAGATTGGCTCGCAGACGACTTGAGTCTATTCAAGAGTTGCAGTAAACTTTTACCATCGTATCCAGCACGCGAAGCATAGATCACAGCCAATTCATCGGCTTCCTGCTCATATTCTGCCAGACGACCGTTTACCAGAGTTTCAAAGATTTCAAATGAAAGCTGCTCCATTTCTTCTTCCACAGCTTTGCTGGTTTCATCCTGCTCTATGCCAAAGCCTTCCATTTCTTCATCCATCTCGGCGAAGGCATCATCTGCCATCACCTGGTTTCTGCGTTCTCCCAGTTCTATCATACCATGATGACGGGCAATATGAGCAATTTCATGTGCCAGCACACAAGCCAGTTCTGCTTCATTATTAATTGCTTTTAGCATACCTTTTGTAACAAAAACAATTCCACCCGGACAGGCGTAACCATTTACCAGATCTGTATCGAGAATGAAGAATTTAAAATTAATATCGTAAGCATCTGTAGCTTCTACCACAATATTGCCGACTTCATTAACATAATTTGTTAGGTCGGTATTGTTATAAATTCCTAGGGAAGCGATTCCGGAGGCTATTCCGATGCCTATCCCCTCTTCCTGGAATGTGAAGAAATCTCTGGTTTCCGGCACTGGAATTTCGATTTTCTTATAATTTTTTTTTCTGTTAAATCCTTTATAGGTAGCTTTGCGGAATGCTCTAAAATCTTTTGGATTCAATTTATAATTTGCATAATAATCAAAGAAATCTGGTGCTCCCTTAAATTTGCTGGTATAGCTCTGGGCAAAACCTTTCACACCAGCACTCATTCCGTGTTGGGAAATTCTCAAGTCAGTTTTTTGGGAGCCCATTTTCAAAAAAACGTCATCACCGGATTTGCGTTCTTTTATTACTTTTCCCGAAACATAGCCAGCAACATCTTCATGTTCTATCTTCAGCCAGCCCTCTTCCTCTTCTAGAATATCGATAGAAGTTCCTTTAGCAAGTTCCGCTACGATCTCGAAAAGTGAGCCGGGACCTGTCCGTACTATGGCACGTTCTCTCTTTACAACTTCAGTTCGCATTGCCAGTAAAGTTATTGCTATTAAAATTATTAGAATTATTACTATTTTCTTCATACTTCCCCCCAGATTTACTTCACTTCCAACGTAAGAATTCCATCCCATTCTACGGGAGGAAATTCCATCAGATACATACATCTTTTAAGCATAACACCAGATGCTCTATCATTAATCGGTTCATCTGCCAGTTCATCAAAAATATTACCTGCTTCCTGCAAATCACCTTTTCGATATAGATTTAATGCTTCTTCATAAAGCTCGATCCATTGAGGTTTATTTTTGTCTTTTCTGCCCTCGAAAGAAGCGATAACCTCAAAAATCTTAGTCGGTTGACTTCTTCCCTTTACCCGCAATGAATCCAACTCGCGACAGAGAAATTCATCTTTAACGTGTTCGTAAGTAAATTCACTTATAATAATATTTGTTTCATAAATTTTGTTCACACCTTCCAGTCGTGCAGCCAGGTTCACGGTATCACCAATAGCAGTATAATCCATTCGTCTATCACTGCCTATATTCCCAGCAATCAATTTTCCGGAATTAATACCAGTACGTGTTTTTAAATGAAGCTGTTCTACCATCGTCAGGTTTTTCTTCTTCTTGAGTTCTTTACGATATTGCTTATGAGCAACCGCTGCTTTACACGCTAATAAGGCATGATCGGGGCGAGGGATTGGCGCTCCGAAAAGAGCCATGATTCCGTCACCGGTATATTTATCCAAGAGACCGAAATTATTAAATACGATCTCGACCAGAGTTTCAAAGTATTTATTGAGGTCTTCCACAAGTTCGGTGGGAGATTTATTTTCTGAAATCGTTGTAAAGTTATAAATATCAGTGTATAAAACGGTTGCGTCGATCTCTGCCCCACCCAGTTTAATCTGATCCGGATTTTCTTCTAATTGCAGAATGATCTCTTCATTTATATATCTACTGAACATTTTACGGATTTCGCGGCGTGATTTTCCTTCCAATAAATAACTGACTGTATTTACCAGCAGGTAAGAAAAGATGAATCCAGTTAGAGGTATTACAGAATCCAGAATTATTCTGTAATATTTCCACAGAAACAAACTCGAGAGAATGGAAATCACCATCATTATTAAAACTAAAAGATTAGCTTTTTTGGCAGGTAGATTTGTAACAAAATACATAACAAAGAAAATCATAATTAGCGTTAACATCAAGTTTACCCATTCAGGTAATATTGTAATATAATCTTCGTTTATGAAGTTGCTTAGAGTTGTCGCCCAAATCTCCATACCAGGCATAATTTTTGTATATGGATTCGTTTTGAGATCTAATAGACCAGCTGCAGTAGCTCCTATAATGATGTGCTTATCTGTAAAAATGCTGGGATCAATAATTGGTTCATTTCCATTCAGCATTGCAGAAGCACTTACGATAACAGCTCTGAGCGGGTAGATGGCAAAAGGCTGACGATCGGCAGTCCGTCCGTACCAGTTTATTAAATATTTGCCATATTTATTAAATGGAATTTCGCGTTTTCCTACCTGCAATTTGTTTTTACCTATTGTAATTTTTTTTTCGATTGTTTCCTGATGAAGTACAACCTGCAAAGACATTTGTGGAAGGATAATATTGTTAAGTTTTGAAAGTAGATTTATTCTGCGGATCACTCCATCACTATCGGGAGAAGCATTGATAACCCCGATGGCTTTGTTGGTTTTAAGTAGTGTATCGATCGGTGCTCTTAATCCCTTGAATGCATTCGAATAGGGATATTGTCCGGAAACATCACAAGAAGAAGCAATAATCTTAGTATGAATAAATGTAGAATCGACAAGAAGTTGACTGCCTAAAAATGTGTTTCCATTTCGCTTTAACGCATCAGCAAAAGACGCATCTGTTTCCCAGGCATAAGTCTCTTCCCTGTCGATATCAGCTTCATAAAACTGCATATCAAAAATAACCGACCTGGCACCAGCATCTGTAAAATAATCCATGGCAAAGCCATAAAATGATCGAGGCCAGGGCCAGGATATTTCATTTTCATTAAAGAAATCCAGGCTGTAATCATCAATCGCTATTAGAACAATATTCGAATCTGCTTTAGCTGGTGTGGGATCAAGCCGGAACAGATTATCCAGCATTTTAAGCTGGGTTTCCTGCATGAATGGAGTGGAACAAAAAGCATAAACAATAATCGTGAGAATAACTGCTACCAGCAGCAGAAACTCCCAATTTTTAATGAGCTTATTTATATCTGTTCTTTTATTAATCATTTATTTAATATTATTAGGTTTTTTAATTTTATTTTCCAAAGAATCACAATAATCCACATCAATAGACTATGAATCTTCATTTAAAAACCTTCCCTATATTATCTCAATATTGATTGAGCAGATGATAAATGAAATATTATACGTCAATATTAAAATTTATTCTCATACATTTTTGATAGTTAATATATAAACTATTTGACGATATTAAAAGAATATCCAATTTTAATCTAATAAAATTGTGAAGAGGAATAAATGAAAGTTTTACTGATATATAATCCGTTTGCCGGACATGGCAGAGCAAAGAAAATCTTACCTCAAGTTGAAGAACATTTAACAAAGAATGCAATCGAATTCGATCTTCAACTGACTGATTATCCTGAACATGGAATTGAAATCGTTAAGAACGCAGATTTTAATAAATATGACGGATTAATAGCAGCAGGCGGTGACGGAACACTTTTTGAAGTGATCAATGGCTACTATCAAAATTATTCTAAAACTCGAATTCCGATCGGCGTGCTCCCGGTTGGCACCGGCAATGCCTTTGCAAGAGATCTCGAAATGCACTCTCACAACTGGCAGGAGGCCATCAAAATCATCAGCTTGAATAAACCCAGAAAAGTAGATGTAGGGAAATTTACAACACATGGCCAAACTTACTACTTTCTGAATATTTTAGGACTTGGATTCGTAGCTGATGTTACTGCTACAGCAAAAAAATTGAAATCATTGGGAAATGTTTCCTATTCCCTGGGAGTATTGTTTAGAATGTTAGCTTTGAAAGCATTTAAGTTAACAATCGACATCGATGGGAAAAAATTAAAAAGGGATAATGTTTTCGTAGAGATCTCTAACACTACTTACACGTCAAATTTCTATATGGCTCCAAATGCAAAAATCGATGATGGTTTATTAGATGTTACGCTACTTGGTAAAGTAAGCAGGATCGGATTGCTGAAAGCTTTCCCAAAAGTTTTTACTGGTGAACATATTAATTTGAAAGAGGTTGAAACATTCACAGCTAAAAAAATAAGAATTGAAGCGGTTCCACCAAAAGTTCTAACCCCGGATGGTGAGTTACTCGGTCTTACTCCAGTCGAAGTTGAATGTTTACATCAAGACGTGGAAGTTTTCTGGAAATAACATCTATGAAAAGCCTGCGCTCAATTGTGTTGTGGACTATTGGACTGATCTATTTCGGTTTATTCTGCATCATTGCAATTATTCTTTCTTACCTTTTACCTCTTAGAAAATTCGATGGTTTTGTTCAGTTAGTTTTAAGAGGATTATTCAAAGTTATGTTCATTAAGGTAGATGTGATCGGAGCTGATAAGCTCGATAAGAATAAGACTTATCTATTAATGGCAAATCATGTAAGCTTGTTTGATGTTCCTCTTTTAAAAGGTTTTGTCCCAGTATATTGTATAGGAGTGGAAGCTCATCACCAATTCAAATGGCCGCTTTATGGAATGATGGTTAAAAGATTGGGAACAATCCCTATTGAACGTGAAAATGTTTTTGCCTCAATTCGCAGCATTAAAAAAGCCCAAAAAACTCTAAAGTCAGGCACATCAATAGTAATTCTACCGGAAGGTCATCGAACTTTAACCGGAGAAATGCGACCCTTTAAAAAATTACCGTTTCATTTGGCTAAGAAAGCAGAAGTTGAAATAGTCCCAATCGGATTATCCGGATTATTCGATCTAAAGAAAAAAGGTTCCTGGCATGTCACTCCGGGTAAAGTAACAATAAATTTTGGACATCCGATAAAAGTTAGCGAAATTAAAGACTTAGAAATAGAAGATTTACGAGACAGATTATTTGCTGCTATCAAAAAACTCATAATTCATTCATAATATTTACACACTTATTAATTTTTAATAACAAATAATTTGACAAGAATAAGATTGAAACCAATTATAGAGGTGGAGTTAATGTAAAAATTGATTCCTTTTGAAAGATTGATTTAAGAAATTTTGCATTAGAAATTTGATGAATAAAGTTTAAATATTAGGTAAAAGGAGTAAAAAATGAATCGTAAGTTAAGTGCCATCTGTAATTTTAAAAAAGTAAAAACAATCGATCCTGAAGCAACTATTAAAGTAGCTGTTGACATACTGAATGAGCATCATATCGGCTGCCTTGTGGTTATGGCAAATGATGAAATTGCAGGGATTTTGTCAGAAAGAGATATCTTAAAAACTTTGGGGAATACAAGCGTAAACGATAACATTCATCACATCGTAGTAAAAGATGTTATGACCAAAAAGGAAGATCTAATTGTTGCAGACCCAGAATCTACATTGGAGCAACTGATGCACATTATGAGAGATAGCAATATCAGGCATATTCCTATAGTAGATAACGATGGCAAGCTTACCTGCATCACTTCAATCAGGGACGTTGTAAGGCTACTTCTGGAAGATTCAGAAGAAAAGGTCGATCATTTGAATGACTATATTACAGGAAAATATCCAGCTTAAATAAAATATTGTTAAAAAAAGGCGGAACTTATTATTCCGCCTTTTTTTATAATCTACTTAACTTTAGAAATTATTTATTAACTCTATCAGATTGTTAGCTGAATTTAGAACTTCTTTCGAAAAGATCTCTCCAAACTTAACATTTTTAGGTTGAACACCCAGAATGTAAGCAGGCATTTCGAAAAATTCTGAAATACGTTTAATTGAAATTGTATGAGTGTGCATTGTGTGATCGAGAATTTTTTCGATGGGAACCAGATTCCAGTAACCAGGTTTTCTATTGAAATCTGTACAATCTACTAAAACTATTATATCCGGTGCAATCGAATTGATCTTACCTACATATTTCTCGATTCCGCTTTCAACAATTATCACTTTACGATGTTCATTTGGAGTTATTTTTTCGCAGATATTAATACCAATTGCGTCATCACTTTTTAAGCAATTACCAACACCTACAAAGAGTATTGTTTTATCTTCGGATAGTAATTCTATTAACTTATCTTTCACTTACTTTAAATTTTGTACCTGAAGCTGCCTGTTGCAATTTGGGCATAATGTATTAAAAGAATCCTTTCTTTTCAGTCCATCGACAATATCTGTTTTTGTATCTGCTTCTCCACCCAATTTCAATCTTTCGTTTATCATGTTCAGGTTCAAAATAGATGAATAAGCTTTTGGACCAAGTTTTTCATGGATGAATTTCATATGATCTTTAGTCGTAATAATTGCACTGCAGTTATCGCAGATCAAAAGTTCACGTTCCTGAGTTTCGATTACTGCACTCCTGTCGAAACAGGCCATGTCATAAATCTCATCAGAGAGTTTTACACCTTTTTCTGTAATACAATGTTCTTCACACTGACCGCAGAAAATACATTTTCCATAATCTCGTGTTATGGTACGAATACCTTTTTCTTTATCGTCTTCAAATGTGATAGCGTTGGGTGGACATACATTTGCACAGGTTTCGCAACCTACACAATTGTCTTCATCAACAACCGGTTTACCTCGAAATCCAGCAAAAGGTTTGAAGTCACCTTTGGGGAATGAACTTGTATATGGTTTCGAAAATAATGAAATTACTGCTTCTTTTACTTCACGCATTTTGGGATATTTCATTTTTCTTCCTTAATTTCGTCAGGAATATTAGCTACATCTTTGTAATCATCTACTACAGATTTCTCCCATAGTTTAATTCCAAAAATATACGAACCTCTTACCAGCGCATGAGCGGCAACAGTTGATGTGAAAAACAGAATTGGAATTGCTATTAAAGACTTCAATCCAACAGCTGTAAAACCATAATGAATGAATAAACCCAACAAAATACTGCATGTTCCCAAGGTAACAGATTTTGTAGCAGATTGCAATTTATTATATACGTCGGGTAAGCGTAATAATCCGATACAACCAAACAGGTCAAAAGCTGCACCAATAATAAATAGAGCTATACTTATAGTATTCATACTAACTTAACCCCGCTATGTAACTATTCATCTAATTTCTTCCCCGTAAGGTATTTCGCTAAAGTTATTGTTCCAATAAAACTCAATAATATCCAGGCAATCGCAATATCAATGAGAAATGTTCTTCCAGTTTTAATAACTAGAAGTGCACAAATTCCAACCACTAGAATTCCAAATATATCTATTGCAACCATCCGATCGACCATCGTCGGTCCAATCACAACCCGGATAAAGCACAAAAAGCCCAATCCCATCAGGATATAAATTAGTATTTCTAACATTATTCGAATATCCTTTTCAAAAGTTTTTCAAATCTTCCAATTATTTTTTGTGTGTAAATTTTTGGATCATTGCTACTAACGTAAATCCAATGAATATACAAATCATCGTCAATTGCATCTACAGTTATCGTTCCCGGTGTCATAGTTATAGAATTAGCCAGAATAACTTTAGCAAAAGAAGATTTCAAACTGGATTTAACTTTTACAATTCCTGGTTTTATCGGCATCTTCGGGCTTAAGACTCTGTATGCCACATCCAAGTTTGCCTTTATGCATTCCCACACAAATACAATCAAGTAGATGATCAGCCAGAAATACCTGAGTGGATTGAAGAACTTCTGCCAACCCACATTGAACTGCTTGCCAAAAACCAGGGCTGTAATGAGCGAAGCAACTGCTCCAACAATAATATTAGCAATAGCCAAATTAAATGTAATCAGCATCCAAAGCAAAAACATTATAATAAAAAGAGTTACATATTTCATATTAGTTTCCTATCCAGATTACAAGTTTCATTTTAAAATCCAATTACTGTCTTTGAATATTGTACGGTTTCCATTAAAGCATTCACTGCAGGAGTCATTACAATATCTCGAATTGAAGGAATGACCAGCAGGCTCATGGCTAGGCAAAGCACTGCTAAAATGATCATGGCAAAGCTCATTGAGAATGGTGCTTCTTTGATTTTCTTTTTGTCCCATTTTTCATTTTCTTTATTATAGAACGCATATTTTTGAATCTTTAGAAATGAACCAAGAGTTACTACACTAACCATTACTGCCATGGCAGCAATGAAATAATATTGTGCCTGAACAGCTGCAATGATGATAATGAGTTTACTAAAAAATCCATTGAATGGTGGAATACCAGAAATTGACATTGACGCTATAAAATTTGTTGATGATGTTATCGGCATTACTTTTGCCAATCCACCCATTTTCTTTAGGTTCCTTGTTCCAATTCGATATTCAATTGCCCCGGCATTTAAGAAAAGCAAACTTTTGAAAATTGAGTGATTTACCAGGTGATACAAACCACCAAAGATGGATAATCCGGCAATCATTTTGCTGCCACCGGTAGATAGCAAAATCATTCCAATTCCTACAGCTACAACCACATAACCCATTTGACTGATACTATGATAAGCGAGTAATCTTTTCATGTCCCACTGTCCAATTGCCAACAGCACTCCAACGATCATTGAAAGCGTTCCCAATACAGTTATAGCTAGTGCTAAGTCGTAGTTTAATGCAAACACATTAAAGAACAAACGGAACAATACATAAATCCCAACAGCTTTGATCAGTACACCAGAAAGCATGGCAGAAATTGGCGACGGGGCTGAGGAATGAGCATCAGGCAACCAGGCATGAAAAGGAAAGATCGCTGCTTTCAAACCGAAACCAACTATCATTAAAACTGCAATAAACTTAATCAGAATTTCGTTTGTTGAAATCTGAGATGCAATATCTGCCAGGTTCAATGTTCCTGTATTCCAATATAAGAAACCAATTCCCAGCAAGATAAGCATTGAAGCTACACCACCTAAAATCTGGTATTTAAATGATGCTTCCAGCTGCTGTTTCTCGATGCCGAAAGCAACTAGAGCATATGAAGCAATTGAGGAAATTTCCAAGAATACGTACATATTAAAGATGTCACCACTTAGAACCATACCATACATTCCAGCCAGCATCAGGCTGAACAATATATAAAATTTTCTTTCTGCTGTATATTGTGAAGTGTAACAGATCGAATAAAATGCAACCAGGAATCCGATGATCGAGATGATTAGAAGCAATATTTTAGAAAAACCATCTACAACCATAAAGATAGCAATTGGAATTCCACCTGCGTTAGCAAATCCACCAACTTTGTAGATCAGCGTACCTTCATTATTCAAAAACAAATGAATAGTAAGTCCCAGCAAAAAAAGCATCGCAAGATTGATGAAGTATTTTCCAAAATCTTTTATGAATCTTCCCAGAATTGCCGAAACAAAAGCTGATCCCAGAGGAATGATCACAAATAAAGGAATCAATGAATTCATTTTCTATCCTTTCAAACTATTTATCTTTCTAATGTCAAAAGTACCGTATCTTCTATACAAACGTATCGCTACCGACAACAGTAATGCTGTTGTTGCCAATCCAATCACGATTGCTGTGAGGATCATAGCTTGCGGTAATGGATCGGCAAATGGACCCATTTCAAATCCTTTTGTAAGAATGGGAGCTGTTGAATTATCTACATAACCTATTAAAATAAAGAAAAGGTTCACGCTGTATTCCATAATGGCAACGCCAATGATGATCTTGATCAGGTTTTTGCGAGTCATCACTCCATATAATCCCACCATGAACAAAACAAAACATAAGATGAATAATATCATTCTGACACCTCGTCCTGAAATACTACCAAAGCTATAAAGATCGTAGCAATTGCTGCACAAACTTCCATTCCCACCACAACATTTTCTATGGGAATAAATCCCGCACTGATAAGCTGACCGACCACACCTTTACCCAAGAAATTAGCAAAAAATACAAATGACCCGGAGATGATCAAACCTAAGGCAGCAATTATTAAGAAACCTAAAATCGCTGCACTTTCCAGAAATTCCAAACCGTGTTCTTCATGTCGTAGTTTCGGTAATATCGCACCATTTGCCAGGATCTGCAATATAAACGCACTTGCCATGATCACGCCTCCGGCAAAACCACCACCTGGTGAAATATGGCCATGCACTATTACATAAATACCAAACAGGAAAATAACTGGAGCAATCACTTGCGAAACTTTTACTACAATGATCCCCATCCCTTTCATGATTGCTTCTCCTCTTTCTTCCCTTTCAAACGCAAAATCGTAAGAACTCCGATCACTGCTGTGAAGAGGACTGTAGCTTCTCCCAGAGTATCATAAGCACGGAAATCAAAAACTACTCCGGTTACCAGGTTTGCACTTCCTGTGTCTGCAGCACCATTAATGTAAGCAGTAGACATACGTGTGAAATGATGGCCAAAGCCTGTGAGAGTTCCAGTAATTTTATCAAATACTATAAAGAAAACTGTTGCAAAAACAATAAGAGCAGCGAAGTAAAATACATTACTGAAACTAAATCCCTTTTCCTGCTCATCGTGAGTTGTGTTCTTGATTACAGCTATCATGATCACCAAAGTTACTATCTCAACCACAACTTGCACAATAGCCAGATCCGGTGCCTGAAGTAAAAGAAAAGAGATTACAAGACCAAAGCCGACAATTCCATATGAAATTACTGCCGAGAGTAGATCCTTAGCATGCAGGGAATAGATCGATCCCAATATCATCAGAACCAACATGATAATTAAATAAATTTCCATATCTTTACCTTTTTAAATAAGGATTATCAAGAGGATAGCAACACCTGCCACTACCCACATAATATAAGATGAGAGAATTCCTGTATGGCACATACTGAAAAAGCTGTTCAAACCTAGTACTATACCTTTGCCGATATCATATATATCGAACCATTTTCGTTTAGCTTTATCATAAAAGAAGGCCAAAAGTTTAAAACTACCGATTGTTTTATAAAATTCTAAAGAAGGATAACTTAGCTGATCCTGAATTTTTTCACCACCAATGAAGCTGTCTGATTTTCGACTGGTTTTGAGTGTTCCCATCCAATAAATAATGAAACCAACAACGATAGAAACGAGGATGAGAATGGAAACGGATTGAGATTGCCACATTCCCAGCAGTTTTGAATGATCTCCAATTGCATCAATTTTAAATAGATTTGGGATGATCAGGTTAGATGCAAAAACACCAAAGCCGATGCAGGCAATAGCCAAAATTATTTGCGGTAACCACATCAGAAAACTCGCTTCTTTAACTTTGGCAAATTCTTCTCGACGCCTACCCAGGAATGCTCCAGCAATAAGTTTTACAAAACTGGCTAAAGTTAAAGCTGATCCAACAATTGCCAACATCAACCAAACCATCCAGAGTTTGTTGGCAATTCCAGTTCCTGTCCCAAAATCAATTATCCCGCGATAGATCATCCATTTTGAATAAAATCCATTGAATGGTGGAATACCCGAAATAGAAAAGGCAAAGATTAAAGCACAGATAAAGGTTATCGGCATTAATTTGGAAAGACCTCCAAGATCTTCCAATTCGTCTTTTCCAGTTTGTTTCTCCACACTTCCAGCAGTAAGAAAAAGTCCACCTTTATACATAGCATGATTCACCATGTGAAAGAGTCCGGCTGCAATTCCCAATGGAGTACCCAACGCTAATCCTGTGATCATATATCCTACTTGAGAAACTGCATGATAACCTAGAAGTCGTTTGTAATTGTGTTGTACCAGTGCCATCATCACAGCAGCAATTATTGTAATTCCACCTACGATCATCAACATCAGAGTTGCCCAGGATGTAAGTTCGAACAAGTTTATACAGATCCTGGCCAGAAAATAGATTCCTAAAAGTTTATCTAAAGAAGCAGGTAAAAATGCAGAAGCTGAAGCTGGTGCTTTCTCCACAAAATCCGGAACCCAAGTGTGAAAAGGTAGTGCTCCTGCTTTAGTAAAACTTGCAACAAGCAGACAGATAAATGCTCCATTTGCTACTGCTCCCATCGTTGTAAGTTTAACTTCCGACATAAAAAAACTTCCGGAAAGCAAATACACCATTCCAATTCCCATGATCAAGATCGAATCGGATGCACCGATAAGAACCAATGTTTTCTTGGCAGCTGAAGAACTCTCGTCATCATATCCTTTGATAAGTTTATAAAGAGTTAAACCAAGTAATCCCCAGAAGAAAACAAAAAGGATAAGATTATCTGCTAGAGTTGCTCCAAAAGAAGCTCCCAATGTGATTAGGAAATAGGAATAGTAACTTATCAATTTCTTTTCTTTCGTAACGTAAGAAATCGAATACAACGCATACAAAAATCCGAACAACCCGATGAATAAAACAATTAGCTTGCTTAATCCATCTACGTTCAATGCAAAGAAATCTCCAGCAGGAGGATAAACGTTGCATTTCATAACGCTGATTCCATTCTCACTGCCAAACACCAAAATAGAAAAATAAAAAGTGATCGCAGATGTAATCAGAGCAATCAAGCTTTTGATTACTTTTAATGATTCCGGCAGAATGAATATGACAAATCCTACCAAGATCGGCATAAAGATCAACAATCGAAAATCGATCATAATTTTACCTTTAATCTTTTTCTAAGTTCATCAGTTTTCTTTTGAGATAGTTTTATTAGTTCCGTTGCGTTCATCATTCGTTTACCAGTTCGATGATCGTATACCTGAGTCATTCGCTCGGTACAGCAATAACAAGGATCAACAGCTGCAGTTGCGATAGCGGCATCAGAGATCGTTCCACCAATACAAGACTTGCGGAAAGTAGGAATGCAGGTATAGCTGGGTGCTCGTATTTTATGACGGATCGGACAGTTACCGCCATCCGATTTTACGAAATGGAATACCTCTCCCCTGGGTGCTTCGGCACGACCGATTCCTGTACCGGGAGGAATTTCTTTTACTTTAACTTTGATATCACCAGGTTCTTCTTTTTTCAAAAGTTCCAGGCATTGTTGTATCATTGAAATCGATTCATACATTTCAAGAAGACGTACTTCAGCTTTGGCAAAAACTCCACCACCATTGGCAGTGATTATTTTCCAATCAAGCATATCATAAGCTGCATAAGGATCATCGCGACGGACATCGATTTTTACACCGGAAGCTCGAGCTGTAGGACCAACAGCACCAAAATCATGAATGTCTTTTGCTGTGAGAACTCCAACTCCTTTCAGCCTGGCATGAATTACCGGATCATCCATCACTGCACCAACAAGAAGATCTGTTTTTACTTTAACATCATCAAGAACTTTTAAAAGTTGAGCTGCTTGTTCAGGTGTAATATCACGACGAACACCACCAATTGTAAACATAGCATAACTATTTCTGTTCCCTGTAATAATCTCGAACATATCCAAAACAGGTTCACGGTATTTCCAAGCCCACATAAAAACAGTATTGTATCCCAGAAAATGCCCAGCCAAGCCAACCCAAAGTAAATGGCTGTGAACTCTTTCTAATTCTCCTACAATGGAACGTATCAATTTGGCGCGAAGTGGAATTTCTACACCAACAATGCTTTCCACAGCATTTGCATAGGCAAACGGATGTGATGTAGAGCAGATACCGCAAATTCTTTCGACTACATAGAATACTTGTTCAAATGTTTTGGATTCACAGATCTTTTCAATTCCTCGGTGATTGTAGCCTGTTTCCCACTCCATATCTACTACAGTTTCTCCATCACAATAAAGTTTAAAAAATTCTGGTTCTTCTAATAGAGGATGATAAGGTCCGATTGGAACTATTGTTTTCTTACCCATCTATGAAGTCCCCCATTTATCTAGGAAGTTCATTTATCTATCCTCCTTATGATATTTCCTGCGTAATGGATATTCGCCTTCCGGCCAGGATTCAGCCATCAGGAATCGTTCTGGTTTTGGATGATTAAGTATTTTTATTCCTAAAAGATCCATGATCTCCCGCTCGATCCATTCGGCACCATAAACTACTGGAGTTATCGATTCTACTTCCGGATTATCATGTGGAAGCAGCACATTAATATTCATGATCCAACCTGTTTTATCATCAGAGTAATGGTAGATAACTTCATATCCATCTTTAGAATCCATCGCTGTAACAATTTGATAACGGTATTCCAGATAATTAAAAAAATAATATGTAAGTTCGAGAAGGGCTTCTTTGGGAATATTTACCATCAGACGTTTTGTATTGAATATATCTGTTTCGGTTATGCTGGGAAATTTCTCTTTCAATTCTTTTATATATTCATCAATATTCATTTATGATCCCTTATATCTTATTGAGTAATTTCACAACACCAGCCAGCATTGCTTCCGGTTTGGGAGGACAGCCAGGAATGTAAGCATCAACAGGAATTACTTTATCTAACGGCCCTGCAAAATTGTATCCAGAAGCAAAAATTCCACCTGTACATGGACAAGCTCCAATTGCAATTACCACAATTGGTTTGGGGGCTTGTTCATATACTTCTAATACCCGAGGTAGAGTTTTTTTGGTAACGATTCCGGTAACCAACAGCACATCAGCATGACGAATACTTCCCACCAATTTCATTCCAAAACGTTCTACATCATATCGAGGTGTGAGCAGGTCCAGAATTTCAATATCGCAATTATTACAGGAGCCGGCACTTAAATGAAAGACCCAGAGCGACTTTTTAAAACATTTTTCTTTAAAACCCAATTCATTCTCCTAAAATAAAATTAAAATTCAAATAGCTGCTCCTATAATCCAAAAATAGCCAGCACAATGCTGATGATGGCAAACAGATTCATCCAAACCCAGAAGAATTTCATTGCTTGCTTTATACGGACCCTGGGGTTTGTATTCCTAATAAGAGTAATTAAAAGAAGAATAGCAAATATCTTCAAGACCGACCAGAGAATATTGATCCCGACAAAAGAAAGACCGCTCATAAATAGACCTGTGATCAAAGCCGGGAGTATGAATAACATTATGTATTTTGTAAGTTTGAACATGGCGAGAATAGAACCAGAAGATTCGATGATAATACCATCACAGATCTCACCTTCACCTTCTGCCATATCGAAGGGAACCAAACCAAGTTTGGCTTGAATGCACATGATAATTGTTATGAATCCTATAACTCCGGAAATGCTTCCAATAAAAGCACCATTTGCAACTTGATATGCAATGATTTCAGAAAGACTGATTGTCATTCCGGCTTTGTAGATAATAGATATTAGAACTAATAAAAATGGAACTTCATAACTGAGGATCAGCTTCATTTCTCGAGATGCACCAACTGCAGCCAGAGGATTTCCAGAAGCTAATGCTCCAATAATAAATGTGAGTGAAGGAATATTTAGCAGGTAGATAATCACGATGAGATCACCAGAAAAACCTGTTTCAACACCAAGAAGTGGCAATAAAATAAAAACTGCAGAAATTGAAGCTCCGAAAATAGCAAATACCGGTGCCATCACAAAAGTTGTTGCAGATCCTTTTGAAGGAATAATTGTCTCTTTTGCCAGAAGTTTTACAAAATCGTAAAGTGGTTGAAAGAAGGGTGGTCCTTGTCGAAACTGAACTCTGGCAGTAATTTTTCTATCGAGCCAACTTAAAACTCCACCGATTACTCCAGAAAAAAGTAATCCCGGAAAAACCAAAAAATAAAATATTTCTTTACCCATGTTTTACCTATTACTTATTCATTCCGCATTAGATCATCCCAGCGGAATTCCTTAATTAAAACTTTATCATTCAGAGCATAGATTCTTTCGTCATCATCAGGTTCTATATTAGAAAATGTAACAGCACCTTCTGGAGCTGTTTCCATGCATTTAAGTGGTTTGGATTTGTCTGTAAAATCACATAGGTCACAAATAGATTTTTTATCTGTAATAATTTTATTGGTTAAAGTACCAAAAGGGCAAATAGCCACACAGCTCTGGCAGCCGATGCAGAGGTTTATTGCGCGAAAAATAACTCCGTCATCATCTTTTTCTAAAGCATCTGCGGGACACACTTCTATGCAAGGTGCATCTTCACAACGTCGACAGGTAAAATGTAGCATCGCCTGTTCTACAATGTCTTTCATTCCAATGTTATCTGAATGAAAATCGTAAGAACATTCCCCGTAATTGTATTCACCATTTGTTGCATTTTCTCTAAATTTTGCCAAGTCAATTAATATCTTCTTCATGTACTCACCTAAATCCAGATATCGGGATATTTTTTGATTTCGTCGTAAGTGAATACAGGACCATCTTTACATACAAAATAATCTCCCATAGCACAATGACCGCATTTCCCTAATCCGCAGGACATATTCTTTTCCATCGAAAGGTAAATGTTCTCTTCTTTCACTCCCAATTCCAACAGTCTCAAGGTACCGAATTTCATCATAATGGGAGGTCCACAAACAACTGCAATAGCATCCTTGTAGTCAACTTTTAGCTTATCGAGCAGTACAGTAACAACTCCTTCAGTTTCAATCCATCCTTTATCTGCTTGATCAACTGCTCGAAGCAGTTCAACTCGTTTGAATGAAGCTAGATCTTTGTACCAATCCTTGTAGATAAAGTCACCTGGAGTTTTTGCTCCAAAACAAATGTGGATTTTTTTATATTTTTCTTCTTCGTGGAGCATAGTTAACAACAAACAGCGTAAGGGTGCAATGCCAACTCCGCCACCGAGGATGATGATATCCTTATCATAAAACTTCTCAAGTGGATACCCACGGCCAAAAGGTCCTCTTATGCCCAGAACTTCATTACCTTTTAGTTTGTGCATTTTTTCGGTTACGTAACCCGCTTTCATGATGGTGACTTCCATTTTGTCCTTTTCCCAGGCTGAAGAAGAAGGAGTGTAGGGTGCTTCACCTATACCATCGATTGTTACTTCTACAAATTGACCTGCTACAAATTCAAATGGTTCTTCTGGAGTCATGAAAAAATTTTTTATTAGAAGACTTTCTTCTTCGATCTTGTTCAATTTGAATTTTAAGGGTTTATAAATGTTTTTTTCCTGCATTAGCATTTCCTTAATTTACAGGCTTCTATTAAAATTTCGTTTTTACTGATCTTTCCGATACAGGCATCAATACAACGGCCGCAACCAGTACAGGCAATTTCATCGAACATATCCGGTTTGTGAACGAACTTACATAGATATCGATTTTTTAATCGATTGTACAATTTTTTAAGAGGATCTTCTCCGGCAGCAACTCTTTCGAAAGCCGGATACTGGCAGGTATCCCAGCTTTTCACTTTTTCAAAGTTCTTTTTATCGATAAGTAGAAAACAATGACAGGTAGGACAAATAGCTGCGCAAGCACCACAGGATACACATTTTGCAGCATAACTTTTCCAAAGCTCTTCATTTTCTTTTAATACACCTTCTCTGCTTTTAGTTCTATCCGGAAGATCAGAATTATTTTCATCAAGTTGTGTAACTGCTGTTTTTCGTTTATCTAAAATTTCTTGTGGGAGATCTGATATTGATGTGTCTTCTTTCAATCCCATTTCTTCAAGAAAGTCTTCTCCCTTTTTGGAATTTGGAACAAAATAAAAAGTATCACCATTAATCGATAATGAAATATCATGATTCTTCTGTGGAAATGGTTGTACATCATAACTGGTACAGTGACACGTCTCTCTGAACGTATAACAGTCCTTTCCAATTATAATCGTATTCTCTCGATTTTCTTTGTAATAAGGATCTATAAACTGCTCATCCAAAAAAATCTTATCCAAAAGACTTAAAGCAACCAGATCACAATTGGGAGCTCCGATGATTAGACGTTTCTCTTTCTTTTTTGCTTGTACTACGTTTTCTTTAATAGGAAAGAAAAAAGCTTTTAAGGGTGTTGTAGGAGCAATTGAATCATAAGCAATGTTCTCGATCTTGACTAGTGTAATTTCCTCGTAATCTACGAATGCGTCTTTGCTAACAGGAGCAAATATTGTAACTTTTGCAGATACCGTGCTGAGATTTTTTGCCCACTGTTTCCTTGAAACAGGGAATACTCTCATGACACTTCCATTTATATATATTTTTTCGAATTCTCGAAATTAAACACCACCAAATGAAACTGCAAATTCAGTCGCAACTTATTTATGAATTTAGTTCAGCGTCAAGATATTTATTTTTGCACGAACCTTTTCATCATGAAAATATTCTATATCTGTTTAATTAACATGAGGTTAAACGTATAATATTTTTTTGATATCATTTTCTTACATATATTATGAATCTTATTCACTAGTTTTCCTTGACGTTACTTTCTTAATTATAGATGAAGATTAAGTGAATAATTAAGGTATAAAGCAGATTTGAGGATGTTGCTGAATGAAATCATTAATATTGTTTACCCAGAAATTTCTAAAGAAAGATCACCCAAAAATTAGTTTAAATTATTTAACTGAAAGCTATTACAAAACTGCAGGATTATTATTGTATTTTAGTTTAGATTTTAAAAATTATTTTTTTTTAAGAAGGCAAACTGGATTATTTGCATTGTTATTTTTGTTCTTATTAATGGTTGTTCATCTTCCCAGCCTTAAGCCCTGGTTAAAATTACAGAAATCGATTGTCGTCTATCTGAGATAGAAAGAAACGAAATGAATCACTACATTCTCCGTTCGCAGTTAAATCCAGTTCTAAAATGGCACATCTCAAAGGTAGTTTTAAAATAGTTGATCCGCAAATGAAAAAAGTAAGCCGTATACTTAAATTCATTATCCATTCGTATAAATTGGACATAGCTGATTTTTTGAAGTGGAAAAAGAATGGTTGGAAATTAATAAATGCTGTCAAAACCATTATCCTGGCGGAATGAACAATTTAGAAAATGATATATTAAATTTCTTCCAAGAAGAATTTTCGAATTAAAACCTTAACAGCTTAAAGCTAAGCTGCACTGCTAGAATTTAGCGCAACTAAATTGTAATTAAAAATTTTATATTTGACAATTAATAATCAAAATCGCAGTTTCGAGTCTGCTTTAAATACATGGTTCTGAAAATGGAAATTTGACACAAAGTTCAAGTAGTAAATAATTGTCTATTACCGTAAAATTGCAGATAAGGAGACTTAAATGAAAAATTGTATACTAGCTTTTCTACTTGTTTTATCAATGTTATTATGTGCTGAAAATGAATTATCTTTTTCAGGGAAAGTTGGTCAGTTCCGTACTATTTATTTAAAAAATGATAACATCTTTTTTGGTGAGATACTGAATATAAACGATGATGGTTCGATCCAGATTAAAACAAAGGAAGGTGTGCTTACAGTTCCTGGAAGCGAGATTCTGGAAGAAACACTGCGAGTAAAAAAGAACAATGGTACCGTTTTCTCTGGCAAATTACTGGGAGAAGATGATGTATTCATTGAACTGGAAACGGATTATGGCAATGCTGTAATTAATAAAGGTGATATAAAAGAATTGCAACGATTTTTTGGTGGTAAACGAGAGAAAATTATTCAGCAGAAGATTTTTTTTGCAGGTGAAGAACAAATAACAGATCTGTTTGGTGATCCGACAGCATTTGTTTTACCTCCTTATGCCTTTTACATTTCTGGGTTTTCTATGGGTTATGGCTTCTCGAACAGATTTCATCTGTACTCTAAGATCACAAATAATTTTGATGAAGATCTGAATTTAACCTGTCGATACGTAATATATAAAAAAAATTATGGTGCGAAAAAAATTCAATTCGCAACTCAGATGAAGATTTTTTCTAATCATGTAATGAACAATGAATATAGCAAATATTATGATGAATATGATGTAGACGATATTTCCGATGGAAAAGTAATTGATACCCTCTATGGCAAAGATGATAGAAAATTCTTCTGGGAAGCATCTTTTGCATATAGTTTTAGAAGTCCATTAAAATCAGGGCGAGGAAACTGGGGATTTCATACCGGTATTACTATTAACCAGCTGCTTTTCGAAAAACCGGTTACCGAAAAATTGATTAATGGTGATTTTTACGATTTCAAAGGTGGTTTTTCTGATTCGCAATTTCATGCTTACAGAGTTTTTTCTGGATTCGATTATGACCTTAGTAAAAGAATAAAATTTATTGGTTTGATCTATCATGATCCGGGAAATCGCTATCAAAATTTGGGAGAATCAATCACAAATTATTTCTCACATAATTTTGTACAGGCAGGCCATATTGGCGATCGAAAACCTTTGGATTTTGATTTTGGTATCACTTTTACTCCCAATGAAACTTTACGAATTGGGTTCCATTTCCAAAATCCTTTCCTTACAGTATATTGGAAATTCTTAGACTACTAAATTGAGATTTACAGGAGAAATATAATGGCAGAAGAATTTAAAGTTGGCTGTGCACGACCTACGGGGGGACCTGTAAGCGACAAAACCAAAGAAGAAAAAGAGTTAAAACCATTTGAATCTAAAAAGGAGGTAAATATGATTAAAGTAGGGCAAAAAGCACCGGATTTTACAGCCCCAGCTTACCACAACGGAAAATTTGTTAACGTAAAATTGTCGGATTATCTTGGAAAATGGGTTGTTGTTTGTTTTTATCCAGGCGATTTCACCTTCGTCTGAGCTACCGAAGTATCGGCAGTTGCCGATAAATTTCCAGAATTTCAAAAGCTTGGAGTTGAAGTTTTATCTATGAGTGTGGACAGTGTTTTTGTTCATAAAATGTGGAATGAAAACGAACTTTCGAAAATGGTTGAAGGCGGAGTTCCCTATCCAATGATGTCTGATGCTGGTGGAAAAGTTGGTGCGATCTACGGTATTTATGATGAAGCTGGAGGTATAGAAACCAGAGGTCGTTTTATTATCGATCCGGATGGAATAGTGCAGGGATTTGAGGTACTCACGCCCCCAGTTGGAAGAAATGTAAATGAAACATTACGACAAATTCAGGCATTCCAGCTAGTGCGAAAAAGTAAAGGTAGTGAAGCTACACCTTCTGGTTGGAAACCAGGTAAAATGACTTTGAAGCCAGGACCTGATCTAGTTGGAAAAGTTTGGGAAGTATGGACTACCGACAAAGCATTTGATTAAAATATCGAAAGAATATTTGAATAAATTAAAAGGATGATTTTAATGAGAAAAAAAGTATTATTTATCTTGGGAATGTTGTACATTTCTGCTTTAATGTTCGCTCAATATGGATTCAATTTGAATATGTACCAACCTGAGATCATTGATGGTAGAGCTGAAGCTTTGGGTAGAACTTCAATTTTAACCTCATCAGGAGCAAATTATTTATTTAATAATCCTTCAAAACTAAGTGAGATTGATCAAAAAAACTTGCAATTAAGTTGCAGGGCAGTATTAGGCAATTCGGAATTCAAGGAAACTGAAGAAGACGAAGATCCTACCAATATAACGCACAAGTTCCCTATGCATTTTAGAGCTAATGGTTTTTCATTTGCCTTACCTTACGATCTAACTGCGAACAAAGAGTTCAAAACTGCATTAGCTGTAGGTTATCGAACTTATTACGATTGGGGTTATAACATTAAAGTAAAGTATGAAAATGAAGATGATGAATTTGAAATCGATGTAACTTCCAGAGGTGGTTTCAGCACATTAGTTTTTGGTGGAGGTTTTTGTTATCAGGGAAATTTATTAGGTGGAATATCAATAAGTGTTCCTTTTATGAGTGATATGTCTAATGAAGTCGAGGACAATGAAGGTTACCGATCTAAAGATGACGGAACAATGAAAGGGACTTTTATAACTTGGAGCGGAACATATATTCTTAATGATAAAATTACCTTTGGAGCAAGATTGAGAACAGCTTTCGATCTTGAAATTGAATGGGATGATGATGAAGGTTATAGCTCTCAATATGACTTAAGTATCCCTTCAGAATTAGGTTTGGCAATTGAACTTAAAACAGAATCTGATCTTAAATTATACGCAGAATACGTATCAATGGGATTAGGTGATTTCGAGTTAGAATCTATAAATGGCAACATCGAAAATAATGACTCTGAAAATGGATATTCATTTCATTCCGGTATAGAAAAAGGGACAAAGAATGTTTTTAGAGCTGGTTTCTTTTTACAAAGTGTTCCAATATATGAATTACTTGAAGATGACCATTATTATTATGAAGACACTATTTACGATGACACACCTTTGACTGAGACTGGCTTCACGGTGGGATTAGGTTTGCAACCTTCTCCATCATACACTTTGGATGTGTTCGGATCTTATTCTTATCTGAACTATGATGAGAACTATGAAGATTCAGGAGATGATTTACATACTAATGATTACTCTTTTTCACGAATGAAGTTTGGTTGTTCCGTGGGATATAAGTTCAATTAAACAATCATAGAGATTTTTAAAACAACCCGTTCAAGAAGTATTTGAGCGGGTTGTTTTATCTAGAAAATATCTGTGAGGAATAAAGAGCTACACATCCTCCACAGAATCATGAATTTCAAAAATTGGTGTAAATCCGGCAATATCAAAAACCTCTTTAATGAAATCTTTCATACCGACTAGAACCATTTTCCCATCTTGTTTACGCAACATTTTCATACACATTAAAAGTACTCTTAAACCAGCACTACTAATATATTCCAGTTTATTAAAATCTAACACAATATAATGCTCTCCAGCTTTAATAAGTGGAACAAGAGCCTGTTCTAAACTTCCTGCTGTATTTGCATCCAATCTGCCATCTAAGTTAATTATCAATTTGTCATCTTGTTTTCTTTGAGCAATGTCCATTCACACCTCCCGATTTATTTTTTTAGTAAATCCTAAAATATTTCTGCCATCATTTCTTTTGTAGGAAATATCATTAATCATACTCTTTACAAAGTGGATTCCCAAACCTCCGATCTTACGCTCCTCAACTCCTTCATCAAGTTTTGGTTTTTCTACAATTAAAGGATCAAACGAGATTCCATCATCACTGATAGTACACTTCAATAAATCCTCTTCCAGCTCAAGTTCAATCACTACTTCATGAGAAAAATTATCACTATATCCATAATTTACAATATTAGTAATAATCTCTTCAAATATCAAATTCAATTGGAAAGTCATCTTCATTCCAATATCGTTTTTCTCACAAAATTCTTCAACAATACTAGTTAATTTATTTAGCTCTTCAAGGTTGTTCTTAATCTTAATTTTCATCATTTTTATATCCCAAAATACTTTAGAACAAGCAGAGTGATATCATCAGATTGTTCAGCGCCGAGTGTGAATTCATCTACTTCGACCATAGTATCTTCAATTATTTCTTTCGGCATTTTACCTTGTATATTATTAAGAATATCTTCCATACGTTTATATGAAAATTCGTTATTATCTACGTCCATAGCTTCATTTATACCATCAGTATAAAGGAATATTGTATCTCCTTCCTTCAATGTAATTTCTTTAGCAGAAAAAACAGCTTCCTCAAATACGCCAAGTGCCATTCCTCCAGTATTTTTTATCTGTTCTGGAAACCCATCTTTCTTGATTAAATATGGAAGATTATGCCCTGCATTACTATAATTAAGTACGCCTGTTTTCACATTCAATAGAGCAAAGAAAGTCGTTACAAACATTGCTGCATCATTTTCATAACACAAATCTTCATTTACTCGCTGCATAATTTTTTCCGGTTCATTAAGTGCGTTTGATTTGGCTTTGATCAACGTTTTGGTTACTGCCATAAAGAGCGATGCTGAAACACCTTTTCCTGAGACGTCAGCGATGATGATAGCCAAATTTTCATCATCAACAAAATAAAAGTCATAAAAATCTCCAGCTACTTCTTTAGCAGGAATATTTTTTGCCCAAAGTTTAAATTCGCTGCGATTCGGGAATGGTGGGAATATCCTGGGGATCAACGATTCCTGAATGTGACGGGCAATCCTTAATTCACTCTCTACAGCCTCACGTGCCTTAGTAGCGTTTGTAATATCATTTATGTAATGTTTCAAGTCTGCTACCATTTTATTAAAACTTACAGAAAGTTCATGAATTTCATCCCTGCCTTTTATATCCTGCATCTGAACTTCAAGATCACCATCTGCTAATTTTTCGGCCATTTTTGCAAGTTTCCTGATAGGATTTGTGATCTGATAAGCCGACCAAATAATGATCAATAAAATAATGACCAAACCAAAGAACATCAGGGTTATCTGTTTCAGAACACTAGCATTAACATCTTCCAGGATTTCCGATTCAGGAACTACTCCACAAAAAGTCCAATTACAAGAAGATATAGGTGCAAAAACCAACCATTGTTTTGCTAGGGTAATGGGATCTAAAAATGGCTCTACTCCCGAAAATCCACGCAGCATTTTCCTTCCGTATTCCCTCATTTCCGGAATATCAAACTTCTCTGCTTTACTAAAGATCGTTTCCTTCATTATTGTATTTTCTTTGGGATGATAAACATATGTTCCATGTTGACTGAGAATGAATGAATAGCCGGTAAGGTTCTGCATTTTCTGCATATAGGCATGAAGTTCTTCCAAAGAAATATCGGCAGTAGCGATTCCATAGAATTTCTCGTTCCAAATGAGAGGATATGAGTAGGTGCACATTAAGATATTACCACCATCTTTATCGAAATATGGTTCAGTCCAATAAGATTTTTTCAATAGTTTTGGAATCGAGTACCAGTCATTATTTGTATAGTTACAATTTCCTGCCAGATCAAGTCTTGAGAACTTATCTGATCTTTTACATACATATGGTGCAAAAAGCTTTTTGTTCTTGTCAAAGGCATATGGTTCGAAGGCAACAGCCATTCCGAAGATAAATGCATTATCCGCAATATTTTGTTCTAGCAAAGTATAAATATCTTCCTTACTTATATCATCAATTGACTTTATGATATTCGACATACTACGAGGTAGATCAGTGATCTGAGTAAATTGTCCGTTCAATTGAGAAGCATTTCGCCCTATAAGTTCCACCATGTAAGCTTTCATTTGTTTTAGCGCGGCATCTTTGCTTAAATTGTAATTTATAATGAGAACAGCAGAATAAACCACAAACAACGGTACACCAATTATTAGAATTAGTTTCCACAGGATGGGACGTTTTATTTTGTTATTCATGTTGTGCTCCGGGGAAGAACTCTTCATAAGCTGGTTTTTGTTTCAATAACCCCTGATTCATCAGGATCTCACAAACTTTATTGAAATCATATTCCTTCAAATAGCCCCATTCAGATCTGGTTTCACCGGCTTTATATTTCACAGATTGCTCAATTACATTCAGCATCCAGCTTTGAAGAGCAATATTGGTTTGCATATGATACTCGTCACAATATTTCATTACTATCTGCAGGGTTTCATCTTTATGCTGGAAGGCATATTCCCAACCTTTTAATGATGCATTCACCATTTTCCGGCATAGTTCAGGATTGTTTGTAAGGGTTGAATTCAAACAATAAATTCCATCTTCGGGGAAATTCAAGTCAAATTCAGAAAAGAAAAAACTATTGAGTTCATCCTCATTGATTCCAGCCTGTATAAGTTTGTGATATTCGTTGTAATACATAGCACTGGTCACATCCCAGGCATCAGCCAGGAAAGCATGGATATTATAAGATTGCGGTACTTGTTCAAATGAAATATTAAATTTCTCGAAGAAGGCATTCGGTTGAATGGAAAAATCTCCACTCCACAAACCTATCCTGCGCCCTTCCATATCTTGCGGTTCTTTTATATTGCTGCTCTTTTTGGCCACAAGCATCATAGAAGATTTCTGAAGTAGTTGGCAGATATTTACCAGATCGTTTCCCTGAGCTTTAGAAGGTACAGCTTGCGATAACCAGGCAGTACAAAAATCCACTTCTCCACTTATAATGTTTGCAATTGGGCTGTCTGAACCATCTGAAAAAAGCAGATCAAGTTCAATCCCTTCTTCCTGGTAAAAGCCCTTTTCAACCGCCATGATAAATCCAGCGAATTGAGATTGTGGAAACCATTGAACTTTCAGGGTTGTTTTTTTTATTTCACTGTCGTCTGCCATCAGCACTGCAAACAGCATAAAACATAAAATTATGTAGAGGAATTTTTTATTAAATAGATTCAATTAAATTTTTCCTTTTAAAAGTTAGTTGTTCAAATGTTAATTGAAAGGCCATCATAAGCAGGGAACAATTCTAATGAATCGTATTCACTTAGAATAGCGTAACGAAGCGTATCCTTATACATTTTTTCCAGAACTTCATCACTGCTTGTATGTTCATTGTGGAAAAGACAAAGTTTTTTAGCTTTGACTCTTTTGGCTATTTCTACACCTATCATTCCGCTGGAATGACCCCAGTCTTTTTTATCTCCCATATTATCAGAAAGTTCATACTGTGCATCAAAGATCAAGAGATCTGCTTCATCAAAAAATTCATAGAAAGGGTAATGTGTATCTTCCATTGATTCATTGTGTTCCGAGTCAGTTGAATATATGATTTTTTTACCATTTTTTTGAAAGCTGTATCCATAAGAAATACCCGGGTGATTCTGCTTGATCGTATTAACTTTATAGCCACAGATTTCATATTCCTTTTTAATCTCTAAAACATGAAAATTTATTGTTGCTCGCATTTCATGTAGTCGCAATGGAAAATGTCTGAAATTCTGTTGATATTCGAAAGCCTCTTTCAATTCTGAATGACATCCGTAAATATTGATTGTATTGGCTGGATTAAAAGCAGGTACAAAAAAGGGAAATCCATGGATATGATCCCAATGCAGATGAGACATAAAAATGTGGAATACACCTGTCCTTCCAGATTTGATTATATTTACTCCGAAATCACGTAAACCACTACCCGCATCACAAAGCAGATATTCATTTGCTTCAGTCAGGTCATTGTCCTGGATTTCAATACAGGCGGTATTACTGCCGTATGTACCTCGTTCAGCAAATGAAAGATCATTCTGAATAAATTTGTCTATATCTTCTTCTCGTCTCAGTTTTTTTTTAATACTTTTCTGCAACGCATTACGAATTTTCTGGGTAATATGACGCTCTGTTATTGAGTTTGGTAATGAACCTCTAGATCCCCATAAATATACATTCATAAACTCACCTTATTCTGTCCTTTAATTGCTAAAAAAACGTAACAATCAATTTCGAATGTCGAAGCTATGAAATTAATATTTTGATGTCAATTTGTTTATTTTTTACCTTTTATAAATAATAAAAAAAGCCCTCTAAATAATACAAGGCTTAAAATAATATGGGGTGGATGACGGGATTTGAACCCGCGACAGCCGGAACCACAATCCGGTGCTCTACCGCTGAACTACATCCACCACAAAATAATTGAAATAATAATGAACAAATGAAATATTGCCTACCGTGTTCGCTCAAAATTCGCAAACCTCGATACTGCAACCAACATCGTTCACTGAGTGAATTGAGTTGAAAATGGTACGCCAGCAGGGACTTGAACCCCAGACCTACGGATTAGAAATCCGTTGCTCTATCCAGCTGAGCTACTGGCGCCCAAAAAAATGGTAGCGGCGCAGGGACTCGAACCCCGGACACTCGGATTATGATTCCGATGCTCTAACCGACTGAGCTACGCCGCCAGCTATTTTTTTTTAAATTGGTAGCGAGGACAGGATTTGAACCTGTGACCTTCGGGTTATGAGCCCGACGAGCTACCAGACTGCTCCACCTCGCATCAAAAAAACTATATCTTTGTCTAATGAACTATTACAGCTAGAGTAAAATCTGAACTTAATCGAATTAAGTCCGATCAATCACTCTTGCAAAAATTGGTAGCGAGGGCAGGATTTGAACCTGCGACCTTCGGGTTATGAGCCCGACGAGCTACCAGACTGCTCCACCTCGCATCAAATAGGTTGCAAATAATTTCGGGGAGGTGTATGGTGTCAAGAAAAAGATGGGGTAGAAAACCCTTGACGTATTTAACCATTTAAAAGGACATAAATTGTTGAAAGGAAATTATATGTTTAATGAAATAATCGTGAATGTTCATGCATTTGAAACACGGGTAGCAATACTCGAAGACAATAAACTTGTAGAACTATTTGCCGAAAAAAAAGAGAAAAAATTATTAGTTGGAAACATCTATAAAGGAATTGTGAAAAATGTGCTTCCTGGTATGGGAGCGGCATTTTTAGATATTGGTTTAGCTAGAACTGCATTTCTGCATTTCAAAGATATAGATATTAACACATTACCCGAAACAAAAAAGAAACTATTTAAGAAAAATGATTCATCATTGATTCGCAAAATTTTAACTACGGGACAAGAGATAGTTGTTCAAGTAAAAAAAGATCCTCTGGGCAAGAAAGGCGCACGTGTTACAGGAAAGTTATCGATTCCAGGTAAATTCCTGGTTTTTATGCCAAATGGGAAGAAGATCGCAATTTCCAGGAAGATCACTTCTGCTCAGGAAAAAACAAGGATCAAAAAAATATTAGGAGCTTTAAAAGATGATTCTGTAGGACTTATCGTTCGTACTGATACCGAGAAAATCCAGGAAGAAGATTTCGATCAGGAATATAGTGGATTGGCAGGCACCTGGAAACTTGTAGAAAAACAGATAAAATTTGCTAAAGGTCCCGCCTGCATTTATGATGAAAATGATCTTTCTTTCACTCTCATTCGTGATCTGTTCAATTCCTCAATTGATAGATTGGTAGTAGATGACAAGAAATTGCTAACCCGCATTATCTCTCGTCTTAAGCCTGTCACACCAGAGCTTGTTAACCGTATAGAACTATACAAAGAAGATTCCCCCATCTTTGATGCATATGGCGTGGAAAAAGAAATTGAAACCATCTTCAAATCTAGAGTTAATTTACCAAGCGGTGGAAATATTTCGATCCAACAAACAGAAGCACTTGTAGCAATTGACGTGAATACTGGCAGCTATATCGGTAAGGGCAGCTATGATGACACAATAGAAAAAACCAACATAGAAGCTGCCACAGAAATTGCCAGACAAATCCGCTTAAGAGACCTTACCGGGATCATGGTTTTAGACCTGATAGATATGAGACGCGAGAAGAGCCAGAATTTAGTTTTCACTGAACTTAAAGGCGCGATGAAAAGAGATAGAGCTAAGAACAAAGTTTATCCATTCAGCCCACTTGGTTTAATAGAGATTTCTCGCAAGAGAACAAGACCCAGCCTTTTGTTAACTTATTCTGAGCAGTGCCATCACTGTAATGGAACCGGCAGACTTCTTTCAAGAGATTCAGTTGCAGTAAAAATATCTCGATGGCTTCAAAGAGCCAGCTATTTCCTCAAAAAGGATCCGCTGAAGATTGTTGTACACCCTAATGTTATGGCATTTGTTACGACTAATCCAGACATATTCAGCGATATAAAAAACAAGCTGGAATTTGATTCTAATCCCAGGATCGCTCTTGATAAATTTCAGGTTTTTTCTCTTAAAAGTAATAAAGAACTTACTGTTAGATATAATGCTTGACAGGATGAAGCCTAAAAAATTTTTTAGTTGTTCCAATTGTAAATTGGTAAGGTTTTATAAAGTATCTCCAATTTAAAATTGGGATTTAGTAAGGAGTATTAAATGTACGCAATAGTTGAATTTAAAGGGACTCAGTTGAAAGTTGAAAAAGATCAAACGATCAGAGTTCCATTTTTGAAAGAGTATGAAGTGGGAGCTGAAATTGAAATTGATAAAGTTTTGCTCTTGAAATCTGATGAAGATACCGTGATAGGTACACCTACAATTAAGAATGCAAAAATTGTTGCAGAAATCGTGAAACACGATAAAGATAAAAAAGTTGTTGTTTTCAAGAAGAAGCGACGTAAAGGCTATGAGAAAAAACAAGGTCATCGTCAGAATTTTACTCAAATAAAGATTAAAGATATAATTAACTAGGAGCTGTTATGGCACATAAGAAGGGTGTTGGAAGTAGTAAAAACGGAAGAGACAGTAATCCCCAATATCTTGGAGTTAAAAAATATGGTGGTCAGAAAGTATTAGCTGGCAATATCATAGTGCGGCAGCGCGGCACCAAGATCCATAAGGGAAATAATGTAGGAATTGGTAATGATTATACTCTTTTCAGTTTAATTGATGGTTTCGTGAAATTTGAAACCAAAAAAGCTGGGAAAAAATTTGCTAATGTATATCAAGATCGTATCTAATATTACTACACATTTTAAGCAGCTGAAATAGGCTGCTTTTTTTTTTGCTTAAAATTTAATTCGGGCAATATATTATTAAAATTTACAGATAGTTTGGAGGAGTAATGGCAAGTAAACCCAGTTTTGATTATTACAAAAACCTAAAAGACATCTCACAGATCAGATCGGTAGCAGAAACAGTTATGTTAAACTCTAAAGTACGAAAAGTAACTGCTGCAGAAGCTTATGAAATGGCTCTCTCTCAGCCAGGAGTATCAAGTTCAGATCTAGAAATTTATCCTGAATTCGCCGAAAAAGTAGGTCTTCCTAAAGGTGCAAAAGTCCTTGATGACTGTCATGGCAAGATCATTGGAAGAACAGCCAAAGCACGTGTTTTTTACAATAGAATTCCAGAACTGGAAAAGAAGAAAGTAGAAGGTGACATTAGAGAAGCAGTTTTCCAAATGGATCAAAATAAACTTATCAAAGCAGAAGCTATTATTGGCTTGGATAAAGATTTAATGATTAAAGGGACATTCATTACCACCGAATCCGATGCAATGAACGTATTTAACTGGCTCTGCAATTTCACTCCTTTTGAATTACTGGAAGAAGAATATAATAAAAGTAAAGAACTACCTATTCAAGATATTATAATTGTAGCATTTAATGAATGGACATGTAATGACGATTATTATACAAATATAGGTAGTCCTCAATTAGCTCTTGTAGATGAAAAACACAACGTTATCTTCAATTTGGGAATGCGCTATTTTGGTGAACGAAAAAAAGGTACATTAACTCTTGCCTGGACTTCCGGAATGCGTTTGGGAATGGCTGCCTGCCATGGCGGAATAAAAGAGATAGATTTCACAACCTGCAATGAAAATTCATATCATGAGCTGGGAAAAAGATCGATTGCCTTTTACGGGCTTTCCGGCACAGGAAAATCATCTCACACAAATTCATTTGATAACGGTGGGACTATGCCGGATGGATTCAGTAAAGTTATCTTGCATGACGATGCCTTCCAAATAGATACGGAAAACAAACTTTGCCGTGTTTGGGAGCCATCTCTTTTTGATAAAACAGATAGCCGTCCTTTCGATCATCCAGATTGGAAATATTGCATTTCGTTGATGAATCATGCTTTAATGAATGTGGAAGACAAACTTCTGCCTATAGGTCTTGATCTTCGCCAAGCAAACGGAAGAGCTATTCTTGATCGTGATCTCTTGGGAAAATGGGTTAACCGTTGTAGTTTCCCAAAAGCTCTGGCCTGGCTGATGAAAGATACGATCCTCCCCCCTATCATTAAATTCAATAACAGCTTCCTGGCTGTAGCAATGGGAGCAGCTTTGGTAACTAAGCGCAACCGCGCAGAAAATGTTACTGAAGATGAATTGAAAAAACTTGTTTTTGAACCATTTGCCAACCCCTTTAGAGTTTACGAACTTTTTAAAGATGTTGAATCTTTTAAAAATGTTATAGATAATGGAGCTGAATGTTACTGCTTTAATTCTGCTGGTTACTGGCGTACTTCCGATACAGACTTGGAGAACATAAAACTGCAGACATCATTAACGCTGCAAACTGCAATTCTTACAGATCAGTTGGAATGGCAGGATTGGGAATTATTACCAGGAGCTTTGATTCCTACTAAACAAAGTCTGGAAGCAATTCTACCAGGATTCTATGACACATACGATCCCCAGAAAAGACAAAACTTAACAGAGTACATGGAGCTTCTTAAAGGTCGGTTCAACCAGCGCCGTGAATTTCTTGAGTCAACTGATCTGAATACAAAACCTGAACTTTTAGCTAAGTTGATCGAAGCTCTAAATATAAAAGTGTAAATAGTTAGCTCCCGTTCAAATTTGAGTGGGAGCTTTTTTAAAATTTATGATAATAGTTCTACTATTTTTAACTTCGGGAATTATCACCGGATACATACTTAAAAAGCACATCAAAATCATTAATATCTCAGACAAATTACTCACCTGGTCCATTTATCTACTTTTATTTCTTTTAGGAATTTCAGTAGGAAGTAATCAGAAAATTATTAGCAATTTCGACAAAATTGGTTTTCAGGCAATCATACTTTCCATTGCTGGTATTGTTGGTAGTATTATCATAGCCTTTTTTGTTTATAAGTTTTTCTTCTTGCCAAAAAATGAAAAATAGCATAATCATTGTTATCTTTTTTGCTGCGGGAATCATTGCCGGCCGTTTCTCATTAATCCCTGAATTTTTTATCGAAAATGATCTTAGCACCTATGCACTTTACCTTCTTATATTTCTGGTGGGAATTACGGTGGGTAGTGATGTGAAAAGTTGGAAGATCTTGAAGCAAGAGAAATTTCTAATTTTATTAGTTCCTCTTACCACGATTATTGGTACTCTTCTTGGCGTAGGGATTGCATCTATTTTTCTTCCGGAAATAAATTTACAACAAAGTCTGGCTGTTGGTGCAGGATTTGGTTATTATAGTCTTTCCAGCATTATCATAACTCAAATCGCCAGCCCTACTCTTGGTGTAATAGCACTGCTTGCCAATATAACCAGAGAAATAATCACCTTACTTTTCACGCCAATTTTTGCAAAACATTTTGGAAAACTGGCTCCCATAACTTCCGGCGGAGCTACCTCAATGGATACGACACTGCCAATTATAACACGTTTCTGCGGTAAACAATATGCCATAATTTCAATTTTTCACGGTACAATTCTTACTATACTAGTTCCTGTTATCGTTACATTCATTTTAAAAGTGTAACTTTTAAAAAAGACTCCTATTAACCAATAACTAAATAAAATCACACTTTTAAAAATTGGATTAATATTTTCACAAAATAAATATTGTTGACATATTCCATCCCGAAAACTTTTTTTTGTTATGCTACATTCACGAAAGTGAGAATTGATTTTGAAATTTTTTATATTATAGCAACAAAAAATTAGGGAGGTTTTATGAAAAAGTTTTTACTTTTAATGAGTATGGTCCTTTTAAGTAGTATTATTTTCTGGTCTTGTGCTCAAAAAGATCCAATTGGAATTGAACAGTATAAATTGGATGTTCCAACTACTTCCAATTTCTCTGTAGATACTAATCTATTGATGGAGGGTGATGACTATTCCATTGGTTATTACAATGGAAGCATCCAATCAGATCAGATAAATCTGAGCTGGACCCAAAGCACAGACGAGGACTTTCTATGTTATAAAGTAATGAGAGTTTTGGGAGAACCACAGGATCGATCTTTGGAAGGTTTTGAAAACGGTTATATTCCTGTAGGATGGACAACATCGGGATATTTAGGTGGTTGGTTCGTAACTAATGAGAATGCATTTAATGGAAATTATTGTGCACGAACTCACCAAGGTTATGATGAATATGAAGTTTTAGAGGTTACTTTAAGTGTTTCCCAATATGCAGATATTTATATAAGTTTCTGGGCTGCTGCGGTAAACTCTGGCTCTGGTTCTTTTTATGTAAACGATTATGAATATGATTATTGGAGCAACAATCAATGGGGACTGGAGCAATCATCTTTTAATACATACAACAATACTTCTATTAATTTGAAGTGGATTTATTATACAAATAATGGTGGTTATGGCCTTCTGGATGATATTCAAATTTTAGGAGCCAATGATAATGAAATGGTTTCAACGATTACAGATATTAGTGCTACTTCATTTATTGATACGGCTTTAGTTCAAAATTCATTTTATACTTATAACGTAGTTTCAATAAATAACACTGGAATTTACTCTCAGGATGAGGTTACAATTAAAACACCTCAATGGAGTGCACCGGATAGTGTATTAGTAAACGGTCTTTCTACTGATGTAATTGAAATTACCTGGAACGACAACACAGAATCAGAAGATAATTTCTTAGTTTATACCTATTATGATAACGCTACAACCTGGACACTTATTGATTCTGCCCTTATAAATAAAAACGTTACCAGCCTTGTGATTGATGATCTTGATACAAATGAAGTTTACAAATTCGGAGTAAAAGCAGTTGGCAGTTTTGAGGATGATACTATGGAAGGATTATCCTCGACTTTTTATTTTAACAGTCTTACTCTTCTTCCACCTTCGACCTTAACTGGATATCAGAATTTTGGATTTCTTTCAATCTCTCTGAATTGGATAGACAATTCAACATTGGAAACAGGATTCTCAATTGAAAGAAAGATCGAGAATGGATTTTTTGAAGAAATTGCTACAATCGGTCATAATATTACTGAATTTACAGATAATGACACTCTAAACTTCGAATTGGGGCTTAATATAACTTATCGTGTTAGAGCATTCAATGATTATGAAGAACTCATCTATTCTGCATACTCCAATGAAGTAACAATTTCTTTAACTGATTTAGAACCAGTTAGAACACTAAGTTATTGGGCTCAGGCAGGACCTGAAGGTGTTGATGAAGATGAAAATTTAGACGTAAGTTATTATGCTAGTGATGGGAGCTGGGTTCTAATAAGGTCTATCAATTATTACGAAGCGAACGGATGGACATATTTTGAAGATGAAATCGATGATGTAAATGCTATGCATCCTGGTTTTAAAATCAGATTTCAACAAAGTGATCACAGTGGTGATGAATGTGATAATTGGCATATCGATGATGTCTCAATTTTAGCAGGACAGTATGTAATTTTTGAGGATGATTTTTCTACTGACACGATCTCATCAGTGAACTGGCAAGTACAAGATTACAGCTATATTACGAGTTCACAAGTACATAGTAGTCCTTATGCGCTTTATTTTAATTCATATGATTATGAAATTCGACAAATAATTACGACAAATATACCTTGGTAATAGGAGAATAATAATGAAAAATATCGTACTAATAACAAGTTTGCTTCTGTGCGGAATTCTATTTGCACAAACCAACTCCTTCCGTAATCAAGCCACCGGATCTGCCATTGATGATGATCTAGACTTGATCTACGATCCGATCAATCTTCACTTCATTTCCGGCAACCGTCTTTATACTAATCTCAGTAACATCATCAATGGAAATGAAGAATTTCTTAATAATAACTCATCTGATCATTATTTGTTGGGTTTCTCCATACAGAATCCATTTATTGAAAACCTGAAACATTCTTTCCTGGTAGAATTTTCTAATAACAAAACGGGGCGGAGTGTATGGCTTGATACGAATTTAGATGGTGAATCGGATATCGAAGATCATGGTGAGATAAAAAACATCTATACTTCCTACGAAGATATTGATGGAGACGGAATTTACGATGTAATCTCCAATAATACACAAAATAAAAAAGACTATTATGATTTTAATCATATCCAATTCGTTTTGAACAACAGCACTGTTTGGAACGATCTTGTTTGCGGTATTCGGATTGTAGTAGAGAAAGATATTGATAAAGATATTTTGCAGTACGATCTGGAGCAGTCGGAATATCTTCTGGCAGATGGTTATAATAGTTTTGATTTTGTTGAAGATGATGATTTGAAAATTGACGGAACTTTTCTTGATATTCAATTACTTACCTCTGTTATGAATCCGGATTTCAGAGGTTATGAATTGCGCGGAAATCTATTGTTCAATTACATCAATGATGAACAAAAAACTGAAGACTTAGATTATGATAAATTAGATAATTACGATCCAAATGTCACTAATTTCATTAACTATGAAGAAAATAATTCGGATTTACAGGATAGTACAAAGGAAACTGGTTTAAGTATAGGTATGGGTGGAAGCCTTCGCAAAAATCTTGCAAAATCTGAGGAAAGAAAAAATGACAGTTACTGGTTGGTTGGAACTCAACTAAGATTCGGATCTTATGATTATGAATCTTATGAAAAAGACCGAACCCAAAATGTTGTGGAATATTATGATGGCCTGGATACGTTGTATACCGATTCTCTTTTAGATACTGTTCATATTGATAATCTTACCCAAAAAGGTGATAGTTGGTCACTGGCATATTCAATTTATAGCAGATATAATCACCAACTTGATGAAAAAGTATATATAGGTTTAGGAGCAAAACTGTATTATACTTATTCCGAAAGAACTTATAAAGCAGTCGATGAACAAGAAAGTTCAAAGTATTATCTTCAGAATGACGAGATGGCAGATGAAAATGACTATACGATTACTGAAACATATCTTGCGAAATCTGATGTAACACGTGAAGAGATAGCTACATATCTTACTCTTCCCGTTGGTTTAGAATACAAATTCACAAAGAACAATAAATGGGCTGCCAGGCTTGGTGCTTCATTTGACATAGAATTTAGAACTATTAATGGAAGTGCTCAGATCACTGATGCCGACCCTACAATTACAACTACAGAATATGGTGATGGAACAGTCGATATTCAGATCGACAATAATTCATACAGCTCATATTCTATGCAAGAATCTGAGATAACAAGTGAAACAGATTATTATTATGGAATCGGTTTTGAACCCACAGATAAACTACAGATTGATTTCGCTGGTATGTTTGATTATGATTATGCTACTATGCAGGATTTCATCCAGGGCATCAGAATGTCGTTTACTATGAAGTTCTAGTTTAGTTTTAAAACCCGAGTTGGACAAAACAAGTTTCAACTCGGGTTTTGATATATAAAGATAAATAGTTTCATAACTTATCTTGATTACCTCTCAAACTTATTTCTTATCTTTATATATCAATTTCAACTGTTATTATAAGCACCTATTCTACCTTTTTTCTTAAAAATCTTGTCAGAAATAACCTGATCACCAAATTTTACAATGAAGATACAAAGGAGGGAAAATGAAAAACTTTGTTCTACTTTTTTCTATAATTATATTATTAACAGGTTGTAATAACAATGGAGGTGCTGGTATTAATCCGCTGCCAAATTTCGATGTAATGTGGGATTACTCCAATCCAGATTCTACAGAAATTAGATTCAAAGAAATTTTACCTTTATTACAGAATACATCCGAATTTGATATTGATGCAGATTATCATCCTCAACTATTAACACAAATAGCACGAGCTCAGGGTCTGCAGGGTAAATTCCACGAAGCAGACAGCACATTAAAAGAAGCTGATAAAATAATAACAGAAGATATGCCGATCGCAAAAATTCGATATTTACTGGAAAAAGGTAGATTGTTCAACTCCCTGGGAGATAAAGAGCAGGCACGACCATTGTTTTTGGAAGCATACGAATATGGTTTAATTAAGAATCTCGATCTTTATACAGTCGATGCAGCTCACATGATGGGAATCGTGGAACCTGAGGCAAAGCAGTTGGACTGGAGTTTGATGGCATTGGAAGTTGCAGAAAAATCTGAAGACGAACGTTGCAAGGGTTGGCTTGGTGCTCTCTACAATAATATTGGTTGGACTTTTTTTGATTTACAGAAATATGAAGATGCTCTCAAAATCCATCTGAAAGGTTATGAGTGGAGGAAAGAACAAGGTGATGCTGAAACTACACGCATCGCTAAATGGAGCGTTGCCCGTATGCTGCGAGCCCTAGAGAAATATGATGATGCACTGACTATGCAGCAAGAAATCTTGCAGGAACTTGGAGAAAATCAACTTCCAGCTGATGGATATGTATATGAAGAATTGGCTGAGCTTAACTGGCAAAGAGGAAATACGGTTGAGGCAAAGGGATATTTTGCACAAGCTTATGAATTGCTTTTAATGGATAGTTGGCTTGTAAAGAATGAACCTGAGAGAATAAATAGATTAAGAAAAATGGGGAATTGAAAGTTATAAAATCCTTGCTACGGTTAAGCAGACCAAATAACTGTCGACTATTATAAGGATAATTAATAAAATGAAGGAAATACGATGAGTAAAGAAGATAAGAAAGAAATTTTTCAGAATCGAAATAACGATATTGAATGTGTTGATCAACAATCTCGAAACCTGAACCATATCAAAATTTTCTTGGGTATAATTGTAATGGTAATTGCTGTTTACATTCTAAGAACATTAAAAGGAATATTTATCCCGCTTACATTTGCTATTTTCTTATCTATAATGTTCCAACCGTTAAATCGATTTCTGCACGACCGCAAAATACCCATTTGGATCAATATCCTGTTAATGGTTATAATAATTTTAATTTTATTCTCCGGTATGGGAACGATTGTTTACACAAGTGTTTCTTCTTTCGTAACTGAATTCCCCAAATATGAAAAACAGATTTCTTCAATGCTCGAGGGTTTTTTTATTACTTTTGAAATACCGGTAGAAGAAGTTACCGACTACTTAACCAACAAAGTTAACTGGTTGCAGTTGGCCGACCGCATGTCGCTTTCTAAAATTATATCCGGTACGATGGGCAACTTTATCGATTTCATGGTAAAACTGCTTCTAACTGTTGCTTTTATGATCTTTATAGTATTAGAAAGAACTAAAATCTTTGAAAGAATCAATAAAGTGATAACGGAAGACGAAGCAGCTCATTCAAATATAGTAACAAAAGATATAGAACGATCTGTGAAGACATTCATCGTGAATAAGACCCTTATCAGTATGGTGACGGGACTTATCAGTATGATTTTTATAGCTATCTTTGGCGTTGATTTTGTGGTGATCTCCGGATTTCTGATCTTCATTTTGAATTATATTCCTAATTTTGGATCCATCGTAGCTTCTGGTTTTCCAATCTTAATTTGTTTCCTGCAATATGGTTTAAGCTGGCAACTAATTGCAATTACTGCCACACTTATTGGAACTCAAATGACCATTGGTAATTTCATTGAACCTAAAGTAATGGGAAATGAGTTAAAACTATCTCCACTTGTTGTATTACTATCCTTGATCTTCTGGTTCTGGGTGTGGGGTCCTGTAGGTATGATACTGGCTGTTCCGATTACTTCTGCCATGAACCTTATCCTAAAAGAAATTCCTTCGATGCGAGTTGTATCGGCTATTATAAGTTCAGAATAAATGCCGCTTAAAATTAATGATATAGCTTCCGGCAGCCTTGTTGCTGGAAAATTGCTTCCTGGTGATCTACTAATCTCTATAAATGGAAAGCAGATCTCAGATTTTCTGGATCTTCAATTCCATAGCTCCGATGAAGAACTGGTTATAGAATATTCCAGAGAAAAGGGGATTGTTGAAGAAGTGATTATTGATAATGATTGGCAAACTCCCATGGGTATAGAGCCTGTTCCCCATCGTTGCCGAACTTGTGCAAACAATTGCATCTTTTGTTTTGTAGATCAGATGCGTCCATTTTTTCGAGAAACGCTTTACGTGAAAGATGATGATTATCGGCTATCTTTTGTTCATGGAAATTTCATCACTCTCACCAATCTTACCTCTCGAGATCTGGAGAAGATCATCGAGCAGAGATTAAGCCCCCTTTATATTTCCGTTCATACTACAGATCCTGTTTTACATAAGAAAATGTTACGATATAAGCAAGACTTTAACATTTTAGAAACACTTCAGATGCTAGGGAAAAACAATATTGAGCTTCATACACAAATAGTTATTATTCCTGATTGGAACGATGGAGATGCTCTGGAAAGATCACTTACAGATCTTACTTCTCCAGAAATAAATTCATTGTCTGTTGGCATTGTGCCAGTTGGACTTACTCAATACCGAAAAGACCTTATCGAGATTAAACCGGTTGATGCAGAGAATGCCGAAGAAATTCTACTACAAGCGTCAAAATTCCCCAATACTTATTGTTCAGATGAAATCTATCTGACAGCTGATGTATCAATTCCTCCGCCAGAATTTTACAATGATTTCCCACAACTGGAAAATGGTATTGGCATGATAAGCCTGCTTCTTGAAAACTGGCGAATTAATAAATCTGAATTCGTTAAGTTTTTGAAACCAATCGATAAAGATTTAGTACTAATTACAGGTGATCTTGCCTTCAAAGCTATTTCATCAATCGCAGATGATATCAAAAAACTTATCAACAATAATGTACAAGTTCAAAAAGTTCTGAATAATTTCCTAGGTCACAATGTTACAGTTACAGGATTACTCTCGGGAAAAGATATTTTAGAACAAACAACCTTGAGCAATAACGAAATTGCCTTGGTAAGCAGTGCCATTTTCAATAACGATGATTTAACTTTAGATAACTTAACAATAGATGGCTTCAAGAAGCAAATAAATTCTTCTGTAATTGTAATTGATGAGTTATTTGACAGCTGGAAACTCATCTAACTCACAACGTTATTTGATCTTCCGAATTTGTTGTTGAATTGACTTTTATAATAATTAGGTTCGAAATCTGTAAACACTATTTATAACTAATTTCACAGGCTTTATACAAATCGATTATTCGCTTGACAGATAGTAATTTCAAAAATTTAACCATCTCGAGAGATAGTTAAGGGTTGAGTAATGAATAAAAAAAGAATACTGATTGTTGAAGATGAAACAATTGTTGCTGAAGATATAAAAAGAATACTGATAAAACGAAATTTTGAAGTAATTGGAACTGTAACCAGTGGGCGTGAAGCTCTCGAAATAATTAATTCAGAAAAACCAAACCTGGTTTTGTTAGATATCATGCTCGAAGATGAAATCGATGGAATTCAAGTTGCCAATAAAATAACTTCGCAAGACATCCCATTTATCTATGTTACAGCTTATGCCGACGACGAAAAAATTGAACAGGCAAAACGTACAATGCCTTTCGGGTATCTGTTAAAACCATTTCGAGAAAGAGAATTACTAGCTACAATTGAAATGGCTTTTTTCAAGCATGATGCAGATAAAAAATTGAAAGAAAGCATGAAAAACTATAAACGGATCCTTGATAATATTCAAGATGTTTATTATGAAGTAACTGTGAGTGGAACTATTATGCAGATCAGTCCATCGATAGAAGAGATTTCCAGTTACAGAATGAACGACATACTTGGTTCTTCCTTATTTAAATATTATTATAATCCGGATGACCGCGATATATTTTTATCTAAACTAACTAAAGATGGCTTTGTAACAGATTATCCTCTTATTCTAAAAGATAAAGACGGCACTCCATTTACTTGTCTCTCTTCGTGCAAGCTTATTATAGAAGAAGATTCTGATCCTAAGATTATTGGATCGTTAAAAAATATATCAGAGCATCTGGAAAAGAAAAAGGAGCTAAAAGATTCTGAAGAGAGATATAAGATTTTATTTGAATCAAATCCTGATGCTGTATTGTTGCAAGATGATGTTTCACTGGTAGATTGTAACGAAGCAACACTAAAGTTATTTGGATTTGATAATAAAGCTGAACTTAAAGGTTTTGGTCCTGAAAATTTTTCTCCCAAATTTCAACCCGATGGTAAAAATTCTATGGACTTGATCAAAAAAAATATAAATCTAGCTTTTACAAAAGGTTCTGCCCAGTTCAATTGGACATATCGAAAACGATCTGGAGCCACTTTCCCTGCAATGGTATGGTTGAACACATACAAACATAATAATAAGCCACATCTACTGGTGAATATAAAAGATGTAAGTGATATCCACGTCTCTCAAGAAAAGCTTCAACGATCATACAATCAGATGGAATTAGTTGTTAAGGAAAGAACATCTGAACTCACAAATACCAACCAAACGCTTCTTCATGAAATACAAGTGCGAAAAGAAGCCGAAAAAAAAGCCAAAGACGGTGAAGAATTCTATAACGCCCTTTTTGATAATAATCCAATTGAAACCATTGTTGTAGATAGAAATGGTTTGGTTGTAAGCTCCAACCTGGCAGTTAAAAAAAATCGCAGCAGATTCCCAAAGGTTGGAGATATCATGTACAAAGATTATGCTGGAAAGTATGAAGCTGATATGTATGGAGAGCTGATAGATTGTATAAAAACCGGAAAGATCAAACAATTTCCCGAAGCAAAATATAAGGATAAAGTCTGGTCGATAACTATTGCTCCATTTGAAAAAGGGGCAATAATAGCTTCCATCAATGTATCTGAACAAAAATTTGCAGAAGAACAGATAATGAGACTAAATAAAGTCTTCCAAAATCTTAGTTCAGATCCAGGTTCAAACATAGAATACATAGTACAGCAAGCTGGTGAGATTATTCATAGTTCGTGCTGCTTGTATTACAAACTAGATAAAGTTAAAGATAAAATTGTATTGGCAGCGTCATATCAAGCACCCGATGGATTAATTAAGATAGATTCTCCCGAGAATCATATCTGTTTTCAAGAAATCATTAAACCTGGTAAGAATGAAATTAACATCAGCAATCTAGATTCAAAAAAATACGATGATATTGATGCTTCTATTAAACAATATGGTCTAAAATCTATCCTGGGCTTTCCTGTACACTATCAACATGAGATCATAGGAACTTTATGTGCATTCGATGTAACTAAAAGAATTTTTTCAAAGAACGAATCATATATATTATCCACTCTTACCAAAACAATTTCTATCGAAGAAGAAAGATTACAGATATTAAATGCTTTGCGACAGGTAAGTAAATTGCAAAGATTAATTTTAAATACTGCTCGAAGCATTAATTCCAGTTTAGATTTTGAAGATGTTACCAGGCGCATTACATCTGAAGCAATGGAAATGTTAGATTCCTATGGTGGTGCAGTTTACACTTTATCTGAAGATGGAAAGTCGCTGAAACCCATAATTGTAATAGCTCCTGAATTTGCAGATGAGATCATGGCAACGGATTTAGATATCGACTCCAGCTTTACTGGTCAGGCCATCAAACAAAGAACTCCATTAATGTTTAATGATGCAGGTCTAAATGAAAATGGTTATCAGATTCCAGGAACTACCGAGGTGAAAAATGAGAGAATTCTGGTTGCTCCATTTGTTTCTGGTAAAGAAGTTCTCGGTGCCATTGTTTTAAATAGAATTGGTTTAGTTTTCACAGAAGAAGATTTGGCTCTTTTAGAAACTTTAGCAAGTTTTGCTACTTCTGCATTAAAAAATGCTCAAACTTTTAACAAACTAAAGCATGAAGTAACAGAGCGATCACGAGCTGAAATCGCAAAAGAAGAGAGTGATAAGAAATATTCAACCCTTCATGCCAATGTACCTGTAGGAATATTTAGAACATCTCCTGAAGGAACCTTGCTTTCAGTAAACAAACCTATGGTGCAAATGTTAAAGTTTAAATGTTCTAAAGACCTTTTGAATACAAAAATGGTTGATATCTTCGAAAATGCTTCTGATCAGGAGAAACTGGTACAGATATTAAAGGATAAAGGTGAACTGCAAAACTTTGAAGTAAAACTTAAGAGATCAGACGGATCAACATTTTGGACTGCCATAAGTATTAAGGCTTCTTTTGAAAACCAAAACTTGCTTTTTCAGGACGGTATCATAAAAGATATTACAAAACGTAAAGAAGCCGAGATAAAATTAATGAAAACCCAAAATCGTCTTGTTACACTTTTTCAGAATGTTCCAGATATAATTTTATATGAAACTGGGGGAAAAGAAGAATTTGTTTCGGATAACATAAAGCAGCTTCTTGGCTATCCTGCTGATGATTTCATTATTGACCCCGAGAAATTTAATACTTTAATCCATGATGAAGACAAAGACTATATTAACGAAAAATATAAAGAATGGAATAACAATGCTAGAGAAGGATTATTAACCCTTTGGTTCCGAGTAAAAAAAGCTGATGGCTCATATTTATGGATGGAAGATAGAAGAGTAAAGTTAACCGATGAAAAAAATAGGTCATATGAGTCGGGTGTTAAGATTGACATAACCAATTTAAAAAAAGCTGAAGAGCGCTTGAAATCTAGCTTAGATAAATTAAAATCTTTGCTGCATGAAACTATTCATGGATTAGTTTCTGCTGTGGAAATGCGAGATCCATATACAGCCGGCCATCAAAGAAGAGTAGCAATATTGGCATCAGCAATAGCACACGAGATGGAACTTTCCGAAGATCATATTGATGGTCTTAACCTGGCAGCTTTGGTGCATGATATTGGCAAAATAAATGTCCCTGCTGAAATTCTTAGTAAACCTGGCATATTAACTGATACCGAATTTAATTTAATTAAAATGCATCCGGAAACAGGATATGAGATTCTGAAATCGATCCAGTTTCCCTGGCCTGTAGCAGAAATTGTATTGCAGCATCAAGAACGATATGATGGTTCTGCATATCCGCAAGGTTTAAAAGGAAATGAGATAAATCTTAGTGCTAGAATATTGGGAGTTGCAGATGTAATTGAAGCAATGTCTTCACATCGTCCTTACAGACCTTCGTTAGGTATTGATAAAGCCTTAGCTGAAATCAAGAAGAACAGAGGTAAGTATTATGATCCAATCGTAGTAGATGCTTGTCTTATACTCTTTAATGAAAAAGGATTTTGCTTTACAGAAGAAGACGGATATATTCGAAATTAATCTCGATATCTAAAATCAAAAGGTGAATTATACTGTTTGAATTCAAAAGTAATACTGGTGTTTTCCGATGGTTTCCAGTTTAATTGCATATTTGGCAGCACTTTCGTAGCATTGTCGTTATTACCATCAAATTCAATACCACTTTTATATGTTGCTGTTCCAAAATTTACAAAATTCAAATCAAAATCCAGTTTTAACTTTGAATTGAAATTATAACTGAAATGGTTTGTATAAACCGACTGATAGAAACTCTGATTGTTAGATGAGATTCCACTGCTGAAACTTACTGAATGATTTACTGAAATTTTATTTGCATTCAGAAAAGAAGGCATAATCAGATTTGGTCTAAAAACATCATTTATTACTTCAGCATTTAAAGTAAATGTCAAAATCAATACTACAATCAATAATATCCTCTTCATAAATTCCTCACATTTTATAAAATATGTTTAAATTACCCTTCAATTCCTTCTATAGATTCAAGCAATTTTATGTCAAATCACTTCTGAAAAAATAACTCCTCGATTAAAATAGACAACTATAATTTTATTTCAATAAAATCATCTTCTTAGCTGCTGCCGGTTTACCATCCAGCATCAATCTATACAGATATGTACCACTGGCTGCTTTATTGCCAATGTTATCTTCACCATTCCAAATAACTTTATTTTCTCTTTCTATTAAAGGATTTGTAACTTTTAAGGTTCTGATCTTTTGACCTTTTACATTAAAAATCTCTATTGCTGCTTTAGAAACTTGGCTTTTGAGGCTAAAGGCAATTGTTGTTTCAGGATTAAAAGGATTGGGATAATTCTGTTTAAGATCTGCACCCACCGAAACTAAATTTTCAGTACTGCCTGTATTTAAATCATCTAGATTCATTTGGTAAGCAGAGCAGCCATAAGTTCCCAAAAGAAGAACGCGAGTTGGATTATGTATATTCATGTCTATTATTGGAACATTAGGCAATCCATTGGACATACTCAACCATTCATCTCCGCCATTTTCAGTATAAAATATTCCAGCATCAGAACCAACGAATATCCGGTTTGGGGCCTCCGGATCGAGTAAAATACAGTTCATGGGAAGTTGTGGAAGGTTAGAGGAAATATCGATCCAATTCTGTCCAAGATCCGTAGATTTGAAGACATGCGGATAAGGCTCATCCCAGCGAAAACCAGATACTGTTACGTAAACCGTATTCATATCAAATGGATCACCGGCAACCCGTGTAATCCAGCGATCCGGCAAACCTTCTGTTACATCTGTCCAGCTTGTTCCATCATCAATAGAAACATGTACATTTCCATCATCTGTTCCAGCAATTACAACATTCGGGAAACTTGGATTTATCGCAATTGTAGAAATTGTGTGATAACTGGCTCCCGTATCTCCATCTGTTAGGTCTTCACTTACATCTTCCCAATAATCTCCGCTGTTGGTAGTTCTCCAAATTCTATATGTACCAAAATACAAAATCGTAGGATCAACAGGATGCATAGCCAATGGAGAGGACCAGTTAGTTCGATCATCTTCCATCTGGTAAGCAACGTTATCAAACCATTGTCCTCCATTTGTAGATCTATGAAGATTACCCCATTGATATTCAGCGAATATAATATTTGGATTTGTATGATCAACTTTAGTATAGAACCCGTCTCCACCCAGAATCACATGCCAATCATCCAGTGCTCCGGTCATAGTTCTTATCGTGCTGTTATCCTGTGTACCACCATATATTCTTTCAGGATTTAAATAATCTTTTTCAATAGCATAAAATTGTGTCATTGGAATATTATCTATTTTGTCCCAATCATCACCATAGTTACTACTAGTATATAAACCGCCATCGTTACCTTCAATAATTCTTCCGGTAAATTCATCTATGTTCATGGCGTGGTGATCTACATGAATCTCATCTGTATTTCCATAATCTGCAATTATCTGCCAGTTATCACCACCATTTTGGGTTCTACACAATGCTACTCCCAAAGCATAAGCTCTGTTCTCATCTGTTGGATCAACACAGATCTGGCCAAAATACCAGCCAAAACTGGAATTCATATCTTCAATATTACTGTCGTTCGTTTGATTCCAATTTTCACCTGCATCAGTAGTTTTAAATATTCCCAGAAATGAATATCCACCTACGGGCTGTTGATCATAAAATGCATATAATACATCTGGATTACTTTTGGCAATTGCCAATCCAATTCTTCCCACACCATCATGATCTGGAAGGCCACTTGTTAATTCATTCCACGTATCTCCGCCATCAGTAGTTTTATAAATCCCAGAAGATAATCCTCCGGATCGACGATATTCCCTACCTCGCATACGTTCCCACATAGATGCATAAAGGATGTCGGGATTTGTGGGATGTTGAACCAGATCGATAGCAGCAGTAGAATCTGTAACAAACAACTTTCTATCCCAGGTGAGCCCACCATCTTCACTACGATAGATTCCCCGCTCTTCATTAGGACTGAATAAAGTTCCGGTAGCAGCTACAAAAACTCTATCGGAATTATTGTAATCAACAATTATTCTGCCAATATAAGCAGAATTTTCCAAGCCAATATGATCCCAGCTGGTTCCAGCATTTTCCGATTTATACATGCCGTTTCCTACAAAACTAAAACTAGATGAATTTGCTTCTCCGGTTCCGGCATAAATCACAGTTTCATCATTAGGATCGATAGCCAGATCTCCAATAGTTATTATCGGTGCATCATCAAAAACATTTTCCCAATCTGCACCTTCATTTGTTGTTTTAAAGATTCCTCCGGTAGCTGCCCCGATATACCATGTTTCCGGGCTGGAAGGATGAATGGCAATATCAGTAATCCGGCCACCAATATTTATTGGACCTGCCAGTTCCCAGGTATATTCCCTACTATTTCCGGTACGTGAATGAAGATCTGCAGCCTGCTGCAAACCTTCTAAATATGCTTCATGATTGATCTCATGATATGGATATGCTCTTTGGTATCCAAACCATTCATTTGGCAGAGCTTTAGGTTCTTTCTTTATTTTACCACCATGTGGTTTTTCGATGAACTCTGGATGAGAAATAGTTTTATGTTTTGGCACTGGTTTATAGAAGTATGTAGCAACCATTGCCACAATCATCAAAAGCACCAGGAATGTTATGTATCGGGATTTCATTGTTCCTCCAATTAGTCGGTTTGCATTAGCAAACGATTTTAATTATTTATATTTCTATTACTTTTTTTACTTCTTTTTTCTTTAATTTTTTAATGAGTGTTAGAAGGTTCTGCAGTTTATTGTAAAGCTCATCGATTTCACCTTCATTCGCGATATTGATATCAGTCAATTTTTGTTTATCGAATTCCGACATCTGTGATGCAATTCTATGCTTTGCTTCATCTTGCGATATTCCATCTCTATTTAATATTCTTTTAATCCTCAACTCGCTTCTCGCTGAGATATTAATAGTTAGATCAAATGCATTTTGCAGACCAAGTTCAAAAAGAAGTGGAATTTCAAAAATAAGATAATTACTTTCTGCCAGCATAATAATTTCGTTCATTTTTGCTAAGACCTGAGGATGAATAATGGAATTGAGCTGTTTACGCAAAGACTCATTGCCAAATATTATCTTACCCAACCTGGATCGATCAACCTTATTTTCATAAAATATATCATCTCCAAATACATCCTTCAGTTTCGAAATTACTTTTGGTAAATCTAATACATCATGAGCAAGTTTGTCAGTATAAAAAACTGGAATATCATTATTTGCAAACCAATTAGAAACAAGAGTTTTACCACCGGCAATTCCACCGGTAACCGCAATTAAAAAAGGACGATCGTAATTCATTAAATATTAGTTAACTTGTTTCATCTTTGATGCGTTGAGAAAGTTCATCAATTGTAAGATCTGTAGTGAGTTCACCATTCCTGGTAACGGATATCTTACCAGTTTCTTCCGAAACAACAATTGCAAAAGAATCTGTATTTTCTGTTATTCCTACAGCTGCCAAATGGCGAGTTCCCAATTTCTGAGCATATTCTACGTTCTCAGATAATGGAAGTACAACTTTCACAGCCAAAATCCTATCGCTGCGAATAATAACAGCACCATCATGTAATATAGTTTTGTTATTAAAAATTGTTAATAGTAATTTTACAGATATCCGTGCATCAATCATCTCGCCACTTTCAATGAATTCATCCAATTTTCTATTATTCTCAATTACAATTAAAGCTCCTAACTTGCGAAAAGACATTATAGAAACAGCATTTAATAATGGTGGATATACAGATTTTGCAGGACTCTTAAATAATGATCTCAAGTCGTGACTATGGCCAATCCTGGCAAAGATCGAGCGAATTTCCTGCTGAAATAAAATAATGAACACTATTATCCAGTAATCTTTTAATATACCCAACAAAGATGAGACCATATTCAAATTCAATACAGAAGCTGTAAAATATATAAGAACAGCAGCTATCAAGCCCACAATAATCTGTATACCGCCAATCCTTTTGATAAGCATTATGAACTTGTAAATGATAAATGCTACTATAATTATATCAATTATATCAGTAAATTTGGGGATTAATATTTCCATAATTTCCTCAATTAATCTGTTATCCTCGCTGAAGCGGGGATCTATTCATTCATGGATTCCCATTTTCATGGAATGGCATTAAACATTTTGTCTTCATAGAATAGAACTGTCATCCCCGACCTGATCGGGGATTTCATTGTACCAATCTTCAGCAAGATCAATCCATTGCGGATTATCTTTTTCAATCAGTTCTATTTTCCATTTTCGATACCATTTTTTCATTCGTTTCTCTCTTTCAATAGCAATTGTTATATCATCTGTTTCTTCATAATGAAATAATTTTGTAAGATTATATTTTTTTAGAGAAACCATCAATAAGCTTCTTTTTGTGCTCATAAATCCTTCTTTCAATATTTCCTGTTACTCCAATGTATAATGTTGCATTCCTTTTATTAGTAAGAATGTATACATAATACGATTTTCTCATTTATATTTATTCCCTTATAAATGTGAAAAATTCTATTGTTCATAGATTCCCGATTTCTCGGGAATGACACTTCTCATGGATTCCCATTTTCATGGGAATGACATTAAACACTTTATCTTCATAGAATCGACCTGTCATCCTCGACCTGATCGGGGATCTCGCTTCTCATGGATTCCCGATTCCTCGGGAATGACACGTTTTATATTCTGTTAACACTTTTCAAAACCTTAAGAAATCTGCTCTGCTCTTCTACATCATGCACTCTCATTATCTCGCAACCTGCATCAAAAGCCATTGCTGTTGCTGCCAGACTTCCAGCCAATCTATCATCAGTATTCGATTCATAAATGCGACCGATAAAACTTTTGCGTGATGCACCCAAAATTACAGGAACACCAAAGCATTTGAATTCACTCAATTTATTCAAAATCTCAAAATTATCCTGCTGTCTTTTACCAAATCCAATTCCTGGGTCTATAATTATTCGATCCAGAGCAATTCCGTTTGATTGACAAAATCCCAAACGTTCTTCGAAAAATGCAAGTATCTCTTCGATCACATCATCATAAAATGGCTCTTTCTGCATGGTTTGTGGCGTTCCCAGCATGTGCATTAGGACAATTGGAATACTATCATTTTTCTTCAACAATTCTATCATCTTTTCATCAAATCGAAGAGCACTGATATCGTTGATAATATTTGCTCCAGCTAAGATAGCTTGCTCTGCAACTTCGGATTTATTAGTATCAATTGAAATTGGAATATTGGAGCTTTTCCTGATCTTCTCGATAACGGGAATTACTCGATCCAATTCTTCCTGAATACTAACTTTCTTAGCTCCGGGTCGGGTAGATTCTCCACCGATATCAATAATGTCAGCGCCATCTTCTACCATTTGCAAAGCATGAGCAACAGCTTTATCAACACTCGAATATTTATTCCCATCAGAAAAGCTGTCGGGAGTTACATTCAATACTCCCATAATTCGTGTCTGGGAAAAGTCCATTTTAATGCTTCCAATTGAAATATCAATAGCAGTATTCTGCAATGAATTAGCGATAAGGTGCTTCAAATCTTCACGAATTTCCGTTAGACCAAAAATGGTTTGATGGTTGAGTTTTTTTATTAGTTTTTTGATTTTGTCAGCATTTCCCAGCAAAATTACATCGCTGGTTTTTTCCACGCCATTTACCACGCCACGAGCCACAGCTGCATCTCCACCTATAGAAAGCATTTCCTGCTTAAGAATGTTGGCAGCACCGACATGAACATTGGTAAGTTTAATACTCATACCAAAACATTTAGGAGCCATTACTTCGATCCCCTGGCTTGAAACTTTGATTTTTGCCAACTCGTCCCGAGCTTGATCAATGTTTTTTATCGATAAAATTCTATTCATTTTTTACTTCAATTCGTAGATAAAAGATATAGTTCCTTTCTGAACTATATCTTGCAGTAATGAATTAAATCTCCATGCACTAAGTGCATTTAGACTAGCCATTTCCAAGCGGGGATCAGCTTTTTGCACAACCACCATGTTGGTAACTTCGCCACTGGGAAGCACATCAAATGAGATCTTAATTCTTACACTTATCTCCAATCCTTCAGGATAAGCCGGAATTTGTTTGTTTAAAATCTGACGGCTGGATACGTCACCTTCCAAAATATAAGGAGAATCTCCACTGCTGTCGCCTAACAAGCGGTTGGTGAGCGAACTTATATAATCATCACTGGTAGAAACCACAGCTTCTTCATTTTGGGTCTGTTCAGAATTCAGGACATTATCTTTCAAATTTGATTTAATATTTTCGTTGGTATTTCCGATCTTTTTATCCAGTTCCAGGTTATTGAGTGCAGTTTTGCCATGTTCAGGTACAAAACTCTGTTCATCCGACTGGGAAAACGTTTTGGGCATATTTACTTTTTTGGGAATCAAATTGCTTTTAGTACCAGCTTGTCTATTTGGATTTAAATTTGATGATTGGGATGAAGAAGAAATAAATCTATCATTATTAGCAGATTCACTTATTCCAAATTCAACCAGTTCTATGCGTTTGAGTGCACTTGATGGGATAATGGTATAGTTGATCAGTAAAGCAACAACTACAATCAAAATATGAAAAACTATCGAACCCGCAATTCCATAATATTTGTAATCCATTATTACCCGAATTTTACCTATTTGCCTTCATCCAAATATTGAATTTCTGTAGCGATGAAGAATCTATTCGTACCGGAAAGTTTGGCAATATCCAATAATCTTACAATTTTTTTAAGTACCACATCTTCATCTGCTCGCACTACAACAACTTGTTCCGGATCATCCACCAGAAGTTTATTTAATTCTGCGGGTAAAGCCTCCCATGTTACAGCATCATTGTTAATAAAGATCTCATCATCTTTGGTAAGAGTAAGGCTGATGTTCTTATTAAATTCGTTCTGCTGACTATTTGAGCCTGGTAATTCTACCTTGATACCGGAATGTGTAATGAAATTTGATGAGATCAGCAGGAAAATAAGCAGCAGAAAAATTACATCGGTAAAGGAGATGAGTGCTGCAGTTGAAATCCTTTTTTTCTTTAATTTGGTCCGCATGATTACTCCTGCTTTACCTATTGATTTCCACTTTTTCCACTTCGCACATCAATAAGAAATTCACTAACATCTTCTTCCAATTTATGAGCAATATCTTCTACTTTTCCTACCAGATGATTATAAAATAGAATTGTAATTATACCTACAGAAAGTCCACCAATTGTAGTAATAAGAGCTTCCCAGATACCGTTTGCCAGCAGGCTTATATCTACACCGCCGCCAGTCTCTCCAATCCTCATAAACACTTTCACCATACCGGTAACTGTTCCCAGAAAACCAATAAGAGGGGCAATAGCTGCAAATGTGGATATTGTACCAAGGTGTTTCTCCAGGCTATGGATCTCTTTACTTATAGCCAGATCTATGATCTCTGTTGTATTTGCTACTCCTCTGCGGCTGTTTTCCAGAAGTTTTACAATTACGTTGGCAACTGGGCTATCTGGGTTTTCTTCGCATAACTGCATAGCACGTTCAAAATTCTTTTCCTTCAGATATACTGATATCTCATTCAAAAATTCTGCTTCATTAATCCGGGCTCGTTTTAGTTTTATCAATCTCTCTATAATTATAGCAATTGCAACTATCGAAATGACGGCCAATATAGCCATCAACACACCACCTTTAGTTGCCATTGAGAGTAAATTTATTTGCGCGGTACTATCAGCTGCTGCAAAAAAATCCATTCTTCCTCCTAAGATAACAAGATTTGTTAGATAGAGCTATTTTACCTGTTAGCCTGTCAATTTATTATTGATTCCAGATAAAAAAAACTACTAGATATTTTCAAGGAACATAAATTTCTTGACATATTTAGAACACTTTCGTCTTTTTAGTTATTGGATTATTTGAATAATCTTAACCCCCAGGGAGGAACTATGAAGAAATGTGCTATGTTTTTTTTGTTTTCACTTATTCTAATCATACAGCTATTTGCCTATGACTATGATTATCTCAAATCAATATCTAGTACTGGAACGAGCACTACAAATGACAATTCAACTGCTTGGTCAACTTTGAAGTCGATAACCATAAATGTCGGCTCCAGTATTGGCGATACTGAATATGTACTGATTACTGCAAGCATTAACATGCGGCCAGATGGAGGTAGCCCTAATGGCAGAGAAGCCAATTATAATATTTACAATAATGCTAACGCTGACGTAAGTGGCGTAATTAAACGACAGATAAAAAAAAATACCGAAACAGGAGTATTGAGCTGGGGAATTGGCACATTAGTTCATATTTTTGATGTAAGTTCAGAGTCAGGTGACATAGAGTATACGCTGGAACATAGTAATCAGGGTGATTCAGAAACGGGCAGAAATGTCTATTCTTATGCCCGACTTACCGCAATTGCACTTAGTACCACAGCATACCATTATGATTTAAGCAATGATGTAAAAAGACTGGGTGGAACGGGTGTTACCACAACATTAGCTACTTATGCAGCAGTAACGGGTTTAACTACCGACGCCATTACCCTGCCTATAACAGGAGATATTTATGTAACTGCTTCAATTAATGGAAAAGCAAATGCAACTGGTTCAGTAGCTGAATACAAATTAGAATACTCCACCGATGATGGAAGTAGTTGGTCTGACTTAGGAAAACCTATAAAACGTTCAATGGTAAATACATGGGATGACGGAATTGTAAGTTTGGTAGGATTATTACAAGATCAACCGGCATCAACTGCTGTAATAAAATATAAATTCAGGGTAGCCCATAAGCGAGTAAGCGGTACTGCCACCATAACCACCCATAATTGTAACCTTGTAGCCATTGCATTAGCTCACAATGGAAACGCAGGTGCAGGCAAAGGTTATTTCCAAGCTTTCTACAGTGAAGAAGGCACTACAGGAAAAGACATAACAGGAGTTGGTACAGCTGCTACTACAGTAACCTCCACCACATTTAAAGCTGCTGCCGATATTAGTAGTAACGGTACTAATTTATTTGTTACCACACAGTATTTGGTTAGTGCTTCAAATTTAGATTTAACTGATAGAATGAGAGCTGGAAATCAATTGTATGTAAGTGGTGCTAGCAGTGCGAGTGCTGAAGAATATTATCGTTATATACCGGATAACAGCAATTTTGGTGCTGGTGGTTTTATTGGTTTAATGACAAACTTAGAAAATCTTGGCTCTTATACCATTGGCATGGAACATCAAATAGCTGCAATATCGGGAACTGGTGGAGGCGGCGATGAAACCCTAACAACATCTGAAGTTATTCTTTGCGGTTTTCAAACCTATGATGATGATCCGGATTCTCCTCTTCCTGTAACTCTATCCTCATTCTCAGCTAATTTGATGAATGCTACTCCACAGTTACAGTGGACAACCCAATCGGAGCAGGAAAACCTGGGTTGGAATGTTTATCGCGCTCCCTCTTTGAACTTTGGTCAGGGATACTTGCTTACACCCGATATGATAGAAGGATCAGGAACAGTGAGTGAACCAACAGATTATGTATTTAATGATCCTATGGGAATTGAAGGCGGTCACGTTTATGGTTACTGGATAGAAAGTATCAGCTTTTCTGGTGAGTCGGAATTGTTCGGACCTGTTTCATTAACTGTTCCTTATGGTATCGAAAGTTATGGAACTCCTATAATACCAGATTATTATGGTTTGAAACAAAATCATCCGAATCCTTTCAACCCCAATACAACGATCAGTTTTTCTGTAAAAAATACTTCTAATTGTGAGATCAGTATTTACGATATCAAAGGTAGAAAACTCGTTACTCTATTCAATGATATAGTTTATGCAGAGGAAGATAATTATGTAACCTGGAATGGAGAAGACCGTCAGGATAACAAAGTTAGTTCCGGTATTTATTATTACCGATTACAAACACCGGAAAAAACCGAAATGCGAAAAATGTTACTGTATAAATAGAATATAAGCAATCTAGCAGTTCTACTTGTCAGTATTTATATATAAATGATGAGAATTCATTAATTAAATAAATCCTTTCATAACATAAAATAAACTTGACTCAAGCTAAACTCTATAATTTTCTTGGATATTATTTTTATAAAAATTTTGACTTAACAGGAGGAGCAATGAAAAAAATTGCGATATTATTTTTTGTATTTTTAATATGTACTTATATTTATGGGGATAACTTAACTACAGTATCTGGTTCTGGAACAGATAACGTAAGTACACTAAATACTTATGAAGATGTAGTGACTACAACTAGTACTATTGACTTGACTAATGTCGACAACATCCTTGTTTATACAAGTTTTACTACTGAGACTGTAGCGGCATCTGGTTCTCAAAGAACAATGACATATAGAATAGTAGATAATACAGGTGGTCTTGTTAGTGGTACTATACAGAGATTATTAGAGAAAGCCGGACGCGATAATGATGAAGGTATTGGTGGATTGGTATATATCTTTGATGTTTCCGAGATTAATGAAGCTCGAAGCTTTAAACTACAGCACAGTAGTTCCGTCGCCAAAGATACCAAAACTGATGCAACTATCATTGCAATTGCATTGAATACAGACACTACTCCATACCCCGGCCTTAATAACGACTTTAAATCCATTTCAACTGGTGTTACAACAAGTAGCACTTCGTTTACAGCTGTCACTGGGCTTGTGACTGGTGCAATAAATTTACCTACAACAGGTGATTTATTAGTTATTGCAAGCATTAATTCTAATTCCACTAGCGGAACTGGCATACATGGTGAATGGACGCTACAAAAGAAAAAAGGTATCGGTAGCTTTGTCGATATTGGTTCTTCTGTAGCCAGGACGCTGGCTGGAACTGATGATCTGGGTATGATTTTTCTTGTTGCTCTTGAGGAAGATCAAACTACTGACGATTATTATTTTCAAATTGCTCATAAGACAGACTCTGGAACAATTCAAACTTTAAATACGGCTCTCGCTGCGGTTAGTCTTGGATATTTAAAAGGTGGTACTGAACATCGCAACTTCCCTGGAAATATTGTATCTGTAGCTTCAGATGTTGCTACAACAACCTCTGCTGAAGTTGCAGCAACACTATCTTCAATAACTGCTAAAGGGTCTAATGTTGCGCTTCTAAGCCAGTTTGGTATACAGGCTACCGATAAAGAAAATTCGAATTATTCTTTAACTGTAACAAGTGAAACAGTTGTTTCAACTGTTATGAGGCGTTTAATAGCAAGCAGCAGTGACAAAGGTGCCGGAGGAATTGTTGGACTGGTAACCGGTTTATCAGCTTCAACCTCCTATAATTTTGTCTTAAATCACTGGCTATTGGCAGCAGGAAATCTAACTACCAGTGATATAGAATTTGTTTGTTTTCAGCTAACAGATGAATACATAGATGGAGCACTTCCTGTAACACTTTCATCATTTTCTGCAAACCTGGTAAACACAACTCCACAACTGCAATGGACAACACAATCCGAGCAGGAAAACCTGGGCTGGAAAGTTTATCGAGCTCCCTCTTTAAACATTGGTCAGTGTTATCTTCTTACACCGGATATGATCGAAGGTGCCGGCTCTGTGAGTGAACCGACAGATTATCTGTTTAACGATCCCCTGGGTATAGAAGGTGGACACATCTACGGTTACTGGATAGAAAGTATAAGTTATTCTGGTGAGTCGGAATTGTTTGGACCAGTTTCATTAACCGTTCCTTATGGAATTGAAAGTTTTGGAACTCCAATATTACCAGAATTTTATGGTCTTAAGCAAAATCATCCGAATCCTTTCAATCCCAACACAACGATTAGTTTCTCTGTAGAGAACACCTGTAATTGTGAGATAAGTATTTTTGATATCGAAGGTAGAAAACTCGTTACGGTTTTCAATGATATGGCTTATTCAGAGGAAGAAAATTATGTTACCTGGAATGGAGAAGATCGTCAGGGCAATAAAGTTAGTTCTGGTATTTATTATTACCGATTAACGTCACCAGAAAAAACCGAAATGCGTAAAATGCTGTTGTTTAAATAGTTAATCAGCATTTTTAAAAATAACTTAAGCCCCGAGCCATCGGGGCTTTTTTATTTTGTATAAAACTCTGCGAGTCAATGAAATTGTCTGTCATTCCCGACTGGATCGGGAATCCATAAACCATTTAAGTTCAGATCCCCACATTCGTGAGGATGACAGTTTTGTTTTGTGTTCTTTACTTTATGCCTCTTTCAATTCCACTAATAAACCACATAAATATTGACACAAATAAATGTGAATAGCTCTTGGAAAAGTGGAGAAAATATAAATATGAAAGGTAATAGTTACGGTAAATATCTGGGATTTACTGCTTTTGGCGAAAGCCACGGTTCGGCAATTGGTTTAGTGATGGAAGATGTAAAACCAGGTATCAAATTTCCGCTGGATGAAATCCAAAAACTCCTGAATGAGCGCAAACTGGGAACAGGAAAGTTCAGTACTTCCCGCGAAGAAAAGGATGAAATCCAGGTTTTATCAGGTGTGTTTGATGGCAAAACTACAGGAATGCCGATCTGTTTAGTTGTGTATAATCAAGATGCCAGACCTGCTGATTATGAGCTTCTCAAAAACATCTTCCGTCCCGGCCATGCCGATTATTCTCTTTTCCAGAAATTCAAGATCTACGATTATCGTGGTGGTGGTAGAGCGTCCGGTCGGGAAACCATTTCCCGTGTTGCTGCGGCTGGTTTAGCCGATGATATATTAAAGGGAATACAGATAAAGATATATCCTGTTCAAATTGGCAAAATAGCAGCTGAAAAATTCAGTGAATTCACAAATGAACTGAATTGGCCGGATGAGTCGAGCTACAATAAATTGCTTAGATATCTGGAAGAAATAAAAGAATCAGGTAATTCAGTTGGTGGAATTGTAGAAGTGGTCATAAACAATCTTCCAGCAGGTTTGGGTGATCCGGTTTTTGAAAAACTGGATGCCAATCTTGCTAAAGCAATTCTCTCTATTGGTGGGGTTAAAGGTATCGAATTTGGTGATGGATTTGAACTGGCAAAACTTACCGGTAACAAGACCAATGATCAGATGGATGATACAGGTTTCCTGTCTAATCATTCAGGCGGTATTCTGGGTGGAATCAGTACCGGGCAAACGTTGAAATTTCGTTTTGTCGTTAAGCCAACATCTTCCATAAATATTGAACAAAACACAATTACTCACGATGGCAAAACCACATCTATAAAAGTAGTTGGCAGACATGACGTTTGCATTATTCCACGTTTAATGCCAGTTGCAAAAGCAATGATAAAATTAGTACTGGCTGATGCTGTCAGTTATCAAAAATTAGTTAGAAGTGATAAACAGGATATAAGCGACTATCGTGAAGCAATTGATAAGATAGATGAAGATCTTCTTATTGCCCTTAAACGAAGAATGGAAATCTCTAATTTGATCGGGAAATATAAACATGAACAGAACCTGCAAATCGAAAATAAAGATCGTGAGATTGAGTTGTTAAATTCATTAAAACTAAAAGCAAAAGAATTGAAAATATCAAAAGAATTAATAGATGAAATCTGGAAATCGATCATCAAAGATAGTAAAAGACAACAATGTTAATTTTATCAATTCCTTATTTGGATCCCGAGTTCATAATAGAACAGAGCGCTGATAATAAATATACATGGAAAGAATTCCGGCTTGATTATCAGCAGGATTTGAATGAATTTCCTTTTGAAGTATTGAATCCAAATAGCATAATTACAATTCGAGATATTTCTGAAGGCGGACACAAAGCTATATCTTCTGGAAACAAACTCCAATTTTATCAAAAAGCTATCAAGGAATCCAATTGTCTGGTAGATTATGAGATGCTGTTATACAAACCCAACTCGATATCTTCAAATAATCTCATCCTTTCTTACCATGATTTCAATGAAGATACCAATTACAATAAATTAGAAAAGATCCTCCAAAAAATGAATCATACCGAAGCAAAATTCGTGAAGATTGCAGTAAATATCAGTTCATATTCCGATCTTACTCGGATTTCTAATTTGATTAATACCAGTAATAAACCTGTGATTCTGGCAGGAATGGGCAAGCTGGGGAAAATCTGCCGTTTGCTCTACAAACATATCGCTGCAGCCGGAACTTTCATAGGCCTGGGTGCGATGCCAACAGCAACCGGACAGATATCTGTAGAGGAAGTCGAATTCTACTCTTTTCACAAGATCTCCAATCTTTCACAACTGGGAGGGATCATTGGCGGCGTACAAATCGAAAATTCACTCGGTTTGAAATTTTATAATGACTTTTTTAAACAGACAGGCCACGATGCTTTCTATTTTCCATTTTTGATTGATGATATTGATGATTTCAAAAACTGGTTTGAACACTGTACTTTTAAGGAGAAGTTTTACGGATTTTCTGTAACGATGCCATTCAAAAAACAAATCAAGCCCTCCAATAAACCAATAAATCTATTTCTGCCAAAATCAATTTCTTGTCAGAATACAGATATGATAGCTTTCCATAAAGCAATTGATAAATTAGAAATTGATAATCAAACTAGAATTTTGATCTACGGTAACGGAGGAAGTGCTGAAACTGCATTAGAAGCTTTAAAAAAATATAAAAATGTTTACGTTTGTGCTCGTATACAAAAGAATAATTTTAGTACTGATAGAGAATTTCTAGCTATAAACAAAGCTCAACAAATGGAATTCGATCTGCTGATAAACTGCACACCAATTGGAATGAACGGTGAAGATTTTAGGCAGGAAACCGGAATTACAAATTTTAAAAAAGTTATAGACCTTCCCTATCAGAAGGAATCTACAAAGTTAATTCAATATTGCCGAAGTAATTCTATTCCTTTTGTTGATGGGATACAATTCTGGCAATGGCAGGTAGAAAAACAGTTAGAAGAATTCATAAAGGAAATTGTTGATTGAAAACTTATATTGTCATCCTGAGTAGGAACAAAGTGACATATCGAAGGATATGGTTCGATTGATAATGTATTACTTAGATTGAGAAATTCAACATACCATTTCTGCAAAACAAAGTTTTGCAATAAATTGCATTCCCAAAGAGACTTTTGGAATGAGCATGGTGAAAATAAAATGAAAAATTATTTAGTAATTATTTTTGTTGTATTCGTTGTTTTTTCCTGTAGTCTAAATCAATATTCACCCGAAGTACAATCAGTTATAAAATCAGCAGATAAAAACAGATCAGAGCTAATAAAAGCGATTCGCTATTTCGAGCAAAAAGGAGATTCTTTACAATTGAATGCTGTGCTTTTCCTGATAAAAAATCTACCAGAGCATTCCTTTGTTGAGATCGTTCCCTGTGATTCCAGTAAAACTGAAATTGCCTGGGACATTTCGAATTACGAGAATTATGATAATGCTCGAACGGCTTTAGACAGTATTTCAGAAAATCATGAAGGTTTCGATTGGAAAGCGAACGAAAAGATCGAAGACCACATAACTATCACTGCCAAATTCTTGATCCAAAATGTGGAAGATGCTTTTTATGCCTGGCAGAATCTGTTCTGGGCAAAAGACTATTCATTTGCTGTTTTCAAAGAGTACATTTTACCCTATCGTGGTAGTAGTGAGCCTCTTCCTGAATCAAAAAAATGGCGTCGTGAGTTCATTGATAAATATTCTGTACTGTTGAAAGAAATGTCAAATCCATCTGATCCAATAGAAGCTGCTACGATCATCAATCTGGAATTGCGTGAGTGGTTCAAATTTGATCCGATCTATTACTTACACCCTACAGACCAGAGTGTGAATGAAATGCAAACATCCTGCAAAGGCAGATGTGAAGATATGACCAATCTGGCTATGGCAGTGATGCGAGCTAATGGTATTGCAGTAACCAGCGATTATACCCCGCACTGGGCAGACAGTGGCAACAATCACGCCTGGAATGCTATTATTACACACGATGGAAAAGCAATTCCATTTATGGGATGTGAATCTGATCCCGGTAAATATTCTATCCGCAATCGTGTGGCTAAAGTCTATCGTAAAACATTTGCCAGACAAACCGATAATCTTGCTTCCGAACTAATGGAAAATGCGAAAGCTCCTGGTTGGCTGAAGAGTGAACATTATGTGGATGTGACTGAAAAATATACTAAAATTGAAGATGTGAAAATCACAATATATAGAGAGGTATCGGATTCTACTCGATTTGCATATTTGTGCGTGTTCAATTCCGGTGAATGGAGAGCAATCCAGTGGAGTAAACTTGAGAATAAAATGGTAGATTTCAAAGAAATGGGTGTCGATTTATGCTATCTACCAATGATCTTACAGGATGATGAACTAGTTCCCATTGATGTTCCACACATTTTGCAGAAAGATGGAATTATTAGATTCATTCGAGGGAATCGTTCTATACAAGATATTACCTTGCTTTCCACTACAAAAAAGAAGATTGCCAACGCAACCGAGGAAAAGCAAATTGTTCACTTGGAAGAAGGTAGTGAATATGAACTGTTTTATTGGCAGGATGAATGGCAATCGGTTGGTAAACAGATAGCCACTTCCGATCCAATAATCTTTAAAGATGTGCCAGCTGATAGATTGTACTGGCTTGTACAAACAGATTCACGAAAGGAAGAAAGGATCTTTACCTACGAAAATGATAAACAGATTTGGTGGTAAATAATAGTAGAAAGTGGAAGAATTCTTAACTTTGAAAAGGTCTCTTTTTAAAATTTCTTACAATTGACACTTTCAGAGTAGAAAGATTTAGAAAAATACCTTGAAAGAGCTAAAAGAGAGAAGCCTTTTCAAGGTTAATATCAGGAGTAAAATATGAAATATAATCCGGTAGAAATTATTATTAAAAAAAGAAGCGGCAAAATACTTACGCGCGATGAAATCAGTTTTTTTATTGAATCGTATCTGAGAGATGAGATTCCAGAATACCAGATGTCGTCACTTCTAATGGCTATATTCTTTAAGAAAATGCTTCCTGAGGAAATCCAGACATTAACGGAGATCTATATAAATTCCGGTAAAAAAATTACTTTTCCTTCAAGCATGCCAACTGTAGATAAACATTCTACCGGAGGTGTTGGAGATAAAATAAGCATTGTACTTGCACCTATTGTAGCAGCTTGTGGAGCCAAAATTCCTATGATCTCAGGACGTGGTTTAGGGCATACAGGTGGAACTTTAGATAAACTGGAGTCAATCCCGGGTTTTCGAACAGATTATAATTACTCTGAATTCAAAAAAATGGTAGATGAAGTTGGTTTCTGCATAATAAGCCAATCCAAAGAATTAGTGCCAGCTGACAAGCGTATCTATGCCCTGCGCGATGTGACAGGAACTGTGGAAAGTTTACCATTGATAACAGCCAGTATTATGAGTAAAAAAATAGCAGAGGGTGCTAAAAATCTGGTTATAGATTTGAAAGTTGGTTCAGGTGCATTCATAAAAAAAATGGCACAAGCTGAAAAACTGGCAGAACTTTTAATGCAAACCGGTGAAAATTTAGGGCAGAAAGTTTCTGTAGTATACTCAAATATGAATTCACCTTTGGGAGAATATGCAGGAAATGCTCTTGAGATAAAAGAATGTATTGAGTTTCTAAAAGGAAAAGAAATTCCCGATATATATAAAATAACCAAAATTTTAGCAGAAGAAATGATGATATTAACCGAAATAGCTAAGGATAGAGATGAAGCATCACGCATGTTCACAACAGTATTACAAAATGGGAAAGCTCTTAAATATTTCCGAAATTTTGTAAAAGCTCAGAATGGAAATCCCAATATTTGTGAAGATACTTCATTGCTTCCTCAAGCTAAATTCCAAATTCCAATAATTGCATTGAAAAAAGGTTGGGTAAAATCGATCGACACACAAAATATTGGTTATGCACTTGTAGATATCGGAGCCGGTAGAAAAACAATTGAATCTAAATTGAATTATGCAGCTGGTGCATATTTACCAATAAAAGTTGGACATTTTATTGAGAAAAACTCTAAGATTGGAAATGTATTTTGTGATGATGAAAAGTTGGGGTATGCAGCTGCAGATAAAATTGCTGAGAGCTATAAGACAATTGCTTCCAAAGCTAAATATACGGAAAACTACATAAAAGAAATGGAACTGATCTACGGCTTGGAAAGTGGTGTCGAAGAGTAATAACTAAAATATCATTAGAAAGAATATACTAGTTCTTAACTTTTTTAGCTTTTAAATTCCCTTCAATATTTGCATCTCTTCTTATATCTTTACTGCTTTTCTTTTTCTTAATTGGAAGTTCATGAATTGTTGTTCGTTTTTCCGCTCTTATTATATTTTTTCCTGCTTTTCCAGTTCGATTAGTAGAAATAGATTTTCTATCTGCTGGTGAACCATCTGTCGCGCATACATAAAAAAATCTTTTTTCATAAATATAAGGTGCAGTCCAGGAAGATGAAGTGTATATACCAGTTAAGTCCTCAGTAAATCCGGTATAGGAATCATCCGAGGAATAAACAATATACGAAATTGATCTATCAGCAGCTGATCTGGTTTGGGGTTCCCAGCTTAGTAATATTGAGTTTCCGGTCAATTCTACAGATACATTCTGGGGTGGATCAAGTGGTGGTGTAACTTGAAATCCGGTTCCGATTAAAGGTATGATAATGTGTGCTTCATCGGGATCATTGCTGTAAACTGATATTCCACCGTTTATCTGACCTGTTGCCGAAGGTGAGAAATTGACCGAACAATCATGGAAGTTACCAGGATAAATATTCATTGTTAAATCCTGGATCTGAAAATTTGAATTCGTGCTGGAAGTATTGCTTATACTTAAGATCCCGTCACCACTGTTTGCTATCCTTATTGTTTCTGTAACTGTATCTCCGATTTCAACATCACCAAAAACTACTAGATCGGGATTTACCGAAATATCGGGTACACCAATTACCTCCAAAGAAATGGGGATTGAAGGATTGGGACAAAACATATCATTGGTAGCCATGGAAATGAAGGCATTATAAATTCCTCCTGTTAAATTTCCAGATGACAAAGACAGATTAAGTTCGTGCAAAGATTCAGGTTCAACAATACCATTTGCTGGTGAAATTGAAATCCAATCGTATGAACCGCTTAAACTATAGAAACCTGTATTGGGTGCGAAATCTTTATTTGTAAATCCTTCATCCGCAAATGCGAAGAAGAAATCCATATTACCATCACAATAGCTATTTGCAGTAGATAACTCAGTAACTGGAAAAGAAAAATCGAAAAAGTTTTCTGTTGTACATATTGTATGATATTCTTCAAAGAAATTTGGAGTGGTAAAAGATATAATGGAGATACAACTTGTACTTCCGTAACCGTATTCCAATATTGCACAATAATCAATTCCCATAAGATTATCTGTGTTTTTAATCTTCTTGTTATCTCGATGAAGAGTACTGGAAAAAGCTTTTTTAAAAGTTCCTATATCACCACCACCAAATGGTAAACTCACACCATCGTTATTCCACGGTAACCCGGTACTGGGATCACTGTCGGAATCAATAAACAGAAATCCCATTGGTGCTACACCATTAGTTTCGATTGTAGCATTAAAACCTTCTCTTCCCATTCCACAACAAAGTTCTTCTATATCAAAATTCTGGTTCGAGTCGCCTAATGAATCTACAAAAGTAGAGTCTGTACAAATCGTAAGATTGGCAGAATACGTTAAGATTCCGTTTCCACCGTTAGCTATTGTAACCTCATCACTTGCAGTTTCATTTTTGTTTAAGATGTGTGAAATTGGGCTAGTATTAATTTGTAATTCTGGATATTCTACAGCTTCCCAACAATCACCATCCCAAATGTAATCCAAGCCATCATCTAAATTATATACTACATTATCGATACAATCTTCACTAGCAATACTACCACCGGCATTTCCCCATCCACCTTCTGCTGCAAAGAGTAGACCATATTCATATCCTTGACTTGTACTAGGAAGCAAAGCATCAAATGTTACAATATCGTTATTCGATACAGGAAATTTTCTCTTTAATATATACTCCCCTTCTGTCCAAGAAGGAGTATCATTAAAAAACCATTCACCATCCTGATAAACATAAGGTGGTTGTGTATTAGAATGGCTTCGAATATCATTTGTTTCACCCGACATTGTTAATGTATATCTTATAATAGGAGGTGTAACTTCAATAGATTGAAAGTGACAAGAATATTGATAATAATCGCAATATCTTACAAAAGAATTTTCGAATGCATTATATACAGAATCAGCATATCCGATATACTCAATTTCCTTCCCGATTGGATCATAAATCCTATATTCTCCTTGAGATAATCCACAATCTGGTGTAAATTTTAACTTATGATCTTTACTGGATGAAATTGTGTATGAGCCTTCACCGATTACAAGTTCCATCCCTTTATATGCGTTATCCGCAAGTGGTTGGATATAGTCAGGGTCAAGGTGCAATTTATTATTCATAATATAACTTGAATATCCCCAGGCAACTAAATTGAATTCTTCATGTAGCGAGGTTAGATCTGAAAGAATGTATGCATTGCCAATTTCGAACTCCGGTTCTAAGCTTACACTTGTTTGTATCGCTTTAATTGTTCTAGTGTTATTGTAGCCTGCACTAGTAGATACTATGGTAAAATGATGGTTGCTGTCAGCTCCCGGATGTAATAACGGCAGAAAGTCTGATTCTGCTCCAGATTGCCTTTTGGGTATCGAAGATGGAGAATAAGGAGAATTTTCTTTCTGCATTTGTTCAAGCGAATTTTCCGCCAGGTCTGTTCCGTTAAATGTGATTGTATGTGCACCATCATGAGCATCTGGTGGTAATTCTGAAGCTGGTATGCGGAAGAGCCATTCTGTTCTGTCTTCACTAATACTCTCCGGTTGAGTTGGGTTCCAGTTAAGAGGTTGAATCGTAGTTATATTTAATGTTGTCATCGGTTCACTTGCGGTTACTTTTATGGTGATATCATTCCCAGCCCTGCCCGGAGTATCGGTTTGATCGGAAAAAACCAGCCCTGTATTATCCCACCACTGCCAACCGCTCCAATATACTGTGTTGCCACTGGAATAGATCTTTACTTCTTTGATGTATGGAGCAAAGTTATCGATGAGGATTTCTTGTTCAATTATTGAAAGTTGCAAATCACCTTCTACTACAGTTGTTAGTGAAGGACTTAAATAATATGTTCCGTCGGGATAACGTGCTTGTTCGTTTATAGAGGCATATTGAACCGGTATACCTGCTACATCATCTTTATGTATTCGTAACGCGAAATCGGAAAAATAGAAATCATCATAAGGATAACCATTACCTCCCGATGTATAAGCATGTGGTAAGATACCAGTAGATGCTTCATCTCCAATTCTATTTCTTAGAACACTTGGATAGGGTGAGTTCTCATTTGCAGTTGCGCCATGAGAAATTATTGAACCTTGATCCCAATAGGGTCCAAAAATGTAATCGTAATTTCCGCCATCTGGTTTTATTTTAAGCATAACATTTTGAATATCCATTATTCCAGTATCGTATGTTGTTTGTGCTTGATTATAAGGTTCATCAGCTAAAGCACATTGAACAAGAACTGATGATTCATTATCTCCATATACTAAATTAATTCCATTTTCAGGAATATAGAAATCATAATCAGGAATATCATGTGTTACTACTTCAAGAGGATCAATACAATTTGCTGCATTAAGATGAGGAGCTCCTCCATTATATTCCGTATTTAAAAACCTGTATAAGTGTAAATGAGGATAATTTTCAAACCCTCCTGAACCACCAACTGGAGCAATTGTATCATTCTCTACAACAGAATTTTTCCAGTTAGGGTTATTCACAGAAGTGATCGGATAGGGTAAATTATTGTAATTAAATGTGAGTGAGCCTGTAGTTAATCTGCATAGTACTATTGAGTTTGAAGGTGTTGATGTATCTACTATTATAATAGCGTATTCTTCTGGTAAGTTTGTTAAATGAGTCATTATCATATTTCCTGATTCGATTTGGGATGTGGAAGGATTAGAACTATCAAAAATATGCCCATACCCAAAGATATCACCTAATCCCAAATTCTCAGCAATTACAATATATTTATATCCTGTTCCACTTAGACCTCCACTATGATATATAAAGTTTACATCACCTGAATGTAATGATCGAATACTGCTCTGATTAGGAAAAGCGAAGTCAACACCTTTATGCCAATTATAACCATTATGGTATCTCCAACCAAAGTCGGAAGATACATCTTGCGATTGCATCTCTGTACTGTTAACTCCATATTTCAATGTATATTCTAATTCTTCTGCAATTAATTGACATAGTACTATTAATACAATTGCAAGTGAGAAAAATAACTTCCTCATTAGAAATCCTCTTCTTCGAAATCATTTTCATATCTCAATGTTTTAGTATTACTATCTCCATAAATATCTATCCCAAATATAAAACCTTCATTAGTTTGATTTTGCAGTTTCTCTATTTCACTTCGAGTAAATTCTCTACTATATATTACTCTTTTTTCGAAATTTATTACTTCGTATCTTTTGATAAGAGATCTATAATTTTCCATTGCAATAATAAACAAGTCATTAAGAGGGTAAACTCCTTGAAGCACAAAGCCACTTATGGGATATCTTTCAAGTATTATTTTATCATTTTCAATATTAATAATTTTAACATTGAGTTCTTCTTTACCTGAACCTTGATCTCCCATATCATCACCGGCAAAGTATGCCAAATATTTTCCGTTTTCAGTTAATCGCACATTCCCCATATCTGTTCGATTATTATATTCTTTAATATTTTCTCCTTGCATATTATATATTCGAATAGTAACCTTTGAACCTGTATATAAATCACCAAATCTTGTCGCAAGTCTGTAAAATATTATTATAAAATTGTTATTTGTATTATCTACATCTACAATAGGATAAGCATAAACTGCCTTGATCCCCTTAATTTTTTCTGAATTAAAAAATGCTTTATCAGGAAAAAATTCATCAAAAGGTATACTTTTATAATAGTTATGTCCTGCTTTATCTTTTATATCAATCTCATAATTTAGTTTATTGAAAGGATTTTCTTCGACCAGATCTATAGATTTAATAACACTATTATTTTCATCAATAAACTCAACTCTCTTGGTAGGTCTTGATCCACCTACTTTTTCTTTAATCACTTCAATCTTTTGTCCGAAAAGTATTCCTGTTAATTGGAATAGCACCAAAATTGTTAATAACAAACTTTTTTTCATTTTATCTCCCTCATATAATTTCGTTTATTCTCAGAATATCATTCTGCTATATATTTAAAAATCAAATCTCTTTTTTAATTCTTTTGTTTTTTTCTGTTTTTATACTATCGAGTTGAAAATATTGTTTTGATGTTTAATGTGTCAAATTCTTTATTGTAGTTCCTGAATTCTATTCAACTAAATCTAGCACATGTGTTATCTAACTTCCAAAATTCTTGACACATAGACCCCTAAAAATAGTTTGGTTTATCCTTACTTAAGTAAGGTGAGTTAATTGATTAAGTATTAATAAGTTATATATAATTAAATAAGTAATATACAGGAGATAATAATGGCAGTACCAAAACGAAAAACTTCGAAATCTCGTAGAGATAAAAGAAGAACTCATTATAAAGCAGTTATACCTGCAGTAGCAACTTGTTCAAATTGCGGTGAATCTGTAAAGCCTCATAACATTTGTGCAAAATGTGGTCATTACAATGGAAAGAAGGTTTTAGAGATCAAAGAATAATCTCTTAAAATCTGATATTTTATGCGAATTGCTATAGATGCATTTGGTAGTGATAATGCACCTTTCCCAGAAGTGGAAGGTGCAATTCTTGCAATTAAGGAGGATCTTTGTGAAAAGGTTGTTCTGGTTGGTAAGGAAGATATACTAAAAAAAGAGCTTGAAAAATTCTTTTATGATAAAGATCGTATTGAAGTGGTTAATGCAACTGAAGTGATCACGATGCACGATGCACCGGCCACTGTAGTGAAAAAGAAAAAAGATTCTTCCCTGGTTAAAGCTGTTTATCTGCAAAAAGAAGGTAAAGTTGATGGAGTTGTAAGTGCTGGTAACACAGGTGCAATGATGACAGCTTCTTTATTTGGTTATGGCAGAATTAAGAATATTTTAAGACCTGCGATAGCTACAGCCTTCCCTACACAAACACATCCTGAAATCATTCTTGATGTTGGCGCAAACACAGAATGCACAGCAGAAATATTGCTTCAGTTTGCTAAACTTGGTAGCCTTTACTCTCGATTTATTTTTGGTAAAGATAATCCTCGGGTTGCACTTTTAAATATTGGTGAAGAAAGTTCCAAAGGAACTGAAATTTATAAAAATGCTCATAAGTTAATGAAGAATTTCAAAGACATTAACTTTGTTGGCAATTTAGAAGGGAAAGATCTACTTAAAGGTATTGTGGATGTTGTAGTCTGTGATGGTTTTGTAGGTAATGTAATGCTGAAAACTGTTGAAGGTGCAGCATATTCAATTTTTTCGATAATGAAAGAACAGATAAAAAAAGATTGGATCGCAAAGCTTGGAGCGGTGCTTTCATTCCCTGTATATGCTTATCTTAAGAAGAAACTCGATCATACAGAATATGGTGGAGCTTTATTGATAGGGTTGAATGGTATCTCTGTTGTATCTCATGGCAGATCTGATGCTAAAGCTATAAAAAATGCTGTAAAAGTTGCAGCAAAAATTGCAGCTTCTGGATTTATAGAACATACTAAAGAATATTATGAAAATTTGTAGTTTTTCGAAATAAGGAATAGGGGGATTATAGATTATGATCGCCAAATATAACGCAAAAATTTCTGGAACAGGCCATTACGTTCCAGATAAAATAGTAAATAATTTTGATCTTGAAAAGATGGTCGACACCTCGGATGAGTGGATTCGAACTCGAACTGGAATGTTTGAACGGCATCATGCATCCAGTGATCAAGCATCATCCGATATGGCTTATGAAGCAGCTGTTAAGGCTTTAGATGCTGCAGACATAAGAGCAAAAGATCTTGGGATGATCATCGTTGCAACTGTTACCGGAGATCATGCATTTCCATCAACAGCTTGTATCTTGCAAAAACGTTTGGGAGTTAAAGGCTTTCCTGCATTTGATATTTCTGCAGGATGCACCGGTTGGATCTACGCTGCTAATATTGCCAAACAATACATAGAAAATGACATAGCTGAACATATACTAGTTGTTGGTGTAGAGCTTCTTAGTAGGCTCATCAATTGGGATGATCGCAGCACAAATATTCTTTTTGGAGATGGTGCTGGAGCTACAGTTATATCACGAGCCGAACCCAAAGATATTTCTCGATTCATCGACTCTGAACTCGCTGCCGATGGAACTCACTTTGATCTTCTTATGCAACCTGCAGGTGGATCTCGAACACCGGCTTCCAAAGATTCTGTTGATAAGAATCTTCATACGATTTACATGGAAGGTAACAAAATATTTAAGAATGCTGTAAAATCTATGTATCATGTTTGTGATGTTGTATTAAAACGAAATCATCTCGATGTGAAATCGATTGATTGGCTTATAACACATCAAGCGAATTTGCGAATTATCGAAGCTTTGGGAAAAAAGCTTAAAATTGATAATGAAAAAGTTATTGTGAATATTGAAAAATATGCCAATACTTCTTCTGCAACTATTCCTATTGCATTAGACGAATGTATTCGAAATTCCAAAATCAGGCATGGTGATATCGTTCTCATGGCTTCTTTTGGTGCTGGATTAACTTCCGGTAGTTTACTAATGAGATTGTAGTGGTTAATAATGGGTAAAACAGCTTTTATATTTCCAGGACAGGGAGCTCAATACATTGGAATGGCTATGGATTTCGTTAAGAATGATCCTAGCCTGTTACAGGTAATAAATAATTTTGACGAGAAAAATGGGACTGAGTTACTTAAGATCATGCAGGAAGGTCCTGAAGAACTTCTAAAAGAAACAAGATACACTCAACCTGCAATTCTTTTACACAGCATCGCAGCTCTTCAAACATTTCAAAAAGAATTTGATATCAAGCCAGACTTTGTAGCCGGACACTCCTTGGGAGAATTCTCTGCTCTTGTTGCAAACGGTGTTCTTACTTTTGAAGATGCAATGTATTTGGTTCACAAACGTGGTATATTCATGATTGAAGCAAATGAAGGTCAGAAATTTGCCATGGCTGCTATTATCGGACCTGAAGCTGATGTTATTAAAAACGTGTGCAAACATGCTTCTTCAGAAGGAGTTGTAATTGCTGCAAATTTCAATACACCAGTGCAAACTGTAATTTCAGGTTCGAAAGCAAGTGTGGATAAAGCTTGCGAAATTTTAAAAGCAGCTGGTACTAAACGAATAATTCCACTTGTTGTTGGTGGGCCATTTCATTCACCATTAATAAAGCGCGCAGGAACCTGGTTGGCAGAAGAAATGAAAAATATTGATTTTTCTGCGACTGAAATTCCTGTTGTTGCAAATGTTAACGCCAAGCCAACTACAGATACTGAAGTTATTCGAAACAATCTGGCAAAACAAGTTACTTCATCTGTACTTTGGGTAGATTCAGTAAGAAATATGATTGCAGATGGTGTGGATACATTTTATGAATTTGGTCCTAAAAAGGTTTTAGCTGGAATGTTGAAAAAAATAGATAGAACTGTAAAAGTTATTAGTATTGACACGTTGGAAACTTTTAACGCAATTAAGGATGAATTATAATGGATAGATTAAAAGATAAAGTTGTTATTATCACTGGATCAGCCAGAGGTATTGGTTTCTCAATTGCCGAAGATTTTGCTAGAAATGGTGCTATTAGTGTTATCCTCGATTTAAACCAGGAAGATGTAGATAAAGCTGTTCAAAAGATAGATGATCTGGGTTATCGAGCAATTGGCTTTGCAGCTAATGTTACAGATGTAGACGCAATCGCAACTGTATTCAAAGAAATTATTAGTCAGTTAGGAAGAATTGACGTTCTCATAAATAATGCCGGCATCACCAAAGATGGACTTATAATGAAAATGAAAGAATCAGATTGGGATGCTGTGATAGCTGTGAATTTAAAGGGAACATTTGTTTGTTCCCAGAAAGTGTGTCGATACATGCTCAAGCAAAGATCTGGTTCCATTATAAATATTGCTTCTGTTATTGGAATAATGGGAAATGCCGGACAGGCAAATTACGCTGCTTCCAAAGGTGGCATTATTGCACTAACAAAATCAACAGCGAAAGAGTTTGCTTCACGCGGTATCAGAGTGAATGCAGTAGCTCCTGGATTTATAAAAACTGAGATGACAGAAATTCTCTCACAAGAAGTAGTTGACAAATATTCTGAAGCAATCCCTCTTCGTCGCATGGGGTTGCCCAAAGACGTAGCAGACTTATGTGTATTCTTGGCTTCTGATGAAGCTAACTACATAACCGGGCAAACCATTAATGTGGATGGCGGATTGATAATGTAACCGTTCCACGCTTAAATGGATGCCTTAGAAAATTGTAAATAAAAAATTAGGAGGAAATAATGGACATTGTTGCAAAAGTTAAAGAGATTATTGTAGAAGAGCTTGGCGTAGAAGAAAGTGAAGTTACAATGGAAGCTAGTTTTATTGAAGATCTTGGTGCAGACTCACTCGATACAGTTGAATTAATAATGAAATTCGAAGAAGAATTTGATATTGATATTGCAGACGAAGATGCAGAAAAACTTACTACCGTTGGTAAAGCAGTAGAATATCTTCAAACAATAGTAAAATAAGAATTATACTTAATGGTGGAGTAAAACAACTCCACCATTATACTATCAAAATATACACGAGGAAGTTATGAGTAAAAGAAGAGTAGTAATTACAGGTTTGGGAACTCTTAATGCTGTTGGTAATACAGTAGAAGAGACCTGGGAAGCATTAGTTGCGGGTAAATCAGGAATTGATATAATAAAGAATTTTGAAATAACTGATGAATATACCAGCAAGATAGCTGGTGAAATAAAAAATCTGGATTTGCAGGAACACTTTGGTCGCAAAAAAATTAAGAAAACGGATAAATATACTTGTTTGGCGATTATAGCTGCTCGTCAGGCAATGCAAGATTCCGGTTTGAATGATACAAAATTCGATCATGACAGAGCAGGATGCATTGTTTCTACTGGAATTGGTGGAATGCTTACTTTCGAAGAAGAAGCTAAAAAACTTGCTTTGAAAGGTCCCAAAAGGATCAGTCCTTTTTTTATTCCAAAAATGATTGCTAATATGGCTTCTGCTGAAGTAGCAATTGAGTTTAATCTACGTTCTATGAATTTCAATATTTCTTCGGCTTGTGCTTCAGCTAATCACGGCTTAGGAACTGCTTTCCGAGCTATTCAATATGGTGACGCAGATATCATGGTATCTGGTGGTACAGAAGCTTCTGTTACACCTCTGGCAGTTGCAGGTTTTTGTTCAATGAAAGCCCTTTCTACCAGCAATGATGAACCTCAAAAAGCTTGTCGTCCTTTTGATCGCGATAGAGATGGCTTCATAATGGCAGAAGGAGCAGGGATCTTAATATTAGAAGAAATGGAGCACGCTTTAGCTCGTGGAGCAAAGATCTATGCTGAAATAGTTGGTTATGGTGCAACATGTGACGCATATCATGTAACTGCTCCAGCTGAAAATGGTGAAGGTGGAGCCCGTGCTATGAAAATGGCACTTGATGATGCCGAATTAAAACCGGAACAACTTGATTACATCAATGCTCACGGTACATCTACCCCTTTGAACGACCCAAATGAATCGATTGCAATAAAAACTATATTTGGAGATCATGCCTACAAGTTGAAAGTTAATTCTACAAAATCTATGGTTGGACATTCACTCGGTGCTGCGGCTGGTATTGAAGCAATCGTTTGTTGTAAAACTATAGAAACCGGCAAGATCCATCCAACAATAAATTTAGAAAATCCTGATCCAATTTGTGATCTTGATTACGTCCCCAATGTTACCATAAATCATGAGGTTAATACTGCTCTCAGTAACTCTCTCGGATTTGGTGGTCATAACGGGGTTACTATTTTTAAAAAGTTCAAAAAATAGCAGAACTCCGGCCTGGTGCCGGAGTAACCTGTTTTAATCTCTATTTTGAATAAAATCCTTTTAAATTTATTAACACAATTCTCCAATAAAAAGAAACCAGATTCATCTGTCTTTGCGTTTCAGGATGTTATCAAACACAAATTTTCTAATATTTCTCTTTTAAACGCTGCTCTAATGCACACTTCTCTTGTAAGTTCAGATGTAGCACCTTTTGAAAGGATGGAATTCTTAGGAGATTCCGTTTTGGGTCTTATTGTTGCCGAAGAATTGTTTCTTAAATATCCTTCTCATTCAGAAGGAGAGCTCTCCAAATTAAAATCGAAGATCGTATCCCGCAAATTTCTGGCTATGAGAGCTAAAGAATATGGCTTCAACAATTTTATAAAACTAAGTGAAGAAGCTATTCAAAGTGGAGGGAAGAATTCTGTTTCCATTTTGGGAGATGCGATGGAAGCACTTATTTGCGCTATCTATCTGGATGGTGATCTGGAAGATGTTCGTACCTTTATTTTGAACTTCATTTTGAAACATGTCGAAAAGAAACTTATAAAAGCTGACATGAGAGATTACAAAAGCACGCTTCAGGAATACACTCAGGGAAAATTTCAAATTACTCCAGTTTATAAAATTGTTTCCGAAGAAGGTCCTGAACATGAAAAAACCTTTACATCAGAAGTATGGATAAACAAAAAGCTGGTAGGAACCGGTAAAGGAAGTAACAAAAAAGAAGCCCAGCAAAGTGCAGCCAAAGCAGCCTGCAATAGTTTAGAATTATAAAATGAGAATCCTGCCCATTTTTATTCCTCATCTGGGCTGCCCTTTCGATTGCATCTATTGCAACCAGAAACTAATTACCAAAACAACAAATCCAGATCTAAATTTAATAAAACAGCAAATTTCAGACTTCTGTAATTCAACAGCTGAAAAAGGTGAAATAGCTTTTTTCGGAGGAACCTTTACTGCTCTACCCCGCCAAGAACAACAGAAATATTTTGATCTTGTATCTCCATATCTTTCTAAACTTTCAGGAATTCGAATTTCCACTCGTCCTGATTTTATATCACAGAATGAATTACAATTCTGCAAGGAAAATGGTGTTACTACAATTGAACTTGGTGTTCAAAGTTTCTCTAATGATGTATTGAAAGATTCCAGTAGGGGATACACATCTAAAACGGTAATGGATTCCTGCCGATTGATCAAATCTAATTCATTTCAACTCGGGATCCAGTTAATGCCCGGATTGCCTGGATTTAGTAGAAATTCTTTAAAAACTTCAATTGAAAAAACCATTGAAATGAAACCTGATTTTGTAAGGATCTATCCAACTGTAATATTGAAAGGGACAGCTTTACATCAAATGAATTTGGATGGTTCATACACACCTTTAACTATGGATGATGCTATAGAGATTTCAGCTGAAATGAAACAAATTTTTGAACAAAATAATATCAAAGTTATCAAGATTGGTCTTCATTCTGATATTGAATTCAATAACATTGTAGATGGCCCATATCACGAATCTTTTGGTGAACTGGTAAAAGCTGAAATCCATTTACGGTTGATAGTTAAAAAATATGTTAATAAAACGCTGCGAATTTCACGGGATGATATCTCACTTTTCAAGGGTCACAACAACCTAATGTTAAATAAACTTAAGGGGCTTGTAGGCATTGAACAATTACCAGTGAAATTAGATTCTACTCTGAAACAGGGATTTTTTTTGTTCACAGATTCTAAACCGGATAATTATTGGTAGTCATGATCCTGATTCCAATTATAATCGCGATACTGGTAGCAGGCTGGTTTTATCGAAAAACCATACCGGAATTAAATGCCTGGCAAAAGAACCTTCTCTGGTTGCTGCGGAGCTGTTCTTTAATTGTAATAATGATGTTACTTTTTAATCCCATCTTATCATTTTTCAGCAAGAATAAAGTTCAGCAAAAAGTCTTATTTCTGCACGATAATTCGGAAAGTATGGATCAAATTGGAAAACGAATAAGTAAATCTAATGCTTTGCAGAATTTTAATGAGACATTACGAACAAAACTTATAGAAAAAGGATTTGAAGTTGAGGACTTATATTTTTCTGATGAACTCAATGGAAACAGAAATGCCACTTATCTTGGTAAAAGTTTTAACCAGATTACAAAGACAATTGACCTCGAAAACGTTGAAGAGATTTATTTGTTCTCCGATGGCTGGTTTCAAGATGATAATCTTAATTTTATCGACAAACTAGATCTACCAGTTAACACTTTCGCGCCAGTATTTAAGTTCGTTCAGAGCGATCTTGAAATTAGCAGTATTAATTTTCCAAAAACAACTTACAAGGAAGATCTCACTCCTTTTTTTGTTAATATTGCAGCTCGTAATTTCAACGACAAAGCTGTAGTCAATTTGACGTCCGGTAATAAGATCATACAAACCAGAAAAGTCGATTTTTCTAAGAATTCAATTCAGAATATTAATTTTGAATATTCCTTTAATAAAACAGGTTTGAATAAACTGAATGTAACAATTTCAGCAGATTCTCTTGAAGAATTAAATTTAACTAACAACACCATTACTACAGCCATCCAGGTTTTAGAAAATCGGCAAAAATGTTTGATCATTTCGGATAAACTAGTCTGGGAAATCAGGTTTTTGAACAATGCTATAAAATCGCATCCACATTGGGAAATCGTGTATCTATCAAAGAAAAACATCTTGAAGAAGGCAAATTCAACTGTACATTTAAATAACGAGATTAAAGATGTTAATACATTAATTTTAGTGAATGACAGCCATCTGAAATTTTCCAAAACAGAAAGAGAGATTATTACAAATTTCGTTTCTAATGGTGGCGGATTATTATTTATGGGAAAAGAAATATCCTCTTTGGATCATCTCCTTCCTTCTGCTGAATTAAATCTTAAACAAACCTTTATTGGCTCGATTAATCTTACTGATCAAAGCAATAAATATCAAACATTTAGATTACTAGATATTAATTCGATTAAAGATATTCCACCGGTCGATTATTATTATGTGAAGCCGAAATTGCAGGCTGAAATTCTTGCTGAAATTACTAATGAACAAAGTAGTGCTGCAATCTTATACATGGATTTCAACCAGGGTAAAATAATGCAATGTCCATTTTTTGGTATATGGAAATGGCAACTGCGTTCAGCAGATGGATCTTACAATAATTTTTTCTCTGATCTAATTATCTGGCTGGGAACAGATCGAAGCGATTTGTTTTATGCCTACACCGATAACAATTCTTATTATAGCTCAGAAACAATAATGATCAATCTATCAGCTTATGATGAAACCATGAAACCTCGCAATGATGTAAAGGCCAGGATCAAGCTTTATGCTAGCGATAATGCAAAGAAACCAATCCATGAAAAATTTCTTTTGTCTTCAAATTCTCAATATTATACAGAGTTTGAGCAATTAGAGCCTGACGAATATTCTTATCTTGTTTCAGATGAAGTTACTGATAGTGAATCAAAAGACAGCTTCGTAGTTTTGGAAGATAATATTGAAAGTCGGGATTTTGGTTTTAATTATAGTCTGCTTGCTTACATCGCAGAACAAACAAATGGCAAGTATATGAATTTCTCTGAGACTGAAAATAATGTAGTTAAAGAATCTACATCTCGCATTTTCACTAACACAAATGAGATTCCAATTTATAAAAAATGGTATGTAATTGCTTTATTTCTAATTTGTTTTTGCCTGGAATTGTATCTACGAAAGCGCTGGGGATTATTATAAAAAGCCCCTGGAATCCCAGAGGCTTAATACAATTATTTTAATTCAATTAGTATTTTATCCGTATTTCCGATTGGATACCAAAACCCCGTGCATATCGGAAAAATCCGTAATAAGATGTTGTACCTATCATCCATTCAAATTTCTTAAAATTCAATCCAGTTTTAATTTGATAGAAAACATTTTCACGATAACCTAAACCAAACTGAAATGGTAATCCACCAAGTTTAATTCCAGCTGCTGTATAAAATCCGTTGTTATAAGAAAATTGATCGTTTGTATATCGCATCATTACATCTAATTTATTAAAGAATTGATATTCAGCACCTATTGTAAATGAAGGATTGATCTTTACCGTTTTGCTTTTTGTTCGGATTGTATCATTCTCTATATTTACATGTTCTACGGCCTCGTAATATGTTTGCATCAAATCTAGAGAATCAGTCACACTCTTCGCATAGATCCATCCTTCCAGATCTCTATATGTTAATTGTAGAAAAAGGTCATCTATGTTAAAGTGGAAGTTTCCAGAGTAGAATGGAACTTTTAGTCCAAATCCAAAACTTGGGCTAAGCTGACCTGACGATTCTGCATCAGTGTTCATGAAACGTGTATATATGCTATAGTATGTACTATCTTTAAATGTGCCAAAATATTGTTCACTTTCTACTATCCCAGCGTATTGTAAGGAATAATTCAAATTTATATTTGCCCCAACATAAATGGGAAGATCTCGTAAACCTGAGAGAAATATATTATTTGTTTCAGAAGGGAATAATCCAGGGATCATTCCGAAATTTAAAGGTTTTGGATATGCATAATCAAAACTTGTTTTCAAAAAGACTAATGCGTTACTTCCTTCACCGTTATCACCTGTATAATGAACATCAGATTCGTTTCCACTAAATACAAATTTGGTATACATTTTCTCTAGAACTTCAATGTCACAAGATGCTAAAGTTTTAATCGAAAAATTCCAGTTTTTATGACCGAAATTCACAAGAGAAGTATTGAAATTGCCAAATACTGTTATATCTTCGTTTGTAAGCAAATTTTTCTCACTTTCGCTAAGTATTCTCCCTTTTTGGAACAAATTTAAATCATCAAATCTCAGAAAAGTATTGTTCAAACTAAGTTCATAGCTAACACCGGGGATAGTAATCTGAGAATAATTTCTTTGTGCCAAGTCAGCAGGATTTTCTGGAAAGAAGCCAAAATCTGCAAATAAAGATATCGAGATCAAAACAAATGTTAAAATGATTATTGATTTTTTCATGATATCTCCCTATTCTGCCAGATCATTACTGATTTCAATTTCCAGGGATAACTCACCTTGCATCGATATTGATCCCGATACTGGTGATCCAGGTTCACTGAAAAGTCTTAATTTAGGAATTATAAACACTGAGTCTTCAACAAAGAAATCTAAATCCTCTCGGGAAACATTTACAATAATACTATCTTGCTCGTTGCTGGTTGGATACATTAAATCATCAACCGTTATGATTGTATAAATTGTTGGATCTGGATTTACCAATTCTTCAAATCCTTCCGGACTTGTTTGAGAGATAAGAATTTCAATACCAGTTTGTATACCAAGTTCATTATTGTAATGAAGAATAATATTACCGTCTACAAAAGCATCGACAAACTTCTCTTCAAATTGTTTTGTATTTACTTTTTGAACGTCAGGAGTACCATCTTGAGCCTTGGGAATTACCCAACAATCAGCCTCAAAATCCAAAAGAGATTCTATTGCTATCTCAGTTTCTATTTGATCACCTTCCTCATAATAGAATATCTCTGTAGAATCGCCAACAACAGGATAGATCGTATAGTAAATGCTGTCTGGTAAGATCGAGATCAATTCATTTATATTATATTCATCTGAAGTTAGTACTATTTCAGAAGTTCCTGATGGTATATCGAGAATCGGATTGCTACTGTTGGCAATATCAACAAGTTGAACTGATTCATCATCCGCATTGAAAGAAGTGAATTCTAATTCCATCACGGTTGGTATGGGAGTGAAGAAGTCAAAAGTTATGGTACTGAAGCTTACAATGTTAAATGTTCCAGCAATATACGGATATTCAATTCCTAAAGTTGTGCTGCCGCTTATAGGATCTTGAACCTGGGGATCTAAAATTCCTTTCACTAAGCTGAATTCTAAAAAGCTTACTTCTATATCCACTTTAAAGGCATCATCAAAATCAATTTCCCTATATTCATCTCCAGATTCCAGCATATCTGCATCCACTACTAACTTAATGGTTTCTAAGGGAGAATCATAATCAGGTGCTTCACCTAGAACTGCTTGAGAAATATCAAAAACCTCTGTTTGGATAGTTACTTGACCTGGCCCTCCACTACGTGGAATAATTATCACTTCAGAGAAATATTCCGTTTCACCATTCAATTTTAATTTACTTATATTTAAAGTTGCTTCAATATCCATATCAATTGAATTTTCTATATCTAAAGTTAGTGTATAATTACCCTCAGAAATGTCACCCTGGAATATTGTAATATCTTCGTCTAGTACCACTATAACAGAGTCATAAACCGTTTGTTGTGGTAACTGTGCTATAGCATGATCTGCAACTAAGTCAGTCACTGCAACATCAATATCTAACGTAGCATCTATATCAATTGTAGCTGCCTGGCCATATGTACCTCTGCTTCCTCCGGTAATTGATATTTTAATTTTGTTAACCATTGTTTGTCCGGCCATATCAATGTATTCAGAAATAGTCTGTGTGTTATCAGGTGGAATATCCTCGGAAAAAGGTTGTGCTAGAATCTCATTATCTAAACTATCTAAAATGTGAACTACCAGAGGGTGTCCAGCATTCACATCTCCAAACCAGATGACTGTATTATTGGTAAGAGAAATAATAACCTGACCGGATATGAAACTTATTTGCTGAAATTCTCCAAATGGTTCCACATCATCTTTTACAATTTCCGGCATGATAAAGGGAGCAATCCCAGGAGCAGGAATCGGACCGCTAATTAAATTTGGATCAACTTGCGATAATGGAATGTTTGTAGTAGTCGGATCTGGATTATCTATATAGATATCTCCGATCTCCATAAATTCGTTATTGCTGGATGGATCCGAAGAAAACTCAATATCTCCTGTATCAGAAGCTGTTTCGAACAAACCCAATGTATCGCCATGGGCAACCAGCGAAGAATCTTCTTCAGCAAATTGAGCAGCTTGGTAAGTATCATTCAAAATATATAAATTAAATGTCGTATTCCAGGTTGGAATTCCCATATTCTGAAAATCCGGCATTGAACATCCAAATACTATTATAATAGAAACAAATAGCAATATTCTTTTTAACATATAAACCTCCTGATAGCTTTAAAGCAGAAATTGAACCAAATTGTCAATTACTTTACAACCCATTGATTAAATATTTATTATACTTTATTTCTAATGTGTTGTTGTTTAGTATCAACAGCGACATTACTTCAAGCCACAATTATCTTCTAGCCAATAATTAAATGTAAATTGCATAATTAGCAAATATAAAATCATTACTTACTATTTGACAAGAAAATACATATTTCAGTTTTATTGTTTTATAAAATACTATTTGGAGGAATAATGAAGAAAGGATTGTTTTTATTAATATTTTTGATTGTAGTATTAACAATTTATGCTGAATGGACAATTGTTCAAACTTTTCCAATCCCAGAGGGAGCTTCCGGTTTAGCTTTTGACGGTACTTATCTTTATTGTGGCATCTATGGTGTTGATGGTAATCATGTTTATCAGATTGATCCTGCAGATGGTTCATCTCAACTTCTATTCGTTGACCCAGCTCTGGATGACACATATGGAATGACATATGATGGCAGCCACCTTTGGTTATCGGATCATCGAAACGGTGCATCTACTCCGGCAGTTGCTTATAAATACGACATGAATGGAAATATTCTTTCTGAATTCAATCTCCCTGATCATTATATGTCGGGTATTGCTTATGACAATGGAGACTTCTGGGTATCTACTTATTATCCAGATCCCGGAACTATTTACAAAGTAAACAATACTGGAGCAATTATTCAGCAATTTACTCCTCCCAATAATCAACCCTGGGATCTCTGCCTGGAAAATGGCAACCTCTGGATGGCAGATTATTGGGGTGATGCTCTGTATAAGATAGATCCAACTACTGGAGCACTTTTAGAAACTCATCCTTCTGAAGGTGTTGATCCGGCAGGTATTGTCTGGGATGGGCAATACATGTGGTACTGTGATAACGGTCAGGGTTATGATGTAGATTTTCTGTATAAAGTTGATTTAGGCGGTATGGGTTATCTGGAAGGAACGATTACTTTAGATGGTGGTTCTGGTAATGTTAATGGGATTACTGTACAGATTGGTACACTAACACTAATAGTGGATGAGAATGGTTTTTTCAGTGGAGTTGTACCAGCTGGAACCTATAACATTATCATTAATATCCCCAACTATGAAATAGTAACTTTTAATGATATTGTCATTATTGCAGACGAAACTACTGTTTTGGATATAATTCTGAATTATTACTTCCCTCCTCAAAACCTGAATTATACTTACACTGGTGGAATTTTGACAATAGAATGGGAAATCCCAAATACACCGCTTACGATTTTAGGTTGGAAGGTTTATCGAGATGGAGAAGAATTAGCTGTAATTGATGACCCTGATATTACAACATACGCAGTACAAGGATTATATCCAGGAATTTATGAATTTGGATTTTCTACTCTTTACAATAATGCAGAATCGGAGTTTGTTAATATCCAGGTGGAAATTACAGATGCCAATAATACCCTACCTCCATTGACAACAAAATTACATGGAAATCATCCAAATCCTTTTAATCCCAGCACAACGATCCGTTTTGATCTGGCAAATAAATCGGATATTCATCTGAGTATCTATAATCTGAAAGGACAGCTGGTTAAAACCTTAATCCAAAACGAGCTGGAAGTTGGAAGGCATTCTGTTGATTGGAAAGGAAAGGATAATTCTGAACAATCAGCAGCTTCCGGAATGTATTTCTACAAATTCAAAGCAAATGACCATCTTGATATTGGGAAATGTATATTATTGAAATAGTAAAATAAATTGTAGATTATCTTATAACCTGCCGGAATTAAAAATCTGGCAGGTTTTTTAAATTACTATTTAGGAATTATTAATCCGTTATCCATGATTACTAAGGATGATTCGGGGAAATCTTCTTTTGTAAGTTCAATAATTTTCTGCAAAACCATTTCTTCTTCATCCATTCTTACACCAGTTCTGGCATATTGTATGGTTGAATATATCCTACCCAATACAAATTCACCTGTATGTGTAAGTTCCAATTGCAATATAGGTGCAATTCCATTCACTCCTGATAGATTAACACGGCTGATAGTACAGAAATTTCCCATACTGTACGCAATAAATCGATCTTTATAGAGATCTATTGCTCGCGTTACATGCGGGCCATGTCCCAATACCAGATCTGCTCCGGCATCGATTACTTCTCTGGCAAATTTATATGGATCTCCCCTATTCTCACCTAAATATTTCTCTGTTTTCCTGGTGATATGCTGATGTTTTGCACCTTCCGCACCGATATGCATAGAAACTATTACAATATCATTTTTTAGTGATAACTCTTCTACTTGTTCTTTTATCCATTCAGTATCATGTAGATAGGCAACTCCGTAGTTTGGAGATACTGCCAAAAAACCATATTTAATGCCGTTCCTCTTAAATTCAGTAGTTGGATTTTCTTTTAATCCGGCAAAATTGATTCCCTCAGCAATTAACTTGTTAATTGTATTCAAACATCCAGCTTCACTCATATCACCAGCATGATTGTTAGCAAGGCTTAACAAATTGTAACCAGCATCTTGCAGCCAGTTGGCTGCTTCATCCGGCATTGCAAATACATACTTCTTCTTTTTTGGAATTCCCTCAATACCGCTTATTGCTCCCTCCAGATTGCCAAAAGTAACATCACCAGATTCAAGTATTCTCTTCACTTTTTTGCCGAAAAGCTTATAACCTGAAATTTCAGGTAAATATGATTCATCCGGATATCGTGTTCCCAGCATTAGATCACCAGTTGCAACTATTTTAACATTAGATTGTAGTATTACATCATCCTCAATAATAAGATCTTGTGCAAAGAACTCGTCAATTGCATCAAAATTGATAGTCTCTTGAGCGATTTCAACTTGTTCATTCTCAGTGGAAGCCGATTCCATTATCTGTCGATTTGCCGAACAAGCCAGCATGAAGAGAGTAGCAGTTAATAAACAAACAATACCTAATTTTATTCTTCTCATAAGAAACAAGGTGGATTTCATTTCAGTTTATCTGTCAACCTGAAAGATTTGAATATTAGATTTATGATAATTGATAATTTAGTATTGACACAAAAAGCCGAGAATTTAAAAAAGTCATTCTAAATAAGTGATGATCCTGAATAGCTCAGCGGTAGAGCGGGTGGCTGTTAACCACTAGGTCGGGGGTTCAAATCCCTCTTCAGGAGCCATAATAAAAGCCTTCTACGGAAGGCTTTTTCTTTTATTAACAAGCTTTTAGAGCACTTCCACCCATAGTCTCAGGATTTCCATTAAGTTTTATCTATTTCTATCGATTTTGATTAGTTTTGATGATTTTTGTTGCATATTTGTTGCACCTTCATTATATTGTTATAGGAGGTTTCATGAATAATCCTTTACCAAAGTTGTTGCAAGATTTAAAAAAAGCAAATTTAAATTACAATATTAAGTTAAGATTTAGAAAAGCGATCTCTTCCGGACCTTACTTATTGTATTTAGATATTTATAATGATAACAATAGACAAACGAAATCCCTAGGTTTGAGCATCATTGGTAACAATAAAAATAAAGTACGTGATGGAAACTTGGTAAAGAAAGCATTAGAAATACGCCAGAAATATCAATCTAAATTCGATGCAGCACCTGAACACTTTAGCTTCGCAGATACTGATCGTAGTAATTTCATAGAATTCTTTCAACAATTGACTGCTAAGAAATCTGACAAAAACTATAGATTGTCGTATAATAAATTTCTGGAGTTTTATAAAAAAGAATACATTAATATTAAACATATCGATTATGCACTATGCGAAGATTTCAAAGATTTTTTAATCAATCTTAAAATTAGCGATCATACCGCTAAACATTATTTTACATGCTTCAAAGGATGCCTGAATTATGCTGTAAAAAGGGACCTAATTGATAAAAACCCTGCTATGGAAATAAGCATTCGTTATCAGAGGAAATCAGTTGAGCGACTCGATTCTGATGAGGTACATCGATTATGGAAGACGCCATGTAACTATCATGATCTGAAAAATGGCTTTATTTTTAGCTGTTATACAGGATTAAGATTTTCTGATATCATAAACCTAACATTTCCTGATATTAGAAAAAACCAGATTAAAGTCATGCAACAGAAAACTTTGAGCGAAGTTGAGATTCCACTACATGACATTGCTCAGAAAATATTAGCATTTCAATCTAGCAAATCTTCTAACGAAAAAGTATTTCATATCCCAACTGGTGGTAAGGCAACAAACCAATTAAGACAATGGATGTTGGATGCAAATATATGTAAGCATATTACTTTTCACTGTGCCAGGCATACTTTTGGTTGTTTACTAGTGGAAAAAGGTATTAATTTATTTGTAGTAAAAAAATTGATGGGACATCGGAAAATTGAAACCACTCTGCAATATGTAGACAAAGCTAACATCGACGCAGAAGCTGCAATTAGTTCTTTATCATAGGAATATTATTTAAGCATTACTAAAAAAAATAGTATAACATCAACACCACAATCCAACACATTGAATGACAGATTTTTAATATTGTTACAAAATATTATAAAAGTTTAATTATCCCGCATGACTGCCAGACATGCGCCGTCAACTTCGTATTCTCTTAAATATAACAGATTAAGAATTTTCATCAATACTTCAAGTGACAGATTTTTGTTCTTTTATTTAAAATAGTTACAACAAAGTTGGATCTTCTAGCATATAAATATTTAAAATTATTAACAAGCAAGCATATGTTCTATCAATAAATAATTATCCGATCACATTCTGTTTTTATCTTGACCAATAAATCCAATCTTAGAATATTTCTGCTGACTTTGGAATTAAGGTATTGTATGCTGATCGAAATGATGGAAATTAGGATTGCTGAACAAAAAAGAATTGCCCTACTATTTGATTATGATGCCAGTACAATTGAACTGGTAAAACAGATCGAAGGCAGGAAGTGGTCTGCACCTGATAAGTTCTGGCATATCCCCTATCTCGAAAACTACCTGCGGGTTTTGAATAAGCAATTCAAAGGAAAACTAGAATTCGTAGAGCAGCAAAAAGAAGTAGCATTTCCCGTTAAATTCATAGAAACTTTACAAAAGTGGAACTATAGTGAACCAACTATTAAATCCTATATGCATAATTTCAGTTTATTCATGAGACATTATCCTGGTATCGAACCGAGTGAAATTACACTTGAACAGATCAGGAAATATATTATTTATCTTGTTGAAGTAAAGAAGTATTCAGCATCTTCTCAGAATAATGCAATTAATGCCATCAAAATCTATTACAACAAAGTACTACAAAAGGAACTGGAAGATTTCTATGCCCCAAGACCACACAGACCTAAAAGCACGCCCATGGTTTTGAATGAAAAGGAAGTTGCTCTAATTCTAAAAAACCTGACAGACCTGCGAGATAGATGTATGATCTTCCTGGTCTATTCAGCTGGACTCACACCCAGTGAAATATTACACCTGAAACCGAACCAGATTGATTCACAGAATATGAAGATCTTTATTAGTAGTGCAAAAGGTGATAAAGACAGATATGTAGTGCTAGCAGATAAATTGCTGATTTTATTGCGAGAATATTTCAAAAAGTATAAACCAAAAGTGTGGTTATTTGAAAGTTATACAGGAAAACAATATTCCAAAAGAAAACTGCAGAAAGCTTTTCAAACAGCAGTAAAAGAATCAGGGATCACTAAACCTGCCACACTCACGATTCTGAAAAATTCCTTTGCTGTTCATTTGATTGAAAAAGGAGTTGATATTCGCTACATTCAGCAAATGCTTGGACACAAACATGCTAAGACTACCATGAAATTCTTGAGAGTAAGTAAAAGAGACCTGAAAGCAATTACAAGCCCTTTAGACAATTTGGATGTATAATATGAAAGAGCTCCAAACAAAAAATTATAAGCTTATTCCGATTCCTCGGGATCGTTTTAAGATAGAAGTTACTGCATTCAAATTCGGGAAAGAACATGCCGCTAAGATCGATAAGTGCTATTTTAGTGGACCGCAACAATCTTGGGTGATGCCGCAAACTGTAGAATGCCTGAAACAATTTGAATCTTTATTTACAAAGAAGGAAAAAACACCTCGCCAGAAAGCTATTCAGGATTTCGTTGATCACCTTATTGTGAAACGTTACAGTGAAAATACTATCGTCGTATATAAAGATCATATTTTAAGATTTTTCGGTTATTTTCCACATACAAATCCAAATGCACTGACAGATGAAAATGTAAAAGAATTTCTTCTGTTCCTTCTGAAAGAGAAGCGGATATCATTCTCGTACCAGAAACAGGCAATCAGTGCTATTAAATTTTATTTTGAGAAGATCTTGAGAAGAGATACAAAGAAATATTATTTTGAAATGCCGAGAGGAGATGAAGTAAAACTGCCGATTGTATTAAGTAAAATGGAAGTAAAGCGGATCTTGGATTGTACAAAGAACCTGAAACATAAAGCTATTCTTGCTACGATATATTCAGCAGGATTAAGGTTGAGCGAAGTTGTGAACCTTAGAATCGCAGATATAGATAGTGAACGTAATTTAATATACGTACGAAGTGGAAAGGGTAAGAAGGATAGAACAACCATACTTTCCAGAGAACTTCTAATTATATTAAGACAGTATTATAAAGAGTTCAACCCAAAGCTGTGGTTATTTGAAGCAAAGGTGAAAGTACAATACAGCAAAAGTGGTGTACAGAGAATATTTTATGATGCTGTAAAAAGGTCAAAGATTGACAAAAAAGTTTCTGTTCATAGTTTACGTCACAGCTTCGCTACCCATTTGTTAGAACAGGGCGAAGATTTGCGTTATATTCAGAAATTATTAGGGCACAAGAATTTTAAAACAACCGAAATATATACGCATATAACTGGAATTGGTCTAAAGAACATTGTCAGTCCCTTGGATCAAATTGAAATTGATTCAGAAGAAAAATGAAATCCAGAAAAAGTTATTGTACACTTTTTTTCTATATCTATAGTTTGTTATGTACACTTTTTTCTGGCGTGAGTACATATGTTATACGCCTTGTAGGTTAAATTATTATGGAGTTTAATTTGATAAAAAAGCTGTTGGTAATCGTTTCAATAATTCTTCCTTGGTCTTGTTTTGCTCAAACGTTTCAAGACAGTTTAAAAGATAGTCTGCGGTCTGTAACAGACGTACCATACATCGGAGAATACGAAAACAGAATGGGAATAGGTTGTGGTGATTATACTTTCTGGAATATAGTAGATCAAAAACTTATAATAGTTCCATATCTAATTAACGAATTAACAAATACAACAGAAGTTAATATTGTCGTTCCCAATTTTGGAGGTAAATATACGGTTGCTGATATAACGTATCAAATTATTCAGGAAATAGTTAAAGGAATCCCAACATTCGAATTGTTAGGCATTGAATTTGGTAAAGATAGTTGTGGTTACTGTACGTATTGGAATCACCTGAGAGAAAGTATCCAAAATAGAATTTCTTTCCAAGCAGCGTTAAAAAGTTGGTTTCAGAAAAACAAAGATAATTTAGTTTGGGTTATTAGTAATGAATCATTAACTGGAGATAACTGGGGAACTCGTCCTGTTAATGGTCATTTCGAAATTAAAGAGTAGATGATGTATAAGATGATGAAGCAAAGGCGTATAACAGGCGTGTCGGCAGTAGAGCTGGTCTGTGCTCTTTGTTTGAATCTGCCGGTTCAGGGTCTGGACTGTTCGTCTTGGCGTGATCGTTCCGATCCCGCCGCACACGCAAAACATTATATGAATTGAGGAAAATAAAGTATGAATAACTTTCTTCCAGAAAACTATCGGTTTAGTCATCAGTACGTATTTTTCTTGCACGATTTCTTGGTTAGAATAATAAAAAAAGGAGAACCTAAAGGTAATTTTAATATAAGTTTTGAATTTAGGGATAAAAAATTAATTAAGAAAATTGAGGGATTAAGTGGAGAAGATTTACTAAATACTTTAATTGCTAATGGATACGAAGATGAATGTGATTTGTTAATTCTAAAACAAATCTTTATTGCCGTGTTATCTGATTTCTTACATTTTATTTATACAGCTCTAAAAGCTTCTGAAAGTGCCAAACTTTCGGTTGCTTACGCATTATTAAGAAAACCTCTAAAGGATAATTTATTTATTCTCGAATGGATGCTAGCAGATACTGAAGATTTCTTAAATAATTATAAATCAGAAAAATCATTTAAAGATCTCACAATAGATAAAATACCTTCAAATAGAAAGATTGAAATTATAGAAAAAGCAAATTCAAAAATTATATTACCAATAATTCCCCCTGATTTCATATATGAGCTTAGATACGATAAATCAAAAGAATATAGTTTTGAACCTATCTGGCAAAAAGCTAATCACTTAATTACTTCATGTATGCATTATAAAACTGAAGAAATGAATTTGAACTTTGTATTCTCAGATGATTACGCAAAAGAAAATCAATGGAACACATTGTATTTTTTATTACCTTCGTTACTATTTTATGCAGTTCAAATATTTATGGTAACTTATTCAAATTTAGTTCCAGAAGAAGATATTGACGTAGATTTTCTAAATCGTGCAGCTATTGGTTTTGTTTTAGCTTCAAAACAAACTTCTGGTCAAAATGACGTTTATGAAAACGCTGTACAGGATTTACCAATAAAATGTATGAAATGTGGAACTGAATTCAAAATTACTGAAAAGATTGAGAAACAAATCATGAATAAGTGGATTTACAGATGTCCTAAAAGGCATAGAAATGATTTCTTTGCTTTATGATGTTTCCTCAATTCATATAACAAGCGTGTCGGCAATCTGGCTGTTCAGTGCTTTTGTCCTGAACCTTTCGGTTCAGGGTTTGGTCTGTTCGTCTTGGCGTGATCGTTCCGATCCCGCCGCACACGCCAAACATTACAAGCATCTTAGTTAAGAATTAAAGAGGATTTATGCAGAGTGCAAAAAATGGAGGGATGAATTTTACGAAAAATTAGAGAGTACTATATAATTCTATTGTTTTTTACTCTTTCATTCACTATTCGCTGCGAGAATCATTCGGACTTTTTTAGTAATAAGCAGAATTTAATTATACCCCAAAAACTAATTCATTCAGAATTACCAGATGATTACCCGAAAGAATTAGATTACCTATTTCAATGTAACTATGAACTTTTTCACAATGCTTTTGTTAATAAAGAATATAATAGTGAAAATGCCTACGAAATCCAAGATGAATATTTCCAGGAAAATAGACACAGATATGAAAAACTGCCGTACTTAATCTGGTTAACAAAACATTTATATCCGAGTTATTTTGCAGAATATCGAGTATTAAACAGTTTTTATGTTAAAGATCTCCTAAATTTTGATGATAAATTAGATAGGATAGTAAAAGAAAAATCTTATGTTTATAAAGAGAATAATCAATTGTCATGTAGTGATATTTTTTTATATTCCAATCCAAATGATGTCGTAGAAAATGGTGGTTTACTTCATCATATATGGCTAAGAGTGAAAGTACACGAATCTGATGAAGTTATTGTAGAAGGTACAAAAGGTGAATCAATATTAACATCATTCTCTGCAGTAGATATTGTTGAAGATTTTAGCAATATTTTCCCCTACAAACAACTGAAGATTAATTTGTATCTAGGTGGAGATGATAAAGTAAATATACCACATTTAATGCTTCAAGAAGGGAAAGAATATTTAATACCTATCAATTGGCGTTTTACCCATTTCTTTTATAGAGCCGAATCAACGGATGATTATCTATATTTCATGCCAAGAGCGTGGTTAAGAGACGCACTTCTTATTGAACAGGGACATATAACAATCCCAAAGATCTTTGATTCGCATAGTAACAAAGTAAACCAGCATCGCTTCTATAAATACTTTGGAGCAAGAATTTCATACATTGAAGCAAAAGAAATAATACAAAAAGCGATTAATGACCTTCGTGAATGGGGTACTGGTAATTGAATAAGATGCTTGTAACAAGCGTGTCGTCGGTTTGGTTGTTCAGTGCTCTTTGTTTGAACCTTCCGGTTCAAACGGCTGGTCGGTTTGTTTACGGCTGGAATCCTTCTGATTACGCCGCACACGCGAAACATTAGGTGCATTTTAAATAATTAGGAGGAGATATTATGAAAAATATTTTATTTGTTTTGATCTTTGTATTAATGTTATCAAATTTAATGGGAGTATATCATAAAATTGCTAATTATGAGACAAATGAATTTGTTGTAAGTTTACTAACAACTCAAGAATATGCATTCGTGGGTACGACAAACAGTATTGAAATAGTTGATATTAGTAATCCAATAAATCCGATTTTCGTTAATTCCTTCGTTACAGGTCACGCAGTATGCAATATAAAATTATATGAAAGCACGGTAATATTTATATCAAATATGATGATCTATATTATTGATATTTCAGATATGAATAATTTAGCAGAATTATCAACTTATGAAGTAATCAATGGAACATGGATTGCAAGTAATTTTGACATTTTTGACACCTATATTTTACTACCAATGCATTCTAATGGTATTGATGTTATTGATATTTCAGATTTGAGTACTCCAACACATATAAATAATTTTCCAATTTCTTATCGCATAGATAATCTAAATATTAATGAAAATATACTGATTGCATATGGTGATAATGAAAATTATGATTCTTGTTTTTGGATTTATGAAATTAATAGTTTTCAAAATATTGATTTAAAGTACGAATATCTAATTACCATGAATAATGAATATTGTAATGTTTTTGATTCACAGCAATCAATCTTTTACATACTTACAAATGATAATGAGATAACTGCTTTTGATATAAGTAACATTGATGAAATTGAAATTTTAGGTCAGATAAATCACCATGCTGATAATATGTTCATAGATGATTCAATATTATCTGTTCACGCCGTTAATCTTGGATATGTAGAAATCGATGTGAGTGATCTTACAAATCCATATGCAATTGAAAGATATTCAACAAATATGGGAATGTACGCAGGATCAATTTGTAAGCAAGCAGGATTTCTGTATCATTCAGATCCAGATGGATTTGCTGTTATTGATATTAGTAACCCTACTAATGAACTTTTACTAAGTTCATTTAATGATGGATTGTCAAGTGGCTCAAGTTCGAGCTTTGCAGATAACGACATTTTATATATTGTTGGGTGGGATGATAGTTTGGATGTTTATGATATTTCTGAGCCAGAAAGCCCATCCCTACTGAGTAGTATATATATTGAACATATTCGCAAAATTAAAACTTATGATAATATTGGATATGTAAAATGTAGTCATGGTGATGATCGTTTTCTGAATATTTATGATTTCTCAGATGTTCTTAATCCAATCTTGGAGAGTGAGATTCAAATTGTAAATGGTTCATATACAAGGTATCATTTTTATAATAACTATTTATACATCGCCGATGATGAATTTAAGATTTACAATGTTCAAGATCCTTCAAATCCAATATTAGTTTGTACATTAGATAATATAAATGACTCAGAATGCATAGATACCCAAGACAATATTCTCTATATCTCAAATTACCCAAATATTGAATTTTATGATATTACTAATCCTGAATGCCCAAGTTTAATAAATAGCTACAATGAATTTGCTTTTACTTTTAGTGTATTTGAAAATTATTTATATTATTTTGATTATGTTAGTTTTAAGATAATAGATATCTCTGATTTATACAATCCCATTTTGATTTCAGAGATTTTTATTAATGATATGACTTATCCACAATTTATTCCAATTGCTAAAGTCATTGGTAATAATTTAATATTCTCTGATCCATTATGGAATAAAATCTACTCATACAATATTTCTGATCCTTTTAATCCATCATTCGTATCAGAATTTAACTGGAATATTTCTTCTGCGGTATTAGATATTCATAATCAAAATCTAATAATCCGAGATAATTTTAACGGAGTTTTCATTATTGATAATAATACTTTTGTTTCAGTCTCAGAAAACAATATTATCAATACGACAAATCAGTTAATAAATTATCCCAATCCATTCAATCCTGAAACAACAATTTCTTATGAATTGCTTGAAGCTGATGAAGTTGAATTGAATGTTTACAACATTAAAGGACAGAAAATTAAGTCTCTGGTTGATGAATTTGTAGATTTAGGAAGTCACACTGTGCAATGGTTCGGAGATGACCGCAACGGTAATCCTGTTTCCTCTGGAATTTACTTCTAAAATTTGAAGATTGGAGACGTGTCTTATACTAGAAAATGTTTGTTGATGAAATAATAGAGATGCAGCTAACAAGCGTGTCGGCAGTCGGGCTTGTCGGTGCTTTTTTTCTGAACCTTCCGGTTCAGGGTTTAGGCTGTTTGTCTTGGCGTGATCGTTCCGATCCCACCGCACACGCCAAACATTAGCTGCAGCAGAGAGAATATTAAATGTAGGTATTGAAATTTGTTAGGAAAGATAACTGGAGGAAATCATGAGACTTGGATTTAGTTTAATAATAATTTTTTTCGCAGGAGTTTGCTTTGCCGATTATTCATTTGAATGGATAGTTGCTAATCCTGATACTATTTACGCTGACAATGGAATTACGTATTCTGAAATCTCAGTCAAAGTTATAGATGAGAATAATCTACCTGCAGAGTATGTTAATGTTTGGTTCACAGCTTCTCTAGGAAACATACTTCCGAATATAAATACGGATGAAAACGGAATCTGTGTTACGACTTTTTGGGATAATGAAGAAGCAGGAGTTTCAACTATTACAGCAATTTTAAACTCAATTACTGTGCCAGATACTATAGAAACCCAAGTTGTAATATTGCCATTAAATACAATACAAGAATGTATCTATTCTCCAATCATGATTAAAAATTATCCCAATCCATTCAATCCAACAACAACAATTGAGTTTTCAATCATAAATGATTCTAAAATCAACCTTAAAGTTTTCAATATCAAAGGTCAATTCATTAAATCGTTAGCAAACAATAATTATACGAAAGGTTCTCATGCAGTAGTCTGGAATGGTGATGATGAAGCTGGTAAAGGTGTAAGTTCAGGGGTTTACTATTATCAGTTGTATGTTAACGGTATAATCGAAGCAGTTAACAAATGCGTTCTATTGAAGTAAAAAATGCTGCAGCTAACAAGCGTGTCGTCGGTTTGTGCTGTTTGTAAACGGCTGGATTCATCCTGATTCTACAGGAATGCAGGACATTAAATATAAATGAAGAATTATTATTCAAGTCTATTAAACTCAAACAGATTGAAAAGATGTTACGAGGTAGCTCCTACTAGAGTAAAACAATTCTTGAATGCTGAAATAGATTTTGTGTCAGATAAAATCAATCAGAATGATATAGTATTAGATTTGGGCTGCGGTTATGGCAGAGTAGCGAAAAGACTTTTAGAGAAAGCAAAAAACGTAATTGGTATTGATATTTCTGTAGATAACATTCAATTGGCAAATGAATACGTAGAAGGTAACAAGAATTGTGAATTTCTTGCTATGGATGCAGCAGATCTAAAATTCGATGATAATACTTTTGACTTGGTTTTCTGTATTCAAAATGGAATATCTGCCTTCAAGGTAGATCCTTTAAGGTTGTTAGAAGAATCAATTCGAGTTACAAAAAAGAGTAAGAAGATTCTTTTCTCATACTACTCAGAAAAGTTCTGGAATGAAAGGCTGAGATGGTTTCAAATTCAAGCTGAAAACAAGCTGATAGGTAAAATTGATTATACACTTACTAAAAATGGAGTAATTGTCTGTAAGGATGGCTTCAGAGCAACTACATATTCTGCAATTGATTTTCTTGAATTAGCTTCTCATTTCAATGTTGAATCATCTATTCATGAAATAGATACATCAAGTTTATATTGTGAAATGGTGAAGAAATGAGAAAAGTTAGCAATTTTTATAAATACGATCTGAAATCAATGAGTAGCAAATTTTATTATGAATAAAGGATAACTACAAATTATCAATGAAACATAGAGTTGTTCTGAATAAAAAGTTGACTAATTGATCTGAATTCACAGTTTTCAAATTGTAAATGTCGAAACGCAGAAATGCGTCTCCTGGAAATAGCTACCCAGGACTGATGATTGTAGGCTGGATTAGGATTTATTTATATAGGAGATTTTTTGAAAAGAATAATACTTTTGTTATTTTTAATAAATTATTTATATTTGTCGGCAGATTTTCACACATCTCGAGATGAACCAGGTACTCTAAATTGGTCGTATGAAACAAATTCAAGTATTTTTCAAAGTTCTCCAATGATAGATTCCAATGGGAATATATATTTCGGGAATTTAAGTGATTCGTTACACTGCCTGAGTCCTGATGGTAATCTGAATTGGACGTTTCCCACCGGCTCCATTATTACAGCATCCCCTGCATTTTTGCCTGACGGAAGAATATGTTTCGGTAGTCGTGATGAAAACTTTTACGTATTGAATGATGACGGCTCTCTTTCCTGGAGTTTCGATGCAGGTTCCGACATTCTCTTTTCCAGTGCTGTTCGTTATGATGGAAAAATCTATTTCAGCACTGATTCCGATATTTTATATGCTTTGGACTTCGACGGAAATGTTATCTGGAGCACAGGTATCCAGGAAGAGATCAGGACGGCACCGGTTATTGGTCCGGACGGCACTATCTATCTCATTACTTCAACGAGATTGTATGCCCTGAATGAGAATGGATATACAAAATGGTTCATTGAAGCGGACTCATACTCGCCACCGGTTGTGGATGCAGAAAACATTTTTTTTTACAATGGTCGCTATTTGAAAGCAGTAGATTTTGATGGAAATTACATTTTCGCCATTAATACTGAAAACAATAATAATAAATATTCTACACCTGCTATCGGAAAAAATGGTAACATCTATTTGGGTACAACAACCGGGCAAATTCGTGCTTATAATCGTAACGGATTATTTCTATGGCAATCGGCAAATTCATCTGGAAGCCAAGTTAAAACCGGACCGCTTATTGATGCAGAAGGTAATATCTATTATGGCTGCCTTAATGATTGCTTTTATTCCATTGCTTCTGATGGCGCACAAAACTGGGAATTTCAAACTGGAGGTTCGATAACTTCTTCTCCTTCGATCACACCGGATGGAAACCTGGTTTTTGGAGATGCAGACGGAACACTTTATTGCCTATATGGCTACGAAAGCGAGTTGAGCCAATTCGGTTCTCCCATGTATGGAATAAATTGTTCACGTACTTTCAGTTATTATTCTAATATTCGTTCCTCGCAAAACCGGGTTTACTTCAGCAATACAGTGGTGAATTCAACCGAAGAAGATACTCTCATTGTTTACAATAATACTGATGAAACTGTCCAAATTTATACCGAGTGTTCTTCCAATAGATTCCAGATAAGCTGTTCATCCAATCAAATAGCACCGAATGATTCACTCGAGATCCTGATCTCATTTCAGCCGATAGTTGAGGAATTGATCGAATCCCAGTTAATTATCTCTACAAATGATCCGGCTGCTCCCGAACTAAATATTTACCTGTTGGGAAATGGAATTGAACTCGATCCAGGTGATATAATCTGGGACTTGCCTGTCAGTTCTGATGGAATAAGTTCACCCGCCATGGACTCAAACGGAGTCATCTATTTCACTTGCGATAGTTTTCTATATGCAGTTACTGAAAATCGTCAAATTCTATGGACATATTATTATCCGTCAGCCAATGTAGCCGTAGACATCCCGATTATCACTCTGGAAGATAAAATCCTTCTAATTTCTCGTCCATATAATCAGTTACTTTGTATCGATAATGATGGTTCTCTAATCTGGTCATACGATTCGGTTGCCGATCTAAGTTACTCTCCAGCAGTGGATTTGGAAGGCAATATCTTCCTGACAAATACCGATTATCTGATTTCTCTTTCTTCGGAAGGAATCGAAAGATGGACTTATGAATTTGATTTTGAGCACATATATGTGATTTCATCTCCTGTCATCAGTGCGGACGGCACCATATATTTAAGCAAAAATGAATCCCAATTGGAAGCGATAACAAAAAACGGATTACATAAATTTACGTTTGAGGGAGAAGAGGGTTTTAATCAACCTGTAATTGATGATGACGGAACAATATACATAACGTCTTTCGGTATGAATATAAATAAGTTTTATGTCATTCATCCAGACGGCAGTCTGATTCACACACGTAATCTTTATGGTTGGGCAAAATCCCCGGTGATTATCGGTGACGATCTTGTTTACTATGCGCTTCAGGTTTCGGGAGGCTCACGGGTTTATGCTTTGGATAAAGACGATTTTTCTTTGGAATGGACATCTCAACTCATTTCCGGTTATTGTGCCGATTCACCCACGTTGGCTGCCGACGGCTCGATCTATTTAGCCGGAACGGCCGGTAGCGGCACTTACAGTTCATTCCTTTCTTCCATTGATTCATTAGGTCAAATTAAATGGGAATTCAATCCCTACGAATTCGAGTTTAGCTGCCGGGCTGAAAATACTCCGCTGATCCATCCGAACGGCACCATAATTATGACTGCCAGGAATTCTTCCTCTTCAGATAATTCTTACTTATTTACTATCCATGAGAATGCTTTTCCATCCGACGGGCCATGGTCAACTTTAGGTCAGGATGCCACTCATTCCAATATGGCAAACAACTCCATTATTCCCGGACCAAATATTATGATTAATCGTGATTATCTTGATTTTGGCTTGGTCGAACCCGGTTCTTCAGAAAATATAAACGTAACTGTTTATAACGATGGAGATTCTCTGTTGACCTATTTTTATGAACTAACAGGCGATGGATATTCTTCCTCTTCTCCTGTTAATTCTACATTAGCTCAGGAAGACAGCGTTCTCATCGAAATTGTATTCGCTCCTCAAGCCAATAATGATCCGATTCATCACGGATCACTCATCATGAATTCAAATGATTATGATCAACCGCAAATCCTGATAACACTCTTTGGCCGTAGCAACTTGGAAGGAACATTGAAATGGAAAACATTTCTAAGGTCTGAACTTCACTGCACGCCTGCTATTGATGACATGGGAAACATTTATGTCTTCGATAGTTATCTATATTGTGTCGATTCAAATGGTGAGATAAAATGGGTGCGTACTGATTTTAATGATAATTTATATAACTGCGATAATGTAACCATTTCCGACGATAATGAAATCATCTATGTCCCTTCTATGAGGGCAGTTGATTCCACAGGTGTTCTTCTGTTTGTCACGCCTGTCATGAATGGTAATTTTACTACTTCAATTTCTTTGGATTTAAATGAACAATTATATGTCGGGAACTATAAAAGTGATGGTTCCGGATTGTTTGTTTATGATTGTGATGGTATGCTGCTCTGGAGTGATACGAATACGGATCGGATTTACCAGGCTCCCGTTATCGATCCTGAGGGTAACATTTATTTCATAGGAACTTCCATGACCAGCTATGGAGACATCTATTCTTTTGATTCTACCGGGAATATGAACTGGTCGGTAAACGGTGAGTTTTACCGGTACAATCTTGCTCTTGGATTTAATAGTTCATTATATTCTCTTGATTATGTGTGTGTTGGTATGGGTGATATCAGGGCTGTTCTTAAATGTTTCGACCGTGAAGGAAACTTCCATTGGGAATATACTGTTCCGATTCCCGGTTATGGTTATCCATCCACATCACCAGTTGTCGATGCACAGGGAAATATTTACTTTGCCAATTTGAACGGAGAGTTATTTTCAATTGATCAGGATGGGAACTTGAATTGGTATTATGAATCTTTCTCCAACATTTCTTCAACACCTGCCATTGCTGCTAACGGATTGATTTATGTGGGATTTGGCAATGATTTATGTGCGATCAATCAGGATGGTACTTTGCGTTGGTCTTATGAAACCGAGGGATTTATTAACGACAATATTGCGATCACGGATGATGAAACCATCTATTTTACAAATGAAACAGGATATTTGTATGCAATCCATGGTTTGAATGGCGGATTAGCAGATTCTCCCTGGCCGATGATCCACCAAAATACCAAGCACAATTGCCGTCTGGATGAAGAATTTATTACAGAGGTAGAGAATGAAACTGTTTTACCAAAAGTGTCTTTTTCCAATTATCCCAATCCTTTCAATCCCTCCACAACAATTGAGTTTTCAATTCAAAATAATACTAATGTTAATTTATCAATATTTAATATTAAAGGACAGAGGGTTGCAACTCTACTCAATGAACTAATGCTAAAAGGTAAACATTCAATTATTTGGTCAGGTTTTGATGAATACAATAATCCTGTAAGTTCAGGGATTTATTTCTATAAATTGAGTGTCAACGGCAAAACTGAAGCAGCAAGAAAATGTTTACTGTTAAAATAAAAAAAGATGCGGCTAACAAGCGTGTCGTCGGTTTGGTCTCGAGGTGCTTTTTGCTGAATCGTACCAATTTCGAACCTGGTGGATTGTTCTGAATAAAGGATAACTACCAATTATCAAAGAAACATAGAGTTGTTCTGAATAAAAAGTTGACTAATTGATCTGAATTCACAAATTTCAAATTGTAAGTGCCGAAACGCAAATATGCGTCTCCTGGATATAGCTACCCAGGACTGATGATGGCAGGCTGAATTACAGAAGTAATGAATTAATATTAGTTTTTTATTTTAGATTAATTCGTAGAAGCTGCATAAAATGAATAAAGGATAACTGTATATTATGAATGAGTTAAAT
>SWBY01004554.1_pt1 | contig 172714 bp, 155 predicted proteins | sample 4693071 | NCBI WGS metagenome assembly SWBY01 (sample SAMN10267273, study PRJNA491770) | bioreactor metagenome | isolation source: DHS bioreactor inoculated with marine methane seep sediment | place: Japan: Omine Ridge, Nankai Trough | collected 2006-05-06 | reverse complement strand
TTCTACAAACTGCAAACAGACAGCTATACAAAAACTAAACGTATGCTGCTGCTGAAATAAAGTAATTATAATTAGAAATGGGGAGGATAATTCTTCCCCATTTTTATGTTCATAATTTACTGAACGCAACTCAATAAATATTTTTTAACCTCCTGTTTTTATAGTAATTTATTAAATACGAAATAAACATCAAAGTATACCTTGATAGTAATTTTAATTGTAACTTGAATTTGTTAAATAAGATAGAAAATTTAAAATTATTTTGACGCTAAATAAGTATATCATTATATAATATTTTTAGCGTAAAATATATCAAAACTAGGTAAAACATTTTGCTTGACATGAAAATATAGACGCTGTTTAAAGTCCAACCTGTATAGGAGGAATAATTATGGGAAAAGTATCAATTACTATTAATGGTGCTAAGATTGATAACATCTTTACAGCAGTAATTATAGGTGTGTCAGCAGCAGCCAGTGGAGATGAAGTTTTATATTATGTTACACCAGCCGGACTCCCTGCATTTGTAAAAGGCGCAATGGAAAAACTAAATGATGAAGCAGAAAATTTACCAGATCTTCCGGAGATGATGGAAGGTTTAAATGCATTAGGAGCACGTTTCTTGATTTGCGAACTTGGTTTCGCTGTAAACGGCATCGAAGAAAAAGACCTGATTGAAGGTTGTGAAGTTGTAGGTGCTACTACATTTATAGCAGAAGCTCAAGGTTCAAACTTAACGTTTTCATTCTAACAAAATAATATAGGAGGAACTTATGGCAGTAAAAGAATTAGATTGTGTAGGACTTAAATGTCCTCAACCGATTTTGAAAGTAGTTGCTTTCATTCCACAAATGGAAGCTGGTGATATTCTGGAAGTTAAGGCAGATTGTCCTTCCTTTCCTACTGATATGAAAGCTTGGTGTGATAGAACAGGTAAAACACTTCTGTTCTGCATGGACGATGGATCTGGTATACATTCAGCTCAAATCCAGTTTTAGTTTTTTTTGGGAGCGTTCATTGATTTAGCGCTCCCATAACTTTTATTAAATAAGATTAATAGAGGATAGATGGAAGATTATAAACCGAAAATCGTAGGTTTCTTATGCAATTGGTGTACATACGCAGCAGCTGATCTGGCGGGTGCATCTAGAAAAGAAATAAGTCCTTCTTTGAATGTTGTTAGGGTTATGTGTTCAAGCCGTATAGATCAAAATTTATTATTAAATACATATTTTAGCGGAGCTGATGGCATACTGGTAGCCGGCTGACATCCTGGTGATTGTCATTACCAGGTTGGTAATTATTATACCCGTCGCAGATTCGCATTATTAAAAAAAGTTTTTGAAACATTGAAGATAGATCCCGAACGAATCCAATTATCCTGGATTTCGGCCTCGGAAGGTAAAAGATATATTGAAGTTGTAAATGAATTTTCTGACAAAATTGCTAGGTTAGGTCCAAACCCAATAAAACAAGATACCCGCATTTAATATAAACGATGAAAACCTTTTGCTATAAAACCGGATAAATCAAATAGAGAATGCAAATGCAATTTCATCTTAAGAAGGAATAATAAATGGAACATTCTGAGAATGTATTAGTTATAGGCTCTGGCGTAGCTGGTATGGAAGCTAGCCTTTTGCTATCTAAAGCTGGAAAGAAGGTAACCCTTGTAGAAAAGCTATCCTTGATCGGTGGTAAAACCATCAAGAATGAAGAAACTTATCCCAACATGGATTGTTCTACTTGCTTGGTTGCACCAATCCAACAAGAAATTCTACAGGACGGAAACATAACGGTTCTTACTTCCAGTCAGGTTACAGCAGTTTCTGGAGAAGCAGGAGATTTCACTGTGAAGATCAAAAAGAAAGCTGCATATGTGGATCTAATAGCTTGTCTTGGTTGTGGTATGTGCTATCCCGTTTGTCCGGTGGAACTCATTAATGAATGGGAAGAGAATCTTACAAATAAAAAGGCGATCTATGTTCCTTGTGCCGGTGCACTTCCCAACGTTCCTGTAATTGATGCTGACAAATGTCTACATTTAAATGGAACAGATAAGGAATGCAATAAATGTGTGGAAGCTTGCATGTTTGGTGCTATAAACCTGTTTGGAGAAGATGAGCAGATTGATCTGAAAGCAAGCGCCATTTTAGTAGCCACCGGCTATGATATGCTAGATGCAAACACTATAGATAATTTAGGATACGGCAAGTTTTCAGGTGTTTATACAGCAATGGAATTTGAACGTCTGTTTGCTGCTAACGGACCCACAGAGGGCGCACTGGTGATGCGTGATGGAGAGAAAATACCATCTTCTGTAGCTATAATTCACTGTGCCGGTAGATCACAATCACATTACTGTTCCAGCGTGTGCTGTATGGCTTCATCTAAACATGCTCATTTTTTACATCATAAACTTAAGGATGCTAAAATTTATAACTTATATTCAGATATCTGCCTTCCCGATAAAACATACCAGAAGTTTCATGAAGATGTTAAATCTCATTCCTCAAAATTTATCTATCAGTCAGACCGTGATAAAATGAAAATTTCGGAAGAAAATGATTTATTGAAAATTAGTTATTTAGATAATAAAAATAATGATTCTGAAATCACAGTCGATATGGTAATTTTGGCCAATGCCTTAATTCCCGCAACGGGAAGTGATAAACTGGTAAAAGTATTGGGAATTAATAATGATAAATTTGGCTTTGTGGAAGCTCAACCATTTAATATCGGCTCAGTCGTTACATCAAAATCCGGCGTATTTGTAGCCGGTTGCGCAGAAGGACCAAAAGACATTCAAAGCTCGATAATTCAATCGGAAGCAGCAGTGGCAGAAATTATGTCACTGCTGAACAATTAAGGAAATATTATGAGTGATAAAATTGGAATTTATGTTTGTGAATGCGGACCTAATATTGCTTCTAAAGTTGATATTGATAAAATTCTGGAAGAGATTTCCAACCTGGAAGATTTCAAAGATGTAGAACTGATTGTAAAAAATCACAAACTGCTTTGTTCAGTGGATGGTAAAAAATATCTGGAAAACGAAATCAATGAAAACAATCTCACTCATCTTGTTTGTGCAGCTTGCTCTCCCCGAGATCACGATACTACTTTCATTAATGTTTGCAAGAAAACAGAACTGAATCCATATCTTTATCAGATCGTAAATATCCGGGAACATTGCGCCTGGATAATTCCTGATAAAGAAGAAGCGACTAAGAAAGCGATACGAATAATCCACGCTGGAATGGATCGAGTTTTGTATCAACAGCCTTTAGAAGAGAAGCAATTGGATAGTAATCCTGATGTTCTGATTATCGGTGGAGGAATTGCCGGTATGGAAGCAGCATTAAAGTTAGCCTCCAAAGACAGAATGATTTATTTGATTGAAAAATCGGATGAATTGGGTGGAAAATCTGCTAAGTTAAATCAACTTTTACCACGACAGGGTGTAAACCTGAACATTCTACAGCAGAAATTATCTAATGTTAAAAGTAATAAATTTATTAAAGTTTTCACAAATACAGAGTTAGCATCTATTGTAGGTTTTTTAGGCAATTTTGAGATCGTGATAAAAGATATGAAAGATCCTGAAATTACAACTGAACTTCTTGCCGGAGCTGTGGTTGTTGCAACTGGATTCGAGCTTTTAGATGCAAACACATTAGATACTTACAAAATTAGCAAAGATGATGAAGTTTATAATGCTTTAGAAATTGAAGAGATGATTTCTAAAAATGGCAAGATAGTATTGAAAAATGGCAAAGAACCCAAAAAAGTTGCTCTCATTCATTGTGTTGGTAGGCCAGAAGTGGGATATTGTTCCAAAACTTGCTGTAATTATCTATTGAAGATTTCTAAGATGCTCAAAGAGCAATCATCCAAAATAGAAGTTGTCGAACTATTCAAACATTTGTGCCTTCCTAATAAACAGGATGAAATTTTCTATGAACAAGTTAAAGATAAAGATGTTGAGTTCATACGTATAAAGGATGTGAATGTAGCTGGAACTTCGATTGAATTAACCGATATTGCCGACGCCAAACAAAAATTAGATGCTGATATGATCATCGTGGGAACAGCTATGATCCCAACAAAATATACCAAAGACTTGGCTGAAGAGTTAAAAGTAGAGTTGGATGAGATGGGTTTCTATCAGGAAGCACATCTTAAGATCAACCCGATCTCTACAAATACGGATGGAGTTTTTGTAGTTGGTGGAGCACATGGACCAGGCGGAATTTCTGAATCAATGCTGCAGGCTCAAGCAGCAGCTGGAAAAATATTTACTCAGCTCATCCCAGGACAGAAGATAATTCCTGAAGTTAAAGTTTCAGAAATCCTGGAAGCTTATTGCACTGGCTGCAAAACCTGCCTTGATGTTTGCGGATTTGGTGCGATCTATTTTGATGAAGATAAAGGAATTTCTGTAGTGAATGAAGCGATTTGCCGTGGTTGTGGTAACTGTGTTGGAAGTTGCCCATCAGGTTCAATTCGAACCAGGCACTTCACAAATCCACAACTTTACCAAGAAGTTAAAGAAGCACTTCGTTAAATTGAAGTGATAAATAGGAGAATTTATTAATGACTGAAATTTTAAAGAAAGGAACGCTTCTCAAAGTGGAGAATGATATTCAGACTTCGATTCTTCAGTTCTTTCAGGATGCAGTTGAGAAAAAGCTATTTGATGCTGTATTGCTGCCGATGAAAGTTCCCTCCGGTGATTCTTTTGCCTGGATCATGATAAAAGATTCAGCTATTTTAAAAGATGCTCAACCACTTGCTCCGATCATGCCGGTGAATGCTGCCAAAGCCTTGAAAAGATACACCCGTAAAGGTAAAGGAAAATTCAAAGTTGCGGCTTTGATGAAACCTTGTGAGATTCGAGCAACCATCGAATTGACCAAGCTGAACCAAGTAAATCTGGAAGATGTGACTTTGTTCACTTACGACTGTGTTGGTGCACTTCCCATGCAGAATTACATTGCTGATCCAAGGGGCGGAGACGGAAAATTCGGCAAACTTCTAGCAGATAAAAACTTCAACTCTAAAGATGTGAAACCGGTGTGTAAAATATGTGATAAATTCTCGCTTTCGGCCAGCGATCTGCATTTTGCTATCAATGATGAAGAGTTGATCATTGTTTCCAACAGTGAAAAGGGTGAAAAACTTCTGACAGATCTGGAATGGAAAGCAGAAGCCGATCTGAAAAAATGGCAGAAATCGATAGAAGAATATAAGAAACTTAGAACAAAAAATAAAGCAGAAACCTTTGAAATTGTAAAAGGCATGGTAGAAGGTTTTGATAATCTTACCGAAACTTTTGCTAACTGCATCGGTTGTCACAATTGCGGCAGTTCCTGCCCGATCTGTTATTGCCGTCAATGCTATTTCGACACTTCTGTAGCAAAACCAAATTCTGATGTCGTAATGATGAGAGCAGAAGATAGAGGTGCAGCTTCTTTACCATTGGATCGCATTATGTTCCATACTGGAAGAATGGCACACATGAGTCTATCCTGTGTAAGTTGCGGACTTTGCTCCGATGCCTGCCCTGTGAATATTCCTGTGGCGAAGATCTTTAGTTATGTTGCCAGCCAAACGCAAAAGACTTTTGAATATTCTGCTGGAGCCAGTGCTGGAGATGCACTTCCTATGAAAGAATACAAACTGGATGAACTGGGAGAGCTGGGAGAACTGGTGAAAAGTGCTGAAGCTCAGGAGGAAAGTCATGAGTAATTCTATTGAGAAAACTTTGAATGACCTTCTGAAATATTTATTAGAATCAGGAAAAGTGAGTGCCGTTTTTTCATTGAGAAAAATCAATGATCGCGGATCTGTAGATTACGGATTGATCACAGATGTTTCGGAATTAAATGAAATTGCACCATTACATCCCATCATGCCTGTGAATGCCGGTCAGATGTTGGGTCGATTCACTCCCATGAAAAAGCCAGTTGCTGCTGTTGTTCGTCCTTGCGAATATCGTGCTTTTGTCGAATTGGCAAAAAGAGAACAGGGGCAGATGGAAAATTTCTTGTTCATCACTTATAGCTGCGGTGGTGTTTTCAAGCTTAAAGACAATGCCGAGGATAAAATAAAGAACAAACTTGATGGATATTGGAAAGCTGTAAAATACTCTGAAATCCCAGAAGATATACGACCAACATGTAAAGGTTGTGAGCATATCGAACCGTTTGATTCTGATATCTATATTTCTCTAATTGGAGAAGAAAATGGTAAGATCTATCTAAGATCAGAAAAAGCGAAACAGATGCTGGATGGTGCAGAAATCAATTTTGAAAAAGACGCGTTTGATCCTGCAATACTGAATGAACTTCTAAAGAAAAGAACTGAAAACAAAACCAAAGTTTTTGCTGGGATTGATACAAAAGACTCTGGTTTAGATGGGATGATAGATATATTTGGAAAGTGCATCGGCTGTCATGGCTGTAACACTGTTTGCCCTATCTGCTATTGTACACTCTGCGATTTCGATTCGTTTAATTACGATTACAACACGCCGATCCTGGAAAAAGAATTGGCTGAAAAAGGAGCGCTTCGTTTACCTCCGGATACTTTGTTTTTCCATCTGGGAAGACTTTCTCACATGAGCTTTTCCTGTGTTGGTTGCGGTATGTGTACCGATGTTTGTCCCGCTTCCATTCCTGTGGCTGCAGTATTTAAGAAAACCGGAGAAGAAACTGCCGGAATGTTCAACTACATTGCTGGTAGAAAATTGGATGAAGACATTCCTGTGATGATATATAAAGAAGAAGAATTTCCTGAGTTGGGAGAATAATATGAGTAAAGAATATACACCGAAAATCATCAGTTTTTTGTGCAAATGGTGTTCTTATACCGGTGCAGATTTGGCTGGTATCAATCGTTCTCAATATCCTACTGCGATCCTGCCGATTAAAGTTATGTGCTCAAGCAGAGTCGATCCTGTTTTTATGATCAAAACATACCTACGTGGAGCTGACGGCGTATTGGTGGGAGGCTGACATCCAGGTGATTGTCATTACCAGGTTGGTAATTATCACACACGTCGCCGCATCGCTATCGTAAAGAAAATTTTCGATACACTTGGTTTAGAAAATGAACGTTTGCGTCTTACCTGGATTTCTGCCTCAGAAGGCAACAAATTTGCCCAGGTTGGTAATGAATACACAGAACAGATTCTGAAAATGGGTGAAAATCCTACCAAGAAGCATATATTTTTATAATTAATTAAGGAAAATTTATGGGTTTAAAAAGTCGATCAGTCATGGTTGTAGGAGCAGGAATCGCAGGTATTCAAGCTTCTCTTGATTTGGCTGAAATGGGATTGGATGTACATCTGGTAGAGGAATCTCCAACTATTGGCGGACGCATGCCGCAGTTGGATAAAACTTTCCCTACCAATGATTGCTCCATGTGCATTTTAGCTCCTAAAATGAGCGAATGCGCACGTCATCCAAATATTACAATTCATATCAAATCAACTGTTGCTTCTGTTACCGGAAATCCGGGAGATTTTACTGCAGAAATTATTGAACATGCTAAATATGTTGATCCGGTAAAATGTGTGGCCTGCGGTCTTTGCGAAGAAAAATGTCCCATCAAAGTAGATGATGAATTTGATATGGGATTGCGTAAACGCGGAGCTATTTCTCGTTATTTTCTGCAGAGTATTCCTTCTGAGTATACTATAGATAAAGATAAATGTTTATTCCTTACTAAAGGTGTTTGTAAAATTTGCGAAAAGGTTTGTCCGGCCGGTGCTATTAATTATGATGATAAAGATAAAGAAATTAAGCTGAAAGTCGGATCTGTAATCCTGGCTTCAGGTATCGATGCTTTTGATCCAATCGGTTTTGGTCATTTTGGCTACAAACGCTATCCCAATGTTGTTACCTCTCTGGACTTCGAAAGAATGCTTTCTGCTTCCGGTCCTTTAGGTGGTCATGTTGTACGTGTTTCCGATCATGCTGAACCGAAAAGTCTTGCCTTTATTCAATGCGTTGGTTCCCGTGATGAAAGCATCAATCACAATTATTGTTCATCAGCCTGCTGTATGTTTGCCATTAAAGAAGCCATCATTGCTAAAGAACATATGAAAGGCTTGGAATCTTCCATTTTTTATATGGATATTCGCGCATTTGGAAAGGATTTCGATAAGTATTATGAAAAAGCCAAAGGCCAATATGGTGTAGATTTCATTAAATCTAAAGTCTCAGAAATCAGAGAATTGGAAAATGGAAATCTATCGTTGCGTCATGTTCTGGAAAATGGTAATATTAAGTTTACTGAATTTGATATGGTTGTGCTTTCCATTGGGTTACAGCCTAGAAAGGACAGCATTAAATTAGCAAATAATCTTGATATAAAATTGAATGAATTTGGTTTTTGTCGTTCAGATACGTTCACACCACTCAAAACTAGCCGCGAAGGAATTTATGTCTGTGGTGCCATGAATAGTCCTCGCGACATTCCAGAATCGGTAACTACTGCTTCCGGTGCTGTGGCAGAAGCTGTGAAATATTTGCGTTTGGATAGGCAGGAAATTGCCAAAGATAAAAACGTCGAAAAAGATGTGATTGGTAACCGTCCCAGAGTAGGAACTTTTATCTGCTCTTGCGGAATCAATATTGCCGGAGTCGTAGATGTGAAAAACGTTACCGAATATGCCGGAACGCTTTCCAATGTTGAGCACTCCGAAAATCTGCTGTATGCCTGTTCTCAGGATTGCATGAACACGATCAAGCAGCGCATCGAAGAACACGGTTTGAATCGAATCGTGGTTGCTGCCTGCACACCTCGAACACACGAACCGCTTTTCCGTGAAACGATAGCTGAAGCTGGCTTGAATCCTTATCTATTTGAAATGGCAAATATAAGAGACCAGTGTTCTTGGGCACATATGAATGAACCGGAAATGGCTACGGAGAAATCTAGAGATCTAGTCGAAATGGGAGTTGCCAAAGCCAAGAATCTGAAACCATTGAAAAGACTTCCCATCGACATTAATCCTAAAGCTCTGGTTATTGGCGGTGGACTAGCTGGAATGACTGCTGCAGAAGCAATAGCAGACGCTGGCTTTGAAGTTTATCTGGTGGAAAGAGAAGAGGAATTAGGTGGTAACCTTAAGAATATCTATTTTGCCTTTGATAAAGATCCTCAAGTACTTTTAGCAGAAAAAATTAATTCAATTTCCAATAATAAACTTATCCATCTCTATAGAAATGCGAAGATAGAAAGAATCGACGGATATGTAGGTAATTTCAATACAACTGTAGCAAGCGGCAAAGAAACCGTAACTCTAGATCATGGAACTGTTATAATAGCAACTGGTGCAGAAGAACACAAAACCAAAGAATATCTTTATGGAGAAAGTTCTCGAATTATCACACAGGTAGAATTTGAAGCAATGCTGCATGAGAATAAATTCCCAGTAAATAAATTGAAAAATGTAGTAATGATCCAATGCGTTGGCTCTCGAGAACCAGATAAAATGTACTGCAGTCGCATCTGCTGTACGAAAGCTGTAAAAAATACACTCACATTGCTGAAGAAATTTCCCAATGTGAATACTTACGTAGCCTATCGAGATATTCGAACTTATGGATTCAGAGAGAAATATTATACCGAACTACGCGATCTGGGAACGATGTTTGTTCATTTCGATTTGAATAAAAAACCAGAAGTTTCGCTAGTGGATGAATGGAATCAGGACAGCCAGGTTAACGTCACGATCTTCGATCCTATAATGGATAAAGAAGTAGAGGTGAAAGCTGATCTACTGGTTCTGGCAACAGCTGTTGATGCAAAAAAAGATAATATTGATTTGGCAAGAATGCTGAAAGTTCCCTTAAATTCAGATGGCATGTATTTGGAAGCACATGTTAAATTGCGTCCAGTAGATTTTGCTACAGAAGGTGTATTTGTAGCCGGACTTGCCCACACCCCAAAAGATATTGATGAAAGTCTTACTCAGGCTAAAGCTGCAGCTAGCCGCGCGCTTACTTTCCTAAATAAGAAAGCTATCCTGGCAGAAGGAACAATTTGCGAGGTAAGAGATAGTCGCTGTACAGGTTGTGGATACTGCGAACAAATTTGTGCTTACAACGCTATTGAAGTTGATGAAGAAAAGGGAATTGCAATTGTTAATGATGCACTTTGCAAAGGTTGTGGTGCCTGTGTAGCTTCCTGCCGATGCGGTGCTTTGGATCTGCGTGGATTTAGTAATGAACAACTGTTCTCTGCCTTTGATGCCTTAGATATGGTAGATGTTTTAGGAGAGTAAATGCAGAAGATTTTAATCGTGATAAATGATGCACCGTATGGAACAGAGAAAGCTTATAATGCAATGCGCTTGGCCATGACGTTAGCTAGTGAGCATCAGGAATCAGTACAGACACAAATATTCCTAATGGCAGATGCTGTTGGATGTGCTGTTCCCAATCAGCAAACACCAAAGGGATATTATAATTTGGAAACAATGTTGAAATTTGTAATAGAAGAAGGTGCAGAAGTGAAAGCTTGCGGGGGATGTCTTTATGCCCGGGGCCTATCAGAAATTAAACTAATAGATGGAATTGAACCAAGTAATATGCCGGAATTCACACAATGGACTGTGGATGCCGATAAAATAATTTCATTTTAAATTCGGAGAGAATATGAAAGAATGGCAGCCAAAAATTTTGGCTATATTATGTAACTGGTGTTCTTATGCCGGAGCGGACTTAGCAGGTGTTTCGCGTATGCAGTATCCACCTAATGTGCGTGTGATCCGCATTCCTTGCTCAGGTCGTGTTGATCCATTATTCATAATGAAATCACTGCAAAGCGGTTTTGACGGACTACTGGTCTCGGGCTGACATCCAGGCGATTGCCATTACCTGTCAGGTAATTTTATAGCACGTCGTAGATATAGCACCATTAAACCTTTATTAGAATATATCGGTATCGAACCGCAAAGAGTTCAATTTTCCTGGATCTCAGCTGGAGAAGGTGAACGCTTTGCCGATATAATAACCAAAATAACAAATGAAATTAAAGAGATTGGTCCTGCAACCAGACTAGTAAAAGGTGTAACAAGTTCTACAGATGAGCTGGTGAAGGGAGCTAAATAATGCAGATGTTAATCGATAAAGTAAAAGAATTACTCAAAAATAAAGAAGTTGATCTGGTAATTGGCTGGGGAAAAGGTTCACTGCCATTTACAGCAACTCCCGTTTTTGTAGAAACTGAAGAGGATGCCGATAAACTTATTTTCAATGGATCTTGCCGAAATAATCTTACTTCCTATCTTACAAAAGATAAAAGACGCCTTACTAAAGCATATGAAAAGATCGGTATCGTTGTAAAAGGATGTGATTCCAGATCTGTTGTGCTTTATGCAGTGGAAAATCAGATTAAGCGTGAAAATGTTGTTCTAATCGGAGTTCCCTGTCAGGGAGTTTTTGAAAGGAAGAAGATTTCTGGACTTATGGAAGGAAAAGAAGTATTGGATTTTAGCATTGATGGTGAAAATATCATTTTAAATGGTAGAAGTTTCGAACAAACTCATCCGCTGAAAGATGTGCTTTGCGATGCCTGCGTCACCTGTCAATATCCTGATGCTCCAGAATATGATCATTTCCTTGGAACACCTAGAAAAGAAGTGGTTGTTCCTGATGCCTATAAAGATGTGGAAGATTTTGCAAATAAACCGGCTGAAGAACGCTGGGAATATATAAAAGAAGAATATTCAAAATGCATTCGCTGTTATGCCTGCCGCAATGTGTGTCCATCCTGTTATTGCTCAGAATGTTTTGTCGATCAGAACGATCCGCAATGGATTGGTAAAACTCCCGAAGTGACCGACTCAATCATTTTCCATCTCATCAGGAATCTGCATATTGCTGGACGCTGTGTAGATTGTGGTTCCTGTGTATCTGCCTGTCCGGTAGATCTTGATCTACGAGTAATGAGTAAGAAAGTGGAAAAAGAAATCAAAGATCGTTTCGATTATACAGCAGGAACTGATATTAACGAAAAACCAGCTATGGCAAGTTTCTGTGAAAATGAAAAACAAGATTTTATATTGGGTTAATTATGATTAACAAAGAGACAAAGAAATCAGGTAACATATGGTCAAAATAAAGAAAACCGCATTAAATGAACTTATCGAATTCCTGTTAAAGGATTATGATGTTTACGGTCCGGCAGATGAGGGGAAGAAAACTGCTTTCAGGAAGATCAACTCAGCTTTTGAGATCAGAAATGATATTACCAATACACATCTTTCACCCAAAAATGTATTTTTCCCACAGTCGGAAATTATGTTCCAATACACCAAAGATGGTTTAAAAGTTCCTGAAAAAGATGAAAAACCAATTGCTGTTTGGGGAATGAGAAATTGTGACACCAGCAGTCTGGCAATGTTGAACAAAGTTTTTGGTGATGCGCATCAAATGCCCGATAAAGATCTGTATAAAGACCCATACTGGAAAGAGAAATACGACAATTGCCTGATTTTCAATCAAGCTTGTAACGAACCGCTTTCCACCTGTTTCTGTAACTGGTTTGATGGCAGTCCTTTTGCCAAAGATGGTGACGTATTTGTCGTTGATATTAAAGATTATTTCATTCTGGAAGGGATAAGTGAGAAAGGCAAAGCCTTCTTGGAAAAGTATACTAAAGCAATTCCTGTGGAAGAATCGGATATTAAAAAAATTGATGAATTGAAAGCTGATGCTGAATCAATCCTGGCAGAAAAGGTAGATATAACTCTGTTGCATGATAAAATGGCAGCGATCTGGGATGAACCTATCTGGGAAGAGATCAGTAATAAATGCATAAATTGTGGAGCTTGCACTTTTGCCTGCAGCACTTGTCATTGTTTCGATATGGCAGATGAAGGAAAAGGCCAGAAAGGAAAACGAATTCGACTTTGGGATTCCTGCATGTTCCAGATCTTTACTCGGGAAGCTTCCGGGCATAATCCGCGAGCTATTTCCACCCAACGTGTTCGTCAGCGTTTCATGCACAAATATAATTACTTCATGGATAATTACCAGCAGTATCTTTGCACAGGTTGCGGACGTTGTGTTCAGGTTTGTCCTGTAAATCTTGATGTTCGTGAAATAATCAAAAGCGTTTTAGATTATAAAATATAGAGGATTACAATGTGTAATACATACATTCCAATTCCAATGAAAGTAGAAAAGATCCTGGCGGAAAATCCAGATAGATCACTGCGGACATTCGATCTTTCTTTTGTGAATGAAGAAGATAAAAAAAACTTCAACTATCTACCCGGACAATTCTGTGAATTTTCTATTTTGGGAAAAGGTGAATCTCCATTTGGGATTGCTTCTTCTCCTACCGAAAAGAACATGTTAAAGTTTACCGTTAGCCGTACCGGCAGCGTAACAAATGAAATCCATTATTTACAGGAAGGTGATGTTGTTGGAGTTCGCGGACCTCTTGGCAATTGGTATCCTTACGAAAAATTCAAAGGACAGGATGTCGTGATAATTGGTGGAGGATTTGCTTTCACTACTTTACGGTCACTTATCCTTTATATGCTGGAAAACAGAGAAGATTACGGCAAAATCACAGTTCTTTACGGTGCCCGTACTCCCGATTTCTTTATCTATAAGGATGAACTAAAAGAATGGGATAAGCGTAATGATCTGGACTTGATTCTTACGATAGACAAACCAATTCCAGGCTGGGATAAACACTGCGGATTTGTTCCCACAGTACTTAAAGAAATTTCGCCAGATCCAACTTCCTGGTGTATAATCTGCGGTCCACCAGCTATGATCAAATTTACGCTTCCGGTTCTGCTGGAATTGAATTTTGCTCACGATAAAATCTATACTTCGCTGGAAAGACGCATGAAATGTGGGATTGGTAAATGCGGCAGATGCGGTATTGGATCTAAGTATGTATGTATCGACGGACCTGTTTTTTCTTATGAAGAATTAGAAAAAATTCCGGATGCGTTTTAATTAAAGGAGAAATTGATGGATAAAATAATTTTAAGTGAAATGGATGCTAATTTCAAAAATGAGATCACGGCACAACCCGGAGCAGAACATTTCAAACAATGTTTCACCTGTGGAACCTGTACTGCATCCTGCCCTGTAGCAGAAGTACACGATGAATACGATCCTAGAAAGATCATTCGAATGTCGATCCTTGGTATGAAGCAAGAAGTTCTTTCTTCTGATGTGCTTTGGATGTGTTCACGTTGCTACACCTGTTATGCTTTGTGTCCTCAGGGAGTTAAGTTTACCGATGTTTTAGGAATTCTTAGGGATATGGCGGTTAAACAGGGATTTGTTCCCAAAGAACAAGATGAAAACGCCCGTGAACTTGATAAATTTGTTCAGGATCTGCGTTGTCAGCTCATCGACCAGAAGCTGCATCCCAACAAAAAAAATGAAAAGAAAATTCAAGAAATGATCAACAAAGAAATAAATAAAAAATGGAAGTAAGCTGAATTATGATTTTCGAAATTCAGCATTTGAGATTGTATATTCAATAAAATATAGTAAAAAACAAAGGAGGAATTATGCAAGTAGATCAAACTTTAGACTGCTCAGGACTTTCATGTCCAATGCCGATCATCAAACTTAGCAAAGCACTGAAGTCGATGAACAGTGGTGAGGTTCTGGAAATGATTGGTACAGACCCAGGATCAAAATCTGATGTGCCAGCCTGGTGTGAAAAAACAGGGAATATTTTTTTAGAACAAGCAGAGGACAACGGATCTTTCAAATTTTACATCAAAAAGAAGTAGAAGGAATACAAAATCTTCTAAGGTGAAAAGTAAAAGGAGAAAATAGTGTTTAAAAAAGGTGAATTGAAAGATTTATTCAATCTAATCTTTTCCAAAAGCTGGCCTATGTGGGTGGGTGGAATAACATTAGCAGTTTTGAATATAATGCTTTTTGTTATTAAATATCCCTGGGGTTCCAGCAGTGGTTATACCAATATCGGGCAAAACCTGTTTCAGGTGTTGGGAATCAGCAGTTTAGGAACTAGTATTCCCATTAGTCTTCATGCCGTTGCATTACTGAACATTTTTGTGGTGGTGGGAGCATTTGTAGCTTCATTACTTTCCAAAGAATTCGGTATTCGTGTAGCTCCGGTGGGTGAACTGGTAAAAGGTTTTGTCGGTGGAGCTTTAATGGCGATCGGTGCAACTGTGGGAGCAGGCTGTACAACTGGTGGTTTTTTCACTGGGGTTGCAGCTCTTTCTGGTGGTGCATTGGCTCTTGGTGTTGGTTTCACAGCAGGTACTTTCGTAGCATTGCGATATCTTCTGTGGGAAATGGAAGCTTTACCTAACATCAGTATGGGCAAAAACTTTACGTTCTTAAATGGAACCGGCAAGAAAATGGGTTGGCAAAGATGGTTGGGCTGGATTTTAATTGCTGTAGTTCTATACATTTTTGGTAGATATACTGCAAGTGCTAATGGTGCTTCAAAAATTATTGGCTGGCATGTATTCCTGGGATTAATCCTGGGTATGATCCTTCAGCGTTCCAGATACTGTATTGTACGTGCTTTCCGTGAGCCTTTTATGACAGGCGAAGCATCAGCTCCAGTAGCTGTAATCTTAAGTATACTGGTAACTTTAGTTGGCTTCACGATCATCAAGTATTTCGGTGTTGGTAATGCTGGCGAACTATCAATGAGAGCGATCGAAATGAAAGCAGTTTATGCTAACTTCTGGCTGAGAGCTTTAATTGGCGGATTTATTTTCGGATTGGGAATGACTGTAGCAGGTGGCTGTGCTGTTGGAACACTTTGGCGTGCTGGCGAAGGTCATGTAAAATTGTGGATGTCGGCATTTGGTTTTGCGGTAATGGCTCCTATTTCTAAATTAGCCATTGTTCCATTTGTAAAAGGAATCTTACCCGAATCGATGCAATCAAAATTATTCCTACCGGATATCTTAGGATATACTGGAGCAGTAGTTCTGGTTCTGTTTATTTTGCTATTGTGGTATCTTTTCGTTAAATGGAACGAGAGAACCGGCAAATTCTCGGTATTATAGGAGGGATGATGAAAAAACAAATTATTGTTATGTTTGGTTTAGTTTCCCTTCTGCTGATTATTTCTGGTTGTGGTCAAAGTTTTGCAACTGGCGAAGTTTTTGCCAATTCCAAGGCAATTTTAGCTGATGTAAAAACAGGTATTACAGAAATCACATATGATGATTTCAAGCAAATGCTGGAAAAAGAAGAACTTCGTGTTCTTATCGATGTGAGAGAGTCAGGAGCTTTTGATGAAGGATTTATAAACATGCCTGATGAAGAGGATGAATATCCTTATCCGGAAACCTTCACAGTTAATATTCCACGAGGACTTATTGAATTCAAGATTTCTGATAGTGATTATTGGGATAATGATCTCTGGGTGGAAATGCCACCTAAAGACGAACCAATAATCTTGTATTGCCAATCTGGTGGCCGAAGTGCGCTGGCTGCACTTACTATGCAGAAAATGGGTTATACAAATGTTTATAGTCTGCAGGGTGGTTACAGGATCTGGCTTGATCCTTCATTACCGTTAGAAGATGATTCAGCATCCGATTCCGGGGGCTGAGATTAATCTTATTGCATGAGTTCATGCAAATAATGAATAATGAAAATTTTGCAAAAAGAAATGAGATCGTTTTTTGGAGTGATTGTAGAAAGAAGGGTGATTGTTTTCTGCAAAAACAACACTTCAAAAGCCGACTCGTAAAAATGTGAAAGAATAGAGATCGTTTTGGGTAAAACCCAAAGCCGACTCGTAAATAGTGAAAGAATAGAGATCGTTTTTGGTAAAAATCCAAAAGCCGACTCGTAAAAAGGAGAGAAAAATGAAAAAAAGATGGATGCTGTTGTTAGTAGTTTTAGCATTTTCAGTTTTGTTTATTGCTGGTTGTAAAGATGATGATGATTCCACTGATCCTGAAATCAGTGCTATTGAGGTGTTAACTACTTATCTGGATGGTAATGGAATGACTGTTACAGCTTTATTTGATGGTTGGATTACAGCTGCAAGCGCAGTTGTTGATATGAATACTTATACAATTCCAGATTATTATGTTATGGATATTCGTTCCCAAGCTCATTTTGATACATTGGGTCATATTGAAGGTGCAGTTCATTCTTCACTTGCCACAATTGTTGATGATGCAGCTTCAGCAGACAAACCAATCCTGGTTATATGTTACACTGGGCAATCTGCCGGTCATGCTGTTATGGCTCTGCGACTTTCTGGTTATAGTGATGCCAAAGTTCTGAAGTGGGGAATGAGTGGATGGAATAGTGTGTTTGATAAGTGGACATCGAATACAGCACAACTTAACCATGCAAACTGGGTAGCTGCTCCAGGTGAAATTGCAGATGCACAAGTATTTGATCTTCCTGCTTGGGAAACAGAACTGGAAGATGGAGCTGCCATATTGGAAGATAGAATTGATGCTATGCTAACTGGTGGTTTCAAAGGCATTACAGCTCTTGATGGAGATAATCCTGGAGCTCTTGATAATCCTTTGGACTTCTTCATTAATAACTACTGGCCAGTAGTTGACCCTGATGATCCAGTTGCAACATACGGAAATATCACTGGAGCTTTTAGGATAAATCCACTTGTTTTGGAAAATCTTGATCCCAATGAAACTATCGTATCATATTGCTGGACCGGACAAACATCTTCTATGCTCACAGCTTATCTTACAGTTCTAGGTTACGATGCTAAGAGTTTAAAATTTGGTGTAAATAGTATGATCTACGATGATCTTACTGCTCATAAATGGTCAGCTTCAGAAGACTATGAGTTTGTCTTAACACAATAGATTTAATTTTGTTCAGGGAGTGGGATTTCTCACTCCCAATTCATTTAAAGTAGATAAATTACTTTAAATATTAGGAGTTTTTATGCGAAAATTAGTTTTAGTTTGTTTAATAGCGATGTTCCTGCCTATAGTCGTTTATGCACAAGGCTGTATGGAAGCCTCTTCGGATGAAGGGGTAAATGTAGTTGGCTATCTGCAGGCTCAATATGAATATACATTTCAAGACACAGATATTGATAGTGTACAAAGTAAAGGATTTACGTTCAATCGTGCTAGAATGGGAGTTGTAGGAAATATCCCCTATGATTTTAGTTACTATATAATGTATGAGTTTAGTCCAAATAAAGATGGAGCACCTTATCTTCTGGATGGATTTATTACTTATTCTCGTTTTGCACCATGGGTAAATGTATCTGTTGGACAGTTTAAGTCACCATTTAGTTTAGAATTAAATACACCTTGCCAGGGGCTTCACACTATCAATCGTTCGATGGTAGTAACCCAACTTGCCAGTCCAGATAGAGATCGTGGGATCATGTTCACGGGAAAATATAAACAATATTTTAATTATGGATTAGCATTAACAAATGGAAGAGGGCGTGAAAAAGAAGAAGATAATTTATATAAGGCTTTATCTGCAAGATTCGTTCTTTCTCCTTTTGAATTTATAAGTATTGGTTATGGTTTTAAAGGATGGGTTAATCCAGCTCGAGATGATTTTGGCTACCTGAATTATGATGCCGATAACGATGAGCGAGTTCGAGAAGCTTATGATCTTGAATTTAATTATAATAACTTTCTTATTCAAGGTGAATATATAAAGGGTGAAGATATTGGTTCATGCCCTGTATGGGGTGGCTGAGGAGATTTTTTAGGATACCAGTCTGGTTCCTTTAAAAAAGTCGGTTATTGGATGCAAGCTATGTATATGTTCGAGGACTGGGGAGTACAGCCAGTTGTGAAATATGAAAATTTTGATCCAAATACTGATGGATATGATACAATAAATGACCTTTATGATTATACAAACATTACAACATTTGGATTGAACTATTTCTTTAACGATTGGACAAGATTGCAATTGAACTATTTGTATAAAGCAGAAGAAGGTAATGAAATCGAGAATGATGAATTTCTCATGCAACTTCAAGTGAAATTCTAACGGGGGAATGATGAAGAAGTTTATTGGAATTCTAATTGTATTATTAGCAGTTCAGCTTGTTTTTGCTGGAGTTGTTACAGGAAAAGAATTAAAAGCTTTAGCGAAAAGCGGTGATGTAATCATCGTTTCTGGCAGAAGTGCATCAGATTATAGCAGCAAGCATATTAAAGGTGCTGTGAATATTGATCATAAAAACCTGTATAAAGCAGATGGTGTTCCGTCCATGCTTAAAAGTGCTGCTGAAATCGCAGCAATTTTTGGTGCAAAAGGAATTTCTACCGACAGCAAGATCGTAATTTATGATACAGGCAGCAATAAAGCTTCAGGAAGATTATATTGGATCTTCAAATATATGGGTGCAACTGATGTAAACATTTTGGATGGCCATTTAAAAGGCTGGGCAAAAGTACGTGGAGCCCAAACACCAAAAGCTACAGAAATCGCAGCTGCGACTTTCGCATCGAATCCTCAAGCAGATCTTTATGCCGATATGGCTTATGTGAAAGTTCATAAGAGTGATGCAAATGTAGTTCTTCTTGATGTTCGTTCATCTGATGAATTTGGTGGAACCGATACCGACAAAAACATTTCTCGCTATGGTCATATTCCAGGTGCAGTGAATCTGGAGTTTAAGGCTGTTGTTAACGATAACGGAACCATAAAATCTAAAGATGAAATTATTGCAGCGATGAAAGGAGCAGGTGTTACAAGTGACAAAGAAGTTATCTTGTATTGTGCTTCCAGTGTGAGAGCAGGTGTTGTATTTGCTGCGCTTAAAGACATTGCAGGTTTCACTAATGTGAAAGTTTACGACGGTGCTTTCTACGAGTGGCAATCTGTAGCAGATAATGCTGTAGAATAGATTTAAATGGGATCAGGGAGCATTATCAGCTCCCTGATATTCCTTTTTCGGAGGTTCAATGTTAACAAATAGAACGATCAGTTTTGAAAATCTTCTTAAAGAAGTTGTAGATAAAAACCTGTGCAACCGCTGTGGTGGCTGTGTTTCGTTTTGCAGTGCAAACGGCATTTCCGCACTTCAGATTGGTAAAGATGGGTATCCTGAATATACTGATAAAGATAAATGCATGGAAGGCGGTATCTGTTATTTGATCTGCCCCAAAACAGTAGAATTAGAAGAAGAGATCAATGAGAAGTACAACTGGAAATACCCAATTGGACAATGGCAGGATATCTTTTCTGCCCGTTCTACAGATGCTGTAATCAGAGAATCAGCTACTGATGGGGGTGTTGTTACTTCCTTATTATTATATATGTTGGAAAATCATATAATAGATGGTGCAATAGTATCACAGAAAACAGATTGCGGTGGCAGGATGCCCATGATTGCCCAAAATAGATCAGAACTTTTGAATGCTGCTGGGTCATTCTGGTCGGAAGCAAATCATCTGGATAAACTAGGCGATGCATATACTTCCTGTTTTCCTGTGATTAAAGTTATTAAAGAATCTGCTGAAAAAAATATGAAAAAACTGGCCCTGGTAGGAACTCCCTGCCAGATTAAGGCGATCCGTAAAATGCAGGCATTAGAAATTGTTCCTGCCCATCTGGTTGTATTCACGATCGGATTATTTTGCATGCAGTGTTTTACTCTAGATGATCTGGTGAAACAGAACTTTGCTAAGAAGCACAATATTAAAATAAAAGATGTAAAAAAAGTAAATATTAAAGATAAATTGATTCTTCATATGAAGTCAGGATTAAAAATTCATATTCCACTGGAAGAAGTGGAAGAAATTGCCAGGGAAGCTTGCTTGGCTTGTGCAGATTTTTCCAATGATTATGCCGACATATCTGCTGGCGGACTTGGCTCTGAAAATGGTTATACATCTGTAATAGTAAGAAATTCTGCTGGAAAACAGGTTTATTCTGAAGCTCTGTATAAAGGTTATGTAGAAAATAGTGGAGCTTCCATAATTGCTAAGAAAGATAGAGATCACAAATTGATAGATATTATTAAAGATTTTGCTATCAAGAAGAGAATTCGACATGAACAGCATTCGCATGTTGCTGTGAAGAAATAAGATTTTTAGATTTTCAGAATTAGGAGTTGTTGTAGATGGAAAACAAAAAAAATGATTCGGTAATGGCGGAAGCTAATAAAAAAGTTGGCTCCGTTATGGTTATAGGTGGTGGGATTGCAGGAATTCAATCTTCACTCGACTTAGCTGATTCCGGATACAAAGTATATTTATTGGAAGATACTCCCGCCATCGGTGGAACGATGGCCCAACTGGATAAAACCTTCCCAACCAATGACTGTGCGATGTGCGTGATTTCTCCCAAACTGGTGGAATGCGGGCGTCACCTGAATATAGCTTTGATCACTGATGCAGAGCTTGTTAAACTGGATGGAAAAGCGGGAAATTTCAAGGCGAAAGTTTATAAACGACCTCGATTTGTAGATTTGGATAAATGCACTGGTTGCGGGGAATGCGCTACAGTTTGCCCGATTCAGACCGTTTCTATTTTCGATGAAAATCTGGTTGAAAAAACTGCGATCTATAAACCATATGCTCAAGCTTCACCCAATGCTTTTGTAATTGATAAAAAAGCAACTGCTCCCTGCCAGGTTGCCTGTCCTTCAGGAATTCACGTTCAAGGTTATGTAGCTTTGGTAGCTGAAGGAAAAAATAAAGAAGCCTATGATCTGATACGCAGGAATAATCCCTTCCCATCGGTTTGCGGCAGAGTTTGTTTCCATCCCTGTGAAAGTGAATGCCGTCGTGGTGAATATGATGATCCATTGGCTCTTGCTTCTATCAAACGTTTTATAGCAGATTACGTTCATTCGCATACAGAAGAATTTGAGAAAACAGACACTCCTGTAGAAAAAAATAAAGAGAAAATTGCTGTGATCGGAGCTGGTCCGGCTGGGCTTACCTGTGCCTATTATCTGGCTCAAAAAGGTTATCAAGTAACGATCTTTGAAAAAGATTCCAAAGCTGGCGGCATGATGCGATCCTGCATTCCACCTTACCGTCTTGCCAGGAAGGAATTGGATTGGGAAATTGATCAAATTTTGAAAGAAGGAATCGAGTTGAAACTTAATCATCCGATTGATTCTTTTGATGATATTAATAAATTGCGGAATAAAGGATTCAAAGCTTTTTACGTGGGAATTGGAGCACAAGTTAGCCGCACAATGCGCATTCCAGGTGAAGACCTGAAAGGTGTTTTCGGTGGAATCGATTTCCTGAAAAAAGTGAATTATGACGAGAAGGTAGAAATCGGCAAAAAAGTAGCTGTGGTTGGTGGTGGAAACACAGCTATTGACTGTGCTCGAACTGCTCGCAGATTAGGTGCGGAAGTTACTCTTGTTTATCGAAGAACCAGACGTGAAATGCCTGCTGAAAAGCATGAGATAAAAGCTGCGGCAGAAGAAGGAGTTCAATTTAAATTCCTCACTAATCCAATTGGAAACATTGGAGAGAATGGCAAACTGAAATCCATCAAATTTGCTGTGCAAGAATTGGGTGAAAAAGATGTCAGCGGACGTCGCCGTCCTCGACCAACTGGTGAAGAATTTACTGAAGATTTTGATAATATGCTGGTGGCTGTATCGCAAAGTTCAGACCTGAATTTACTGGAAAAAAGCGGTGTGAAAACAACAGCCTGGAATACGATCGTAACTGACAATACAACTTTCCAAACTAATATAAAAGATATTTTCAGTGGTGGTGATGTGGTGCTGGGACCTGCTTCTGTAGTTGAAGCTGTCGGTCAGGCATCCGAAGCTGCAATTTCTATCGAACGATATTTAACTGGCGTAGATATGGCTGAAGGCAGAAAAGAATTTGAACCTCTACCAGCCCGAGAATATCAAACCTATGTTCCTCATGAAGATAGAGTGGCAATGCGCAATCAGGAAGCTGATGATAGAGTGAAAAATTTCGAAGAAATGGAACTGGGCTTTGATGAAGAAGAAGCACAAAGAGAAGCCAAACGCTGCCTGGAATGCGGTATCTGTTCCGGCTGTCTGCAATGCGAAATCGTCTGTGAAGCAGATGCAGTTCTCCACGACATGAAAGGTGAAATGGTTGAAATCGATGTTGGCTCTGTGATAGTGGCTACCGGTGCAGAGAAATTTGATCCAACTCCAATGCATGAATTTGGTTATGGACGATATCCGAATGTAGTTACAAGCATCCAATTCGAAAGAATTCTGGCTGCTTCTGGTCCTTTCGAAGGCCATCTGCAGCGTCCATCCGACGGAGAAACTCCGGTGAAAGTTGCCTGGATTCAGTGTGTGGGCAGCCGAACTGAAGATTCACACATGCCGTACTGCTCTTCGGTTTGCTGCATGTATGCCATGAAAGAAGCAATAATTGCCAAAGAACACGTTAGCACTGTGGAACCGACAATTTTCTTCATGGATATTCGAGCGCATGGAAAAGATTTTGATAAATATTATGATAAAGCCAAAGATGCTGGCGTAACTTTCAAACGTGCTAGAATTGGTAAAATAAAAGAAATTTCCGAAACTGGGAATCTGGAACTATATCATGTGCTGGAAAACGGTGAAATGCAGATAGAAGAATTCGATCTGGTAGTGCTTTCCATTGGACTTCATCCACCTAAAGATATAGTTAAACTTTCCGACAGTCTGGGTGTTCGTCTGAACGAATATAATTTCATCGATCATCTGGGGATTTCACAAATTGAGACAACTAGACCGGGCGTATTCGTTTGCGGTCCGGCAGTTTCCCCCAAAGATATTCCTGAAACTGTAATGCAGGCTTCCGGTGCTGTAGCTGGCGCAGCAGAATTGCTTTCCGAAGTTAGGGGAACAGAAATCACCGAAAAGATATATCCTGTTGAAAAGAAAGTATTAGGTCAGAAACCTCGTATTGGTGTGTTCGTTTGTCATTGCGGCATCAATATTGGCAGCATTGTGGATGTACCCGGTTCAGTTGACTTTGCAAAATCACTTCCGAATGTGGTTTATGCGGGAGAAAATCTTTTCACCTGCTCGCAAGATACTCAACAGTCGATGAAAGAAATTATCGAAGAACATAAATTGAATCGTGTGGTGGTGGCTTCCTGTTCACCAAGTACACACGAAACACTTTTTCAGGAAACAATGCGTGAAGTTGGCTTGAATCCATATCTTTTTGAAATGGCTAACATTCGTAATCAATGCAGTTGGGTGCACCGGGATGACCATGCCAAGGCATCCGAAAAAGCAAATCGGCTTATCAAAATAGCCGTTGGAAAAGCCAGATTGCTAGAGCCATTATATACAATTGCATTAGATGTGGTGCAAACCGGGATGGTTCTCGGTGGAGGTTTAGCAGGTATGACAGTGGCTTTATCAATAGCCAATCAAGGATTTGAAGTTACGCTGGTAGAGCGTTCCGATAAACTGGGTGGAAATTTGAACGGTCTTTATCACACTTTGGATGGACAGAGCGTTCCTGCCTTCCTGCAAAACCTGAAAGATGAGATTGATGACCATCCTCTGGTGAATGTTTACCTGAATTCTACAGTGAAAGAAATAGACGGCTACATAGGTAATTATAAAACTACTTTTGAATACAAAGGCGAATCACTGGAATTTAAACACGGGATAATAATCATCACGACCGGAGCAAAAGCTTCTACCCCTAAAGAATATTATTATGGTCAAAATAAAAATGTGATCACACAAAGAGAGCTCGAACACGATCTGGAAGAAAAGGAAAAGGATTATAAAAAAGTAAAAAGCGCGGTATTCATTCAGTGCGTTGGCTCGCGTGACGAAGAGCATCCTTATTGCTCCAGGATCTGTTGTTCCCAGGCTGTAAAAAATGCCATACGCTTGAAAACCTTAAATCCAAAAATGGATGTTTCGGTGCTGTATCGTGACATCAGAACGTTCGGTTTTTACGAAAAATATTACCAGGAAGCGCGGCAAATGGGAGTAGTATTTATTCGTTATACCGAAGACGCAAAACCACAGATCGATATCGACAGTAAAAAGATAGTTTTTAACGAGAATGGATTGATCGTTAAATTAAAGGACCATGTACTGGGTGCAGAGATTAATTTAACACCAGAAAAGATAATTTTATCACCGGCAATTGTGCCACAGGAAGATGTTGACACCATTTCGCAAATGTTAAAAATTCCTCTCAATGAAGATAAGTTCTTTATGGAAGCGCATGTTAAGCTGCGTCCAGTAGATTTTTCTGCTGAGGGGATTTTCCTGGCTGGATTGGCTCATAGTCCCAAAGGAATGGAAGATACTATTTCTCAGGCCAAGGCAGCTGCTGAGCGAGCCTGTGCTATAATCAGTTCGAAAGAATATATTTCGGAAGCGAACATTGCACAGGTGGATCTTGATACTTGTGCAGGTTGCGGTATGTGTGTGTCGGTATGTCCATATGGTGCTCTCGAACTTATTTGGATGAATGGGAAAGAATATGCATATGTTAATTCAGCCCTCTGTAAAGGTTGTGGAAGTTGTGCTTCGATTTGTCCATCGGGAGCAATGCAGCAATTGGGTTACAGAGAAGAGCAGCAATTGGCTATGTTGAATGAAGCTCTGGAGATTTGGTAAAAACCAATATTCTAAATTGCTTCATTTTGGAATTATTCAATAATTTCATACAATATAAATTTTTTAATTTAAGAAGGAGTTTTACCCGATGAAAACAGGGGTTTTTCTATGTCAATGTGGTGGAAATATTTCAAACACCATAGATCTTCAAAAAGTTGCTGAACATGTGAAAGAAAAAAGAGATGACATCCTGATTCAGGAAAATTCTCATATGTGTTCCGGTGCTGGGCAGAAAGTTATTATCGAAGAGATTAAAAATAATAATCTGGAAAAAGTAGTGATTGCATCCTGTTCACCTCATTTCCACGAGAAAACATTTCGGGCTACATTACAGAAAGCAGGATTGAATCCTTACGTTCTGGAAATTGCAAATTTCCGTGAGCATTGTTCCTGGGCTCATAAGAATGCACCAGAAATAGCTACAGAGAAAGCTAAAGACATTCTTGATGCATCTATTGCTAAAGCAGAACTTGATTTCCCCTTGGAAGAGAAAAAGAGACAAATGGGTGACGATATCCTGGTTATCGGTGGTGGAATAGCTGGAATTCAAACTTCATTGGATTTAGGAGATGCCGGTAAAAATGTAACCTTGGTAGAAAAAGAACCAACTCTGGGTGGAATGATGGCCATCCTTACTAAAACTTTTCCAACCGAAGATTGTGCTGCTTGTATCATTTCTCCTAAAATGGCAGCCGTGCAAGATCATCCAAACATTACACTATATACCAATTCTGAAATTGATAATATTGCCGGACATAGATTACATTTTGAAGCAAAAATTAAAAAAAATCCACGATTTATTCTCGATACGATAGATATGGATCAATGTCTCATCTGTACTCAATGTGTACAGGAATGTCCCATAGAACAACCTAATTATTGGGAACAGGGAATTATGAACCGTAAAGCGATCTACATTCCGGCTCCACATGCGATTCCTTACAAATATCTCATCGATAAAGATAACTGTTTACATTTTAAAGATGGCTCTTGCAGCAAATGTGCCGACATCTGTCCCCAGAAAGTAATTGATTTTGAACAGAAACCAGAGTACATTGACATTGCTGTGGCTAATGTGGTTGTTGCCACTGGATTTGACATCTATGATGCGACTGAAAAAACAGTTTTTGGATATGGAAAATATGAAAATGTAGTATCGGCATTGGAGATGGAGCGAATTGTTGATCACATCTCAGAAAAAATTCCACCGCGTAAAGTAGGGAATAAAGTTGCTTTCGTGCAATGCATTGGTTCCAGAGATGAACAAATTGGTAGAGAATATTGTTCTCGAGTTTGCTGTATGTTCTCCATAAAACTGGCTTCGTTACTTAAACAAGCTAAACCGAAAAAAGATATTTACATCTTCTATACCGATATTCGTGCTTTTGGCAAAGGTTATGAAGAATATTATAAACGTGCTCAAAAAATGGGGATCAAATTTGTAAGAGGAAAACCTTCGCACTTTACCGAAGATCCCAGAACAAAACTAGTTACTATTACAGTGGAAGACACTCTTTCCAGAAACATTATTCAAAGTGAATTTGACCTGGTAGTTCTGGCCAATGGAATGGGATTAAGTAAAGCTTCTGAATCAATAGCAGATAACCTGAAACTGGCCAAAAGCGAAGATGGCTTTTTCAAAGAAGCTCATCCTAAATATCGACCAGTAGATACTTTGGTAGAAGGTGTATTCTTAGCTGGAACAGCTCAAGGACCCAAAGATATTCCTGACACAGTAACGCAGGCAAGTGCAGCTGCAGGGCGTGTTTTAGCAACTCTGGCTCAGAAAGAGTTTTCTATCGATCCGGTATTAGCATTTGTACATCAGGATATTTGTGATGGTTGCAAAAAGTGTTTAAATGTTTGTCCTAAACAAGCGATTTCATTAAATACAGATGGCAAAGCAGAAGTGAATGAAGCTCTGTGTCTGGGTTGTGGAAGCTGTATTGCCAGCTGTCCAATTGAAGCAATCGATTTAAACTATTACACGAATGCTCAGATGTATGCTCAAATCGAAGCTTCTTTAAGCAATAAAAAGGAAGGCGAGAAGAGAATATTGATCTTTGCAGATGATAACACGGTTTATCGTTTGGCTGATGCTTGTGGCGTTCGTAAGATGAAATATTCTACTGATTCCAGGATCTTCCGGGTTCCCAGCGGTAGCAGGATAACTTCCAGCCTGATAAAATTTGCGTTGGCAAAAGGAGCCGATGCTGTGATGATTGGCGACAGTCCCGAAAAAAGCTCTCGCTTTGCCTGGGCGAATAATATAACTAGAGATAATATTGAACAGGTTAAGAAAACATTAGGTGAATTGCAAATTGATGTGGATAGAATTATCTTTAAAGAATATAATGCGGGTGCTCTGGCTCAATTTATTAGCGATGTAGATGAATTGGCTGAATATGTGGGAACAGTAGATTCAATTGAGCAAGATGCTCGCGATATGCTGTTTGCTGGTTTGAGAGGTTAATTATGCCAAAAATAATTAAATTAGATGAAAAAAACGTTGAATTCCTGGAGAAAATTACGGAATTAAGTGGTGAATCGATTACGTTGTGTGATCAATGTGGAACCTGTTCGGCTGGATGTCCTTTCGTGGAAGAAATGGATTTGACTCCTTCTGAGATAATGAGAAAAGTATTGCTGGGACAAAGGGATGTGATGGAAAGCAAAACCATGTGGTTTTGTGCATCCTGTTTCACTTGCACTGTGCGATGTCCTCGCATGCTGGATGTTTCTAAAGTTTCCGAAGCTCTGCGCCAGGTGAAATTACGAGAAGCTATAGATCACATCAACATAGATGAAATTACAGATGAAGATGCAAAAAAATTACCTTCCATTGCCTTGGTTGGTGCTTTCAGAAAATTCACAAGATAAGGAGCAAAGTAGATGAAGATACCATATTTTCCCGGATGTACATTAAGAACAACAGCAAAGAATCTGGAAATACCAGCTCTGGAAGTTGCCAAAAGACTTGATATAGAATTAATGGAATTAGATCGCTGGAATTGTTGTGGAGTAGTTTCATATTTAGCCAGTGATGATCTGATGAAACACCTGGCTCCAGTTCGGAATTTTCTGCGTGTTCAGGAAATGAATAAAGCCGGAATCGTAGAAAATGAGAATCGATTAGTTACTTTATGCTCTATGTGTTACAACACACTTAGTTTATCTAATATCCGCATGAATAACAGTCCAGAAGATCTATTGAACGTAAACGAATTCATGCACAAAGAAGAAGAAACTTATGATGGTAAGGTTGATGTAGTTCATCTTTTGGAAGTGATCAATGATATGGGTTGGGATACCGTAACGAAGCAGGTGAAAAAATCTTTGAAAGGTTTGAAGATTGCACCTTATTATGGCTGCATGCTCTTGCGTCCCAAAGAAGTAAGTATTGACGACCCTGAAAATCCGCAGATCCTGGAGAAAATGATCGAATCTCTTGGTGCTGAAGCAATAACTTGGGATAGTGGCAGTATGTGCTGCGGAAGTTACCACACCGTAAAAAATGTAGAGATCGTAATAAATCTGGTTAAACGAATTTTGGATGATGCAAAAGAAAACAAAGCAGATGCGATAATTACAACTTGTCCATTATGTGCCTTTAATCTTGATTCCAGGCAGAAAGAGATCAAGGAAAAATATTCTGAATTCGAAACTATTCCAGTGCTGTATTTCAGTCAGTTGATGGGTGTTGCATTTGATATAGAAAAGGAGAAACTAGGTTGGAATGCCAACTTCATCTCTCCTGAAAATTTGTTTTAATTACTAATTTAAATGGATTCTATTAACTGATTTTACAGGGTTTTTCTGTGGAATCAGTTATTATTTTATCGTAAGCATCAACGAACAACTTTAGATAATCATAGGTTTTTTCTACGTCTTCATCTGGAATTAAATCCAATACTTCCTTTTGAAATTGATTTAATTTATACTTCGTGTTTTCTGCCATTTTAGTACCTTCGGAAGTGATTCTGGCAAACCAACTTCGACGGTCATCTTCACTATGATATCTTTCTACAAATCCCATACGTACAAGTTTGTTTAAAACTCGTGTTACTTTTGCATTGGAAATCTCATACATTTTGGCTATTTCGCGCATTCTAAGTGGACGATTGATTTTGTGCAAGAATCTTAATAATGCACACTCGATATCTCCAATTACCACGCACAAAGTATAAGAGTTGTCTCGTTCATGAAAAAGCTTCTGCATCCTAGCTGTTAATTCAATAAAATCTTGTGAACTTTTCATTATTACTTCCTATTTTTTAATAATTTATATATGCGTTTGAATTTATGTAGCATATCTTTGTCAATACTAATTTTACCTCCAATGAAATGTTTTCACCTATTATGAAACTAATAATCTTAAAGACTTGCAATTGTAATTTAGTAGGTTAGAATAAATTTATTTTGACAATGTGTGGATATTTTCAGGAGATTAATTTTGGAGGGAAAATGAAAATAAATTTAATCACACTGCATACATCTGAAATGCTGAAATCAATTAATTTCTACCAAGATCTACTGAAAATGAAGATTGTGCAAGAGCTAAAACCAAATGAAAATATGCGATTGGTCTTTTTAAAAGGCGAGGGAGATGTTTTAGTAGAGTTAATTGAAGATAAAACTATTACTATTCTCGATAGTGTTAGTTCAAATGTATCAATGGGTTTATTTATTGATAGCATGGACGAAATAATGGAATTATTGAAAGACAGAAAAATACCGATAAAACGAGGTCCTATAACAGTTCCCAGTGGTAATAAACTTTTATTTATTGAAGATCCAAACGAAATCGAAGTTGAGTTTATTGAAGGGAATATTTAAAAAGAAACCGACTTATAAGAAATTTACAAGTCGGTTTTATAAAATAATAATTACTATCTTAAAAACGAGAACCAATCCTCAAAACCTTCACCGGTTTTGGCAGAAAGTTCTATAACTTTCATTTTAGGATTTACTTTTTTTATGTTGGCTCTGATATCTTCAATATCAATATCCAGGTAGGGAAGAAGATCTATCTTAGATATAATACATAACTGTGAATTTTGAAAGGCCAGAGGGTATTTGAGTGGTTTATCTTCACCTTCTGTTACACTGAGAACTACTGTATTTATGTGAGCACCAACATCGAATTCAGCTGGGCAGACCAGGTTACCAATATTTTCTACAAATACCAGGTTAAGATCAGTCATATCGATCTCTTCCATGGCAGATTTTATCCAGCTAGATTCCAGGTGGCAGTCTCCACCAAATGGTCCGGTATTGATCTGATAGGTCTGAATGCCGGCTTTTGCAACTCTTTCTGCATCTAGTGTGGTTTGAATATCACCTTCTATTACACACATCTTTTCACCGATTTCATGTGCTGTTCTTTCCATGATAGTAGTTTTTCCAGATCCGGGTGAACTCATTAGATTTATAAATAGAATGTTTTTTTCTTTAAGTTCAGTTCTCAATTCTTCTGCAATTTTATCGTTTACGTTCAAGATATTTTGCATTACTTTTACTTCTTTTTTATTCATTTTATTCTCCTAAACTGTTTTAAAAATAATACTGAGAAGTCCGTATTATTGTTGAAAACAGCTCCAATATTATTACTACTTATAATCCCAAAAAGTTTATTGCTACTCCGCTTAGCAAGATAATTCCACCTGCCAGAGCGTGAGAATACTTTTCCATTTTACTGAAAAACACAAATTTCAACCCTAAGGATGCAACGTAAACTACAATCATCATGGTACTTATCGTTACAAGAGCAAAGATTAATGTTATGAACAATAATCCGCTGATGCTATTTTGAGCTGCCGGATACATAAGGATGGGAATAAGTGGTTCGCAAGGTCCGAGCACAAAAATTGTAAATAATACCCAGGGAGTAATATTTTTCTTTTTAAATGTGTGAGCATGACTGTGTTCATCATGATGGGTATGTTGATGCTCATGTTTAGTTCCATTCGGGTGCAAATGGAAGTGAGTATGAGGTTTATTACGGAAAGCGTTTCGAATTCCCCAGATCATGTAAACTAATCCAAATGTAATCAAAGCCCAGCCAGCCAAACTTCCTCTAATTCCTTCAAATGCTTCGATCTTGCCTATGGCAATACCGATGGAAACACCAAGAATACCAAGAATCACAGAACCTAAAACATGTCCTATTCCACAAAGAAATGTGATGAATAGAGTTTTAGAAAGATTCCACCCTCTGGCTTTCGACATAACAATGAACGGTAAATAGTGATCAGGACCAAACAAAGTATGGAAGAATCCGATCGACGCTGCTGTAATTGCTAATATAGATATTTCATTACTCATGATATTCTTCTATATTGTCTGCACAGGGTAGGCAGATCTTTTTACCATTTATTAGTTTGATCCTTGTTTCCATGGCTGTTTCACCGCATATATCGCAAACAATATTTTCATAAAGCTGAGCTTTTGGAGGTAGTTTGATTTTCATTTCTTCAAGTATAGCGAATTCTTCATCAGAGCTATTCAAGATGATATTGATCATTTCCTCACGACTAAGATCTTCTTTTTTTACTTTTTTTAAAAATTCAGGATTTCGGCTGGCACGAATTGCTCTTCCGCTTTTTCGGCATAAAAAAGTGTAAACCATCTTGCCATAATCTTTAAAAATAAAATTACCTTTTCCAAAAGTACAACCTGAGAGGAATTGAACTGCATCTGTACCACAGGCATCATTCTCCACAATCGTTACAATCTCTTCATCTTCTGAACGGATTGAATTCAATTTTTTCAAAGCTGCAAGAGTCATGCGATAACCCATTGCAAGGCCAGGACAACTATGACCATGGAATTTTACTGTGTCTTGATAAGTTGTAAAATTCATATTTAAACCTTCTGCCCGGTAGTTGCCAAATTGACTCTGGCGTGTTTCACACCTTTGGCTGCTTTCAATTTATTACATAACTCTTTCAACTCGTTAGAATGACCTTTCACTACTATTATTTCAAAACAGTTATCGTGATCCAGATGGATGTGTTGAGATGAAATTATTAAATTATGATGATCGTGCTGAATATTTGTAAGTGCATTAGAAAGTCCGCGCTGGTGATGATCGAAAACCATTGTGATAACACCGGTTACGATTTCGTTACTTTCCCATTCCTGTTCAATAAGCTGATCTCGAATTATATCTGCTATCGCATTAGATCTATTAGAATAACTATTCTTCTTGATGTGCTCATCAAATTTCTTGAGCAGATCACTATTTAACGAAACTCCAAATCTTACTAAATCTGACATAAATCCTCCGTGTTACGAATGGCAAAAAAGTGTTACAAAGATTTGGTGTCAATTAAAATAAAGGGAAAAAATGGTCTTGAGATAATTGTTGTTTTTGGCGATTTAGATTATTGAGTCCCTTCCATTGTTGCTATATAAAGTTCTTTACCCGAAATTAATTCCGTCTCAAACGAATCACATTTTGGACACATAAAGATAGGTTCATCTATTGAGAATTCGTGCTGGCAGTCTTTACATCGAACATTCACATCTTTTTCGGTCATAGTAAGAACTGCATTTTCAAAACCTTCATAATCGACTTTCATGAATTTGAAATTTGTGATCATCACTTCTTCTACGATCTGATGGAATTTCCCGACTACAATTTTTACTTCGGTTATCTCTTTCAGGTTTTCTTTGATTTTAATGTCTTTTGCAATTTCTAACAAAGAATGAATTATTGCGCCTTCATGCATTTATGCTCCTTTATAGACAGGATAACAGGATAAACAGGAAAATACTATCTCAATTTTATTTATTATTGCACTCCCTCGCCTTTCAGGAGAGGGTTGGGGAGAGGTTAACAAATTCTGGGTAATGGGTCAGATTCAAGCATCAAAAGTGGACGTAATCCACCAATAGATGTTCGCAGATAAACACCTGTAAATTCATTAGTCACTTCACCAATTACTGCAGAATCTTTTCCCTTTTTATGATTCTTCATTTCTGAGATCACATTCATCTCGGTCTCTTTAGAAACAAAAGAAACCAGTTTACCTTCGTTTGCCAGGTAGAGCGGATCTAAACCAAGCAGACCACAAACAGCTTCAACACTTTCGGTAATTGGAAGAGCTTCTTCATCCAGGATTATTCCAAAACCAGTATCATCTGCAACTTCGTTAAGAATTGTTGCTACTCCACCTCTGGTTGCATCCCGCAGGAATTTAATATTTCCACTTCTCAACATAACCTGTACCAGATCATTAAGAGATGCACAATCACTTTTGGGAGCAGGATCTAATTCCAGGTTTTGCCGTGCATTTACAATAGCTATAGTATGAACACCAATTGTACCGTTCATCACGATCTTATCACCAACTTCTATATTCTTAGAAGTAAGATTTACGTTTTCCGGAAGAAATCCAATTCCTGTGGTCGTGATATAAACTCCGTCAGCTTTACCTTTTTCCACAACTTTCGTATCTCCGGCAATAATACTTACTCCGGCTTCTTCAGCAGCTTCCTGCACAGACTCGGTTATCTTCTTCAGGTCACTAATTGGAAAACCTTCTTCAAGTATGTACGTTATTAATATATATTTTGGAACTGCACCTTTCATGGAAACATCATTCACCGTTCCTGTGATCGATAATTTACCAATATCACCACCAGGAAAGAAAATGGGTTGAATTACATGTGCATCGGTAGTTACAACCATTCTGTTTTCAATTTCCACTGCATCATCTAAAGTAGGTAATTTGAAGTTTTTGTGGAAAACATCGTTTATTAGTTTTCTGGTTAGACCAGCGCCGCTGCCGTGTCCTAAAGTTATTATATCATTGTTCATATTTTTTCTCTCTTTTCACCTTTCGAACGACTGTAAAACCTTCGGAACGATGAATTAGTATTTCCAATCTTTTGCCAACCGTTGCCAAGGTTCTCATTCATCGAACGTTTGCAAGGTTTGATTTTACCTTTCATATTTGTAATATGCAGCACAACTTCCTTCCGAAGAAACCATACAGGGACCAATTGGATGAGCCGGAGTACAACCTTTATCAAATAATGGACACTGCGGTGGAATGATAAATCCTTTCAGAACGTCGGCACATTTGCAGCCTGTATTGCCTGCTTCATCTTTTAAAGTAATATCATACTTTTTAGTAGCATCGTATTCCTTGAATTCATCTCGAATTCCTAATCCCGAATTCGGGATCCAGCCAATTCCTCGCCAAAGTGCATCTTCAGTTTTAAGCACTTTATCTATTACTCTTTGGGCATTCTTATTACCAACGATATTCACGACTCTATTGTATTCATTCACAATTGCTGGTTTTCTATCTTTTACCTGCTGAGTTATGAGTTTTATTGCAGTAAGAATATCTAACGGTTCAAAGCCTGTAACAACACCACCGATATTATATTTTTCAGGAAGCAGAAGATATGATTCAGCTCCGATAATAACGCTGACATGACCGGGTAGAAGAAATCCATCCAACTTGATATCTTCTGTTGAAAGAAGTGCGTCCAGAGCCGGGGGAACAAGTTTGAATGCAGGGAGTACAGAGAAATTTTTCAAATTCTGCTGCTTTGCCATCAAGATTGTCTGAGCGATTCCTGGAATAGTAGTTTCAAAGCCAATTCCCACAAAAACGGTTTCTTTTTCTTTAGCCATTTCCAAAGCTTCCAAAGGTGAATAAACTATTCTTACATCCAAGCCTTTAGCTCTTGCATGTTCCAGAGTTTCTTCTTTACCAGGAACGCGGAGAACATCACCAAATGTAGCTATTGTGATGTTCTTCAGATTTAGTAGCTCATCAATTAAGGATGACGGTGTAACGCAAACCGGGCAGCCCGGACCCGAGATCAAAGAAATGTTTTTGGGTAGCAGTTTCCTGATTCCCCAATGACCGATAGCCATTGTATGGGAACCACATACTTCCATTATCTTGATTGGCTTATCCCATTTATTCAGATCATCTACGATCTTCTTTATTAAAACAGGGTCGCGGTATTTTTTGCTATTTGGAATTTTCATTTTTGTCTAGTTCATCTTCGAAAGCAGCCAGTTCATCAAATAGTTTCAAAGTTTCATGGGCATCTTCGTCCGAAATTACATTAAGAGCAAATCCGGTGTGGATCAAAACCCAATCACCTTCTTCTACTTCTGGAGTAAAAGTGAACATGATCTCTTTTTTAGATCCGCCAAGATTTACAAATCCTTTCTCACCATTTTTTTCTACTACTTGTGCAGGTATTGCTAAACACATTTTATTTTTCCTTCTTTTGATATTTATTATTCGCTATCATAACCTGTCCGATTGCTATGGATCCGTCATTAGGTGTAACTTTCTCAGGAAGAAATACCTCAAAATCGTTTTTTGAAAGTATTTCGTTTAATCCACTTATAATTATTCTATTTTGCATTACTCCACCGGATAGAACAACTTTATTCAAACCGTTTCTACTTCTTATTTCTAATAAAGCTTCCAGCGTAAAATCCAAAATCGTTTTGTGGAATCTCTTGGCAATTGTTTTATGAGGTGAATTGCTTTTGATATCTTCTACAATTTCTTTAAGCATTTGAAATATTTTTACAGTTCCGTTATCAAACTCATAGGAATACGATTCAACATTTAAAATAGACTCATAATTGCATAGAAATTCTAAGGCTATTGCGCTTTGTGCCTCAAATGTAATTGCTGGATATAAATTCAGCATAGCAGCTACACAATCGAAAAGACGACCCATGCTGGATGTTTGGAACACATTGAAATTATTCTCCAGCTGTTTTGAAATAATTTTCTGTTCTGTTTCAGAAATTCCGGTTAACAATTCAGTACTGATATTAGCAGTTTTGAGATAGGCAAAAGCAATGCGAATTGGATGTTTGATGGCAGCATCACCACCCGGTAAAGGCATGTATTCCAGATGATATGATCTTTCAAAACCATTGTAATCGGTAATTGAAATTTCTCCACCCCAGATGTTATGGTCAGTACCATAACCTGTTCCATCATAAGATATTCCAATAACTTTTTCGTCCAGAAGATGTTCTGCCATAATAGCTGCTATGTGAGCATGATGATGCTGAACTTTTACAAGTGGTAATTCCATTGATTCTGCCAATCTGGTTGTAGCAAAATCCGGTTGCAGATCACATGCTATTAACTCTGGTTTCAATCTGAACCATTTTTTATATTTGGTTAAAGTTTCTTTATAAAAATCTATGGTTTCTTTGCTGCCCGAATTACCAAGATAAGGAGATAAATATAAGTCTTCCTTATTTGTAATAGCAAAAGATAGTTTCAGCTCTGCGCCTGTACCCAGTGTAGGAATAATGTTAAATGGCAATTTCATCGGGCTCGGTACGAAACCACGTGATCGTCGCAATAAAATATTTTTCTGTTCAGTTGGAAAAATTATCGAATCATCTGATCTATTTAGAATTGGTCTGTTGTGAGAAAGAAAGCAATCGCACAGTCCAATTAGTTTTTTTTCATCAATAGCAATTGGTTCATCTCGTTTATTCCCAGAGGTCATAATAACAAAGGGTAATTGCTCTGAGACTATTTGAAAATGATGTGGAGCATAAGGTAGAAATACACCGATATTGGGATTATTTGGAGCAACATTTGTGGATAAAGGAGATTTATCTTTTTTTGGTAGTATTAAAATTGGCGCAGCAGGTGATTTTAATAATTTGATCTGCTCATCCGAAACAATTACAATCTGTTTTATTGCACTTAAATGAACCATAACAGCAAATGGCTTGTCAGGACGATTTTTACGAGATCTAAGTTCATTAATAACTTCTGAATTCGTTGCATCACAAGCGATATGAAATCCGCCAATTCCTTTTATACCAACAATTTTTCCATTATTCAAATCATCGACGCAATTTTCGATTGGATCACCAGGAACTGGATTCATCTCATTATCAAAAAATGATAATTGCGGTCCGCATACTGGACAGGCAATTGGCTGTGCATGAAATCTTCTGTTTAGTGGATCTTTGTATTCAGATTCACAGTATTCGCACATTTCAAAACTTTTCATAGAAGTAACAGGTCTATCGTAAGGAGTTTCTTGAATTATTGAATATCGTGGTCCACAATTTGTGCAATTAATAAAAGCATATTGATAACGGGGTTCACTTGGATCATTGAACTCGTTCATGCAATCATTACATACTGCCAGATCTGGTGAAATTCGGGTGGAACCTTCTGTTCTTGCACTTAACTTAATACTGAAATTAGTATAACCAGCATCCGGAAATTGCTCAGACTTATAAAAGTCAATTAGAGCGGCTGGAGGAACTTCAGTTTTTAAACGTATTTCAAACCTTTCGATGGCTTGTGAGTTTCCTTCGATTTCGATTTCTACACCATTTGTATCGTTGAGTACAAAACCATACAGTTTTTCTTCAATTGCAAGTTTATATACAAAGGGTCGAAAACCAACCCCTTGAACGATTCCATTAATCCTGATCTTTTTCATTTTTCTTTATCTTAATCTTCTTTGAGTGAACGATTTTTTCCTGGCATTTGACGTCAAGTTAAAGCATCGATATTTATGATAAAATCAACTATAATTAATGCTGAAAAATTTTATCTAACTTATATATTCAAACAAGTATCCACAAATTGATTGAAATTCATAAAATTGCTTGTATTTTGCTTGGTCAATATTTTCATAACCAGTGAAAACATATTGAGTTAACTGGATTTACGTCAGTTAGTTGAGAATGCAATTTCAATATTATAATTTTTGCTTGACCTTTAGCATCTCAAAAAAGAATTTGCTCACTAAAATAGTATATAATGAATAATAAATAAGTGATCTTGGGGTAGGAATATAGCAGAAAGAATACATTTATAATTGGATAATTCCTCATTTACAAATATTGTTTCCCCAAAGATAAATTAACTAAAGAAGCAGAAAATATAAATAATCAGGAGGTTGATTGTGTCAGAAAAACAATTCCAGACGCCAAACCGTTCACATGATGGTTGTGGTTGCGGATGTTCTTGCGACAATAGCAAAATCGATGCAATATTAGCCAAGTACAACAACGATCGTGGACGCTTGATGGACATTCTCATCGAGATTCAGGATAGCGAAGGTTGTGTTGGTGAAGAAGCAATAGCTAAGATCGCTGAAGTTTTTAACATGTCCAAAGTCGATGTGGTTCAAACACTTTCATTCTATCATTTCTTCTCTCAAAAATGCAGAGGAAAGTATACTGTTTATCTTAATGATAGTGCAGTTGCAGAAATGATGGGTAGAGATGAAATTGCCAAGGCTTTTGAAGAGGAAGTTGGTTGTAAATTTGGTTCGGTATCTGAAGATGGAAAAATCGGTCTGTTCAATACATCATGTATTGGAATGAACGATCAGGAACCTTCTGCCATTATCAATCAGCGGGTATTTACAAAGCTGACCAAAGAGAAAGTGGCTAAAATTGTAAAAGGCATGAAGAATGACTACGATATTGAAGACCTGATTGGAACTGATGTTCAGTCAAACATTTTATTGCAGGGACCAATCCTTACAAAAGACACGGAAGTTGGCGAAGCGATCAAGAAAGCGATTTCTACAACTCCGGAAGCCGTGATTGAAGAAATCAAACAATCTAACCTAAAAGGTCGTGGCGGCGCTGGTTTCCCTACTGCCCTCAAATGGCGGTTCTGTCGAAATGCAGAAGGTGAAAAACATTACATCTTTTGCAACGCTGATGAAGGCGAACCTGGAACATTTAAAGACAGAGTAATTCTCACAGAGCGTCCTCGTCTTTTATTTGAAGGCATGACGATTGCCGGTTATGCAGTCGGTTCTGACGAAGGAATTCTTTATCTTCGTTATGAATATAAATTTATGGAACATCAATTGGAAACAGTTTTGCAGGAATTGAGAGATAAAGGTCTGCTTGGCAAAAATATTGCAGGTTTGGAAGGCTTTAATTTTGATATCCGGATTCAATTTGGTGGTGGAGCCTATGTTTGCGGTGAAGAATCAGCCCTTTTGGAATCTGCTGAAGGTAAACGCGGTGAGCCGAGAGACAGGCCTCCTTTCCCAGTTGTGAAAGGCTATTTGCAACAACCTACAGCAGTGAATAATGTGGAAACATTTTGCTCGGTTTCCAAAATTATGCAAAAAGGTGCCAAATGGTATCGATCTCTAGGAACCCTGGATTCAACCGGTTCTAAACTTGTCAGCGTTTCCGGCGATTGTGAAAGACCCGGTATTTACGAGATCGAATGGGGCTTCACAGTCCATGATGTGCTGAATTTAGTTGGAGCTAAAAAAGTGCAGGCAGTTCAGGTGGGTGGTCCTTCCGGTAAATGTGTTGGACCAGACGATTTCGACAGGCAATTGGCTTATGAAGATTTAGCTACTGGCGGATCGATTATCATTATCGGCGAAGGTCGCGACTTACTGAAAGATATTGTCTTGAATTTCCTTGATTTCTTTATCGAAGAATCTTGCGGGTCATGTGTTCCCTGCCGTGCAATGACCGTACAATACAAAAAGAAAATAGAAAAGATCATCGCCGGCAAAGGCGTGAGAAAAGATATAGATCAAATGCTGAGCTGGGAAAAAGTAATGCATATGAATCGTTGTGGTCTTGGCCAATCAGCTTGTAATCCTGTTATCTCTACGATTCACAATTTTAGAGAACTTTACAATTCAAAACTTCAGAAAGAAGAATTCGTTAGCCAGTTTGATCTGGCAGCAGCAGTAAAAGAAAGTTGTGAAACTGCAGGCAGAATTCCGAATCTGGGAGGTGATCATGAGTAAAGTATTAGTAACAATAGATGGAAAAGGCTGTTTGGCAGAAACAGATAAAACTGTATTAGAAGTAGCCGAAGAGCATAATATTTACATTCCTACACTTTGTCACTTGGAAGGCATCAAGGCACAGGGCTCCTGCCGTATTTGTACATGTATGATCGATGGCAGGATGATGACAGCTTGTACCACTCCGGTAAGTAATGGAATGAATGTAGTGAGCAAATCTGAAGAACTTGATACACTCCGCTCTAAGATCGTTGAGCTGCTTTTTGCTGAAGGAAATCACTTCTGCCCAGCTTGTGAAAGAAGCGGAAATTGCGAGCTTCAAGCTCTTGCTTATCTTTACAAAATTATGGTTCCGGAATTTGATTACATCTTTCCAAACCGAAATGTAGATGCCACACATCCCAAGCTGATAATCGATCATAATCGTTGCATTTTATGTAAACGTTGTATCCGTAGAAAGCGTGAAGCAGATAATCCAACCTGGTTTGTTTTCGAAAATCGCGGTGATAAAGTGCAAATAAATTTTGATCATGAACTGACGGCTGACATGGATGATGAGTTAGCACAAAAAGCAATGGATACATGTCCAGTTGGTGCCATTATCCGAAAAGAAAAAGGTTATGACGTTCCCATCGGACGCAGGAAATACGACAAAAAACCGATCGGCAGCGATATAGAAGGAAAGGAGTAATATCATGAGTAAACCAATAGTAGCAACAACTTCTCTGGCAGGATGTTTTGGTTGTCATATGTCGTTATTAGACATCGACGAACGTATCCTGGATTTGATAGAATTAGTAGAATTCAACAAATCTCCCATTGATGATATTAAAACTTTCACCAAAGAATGTGATATAGGCCTCATCGAAGGCGGATGTTGTAACAGCGAGAACGTTCACGTTCTCCAAGAATTCAGAAAGCATTGTAAAACTTTGGTAGTTATCGGTGAATGCGCTATAATGGGTGGACTTCCTGCTCTGCGTAATAACGTTGCTCCAATTTCGGAATGCCTGGAAGAAGCATATCTCAATTGTGTTTCAGTTCAAGCTAACGATGAAAAAATAATTCCCAATGATGATGAACTTCCAATGATATTGGATAAAGTATATCCGTGTCATGAAATTGTAAAAATCGATTATTTTATTCCCGGCTGTGCTCCACGTGCAGATCTTATCTGGAATGCTCTTGTAGCTCTGGTTACCGGCAATGAAATGGAATTACCGTACGAAGTTCTTAAGTACGATTAATGAGGTGATATAATGGCAAAAAAAGTAACTATAGAACCAGTAACAAGAGTCGAAGGTCATGGTAAAGTGACGATCCATCTTGATGACAATAATCAAGTGACTCAGAGTAGACTTCATATTGTTGAATTCAGAGGTTTTGAACGTTTCGTACAAGGCAGACCATATTGGGAAGCTCCAGTACTTGTTCAACGTCTTTGCGGAATCTGTCCTGTGAGTCATCACCTGGCAGCTGCTAAAGCTCTGGATGTGATCGTAGGTGCAGGAACCGGTGACGGACTTACACCTACTGGCGAAAAAATGCGTCGTTTGATGCATTACGGGCAAACCTTCCAGTCTCATGTATTGCATTTCTTTCATTTGGCATCTCCTGATCTGCTGTTTGGTATTGATGGTGATCCAGCGCTGAGAAATGTGATTGGAATCGCTCTACAACACAAAGAACTGGCTGTGCAGGCTGTAATGATGAGAAAGTTCGGACAAGAGATCATCAAAGCAACTGCGGGTAAGAAAGTACACGGAACAGGAGCAATTCCTGGTGGCATCAATAAACATCTTACTCAAGAAGAGAAAGAACAATTCTTAAACGGACCAGATCCATTGAACGTAGATAAAATGATCGATTGGTCTTTGGGTGCTCTGGAATTCTTCAAAGGCTATCATGCAGCTAATAAAGATCTGATCGATAAATTTGCAGCTTTCCCATCCAGCCATGTAAGTCTTGTTCGTAAAGATGGCGCATTAGATCTTTATCACGGTGTGCTTCGCGGTATCGATAATGATGGAAAGAAAATTCTAAATGATGTTGATTATCAAGATTATTTACAATATATTGATGAAGAAGTGAAGAGCTGGAGTTATATGAAATTCCCATATCTTCGCTCTATTGGTAAAAAAGATGGTTGGTATCGTGTGGGTCCTCTGGCTCGTATGAACACTGCTGACTTTATTCCTACACCTCTGGCACAAAAAGAATTTGAGATCTTCCAGGCTTATACTGGAGGAAAACCAAATGGAATGAGTATGCACATGCATTGGGCTCGTCTTATTGAGATCCTTCATAGTGCTGAAATGATGAAAGACCTGATCAACGATCCTGATCTCTATAGCGGTGATCTCACTGTGAAGGGAACCAAACAGAAAGAAGGTGTTGGCCTTATCGAAGCTCCTCGCGGAACTCTGTTCCATCACTATCGCATCAATGATGATGATCAGATAGAAATGGCAAACCTTATTGTGAGTACTACGAATAATAATACACCAATGAACACGGCTGTAAACCTGGCTGCCAAACAATTCATGAATGGTCAAACAGAGATTACAGAGCCAATGATGAATGCTGTGGAAGTTGCTATTCGTGCTTACGATCCTTGCCTAAGCTGTGCTACACATGCCCTGGGTAAAATGCCTATGGAATTCAAAGTTGTTGATAAAAATGAAAAGGTAATAAACCGAAAACTTAAGAATGGTGAATAGGCTTTTAATTTAAATTAAAGTACATAAAGTGTCTTTGCGAGGTGTCTTGTAGAGGAATTCTTTCGCGGCAATCTCTAATGCTAAATAGTTGAGATTGTTTCCACCTTTGTCCTTCGACTACGCTCAGGATGACTGGACAATAGAACTCTGGATGACACGAGCTTCGGTTGAGATTCTTCACGAGAAGTTCCAGGAAGAATTTCTCAGAAAGATAACCTTCCGAACGGTCGAAGAACCTTCGGAACGGTAAAAAAAAATGATTATAAGTGAAAATTAATGAATAATAATAAAAAAATATTATTCTACGGATATGGAAATCCCGGGAGACAAGATGATGCTCTCGGGATTTCTTTTGTAGATGAAATGGAAAAATGGGTGAGAACCCTGAACATCGAGAATATTTCTTTCGATACGAATTATCAGCTAAATATTGAAGATGCTGAAGAAATTTCAGGCTATGACCTGGTAATATTTGCCGATGCTTCTATGGAACCTATTGAAGGTTTTGAATTCAGCAAAATTAAGCGCAGTGATGCCCAGGTAGAATTTACCATGCATGCAGTTTCTGTTAGTTTTGTGGTAGATCTATGTTATAAAATGTACAATAAAGTTCCAGATGCATATCTTGTTCATTTGAAAGGTTACGAATGGGATCTTGACTTTGATAAAGGTTTAACTGAGCAGGCTGCAATACATCTGCAGGATGCACTTGATTTCATGAAAGAGATGGTATTTCAAAAAATACAGTTACCTAAGACATCTATCGATCAAATATAGGCTATCATTAATATATTTTTATATTTAAAAAACAATAAATTTACAAGAACTGAATAATTATTCAGTTCTTGTCGGTGTAAAATATATTAGCGAATAATTAATTTGTTGCATGAACTAATTACTAAGAAACGCAGAGTAGGAAAGTGTTTATATAATATGTGGTTAACCTTGCTCCTTAGTATTGCAAATTACTCTTTTGCAATTGCGAAATTGATCTCATTTTTTACTTGACCTCAATATCAATCTACAGATTTTGCCAGCAGATGAAATGAAAATAATAATTCATTATAAAAAGGTGTAGTTATGAAGTTGAAAGATATTATTGAAGCATTAGAAGCAGATCTTTTAAATGAAGGTGTGGATACAGAAAAAGATATATCCTGTGCCTTCGGTTCAGATCTTATCAGCGATATCCTGATGTGTACAAAAGAGTCCACTCTTTTGCTGACTGGATTGACTAACCCTCAGATCATCCGACTTTCGGATATGATTGATCTGCTGGGTATTGTTTTTGTTCGAGGTAAAGTACCTCCTAAAGACATATTAGAAATGGCAGAAGAACGTGGTCTTCCAGTGATCTCGACTAAATTTACGCTTTATAAATCCAGCGGAATTTTATACAATTCCGGCTTGAGAAGCTGCAAGATCTAAAATGTCGGAATATTGGTTTTCCCAATCCAGATTCAATGGTTGTGAGGTTAAGTTGATGACGGCTTTACCAGTTCCTGAATTTGTTCAGAATTTTGAACTGGGAGCTAAAGACTTTGTAACTGCAGGCAATGCAGCAGCCAAGATAAAAATAGCTTTGAAGCAGCTTGGCGTTGATTCTAAAATTTTGCGTCGTACTGCAATAGCAGCCTATGAAGCTGAAATAAACATTACAGCTCATTCCAACGGCGGCAGGATAATCAGCAGCTATTATCCCGATTGCGTTCTACTTGTTTTCGATGATGATGGACCAGGAATGGAGGATATCGAACAATCCATCAGCCCAGGTTATTCAACAGCAGATGATCAGGTTCGTGAAATGGGTTTTGGAGCAGGAATGGGATTACCAAATATAAAAAAGAATTGTGATATTTTGCACATCGTTTCCGAGAAAGACAAAAGTACTTTCCTGGAAATGCTAATTTATTTTAGGTAAATATTATGACAGCAAAAAAAGATGAATATTTTCATGCAATAAAGCTAATTGAGAGCAAATGCACGGGTTGTACAAAATGTGTACGCGTATGTCCAACTAAAGCTTTACGAGTTCGCAATGGAGTGGTGGAACTTGATTCTAATCGCTGTATAGATTGTGGAAAATGCGTTATTGAATGTCCATTTGGAGCAATTCAAACAATAGCAGACGATATCTCTGCAATAGAAAATTTTAAGTACAAAATGGCTATAATATCTACCTCGTTTGCCGGACAATTTCCTTCTCACATTGGATATAAAACAGCCAAGAAAGCTCTTCTCAGCTTAGGATTTGATGAAGTTGCCGAAGAAGCAATGGTTACTGTGAAGATGAGCGGAATCATTCGGGAATATATAAAAAATCATAAAGAAATCCGACCGATAATTTCCAGTAATTGTCCTTCTATAGTCCGCTTGATCCAACTTAGATTCCCTTCCTTACTGCCAAATATTTTGCACTTGGAAGCACCAATGAGCATGCTGTCTGTTTATTTCCGAAAAAAAATATGTGAAGAACAAAATCTGAAAGAAAATGAAGTTGGTATTTTCCTTATTGTACCCTGTATTTCTCAGGTTACAGCCGTGCATCAACCGGAAGGAACATATAAAAGCCTGGAAGATGGCGCTATATCGATTCAAGGTATTTACAGTGAAATCATCACAAATCTGATGAAAAATGATAACCAAAATGATGACAATGAAATCGATATATATCCAAAAGGATTAAGCTGGGCTATCTCTGGTATGGAAGCGGAAGAAGTGAATGATTCCAATCTGAAAACTATGGCAGTGAGTGGTGTGGAAAACGCTATTAATATATTAGCGAAAATCGAAGATCAGCAAATAGAAAATTTCGATTACATAGTCATGAATAGCTGTACCAAAGGCTGTGTAGGCGGCATTCTGAATATTGAAGATCCTTTCATTGCAACCAGCAGGATTCGCTCTCTGATCAGAAATGCAAAAGATAAAGAATTTAATGATGAATATTTTGAAGATATGTATCATCAGGGAAAATTCAACGTTCCAATTTTGGAACCGCGCTCGATCATGGCCCTGGATGAAGATATAAAAATAGCCCTTAATAAAATGAATCGAATAGATGAGATTGTGAAAAAATTACCTGGATTAGACTGTTCTGCCTGCGGTTCACCGACCTGTAAAACCTTGGCCGAAGATATTGTGGAAGGAAAAGCAGAATTGAGTGATTGTATTGTGCTTCATAGAAAAAAGCAACATGATAATTTTCCAAAAGAGGAAGAGAAATGAAGAGGACATTGCAGAATTTTTTAAATTTGATAGATGGAAATATACTAACCCAGCAAACCGATATAGCTAATATAGAAATTAAAGATGGCTATGTTTCCGATTTATTGAGTGACGTGATGGGAAATGCTAATGAGGGATCAGTTTGGATAACAATAATGAGACACCTGAATGTAATAGCGGTTGCTTCTCTAGCAGGGCTTAGTGCTGTAGTTTTCTCAAAAGCTATTGTTCCTGATAAAACTGTGATAGATAAGGCAAACGAAGAAGGTATATGTCTTATCAGCAGTCCTCTTTCCACTTTTGAATTAGCCGGTAGATTGTACGGCTTGTTACAGACGAAGTAATAGGAAATATTGTGCGTTGGTTCAAAGCCGACCTGCATATCCATTCAGTTCTATCTCCCTGCGCGGGTTTGGAGATGGCTCCGCGAAATGTGATGATAAAAGCTCGTGATCTGGGCCTTGATATCATTGCAATTACCGACCATAACAGCTGTGAAAACTCACGCGTTTATGCCAAAGCTGCTCAAGAATTTGGTATCTCTTACATCTATGGTGTGGAAGTACAATCGGCAGAAGAGATCCACACAATAGCGCTCTTTGAATATCCAGAACAAGCTTGTTCATTCAGTCGGGAATTATACGACTCGCTATTATCCATTAATAACGATCCGGAATTCTTTGGTGACCAAGTTGTTTTAGATGAAAAAGATAATATTAAACGATTCATCAAAAAAGCTCTGATCAATTCTTCAGTTTGGACGCTGGAAACAGTATTCAAAAAAATCTCATCGCACAGCGGATTCTATTTCCCAGCTCACATAAATGTTCAAACCTACAGCTTGTTAGGACAGCTAGGATTCATCCCGGCAGAAGTAGATATTTCTGCTTTTGGCATAACTGCCAATTGCAACGTTCAAGAATTGTATACAAATTATCCATATTTGCAGGATTACACTCTTATTCGAAATTCAGATGCACATTACTTGCAGGATGTAGGTTCAGGAATATCTCAATTTTACTTAGAGGAACCAACGCTTTCAGAAATTATTCTTGCTTGTAATAATCAAGCAGGAAGACAAGTAACTGTTTAACCAACAACTTACAATTCTAAAAAAAATGATTAAAAAAAATAATTGGAGGATAGATGGCAAATAGTAATGCTGCCGAAAATCTTTTGTACAAACAACTGCAAACAGTTATCGATGAGAAGAAAGATCTTCAAGATCCACTTATCGAGATTTTGCGTTCAGCTCAGCAAATCTTTGGTTATCTGCCCCGGGAAGTGCAGGAATATATTTCCGAGGCTATAGACATTCCCATCTCCAAGGTTTATGGAGTGGTTACTTTCTACAATTTCTTCTCTATGAAACCGCGTGGAAAAAATGTGATCAACGTCTGCACAGGAACAGCCTGTTATGTGAAAGGTGCACCACGATTGATCCAGATGTTTGAAGAAGAATTGGATGTGAAATTAGGTGAAACTTCCAAAGATGGTATATTTACATTAACTTCCGTTCGTTGCGTGGGTGCTTGTTCTCTCGCTCCTGTTTTCACAATTGGTGAAGATACTTATGGTCGCATCGATACTCGAAAAAAATTGAAACAGATCCTGAAAAATTTTAGTGAATAATATGCAAGATCTCTCTTTGAACATCATGGATATCATAGAAAACTCTGTTAGTGCCAAAGCTTCAGAGATTAAAATCATGATAGAAATGATAGTTCTGGGAAATAGGCTACGCATCAATATTCAAGATAATGGAATCGGCATGGATGAAGATCTGATTGAAATGGTGCAGGATCCGTTCTACACATCCAAGACACAACGAGTAAAAAAAGTTGGTCTGGGAATTCCGCTTTTCAAGCAGAGTGTAGAAATGAGTAACGGTAAATTTTTACTGCAAAGCAAAACCGGTCTTGGAACGGAAATCGATGCGATCTTAACATATGATCATATCGATCGGATGCCTTTGGGAAAACTGGCAGATACTTTCAGCACTGTTATCATAGGTCATCCTGAAATAGATTTCGATCTTGAATTAAAAAGAGTATATCAGAATAATCGGGAAGATGTTTTTAGCTTTTCCACCCTGGAAGTGAAGAAAGAATTAGGAGATGTTCCCATCACTTATCCTGATGTTATCAGATATATTCAACAAACAATTGAAAATGGAATAAAAAAAATAAATTTGGAGGAATTCTAATGAAGACGCTGGCAGATTTAAGAAAAATCCGAGAGAAAGCACAACAAGATATGAAACTGCGTGAAAGCAACAACCGCATTAAAATTGTTGTGGGAATGGGTACTTCTGGTATTGCAATGGGTGCTCGTGATGTGATGAAAACTATCCTGGAAGAAGTGGCCAATCGCAACCTGACTGATGTGCTGGTCACTCAAACCGGAGAAAAGGGGCTTTCTTCCATGGAACCTGTAGTGGATGTGATTGCAGAAGGAAAATCCACCATCACATATGGTAACATCACTCCCGAAAAAGCACGCAAAATTGTAGCAGAACACATTGTTAACGGCAAAGTAGTAAACGATTTTGTAGTTACATCTCAAAGTTAATCCGGAGGATATATGTTTTTGAGAAGAACAGAAATTCTGGAGGTTTTATGTCATTGAAAAGAACAGATATTCTGCTTTGCTGCGGTTCCGGTTGTGTTTCAGCAGGAGCACTCAAGATTAAAGAAGCTTTGATCGAGGAACTGAAAAAGCAGAAAATATCTGAGGAAATAAATTTAATCGAAACCGGATGTATGGGTCCTTGCGATTACGGTCCGGTAATGATGGTCTATCCTGAAGGTATTTTCTACAAGAATTTGAATGTGGAAGATGTGCCGGAAATGGTTGAAGAACATCTGGTAAAAGGTCGTCCCTTAAAGCGCTTGATGCTACAGGACGCTGATAATAACGAATATAGTAAGATTCAGGATATTCCCTTTTATAAGAAGCAGATAAAAGTTGCTTTGGCAAATTGCGGCTACATCAATCCCGATAAAATCGAAGAATATATTGCGGTTGGAGGTTATGAAGCTATTGGCAAAGCACTCACTGAACTTTCTCCTCAGGAAACAATTGATGTTGTAAAATCGTCCGGTTTACGCGGTCGTGGCGGTGGTGGATTTCCCACAGGAATGAAATGGCAGTTTGGTCACGATTCGAAGTCGGATCAAAAATTCATAATTTGTAATGCAGATGAAGGAGATCCCGGTGCCTTTATGGATCGTTCTTTACTGGAAGGTGATCCGCATCGAGTGCTGGAAGGAATGATACTGGCAGCCTATGCAATCGGAGCACAAAAAGGTTTTTTCTATATTCGGGCCGAGTATCCATTGGCTATTCGCCGTGTGATAAATGCAATCAAACAAGCTCGTGAATTTGAATTGATTGGAGATAATATTTTTGGCAGCGATTTTTGTTTCGATGCCGAAGTTAGAACAGGCGCAGGCGCTTTTGTTTGCGGTGAAGAAACTGCTCTAATGGCTTCTATCGAAGGAAAAAGAGGACAGCCAAATGCCAAACCTCCATTTCCAACAACTGAAGGATTGCGACAAAAACCAACAGTTGTAAATAATGTGGAAACTTTGGCTAATCTTGCTCCTATCTTCCTTAAGGGTGCAGACTGGTTTGCAGGAATGGGTACAGCATCCAGCCCCGGAACTAAAGTATTTGCCCTTACCGGAGATTTGAAAAACACAGGTTTGGTAGAAGTTCCCATGGGTGTTACATTGCGCGAACTCATTTATGAAGTTGGCGGCGGGATTTCTAATAATAAAGAATTCAAGGCTGTCCAACTTGGCGGACCATCAGGTGGCTGCCTTACGAGTGAACATCTCGACAAAGCCATCGATTATGAATCACTGAAGGAAGCTGGAGCAATGGTTGGTTCCGGTGGCATTATTGTGATGGATGAAGATAAATGTATGGTGAATGTAGCGAAGTTTTTTCTGGAATTCACCTTAGAAGAATCATGTGGAAAATGTACACCCTGCCGAGTCGGTTTGAAAGAAATGTATGAGATTTTGGAAAGGATAACTTCCGGTGAAGGTAAAAAAGGTGATATTGAAAAACTGGAAGCTTTAGGTCATCAGATCAAGCAGCTCTCGCTTTGCGGTTTGGGTCAATCTGCCCCGAATCCTGTACTCAGTACCATCCGTTATTTTCGGGATGAATACAGAATTCATATCAATGAAAAAAGCTGCTCAGCCAAAGTCTGCCTGCCGCTCATGCACTATCTTATCGATACTAATGCTTGCATTGGCTGTGGATTATGTTCCCGCAAATGTCCGGTAAATTGCATTCCAGGTAATAGATCTGATAAATATAACATCGAACAGGAAGACTGCGTGAAATGCGGAAACTGTTTAGAAGTTTGTCCTGTTAATGCTGTCCAGAAGGTTCCTGGAATGGGATTCGATTCGGAAGCATTAGCCGACCATTTATATAATTAACTAAGGAGTTTACATGTACGAAAAAATCTTTAAAAAATATTCTCCTGAGAAAGAAAATTTAATATACATACTGCATGATATTCAAGATGCAGATTCGCAAAACTATATTTCGGAAGAAGCAATACAAACGGTGAGTGAATTTCTGGATGTTCCTGTAAGTCACATTTATGGAGTTCTCACATTTTATTCGATGTATAGCACAAAACCGCGTGGAAAATATGTGATCCGACTTTGCGAATCACCACCCTGCTTTCTAAAAGGATCAGAAAAAATCTTGAAAAAACTTCGTGAAATTCTGAATATCAAGATTGGAGAAACTACTAAAGACGGCTTATTCACGTTGGAACTATGCGCTTGTCTTGGTATATGCGGGAATGCTCCTGCAATGATGATTAATGAAGATGTCTATGGAGATCTTAACGATGAAAAGATCGTGAAGATCATAGCAGACCTCAGGGTGAGGTCATAATGAAATTCTATCGAAGTCATGTACTTTTCGCTATCGACAATGACAGCTTAGAAGCAGGTGTCAAAGATATCGAAACTGCCTTGAAGGTTGAATTGGATAAAAATAATCTGAGTGATGAGATCAACGTTCTGGAAACAGGTGGTCTGGGTTATTTTGGGACCGGTGTAAGCATGGTTGTTTTTCCCGATCAATTAACTTATGTAAATCTTAAGAAAGAAGATATCTCCGAGATTGTGGCTGAACACTTTTTAAAAGGCCGTCCTGTATCTCATTTACTTTTGAATCCGAGTTTAGCTCAAAAATATGATTATAAGTACAAAGGAAGAATTGTACTAGATAATTCCGGCAAGATCAATCCTGAAAAAATCGAAGAGTATATTGGAGCCGGAGGATATGAAGCCTGGGGAAAAGCTTTGATCAAGATGACTCCTGAAACTATCGTGGATGAAGTTAAATCTTCCGGTTTGCGGGGCAGGGGTGGAGCTGGATTTCCCACTGGTCTCAAATGGAGTTTCACCGCTCCTATAAAAGCAGATCAAAAATACCTTGTCGTTAACGCTGACGAAGGTGAGCCAGGTACATTCAAAGATCGTCTCATTATGGAAGGCGATCCTCATAAACTGCTGGAAGGTATCATGATCGCTTCTTATGCGGTTGGTGCGACCAAAGCTTATATTTATATCCGCGGAGAATACAAACTTTGCATTCATCGTTTGGAAATTGCTATTCAACAAGCCAAAGAGCTCAAAATTCTGGGAAGAAATATTTTCAGCAGTGGCTTTGATCTGGATATTCAAATCAAAGTGGGAGCGGGAGCTTATGTGTGCGGGGAAGAAACTGCTCTCATTGAATCGATGGAAGGAAATCGTGGAACACCACGTTCCAAACCACCCTTCCCAGGTGTAGAAGGAGCCTGGCACAAACCAACTGTTGTAAACAATGTAGAAACAATTTCCAACGTACCAGCTATTATTAAAAACGGTGCGGAATGGTATAAAGATTTCGGAGTATTAGGCTGCTTCGGAACAAAAGTTTATACGATAATGGGGGATGTGAAATTTCCCGGACTTTGCGAAGTGAATATGGGAACACCTTTACGTGCTATAATCAACGAGTTTGGCGGGGGAATGATCAATGGCAAGAAGTTCAAAGCTGCCTTGGTTGGCGGTGCTGCCGGCGTATTTCTTTCTGATAAACTGCTGGATGTGAAAATGGATTTTAACAGCCTAAAAGATTATTCTGCTGTTTTGGGTTCAGGAGCAATCCTGGTGATGAATGATACAGTAGATATAGTGGATATGCTCTGGTCTGTTTTGCGTTTCTTCCGTCATGAATCTTGCGGGAAATGTAATCCCTGCTCCAAAGGAAATACGGTATTATATAACCTCATTGACGGAATCAGGCATGGTAAAGGCAAAGAAGCAGATCTTGATGAAATGATCAGGGTTTCAAAAGCCATGAAAGATACCTCTTTTTGTGCTTTGGGACAATCTCCCTATATGCCGATCTACAGCGCAATTAACAATTTCAAAGAAGATTTCCTTAAAAGGATGAAATAATTAATATGAATAAAAAAAATAATATGGAGGATAACTAAATGATAGTTTATCTTAATGGAAAGCCTTACGAAGCTTTTCCTGGAGAACAGGTCTTGCAAGTTGCTTTGCGGAATAATATTTACATTCCTCACCTGTGTTTTCACGAGAAAACCGGTAAAGCAGCAAAATGCCGGGCTTGCGTGGTCGAAGTAGAAGGATTACTTGGCCTAAAGACTTCCTGTAATATGCCGGTGGCAGATGGAATGAAGGTAACTACAAATTCCGAACAAATTTTGGAAGCTCAAAGAATGGTTGTCGATCTGACCTTATCATCCGGTCAGCACGATTGTCTGTCCTGCGAACAAAATGGAAATTGCGAATTGCAGGATGCTGCTTACTATCTGGAAATTAAAAAACCAAGCTTTCAACTTTATGATGACAACTATGAAATTGATGATACCAGCGAATTTATCCGGGTTGACCGCTCTAAATGTATAAACTGCGGACGTTGTGTGGAAGGTTGCAATCATACCGTAGTGAACGAAGTTATCAATTTTGGGAATCGCGGATTTGATACTAAAATTGTATTTGATGGCGACCTTCCTATGGGAACATCAGCTTGTGTTCAATGCGGGGAATGCGTTCAGCTCTGTCCGGTGGGATGCCTTATCGATAAAAGAGCGATTGGCTGCGGCAGAACCTGGCAATTGGAAAAAGTGGAAACAGTATGCCCCTATTGTGGGGTTGGCTGCAGGTTGGAAGTTCACGTTGATCGTTCACAGGATAAGATCATTCGAGTTACCGGAGTAGAAGACTCGCCTACAAACAATGGAATGCTCTGCGTTAAAGGCCGTTATGGTTTCGATTTCGTAAATAGTGACGAAAGACTGACCACACCTCTCATCAAGGAAAATGGTGAATTTAGAGAAGCAAGCTGGGATGAAGCAATTTTGCTTGTTGCAAGTAAGTTTAATTCTATCAAAAAAGAATTTGGCAGTGATGCTATTGCCGGTTTAGCTTCAGCCAAAGTTACAAACGAAGAAAACTTCGTGTTCCAAAAATTAATTAGAAGGGAGGTGGGTACAAATAACGTCGATCATTGTGCCCGACTCTGACATAGCTCTACAGTGGCCGGTCTGGCCGCTTCATTAGGTAGTGGTGCTATGACAAATGATATAGCCGGAATTAAAAAAGCAGATGTAATTCTGATCATCGGATCCGATACTTCTGCAGCTCATCCTGTGATTGCTGCTCGCATTAAACAGGCGGTTCGCGAAGGGAAATCTAAACTTATCGTGATAGATCCCAAGAAAATCGTAATGGCAGATTTTGCAGAAATATATGCTTCACAACGTCCGGGTTCAGATGTGGCAGTGCTCAATTGTATGATGCAAGAGATTCTGAAAAATGGTTGGGAAGATAAAGAATACATCAAGAATCGTTTGGAAGGTTTTGAAGAATTTAAAGTAGAAATTATGCATGAAAGAAATTCACCCAAAAATGTGGAAAAAATTTCAGGAATTCCTGCTGAAACTTTAAAACAGATAGCCGAATTATTTGGCAAAGCTAAAACAGCTTCTTTATTTTATGCAATGGGAATTACTCAGCATACTACAGGAAGAGATAACGTTTGGTCTACAGCAAATTTGCAGATGATCTGTGGAAATCTGGGTTTGGAAGGCGGTGGTGTAAATCCTTTACGCGGCCAATCTAATGTGCAGGGTGCCTGCGATATGGGTGGACTTCCCAATGTATATCCTGGTTATCAGAAAGTAGTAGATGAAAATGTTCAGGCAAAATTTGAAAAAGCCTGGGACTGCAAGCTTGATAATAAAGTTGGAATTACTGTTACTGAAATGTTTGATGCAATGTATGACGGTACTTTGAAAGGTCTCTATGTGATGGGTGAAAATCCATATCTTTCCGATCCAGATCAGAATCATATTATTAAAGCTATGGAAAGAGTTGATTTCATGGTTGTGCAGGATATGTTCATCACGGAAACTGCTGAGTATGCTGATGTTATCTTGCCGGCTGCTGCTTATGCCGAAAAGGATGGACACTTCACAAATACGGAAAGAAGAGTTCAGCGAATCAATAAGATCATTGAACCTCCCAAAGGTGTAAAAAACGATTGGGAAATAATTCAACTGATAGCCAATGCAATGGATTCAGATTGGAATTATGATAGCGTGTTTGATATCACGAAAGAGATTAATGAACTCACTCCGCAATATGGTGGAATTACTCCTGAAAGAGTTGGCAGGTTTGGCTTGCAATGGCCCTGTCCTACTTTAGATCATCCCGGAACTCCTTATCTTCACAAAGATAAATTTGCACGTGGAAAAGGCTTGTTAAGTCCCATTAAATTCATTGAACCGGATGAACTCCCGGATGAAGAATATCCTCTCATCATGACTACAGGTCGAGTTTTACAGCAGTTCCATACCGGAACAATGACCAGAAAAACCGAAGGTTTGAATAACTTGGCTGGCCCGATGGTGATGATCTCTGTAGAGGATGCTGAAAGATTAAAGATTAGTAATAGTGAAGTTGTAGAAATCTCTACCCGAAGAGGAGAAATTACTGCTCCTGCCTTCGTTACAAAACGTATTCAGAAAGGTGTGATCTACATTCCTTTCCATTACAAAGAATCGCCAGCCAACCGTCTCACCAATCCAGCCATCGATCCGATAGCCAAGATTCCTGAATATAAGGTTTGTGCAGCGAAAGTTAGTAAAATTTCATAAAAAATAATATAAAAAAAAAAGGAGAAGTAGAATGAGTAATTTTTTAACACCAAAAGAATTATCGATGGCGTTTGTAGGTGTGAGTAAAGCGAAGGCTGGTAATAGTGCAGCTAAATTGTTTGTACTTGGTATTTTGGCGGGAGTGTTCATTGGCTTTGCAGCTCATCTGGCTACTACAGTTGCCACTGGCTGGACAATCAGTGGAGCTGCAGCTTTATTCGGTCTAAAGAAATTTTTCATCGGGGCTGTATTTAGTGTTGGTCTTATGTTAGTCATGATACCAGGATCAGAGCTTTGGACTGGAAATAATATGATGATTATTGGAGTATTGAATAAAGATATAACACTTGGTAAAATGCTGCGCAATTGGGGTTACGTATTTTTAGGAAATTTTGTTGGTTCCATTCTTCTGGCCTGGTTTATTGCCAAAATGAGTGGATTGACAGGTGGAAATGTTGGTGGAACAGCCATCAATATTGCTTATGGCAAAATTGCTGCCACAGTAGATGGTGGTGTGTCTCATAATGTAATGTATTTTTTTAGAGCTATTGGCTGTAACTGGCTTGTGTGTCTTGCAGTGATGATGGCAGTAGCTGCCAAAGATATAGGTGGAAAAGTTCTGGCCATCTTCTTCCCGATCATGGCTTTTGTAACTTCCGGATTTGAACACGTTATTGCCAATATGTATTTTATTCCAGCTGGAATTTTCTCCAAAACATTTCCCGGTGCAGTTGCTGCATCCGGTAAAACAGGTTCAGCTTTAGCTACATTGAACTGGGGATCATTCTTCACTCAAAACCTGATAACAGTTACCATTGGTAACTTTGTAGGTGGTGCTATTTTCTGTGGAATGGTTTACTGGTGGATTTACGTTAAGGAATCAAAATAGAAAAATATTCTATTTACTGCCCTGGAATTCCGGGGCAGTAACTTCTAATAATTATGAAAATTAAAAATATTTCAGCAGTAATTTTGGCAGGTGGAAAAAACACCAGAATTCAGCAGGAAAAATCCCTGATAAAAGTAAATGGGAATCATCTTATAAATAGACAAGTAGAGTTGTTGGAAAGCATCTTTGAAAATGTAATAATTGTAACCAACAAAGAAGCTCTGAAAAGTAAATTTCCAAATCTCAAAATTGTCGAAGATGAATTCCAAAACTGTGGTCCTCTGGGTGGTATTCATGCAGCGATGAAGCATTCCAAAACAGAAGCTGTTTTTGTGTTTGCCTGTGACATGCCTTATCTGGAATCCAGTGCAATTTTAAGGCAAATAGCTGCTTTTCAAAATACTTCCTGTGAGGTTATGGTACCACGTCATACAGATGGAATTGAACCGCTTCATGCAATTTATTCCAGATCTAATCTGCCCTATTTGGAAGAATGTTTACAAACCGGCAGATATTCTGTAAGAAGTTTTTATGGTCGGACAAAGGCCAGATATTTCGATATAGAAGATACAAGTTGTTTTTTAAATATTAATACTTTCAACGATCTCAAACAAATTATATAAATATATTTTCTTCAAACCCTGTGTACATATTGAATCTCTTACCTCGAGTAAAACCAATAATGTAGATTTTATAATCCCAGCCCAGACGTATTGCTTCAGAGGTGGGAGCGGAATGGGAAACAATAAGAGGAATACCAAGCCTAATACATTTTTTGGCAATCTCTGAGGAAATCCTACCGCTACAAATAATGTAAGTTTCCTGCAGAAGGATATCGTTTTGAACTGCCAAACCTACGATTTTATCCACCGCATTATGTCGTCCAATATCATCTGCTGAAAAGATAAGTTTATTGTTTTGTATCAATCCTGCTTTGTGCGCTCCACCAGTTTGTAAAAAAAGAGTTGAGTCGAGTTGGAATTGCTGCATTTGGTTTAAAATATTTTTTGATTTCAGTTGAATTTTTGGAAAAGCAATGCGACTTCCGGGAATTGCGGAAGAGAGAGAAGAACCGCATCCAGATGTTTTTTCACCTGTTTGAAAAAAACTTTCAATCCGTTCTTTTGGGATTTTTAACTGAAAATCTATACTTCGATTTTCTCGATGAAATTCTTGCGAAATGATTTCTTCCTTTCGCAAAATCAAACCTTCCGAAAAAAGAAAACCTACAGCTAACTCCGGCAATTTTTCTGCCAAACAGGCAATGGACACCAATCGTTTATTGTTTACGTTGATGGTGAGTGAAACTTCCCTCACAACCATGTCAGTCAGCAATTCAAACTTACCATCTTTGTATCTTTTAATTTCTGTTAATGCTCTTAAATCATCCATTTACTTTCCATCTTTTTTATGAAACAATTCAAAAATTAGCAGGAATTTTAGGCAACAATAATATGGCTTTTTTTCTTTTGCTTACTTTGTAAGCTTATACTCACCCTTTGCCTGGAAATGTATATTAAAGCTCCCGAATGCTTGCCTGGGTCAAATTAAAAGTTTTGAATTGGAATTGGGTCTTATTAAAAAATTATCAGCAAAGGCAGAAAAGAATTTGCATGAGCGTTATAATTTATGAAGAAGAAGCTGGGGAGATGACTTAACCCTCTTATTGATTTCACTAAACTGGAAAAAACTTGGAAAAGCGGGGAAAGGGTGAGCTAATACTTGTTTATTTCTTCTTCCTTTTAAACACCCTGGTTACAATCCAGATTGTGATCATTACAATGATCGTTTTCACAGGAATCACCGGAATGAAGCGAGTGCTATCTTCGGTAATTTCAAAAACTCCTAGTGGGTTGTTTGAGAATTGGCCACCTAGACCTGTTCCACCGGGTCGGTTTTCAGTTTCATTTTTGTCAGCATCTTCGCTAGCAACACCTTTAATTTTAGAAAGATCGGGTCCTTTGCCTTCGCCACCACCAATTTTGTATTTTATAGCACTAACCGGAATGATGGATTTACCTTCAGCTTCGATCAGTTTGCCAAACACGAATTTCACATCTGCTTTGCTGCTAATTTTTTCCTGAGCTGAATCAAAAATTTGTTTTAAATCCATAGGATCCTCCATTGATAATTCTGAGTAAAACGAGATTCAAATTTAACGAGACGAGAAATTGCTAAATTTTGATTTACGTCAATAGAAAAAATGTACTGAAGCAAAAACATATTGACTGAATAATTCTGCTTCTAAACATTCCAATCAATAAAAGGGGATTTTACAGAATGATCAAGAATTATAAATTCAGAGGGAATTACTTTAATTTTAGAACTATCTGCTATTTACTTGGTTTTGAAACATGTAAGGAAGGATTACCGGGATTTCATCCCGGGGAAGTTGATTATGAAACTGATACAGGCGAAAAGGGAACAGTTGAATTAAGCGCCAGAGAAGGTTTATTTTTCTGTCGTAGAATAGAAAATCAACGTAGAGAGTTATTGGAGCAAATTATTCTTTCTCGAGCTGGTGATATTGATGCAGAGATCCTTTTAAAACAAAATTTATTGGAGCTTGTAGAAGCAAGTAAATTGCATTACGACAATCTTGAACTTGTCGAAAATGAATACCTGATTCCTTCCAGTACATTGATTGAATATCCGGCTGATCAGATAAGCCATAAAGGAGTAAATTTGCTCCATCTTACTCAAGATGGTTACCCTGTTCCAGATTTCTGTATTCTATCTTCAAATGCTTATCTTCTTTCTCGAAGTGAGAGAAAAAAATATATTCAATCTGCCATTGCAAATTTAGAAAAAATGACTGCACAAAAACTTGATTCTGATAAAAATCCACTGGTCTTCGCCATTCGCACTGCTATGCCTTCTTATATACCGGGAGTAATGCCAACATTTCTAAATGTTGGAGTAACAAAGAAATCATATGAAGCTCTATGTAAGATTTATGGAAAAATTGCCGCAGGAAAGATTCATTTAAATAATTTACAGACGCTGGATATTCACCTTTTTGGCAAGCCGAATGATGCGATCTTAACAGATACAGAGAATCTTGAAGAGCAAATCGAAGAACTGTATAAGAAGATTTCCGCACGAGATGAGAAATTGCTGACGGATGCCTTATATCAAGTGTTTTTCTTTGTAAAAAGAGCACACGAATATTATGAATTAAATCAGGATTTACTTTTAACATTTTTTCATAATAAGGAAAAATATTTGTCATTGATCCTGCAAAAAATGGTTTGGACAGTTAGAGATGACGAATCTTATCCTGGAGTTCTATATAGTCGCCATTCCCGCACTGGATTAGGCATCCAGGTTGAAAGTCTGCCTAATATTTTTGGTGAAGAGATAATGACTGGTCTTATAGATACACTTGATCATGAATTTTTCGATAGAGAATCTATAAAACCGCAATATCCTGCTGTCTATCATTTTGAACCATCTCTTAGTGAGTTGGAGAAGAAACTGCAATCTCCAGTTACAGTAGAATTTGCTGCAGAAAGTGGTGATAACACATATCTATTTGCTGTTTTGCAGTTAAATGAATCTGAGCTTACAGGTCGTGCAACGTTGTTGTCTTCCATCGATCTATATCAAAAAGGAGTTATTAATGCAACAAGAGTGATAGATCTGATTAAACCATATCATCTCAACCAGATCTTTTCAGATCGCATTGATGGTGAATCATTTAAGTCACTCACATATTTTTGCAAAGGGGTGTCGATTTTACCACGAACAGCTGTTTCTGCTCGAATATATTTTTCTGCAGCTAAAGTGTTGGAGGCAAAACGAAAAGGTGAAAAAGTTGTATTCTGCAAAGAAAGTTTTATTCCTGCAGATACCCTGGTTATGGGTGAAGTAGACGCTATACTCAGTTTTACTCCAGCTGCAATTCATGTGGTTACAGCTTGTAGAGGTTATGGAGTACCAGCTTTTCTAAATCTAGAAAAATTTGGTGTGGAACTAAAAGAAAATTGCCTTATCAATGAAGATGGATTAGAACTTAATGAAGGTGAATGGATTACTGTTTCCAGTAAAAGGCAAAAAATATATTTAGGTAAGGCGGATTTTAAGCCAGCACGTTTTCAGAGTTATCTGGATGGAGACAAACTGGAGATGCATCCAAAAGAAGAAAGAGTTTTTGTGAATATGGCCAAGGCTTTCCTGGCTTATGATGAACTTGTAGAAAATCTGAAATTGGATCAAATTGTAAAACTGGATGAGTTAATAAAATTGATGCGTACAAATATGAGGAAGAAGCCCAAGAAGGCTGCGCAAGTTATGAACAGCTGGTTTGATAAAAACACTGATATGTATTGGCAGCAGATTTTAGAAAGCGAACTTGGCTCTCATCAAGATCAGCATAAATTGTATAAAATGCTCACTTTAGATCGCAAGGTCACCCTATTTAAAAAATTAGCTCCTTACTGCCAGAAACATAAGTTAAAGGGGTTTATGGCAGGCTCTTTTATGTTGGGAAGATTTATGTGTTTATCTCATCCTGTTGAATTCTGGAAAGCATTTGAGGAAAAGGATATTGCCTGGATGTTGAATGAATACATTTTGTTTGAGAAATATATGAATGTATTGAATGAAGTCGGTGAGAGGGAAGTAAATAGAGCTCGTAAGAAAATCCTTAATGAAGGATTAGGACATATTAACCTTAAAACAGGTAATGCAATGATCTTTATTTCTCTGAAATTATCAAAAAAGAATCTAGAAGAGGTTAAAAATTATTCTGTCGAATCTATTTCTGATGAAGAGACAATAGCATTGATAAATCTTCTAATGGAACCTTATGGCAAATTTTATGATTATGATGCTAAATGGTCATTATCTGGTTTACGTGCTCTGTGCGAAGAAGCTTCATTGGAGTTACCTGCGGCTGCCGATAAGTAACTTTAATCAACTCTTTTTGTTTGACGTAATTAGAGATTTCCATTTTTTGAATCAGCTAATTGAAAACGAGGTATTATGAAGTTAGATGAGCTTAAGAATATAGGGAAAGCATTAGTTACCAAACTTGAAAAAATCGGAATTAAATCTTCTGAAGATTTACATAAATTAGGCAGCAGGAAAGCATTTCTAAAAATGAAGACTCAGCTTAATGATGGATGAATTAACCAGCTTTATGCCCTGGAAGGTGCATTACAAGATGTTCGATGGCACTCTATTTCCAAAGAAGAAAAGACAGATTTGAAGAAGTTTTATGATTCAATCGAGATAAAATAAGGATTCTATATGAAAGAAGAATTGAAGAAGATCCCTGGTGTTGATAAACTTTTGCATGAAGCTAAAGAATTGATTTCTGATTATGGAGAAGATCTGGTTAAATTTGCAATCCGTGAATCTATAAGATCGGAACGTGAAAATGTTCTGGCAGGAAATATGTTTTCTGGTACTTTTATAATTAATTCTAAGATTAAGTCTATCGTGAAGTCAATTGCCGGAACTTCCTTAAAACCAATGATAAATGCTACTGGTATTGTATTGCACACAAATCTGGCTCGAGCTCCTCTTGGTGATTTTGTACAGCAGGAAATGCAGAAAATTCTGTCTGGATACTGTAATTTGGAGTTCAACCTATCCACTGGTAAACGTGGTCAACGTAACAGTCACATTTCTGAGCTCATCAAATTCGTAACTGGAGCTGAAGATGCGGTTGTGGTAAATAACAACGCTGCTGCAGTGATGCTCAGTTTGAAAACTTTTGCTGAAGGTGGCGAAGCGATAATCTCCCGAGGTGAATTAATTGAAATTGGCGGTTCATTCCGTATTCCTGATATAATGGAAGCCAGCGGAACTAAAATGATGGAAGTGGGCACGACAAACCGAACTCGACTTTCAGATTATGAAAACGCAATTACTAAAGATACTAAAGTTATTTTAAAAGCACATAAATCTAACTATTTCATTGGTGGTTTTACTGAAGAAGTTGAAAATGAAGTACTTGTAAAATTAGCAAAAAAACATAATTTGATCTTCATCTACGACATGGGTTCTGGGCTTTTACGAAAACCTGATGGACTACCATTACAAAAAGAACCTGATGTGAAATCAACATTGAAAATCGGTATTGATCTGGTTACATTTAGTGGAGACAAACTTTTGGGTGGTCCACAAGCTGGCATTATTGCAGGTAAGAAGAAGTATGTTTCCAGAATTGCTAAAGATCCAATGATGCGAGCACTGAGAGTGGGAAAGATGACCTATGCTGCTCTTTCAGTTGTTATCAAATGTTATTTAAAAGATGATGATTTACTGACCAAAATTCCCATTTTCGAAATGCTGAATCGAAATGAAAATGAATTGAAGAGATTAGCTCAGAAATTGTCAGATAAATTAGCAAAAATTGAAATTGAAAATGAAATAATTCCTAGCAAAGCTCAAGTTGGTGGAGGTACTCTGCCTGATCTGGTTATCGATAGTCTGGCAGTGAAATTGATTTCGCAAGAAAAGAGTTTTGCCAAACGTACTTTTGATAAACTGTTAGAGCTTAATCGTCCAATTCTGGGAATTTTACGGGAAGGACATCTACTGTTTGATGTCCAAAGTCTTTTTGAAAAAGATATCGAATATCTTTCCCAGCAAGTTTTTATTGCAGTGAAAGGTTAAATTATGGATTTCCTATTTGTTGGTGTTGGTGGTTTTCTGGGAGCCATTTCCCGTTATGGATTATCCCGTTTAGTTCATGCAAATTTCAGCAGCAGCCATGTTCCGTTGGGAACGATTACTGTGAATGTGATCGGTGCATTTCTGCTCTCATTCTTGCTGACAGCAAATTTCTATAAATTTAATCTTCCAGCTCAGACAATACTACTTTTGGGAACTGGTTTCCTGGGTGCTTTTACAACATTTTCAACATTCACACATGAGACTCTCACAGTTCTCGAGCAATCTATGTCTAAAGGATTTATCTATGTGGGGATTATGCTGATTGCTGGTTATGGCAGTGCAATTGCAGGATATGTTTTAGGAAAGGCAACAGGAACTTAAAACTCTATCATAAAAGCAGTAAAACCATCTTCCTGTGTAGCCAGCGAGAACTTAAAACCATGATTTAATAGGATTTCACGGATCAATGTAAGTCCCAAACCCTGTCCGCCAGCTTTTGTGCTGAAGAAAGGAGTAAACAATTTCTGTTGAATTTCTTCTGATATTTTCTCGCCATTATTCAAAATTAATAGTTTGTGTTTCGGATGTTCTTCAGTACGAATAATTATTTCGCCTTTACCTTTGATAGCTTCCACTGCATTTTTGAGGATATTTACAAGAACCTGCTCAATTTGGTAAACATCTAGATCAGTTATAAATTTATTATCCGCAAGCTCCCAGTTCCAATCAATATCATTTTCTTTTATCTGGGAAGAGATAAGCATTTGAACCGATTTCAATAAATCGATCAAATCAGTTTTAGTTTTTTTAGGTTGTGGAATACGTACGATGTCAGCAAAATTCCTCATGAATTTATTAAGATGCTCGTTTCGCTGGATTGCTACTTCCATAGCCTCAACGAAATAGGTTCTATCTTTTTCTTCAATTTGATTCTGGTAATTTAAACTGGAGTTCAGGATTGAGTTCACAGCACCGATAGAATTATTAATTTCGTGAGACATCATCCGGATAACCTTTTCGTAAGCTGCTCGTTCGGTTTTTAATAGTTCTTCTGTTAATTCTTCTATTACTATAAAATTATGACTGAAGCCTTGATCAACGAAACTGGCTTTTTGACAACGAAATGTTTTCATTCCACTTATAGGGATTATTACTGGATCATCAGATTCTATTTTGCTCATCTTGTTGGATAATATTCCAGGAATTTCAGTAAAAGTTTTTCCAATTAATTCAATTTCTTTAAATTCCAAAAATTCTTCGGCAGACGGATTTACGGAAGTTATTCTGTTATCAAAATCGAGGATCACAATTCCCGATGGGGTAGAGTCGATCAGGTTATCCAGAAAGAAATGCTGTTCCTGTTGTTTCACGCGTTCCATACGAAGCTGGTCGATCATTTCGTTGTAAACATCGATCAATTTATCCATTTCGTAATGTCCGACTTTCACGAATTTCATGCTGAAATCTTTATCTTCGATCGATTCAATACCGGAAGTAATTGTATTAATTGGTCGGATTAGTTGACGATAGAGGATAACGGAAATAATAATAGTGCAAATGATGAAAACTTCTGCCAGCAGGAAGAAGTAGATCTTGTCTTGCAGTAGAAAAAGTGAAAGAATAATGAGTACGATATGAATTAAAGATACGAATAGTATATATTTTGTACTTAATTTCATATTAAATTACTGTCACACTGAGTAGATACGAAGTATCATATCGAAGTGTCTTAGAATATTTTATATCAGAATCCTTCGATACATCCCGATAAATCGGGATACTCAGGATGACGCTTTTCTTCACATTTGAATGAATATTCATATCGAAATCCCGAATTTCTCCATACGGCGATAAAGTGCAGCTCTGCTGAGTCCAAGTGATTTGGCCGCTTTAGAAATATTGTTGTCGTAATGCTTCAAAGCCTTGATAACCATGTTCTTTTCCACTTCATCAAGCGTCATACTACCTACTTCCGGAATTGATGTTTTGGAGGTCTTTTGCGGACCGGATTGATATTCGGCAGTAAAATCTTCGAGCTCAATCACATCTTTATTAGAAACTAAAATTACTCTTTCTACCAGATTTTTTAATTCTCGGATATTCCCTGGCCAGGAAAGTCTCTTCATCCATTCGATGGCTGGATTACTGATACGTAAGCTTGGTCGTTTATACGTTTTTCTCAGTTTTTCAACAAAATGATTTACCAGAAGTGGTATATCTCCGGGTCGATCCCTTAGCGGTGGAATTGTAATAGCGATCAGATTAATCCTATAAAAGAGGTCTTCTCGGAATTCTCCGTCGGCTACCATGTCATTCAGATTTCGATTTGTAGCCGAAATTACTCTTATATCTACTGCTTTAGTTTTACTGGAACCAAGTACTTCAAAATTGCGATCCTGCAAAACTCGTAGAAGCTTAACTTGGCTGCTGAGATCAAGTTCACCAATCTCATCCAAAAAAATGCTGCCTGTATTTGCCATTTCGAAACGTCCGATGCGGCTGCTTTTTGCATCAGTGAAAGCACCTTTAACATGACCAAACATCTCGCTCTCAAAAAGAGATGATGAAATACCGCCCAGATTCACTTTTACAAACGGTTGATTTTTTCTACTGCTGTTACGATGAATAGCCTCGGCAAAAAGTTCTTTTCCAGTTCCACTTTCTCCCAATATTAAAACAGATGCTTCGGATGAACTTACTCGGCCTATGGTTTCTAAAGCTTTCAAAAAAGTAGGGTCACGGCCAATTAGATCATCAAAATTATAGATTTCATCTAATTGCTTTCGAGAGTGTGTCTCTCCTTTGCCCATCTGTGCTGAAAGATGTAGGGTAGTACGTACGGATTGTAGGAAATGTTCATTATTCCAAGGTTTAGTTATGAAGTCCAAAGCACCAAGTTTCATACCCTGCACTGCAAGTTCAATGCTTCCCCAGGCAGTGATCAAAATTACAGGAATTGTTGGAAGTAACGACTTGATCTCTTTTAGTAACTTCAAACCTTCTTCACCGGAAGTTTCCATCGTGAAGTTCATGTCCAGCACAATCAAATCAAATTTATTATCGCGCAGAGTACTCATTGCTTCTTCAGGTCCATTTGCAGCAATTGTATCAAAATCGTTTTGTTTAAGCAGCAAACTTAAGGATGCTCTAACTGCAAAATCATCATCAATTATCAAAATCTTAGGCAATTTATTCCTCCAAAAAAATAATTTGAAAAAGTCCAAAGGTTTGTCAAGCCTTCAGACTTTTCTTATTTAAGATCAATGATTACATCATTGTATCTATCTTCGTTTTCCCCATTTTATTAAGCCCCAGAACAAAGCATGCTCACTGTATATATATTCATAACCAACTTTTTTGTAATAATGAGTATAAAACCATAACATATAATTTGATTTACCTGCTTTCTCTTCTTTTGGGAAATTATTAATTTTATCTATCTTCTTCTCGAATCTTTTCCTTTTTACCTCATCTTTAGCATTGAGTTTAGCAATTTTTTGTTTTTGAATACGAATTTTGCGAAGTCTTTCCAACTCCATCACATAAAGTTTTTGCTCTTCTTTCAGTTTAGGAAGGATACGTTTTCCAAAAATCCTAAAACTCCAGTTTGGAAAGTCAATCTCATTGTTCCTGACGGATAAAGTTGAACTTCCATCCAGGAAATCTTCAGTAAGGATTTTAGAATCTTTTAATTCTGCCGGATATGTATTGGAATGATAACTGCAAGATGAAAGAAAACCAATTATAATTACTACGAATGATACTTTAAATAATTTCATTTTATTCCCCTTACTATTCATCTCTTAAAGCATCTGCCGGTTCGATTGAAGCAGCGATTCTGCTGGGATACCAGGCACATAAACTTGTAATGAGATAAATTACAAGAATTGAGATTAGATATGCGATAGTATAAACCTTTGTATCAAACATAGGTAGCAATCCCAGAATTGGGAATTGCAAAGCAAAGAAACTTCCGAAGATCATAGCCAAAGTGGAAAGAACAAGAGCTTCACCAATGATCTGTCTGAGAATATTATTAGCAGTGGAACCCAAGGCACGTCGCAAGCCAATCTCTGCTCTTCTACGATTGGTATTATACCAGATCACTCCAAACAATCCCAACCCTACATTGATGATCAGGAAAGCGCAAACTACAGCCAGAATTACAGGAATGATCAAAGTTTGAATGTTGGCTGATTTTTTTAAGGATTCTAGTGGATTTACCTTAAATTGCCAATCCTTATTAATTGCTTCTAATCTTTTGGTTAGAATTTGCTCAAATTTGATTCCTGTGTCTGGCTTCATTTTTAAAAGAATTCTGCTTCCTAACATCTCTCTTGAAAATCTTTTAAATTCATTATCTTTATCCAGTGATATCCTACGGTAAGATAGCTTTGATGAACCGGTAAAACGACCTCCTTTGCGGAATTCTCCGATTACTCCAATAACCTGGTATTCATTTTCACTGATCAATACAATTTGTCTAAGTGCATTTTCATCTGGAAAGAGCTCTTCTTTTAATAAATAGTTTATTACAAGTGGTTGGTGATTAGCAGCATTATCAGTTTCATTGAACCATCTGCCTTCTAAAATCTCGATTCCCAGGACATCTGCCAGATTATCACTGCCGGAATGGAGATTCGTTCGGAATTCTATTCCATTATATTCCAGTTCCAGCTGACTCATTACTGAAGGAGCAAACAAAAATGATACGGAATATCCAAAGTTTTCAATTTCTGGAGTTCCTTTCAATGTATTTTCAATCTGCCTGAATATTTCTATCTTTTCTTCATTAGAAGTATCCTTCCAATCCATGGTGATCTTCCAAACATTCTTATAATCAAAACCAATTGGTTTGAAATAATTTATTGCTGTGTAAACTAGGAAGGAAGTTACCAGGAACAATACTATGAAGGAAATAAAAATTCCCAGTGAAGTCATGAAATTTTCTTTCTTTCGAAACCAAATGACTCTAAAGAAATGTGCTATCATCGTGAACCTCCTATAATAAGATGACAAGATATCATTTGTTACCTCCTTGAATGATCTCTGCCGGCTGTAAGCGCGACATTTTTAAGGCTGGATAAACACCGGAAATGAATCCGAAGAAAATCGCAAACAGCATGCTAGTTCCGAAAATCCTGAAATTGAGGGTGAATGTCATATCTGCTACTAAGTGGATTTGATTTACAATTCCTAAAATTATGGCTGCCAATACAAGACTAAATAAGCCACCTATGATGGTAACGACAATATTCTCAATGATAAATTGTCCTACCAGTGTAATTGAGGATGCTCCAAAAGATTTTCGAATACCAATTTCCGATGATCGTTCCATGATCCTGCTCATATTGATGTTTACCAGGTTAACCGCAGGAAGGATCATGAAGATCGTCATTAATATGAATAATACGAACATGAATGGACCAATATTTCCTACTTCTTTGCGGAATACCTGACGAGCTAGAGCTTCACCATAAGTCGATGCATTGGTTAATAATGATTTATATCTTCCTTCTGGAAATTCTACATTCTCAAGATTTTTTTGAAGTTCAGATTGGATTTTAGAAAAATCTTTTTTGTCGTGAGCCAACAGCATGGTGAACCAACCAGGAAAAGTTCCAGTAATACAGGGTTTGTTCAAATCAGTTTTTGTGTGACCCATTGGAACCCAGATGTCTGCATAAGGCATTATTCGCAGGATTGAAACATTTCGCACAACACCGATCACACGATAGTTATCACCGTCAGCTTCGATATATTTTCCTACACAGAGCTGACCGTCGAAATATTCATTTCGTAGTTTTTCATTGATAACAGCTACATATTCGATATTTTCTTCCTGCTGCTTATTAAAAGACTTTCCTTCCAGAAAATCAAATTCCAGGATTTCCCAGAACTCACTGTCGGTGTATTTGAGACCCATGTTGATCTTTCGTTCACCTTTATAAACCTGGATCGGATTGTGGAAAGAAGACATTGATATTGTCTTTGGAGTTTTTAGACTTTTTACGTATTTGTTGAAAAACCAGGGACTGAAGAGTGGACCAGAAGAAGTTCCATTCGATTCGGAAGTAAGCAATCCCATCGTTACAGATAATGTTTGATCCAGTTTTTTTTCTGGATAGTATGGACCAAAAGTATGATCGATTGCTGAAGTAATGAGCACCAGGATTAAGAGAGTGAAGCTGATCCCGAACAAACTGATAAAGGTGAACAATTTGTGTCGTGTCATCACTTTTAAAGCAATTTTTAGATAATTTAGAAACATGTTTACTCCTTGTAATTATTCATTATGCAAGGCTTCAGCCGGTTCGATCTCGGCTGCTAGCTTGCTAGGGTAGAATGCACAAATTGCTGTAATCAGATAGATTACTAAAACTGAAATAAAATAAGAAGTGTAGAAGATATCTGGACGAAGCCAATCTTTGATGAAAACATATAGTTGGAAGACGATAAAGCTTCCTAAAATCAAACTGAAAGTAGAGATGATCAGAGTTTCACTAACGATCTGGGAATAGATGTTTCTGGCTGTGGAGCCAAATGATCTGCGGATGCCAATCTCAGATTTTCGGAAGTTGATATTATACCAAAGAACTCCAAATAAACCGAGTGAAACGTTTATTACCAAGAATAAACTGATGAATCCAAAAATGTACACAACTGAAGAATATTTGGCGAATGATCTCTCACGCATAGCTTCCAGACTTCTCATTTCCAACGTAAAGTTGTTGGAAATCATTGCAAGACGTCTCATCAGTTTTTCTTCGAATTCGATATCTGTACCTGGTTTCATTTTAATCAATACACTTTCACCAATCCAGCTTTCAGGATTTTCAGGATTAATTCTTTTGAAGAGGAGTTTTCCGAAATCATTCAACTCACCTCTTTTTTTAATCTGATCAATCACACCAATTATTAAGCGTTGATCATCTCGCTGCCCCAGGAATTTTCCTACTGCATCTTCTTCTCCGAAGAATTCTTCTTTCAATTTTTTGTTTATGACAACAGGTGAATAATTCGAAGCATTGTCCTGCTGTCCAAACCATCTTCCATCTACAATTTCAATGCCCAGGATTTCAGCATAATTGTCATCTCCCAGCATCATATTGGTTAGGATTTCTTTATTTTCATAAGCTACATTTGTTCTAATATCAACAGATGTATAGGGGATGGCGTAAGCTTCAGAAAATCCAATTACTTCTGAATATGAGCTGATCTCCTGCTTGATCAGTTCCATTTCTTTACGGGCTTCCGAGCCTTCCATATTGTTCGTATTAATTTCTAAGTTCCAAATATTCTTGTATTCAAAACCTAGAGGTTCAGAATAATAAACTGCGAATTTAACCAAACTCTGAGCTAGGACAAAGATGACGATGAATGAGATGAAAATCTCGATAATCATCAGAAGGTTCATCTTGCGGCGGTTCCACATAAGTTTGAAAAGATGTTTCAGATTCATTATCTTATACCTCCTTGTAAAGCTTGAACCGGCTTAAGACGTGACATGCGCCAGGCAGGATAAACTCCGGAAAGTAATCCAAAAAGCAGTGTTATCAAGATAGCATAACCGAATATTCTGAAATTCATCATAAAATGCGCGTACGGAATTATGTTGGAAGCGTTGAAGATTGTGAGCACGATCAAGGTCAGGATCAAACCAATGAATCCTCCGATTAAAGTAAGGATGATATTTTCTACTATAAATTGACCGACTAAAGTAATACTTGAAGCTCCAAACGATTTTCGAATACCTATCTCAGAATATCTTTCGATGATGCGGTTAATGTTGATGTTCACCAGGTTCATGGCCGGCAGCATCATAAATAAAATCATCAAACCTGCCGCAATTATGAAAAGTAGATGAACCTTGGCATCATCAAAACCGAACATCTCACGAGACGTTGATTCTAATATTGTATCTGCTCCACCTCTAATAGTATCATAGGTGTCATCCTGGAATTCAACTTGCGATAAATGTTTTCGAAATTCTGCTTTTATGGCCGGGAAATCTTTTTTGGAGTTGGCTAAAATTATCGCTTGATAATCACCTTCCATAGAATATGACACAATGTCTTCTTTGGTGTTGGTGATGGGAACCCAGACATCTCCATAAGCCAGAATTCGGATAATAGGAACATCCTCAACCACACCAATAACTTTGTACCTCTTCCAATCTGCTTCGATAAATTTACCAACTGCAGATTCATTACCAAAATATTTTTCTTTGGTTGCTTGGTTGATGATGCAGACTTGATTGATATTAATCACATCTTTGTTTGTGAAGGCTTTTCCTTCAGTAAAATTGAAATCCATGATCTGCCAGAATTCAGCATCAGTATATTTCATTGCAATTTTGTATTTTTTGCCTTGATTATACGTTACGGTCTTCTGAAAAAAACTGGTGATAGAAACAAGTTCTGGAGTTTTCATAGTTTTAACGTATTTATTCAAGAAGTAGTAACTGATTGAACCACGCCGGGAAATTTCAGGTCCGGTAATTTCCAGATCTAGAACATACAGAGAGCGATCTAATTTGGTTTCTGGATAGGTAGCCCCGAGAGTATGATCAAGAAAAGCAGTGATAACTAACAGGATCATCAAAGTGAAACTGATTCCAAACAAACTCACAAAGGTAAAGAATTTGTGTCGAAGTAGGACTTTGAGGGATAGTTTAATATATTTTTTTAACATCTGTTATTCCTTTAATAATCCGGATTCCATCCTTCCTCTTATCCTACCTGGCTTCCATCAAATAACCGGATAATTCTCTGAGTCTGTTTAGCCAGATGTTCGTCGTGCGTTACCATTACAATTGTAGTATTTTCTTCTTTGTTCAAGCGCATCAAGATGTCCATGATTTCGGCACCCATTACACTATCCAGGTTTCCAGTAGGTTCATCTGCCAGGATTAGTTCCGGTTCTCCCACGATAGCACGAGCAATTGCTACACGTTGTCGCTGACCACCAGAGAGCTGATTGGGAAAATGTTTTGTTCGCGCTTTTAAACCAACTTTTTCCAAAGCTGCTAAGGCTTTTCTTTTTCTTTCTGCACCATTCATTCTGCGATATAAAAGCGGGATTTCTACATTGTCTAAAACAGAAAGATCATTAATAAGATGGAAACTTTGGAACACGAAACCGATTTTCTGATTTCGTAGTTTAGCTAGTTTGATATCTCCATATTTTTGAACGGATTGTCCATCGATCAGTACTTCTCCATTTGTGGCGGAATCAAGCAGACCGATTATGTTTAGAAGCGTGCTTTTACCACAACCGGAGGGTCCCATCACACTCACAAATTCACCTTTTTCCACGTGCAGATTTATTGCTTTCAATGCTGTTGTCTCGATCGTATTGGTAGTGTAAACCTTGTCGATTTTGTTTAACTGGATCATAATTCAATTTCTCCTATTTAATTTTTTTAATTGATTTTTTACATTCGGAATTGTCCGGATTGATCTGCAGGCCTGATTCGTATGCTGATATTGCTAGATCTGGTTTTTCCTGCAATTCGTAAAGCATTCCCATGCGCCAATATGCTGAATCCAAACCAGGGCTATCTTCACCAGGTTCATGATTTAGATAAGCTGTTAATAACTCAATTCCGCGTTCTAAATTAGTCTCACTGAAAACAGCTGTTCTTCCATATTGATACATTGCTCTCCAGGTTTCCGGATCTTTTTGCAGATTGGTTTCAAAAGTAGCGAAAGCTTTGTTATACTTTTTCTGCTCCTGATACATCATTCCCAGAGAATAGTAAACATCGCTATCTTCAGGAAAGTTTTTAATATATTGAGTGCAAAGATTTTCTACTTGATCATATTCTTTTTCATAAAGTAAGAATTCAATTTCGATGTCCATACCCTTTTTGGGGGAAAGTTGTTTGATCTCTGCCAGAAAAATTCTTGCTTTTTTCTTATTACCCCCGGCAATTTTAGGTGGGAAGAAGTAAGAAAAGGCCAGGTTTTCTCGTGATTCAATATCGTTTGTATCTAATTCTGCTACTTTCTCGAAATACTTCTTAGCTTTTTTTATGAACCCAACTGCCTTCATCATGCCAGTTTCTGGATTTTGTGATAATTTAAGATAAGAATTTGCCATCAACCTATTGTAGGATAAATTATTCTTCTCTTGTTTTAGAAGCGGTTTCAGAGCATCGATGGCTTCTTCATACTTTTCAACTTCATAAAGCTTCCTGGCTTCTTCGATGGTTGCCGAAAAAAGAATGGTAAGACTGAGTAAAACTAATAGAATTATTACAGCATTTTTCATTTCAACTCCTAAGAGATTGTTCAATTGTATAAACGATCTCATTTCTTCTGTTTAATTTTTACTTCAGTTTGATGGATGTAATCTTCCATGCTGGTGATGATAACTTCTTCACCTTCTTCTATTCCACTTTCGATCTCTGCCCAATCGAAATTGGTGTCACCTACTATCACAGTTCTTCGGAAAGCAGTATCTCCTTCGACTACAAATATTTCCTGTCTGCCAGAACCATTGATGTAAGGTCCATTTTCCACACGGACAACACCTATTTTAGAGGATGTGATCACAAATACCTCTACCCTCAAATTGGAGCGAAGCAGGTCATTTGTTTTATCATCTAATTCTACCACAAAATTGATTATACCATTCTCTATTGTAGGCTTTATGCTGGAAATGATTCCTGCTAGATCAATGTCGTTGATTCGTACTTTCACAGGATTTCCTACGATCAGTTTAGGTGCATGGATATCAGATATTTTAGATTCAACTTTGAATTTCTCAAGATCAGCAATACGAGCAATAATCTCTCCCTGATTTACATTGGCTCCAATGTTATCATTCACCCAGGTAATTACGCCACTTCGTACTGCTTTCGCTTTTGCCAGTTCTAATTGCCTTTCCAGTTCATTTATACGGTTCTGTTGGATACGTAGATGGAGATCGAGCTCAGTGAGATCTGCTTTGAGAGTTTTCTTTTGATTTTCTATGCGGTCTGCGAGTTGCTGTCGTTCTAAAGTTGCAATTTGCAGATCCAATTGTGCTTGATCGTAGCTGGTTTTCGCTCCACCACCCAGGTTATATATTTGTTCCTGTGCTTCCAGTTTGCTGGCAAAAGACTGAACCTGAAGGTCCATGATCTGTAACTGTGTATTCAAGTCGATAAGAGCGCGCTCCATGGCAAGTTGCAATTGAGTTTTCTTGTTGTTTTGCAATTGATATTCATCCTGGAGTTGTTCTAATGAATTCAAAATGAATTCGTTGTTCAATTTTAATATCGGTTCACCGATTTGGATATGATCTCCTGCTTTGTGGAAAATACTATCAATCTTGGATTGTAATGGGCTGATGATGACTTGTTCAAATTCCGGAGCTACCACACCCGACGCTGTGATCGTTCCTTCGATTGCTCCGATCTCGGCTACTGCAGTTCGAATTCTGGTTCCATCAATACTGGGGCTGATAAGTGCCTTGAATAAAACAAAAACTAAAATGCAGGCTGCTGCGATTACGATATATTTAACTAAAGATTTTATCTTTCTCTTCTTTATCAAATCTGCTGAAATTTCTTTATCCATCATTTTCTACTCCTTTCGGTAGCAAATGTAGCAAGTCAGGTTCCAGAATGCTAACATCTATGAGGAATTGGAGTTAGTAAAAAAGTTTTAGACAATATTACTGTTCGGTTCCGAACACTATGTGCGATAACAGAATGGAACTCACTCTGTTATCCCTATCTTCCAACCAAGAGAGGGAACATTAGAAGCCTCTGAACGAGAATTTCAGAAAAATTAAAAATCATTTGTGAGAAGCGCAAACTTTCATCCTGAGCGGTTCCGAAGGATAAATTTGACACCAATTCATTTCTAAACAAATTTGCAAATTATGGAACAAAGATTGGAATACAGAATTTTTACATATTCATCTTACCTGAAACAAAGGTTTGGCAGGAAAGTTTTCCGGGTTGGTTTGAGTACAGGAATTACCTGTCCTCACCGAGAGAGAACAGGTGGCTGCATCTTCTGTAATGCAGAAACATTTACCGGTGAATACCAGGCTCAAGGTAAAACGATCAGAGAGCAAATGATTGAAGCAATTCCACGCATTAAAGAAAGCTGTGGAGATGTGGCATTACTTGCTTATTTCCAGGATGAAACATCAACCGCCGGGCCAATTGATATGCTGAAACAGAAATTCTCAGAAGCTCTTTCTCATCCAGAAATAATAGGTTTAGTTGTTTCCACTCGACCGGATTATGTGAATGAAGAAGTTGTAAAGCTTTTGAAATCCTTCAATGTTCCCGTTATTATTGAACTTGGATTGCAATCAATTCATAACCACAGTTTAGAATTTCTTAATCGTGGTCATGTTTTTCAAGATGTTGAAGCTGCAATAAAACTTTGCGGGAAAGCTGGATTGGACGTTGGAGTTCATTTAATAATGGGAATTCCTGATGAAACTGAATATGATATGCTGGAAACTATAAAATACATTTCAGCCAATCAATATATAAAACAAGTAAAATTCCATAATTTGGTTGTATATAAACAAACCAAAATTGCTCGCTTAGCAGAAGAGGGTGAAATCGAATTGCTTTCCATACCGAGTTACATCGAAATCCTGGCTAATCTGCTTCCATATTTACGAGGAGATATTGTTGTTTCTCGACTTTTTACATCAAATATCCGACGTGCACAAATTGCAATTGGAGATTTTCCTGGAAACAAAACCAAATGGATGAATGAGCTGAGAAAATACATCTATGTTCATGGCATTACTCAGGGTAGTGAAACTGAGGTAGAATATGATTTTAAGGAATATTATAATAATACGGAGGAAAAATGATCAATCCTTACAAAGTAGTAAAAGAATTGAATTTTGAAAGATTGGCAGGAAGTGCAAACGAGCAAAAGGCAATTAAGATTTTAAGCAAGCATATCAAAGTTTTAGGGTTCAAACCAAAACTGGAAGCATTTGATCTGGTATCATTTGATGCTGGCAAAGCTATAATCTCAGTTGATGGAAAAACCTTTACTGCACTTCCCTACGGACTAAATGAAAATGCTGTGATTGAAGGTGAACTACTGGTTTTGGAAAACATTGATATCTTAGCTTACAATAAAGGAGCATACAAAGATAAGATAGTAATGTGCTATGGATTTACTCGGGGAATGGCTCCAAAACTTAAAGCTGCCGGAGTGAAAGCATATATCGGCATGGGAAGTCCTCACAGGGCTGCTACAAGCCTGTCTCACAGGCAAAGTTCACACAAAGATGGTTATATTAACTCTCTCACAATTGCCCACGATGAGGCCATAAAACTTCGTAAATTCGAAGGAAAAAATATCAAAATTGAAATAAAGCAAAAGGTTGAAAAACGCAAAGCGAAAAATATTATTGTTGATATTCCTGGAAAAGGATTCGATGAAAACCTGACAATTGCTTGCGGACATTATGACACAGTTGCTCACAGTGTTGGTGCATCTGACAACAGTGGAGGAACTGTAGCACTTCTTAAAATTTTGGAATACTTCTCCAAAAACCAACCACAACGTGACCTGCGAATTGCCTTCTTCAGCGGGGAAGAGTTGGGTCTTCTGGGCAGTCAGGCTTTCGTGAAGAAACATCTTAAAGAGATCAAAGGTAGAGTAAAGCTAGTTGTAAACATTGATGTTTCCGGTGATGCGATCGGCAGTGATCATTACAATGTGATCGGCAGCAAAGAACTCCTGGGTTACACAGATGGAATAACCAAAGAGATTGGAATGGTTTTTAAGGCTGGTTTAGATATTTTCAGTAGCGATAGCATGCCATTCACACCTTATGAAGTCCCATCGATAAATGTATTTCGTGCTGGTGGGAAAGCCACATCGATGATCCATACACCTGACGATAGTGTAAAAAATGTAGGACCAAAAGGTTATGACACAACAATCAAAGCTTCGATTAACTTACTTAATAGAATCCTTAATGCAAAAGTATATCCGGTGAAAAAAGAGATCGATAAAAGTCTCCGCGAAAAGATCGAAAAATACCTTTATAATATGAGTTACGAGAAACCTGAATTGCACTGGATTCCAAAGTACGAAAAGTAGACTACACTGAACATCAAAATTCGAGAAATAGGAAAGAGACAAAGAAGTTTAGAAGCTAAGAGACTAAAGTGTAAAGCTACAAAGTGATGTAAAGTTAATTCAGTATATCGAATAAAAACAAAGTTCAAGGAGAATCTATGCGAAACCGAAAAAATGTGATATTTACTATGTTGCTTGTAGCAGGCTTATTTTGTACAAATATTTTGTTGGCAAAAAATAAGTTATGTATCAAATCCAAAGAACCAACTTTCATAGAAGCTACAGAAAATACTGCGGTTATTTATCTGCTCCACAAAGATGTTAGCAAACTAGAACAGTATTTTGCTATCGATGATTCACTTTTTTTAATACTTCCCAATAAATCTTTTACTGTGTTTTCCGTAGAACCCGGCTGGCATTTGCTAACTGTTTCTCAAAAAGATCTTTCTATGATTGAAAGCTTTAAAATATACTGTTATCCTGGAGAAGTACAAGTTTTGAATATTGTTTCGTGTTATGAAAAAAACGAGAAAAAATATGTCGAAGTCGATGATTCGATTGATGAAAAGATGAAAAAAAGTCTTAATCCGGGAGGTAAATATATTTTGTCGTTTCACAATTTATGCCACGGATTTTTTTTTGATCGATATCCATCTGATTCTATACAAAGAATTGTAAAAAAAAGGAAGCTTAAATACGCAGAGATAACAGCAGAAGGTAAAACAGAAATAATGAAGTTCTTCGATGCGGCCGTAAGATACAGAAATATATCAGCTTCTAAAAAAATTACAGGACTAAAATTAAATTTTGTCGATGCAGTGAGGAGCTATCAATTACCCGTTGATCCACCCCAATGGAGCAAAAACGGTTGGGCTTTTAAATGGAAAACTGCCCCGGGAAATAAGGGTTTGATGAAACTGGGAATGAGTAAGACGTCGGATGTAATCGTTAATAAGGATGGTATCGATATTAAGAATAAAAAGAAACCAAAATTGAATATATTTATTCCTTTTGCTAATATCACCGGGTTTGAAAGGATTTTGATGATGGGTAAAATTTCTCCACCTTTTTATCTTACAGTTAATTACCTGGAAGAGGAAGAGGAGAAGCAGTACCGCTTCTTTTCGGGAGATTCAAATCCTTATGAAAGTGATAGCTGCCGAGTGTATGTGAATGATATCAGTTATCGTGGGAAAGTGAATATTGATACAGGTAAAAGGATCGAATCACTGGATGTTCATGAAACCCAGGTTACCGGTTATCATAAATTAGTTAATTTGATCGACGTGATGTTCTGGTTTGAAAGAGAAAAAGCAAGGCTTGATTAAGATTAACCAGTCCATATACAACTTATAATTTATTCAGATTGCTACAAAAAAAACAGCACTCGAAGATAATTCGAGTGCTGTTTTGATATGGGTATTTTTGCAAAAAAAAATCATTGAAACGGATTTATTTTAAATACTTTTCCATAATTTCAATATTTTTCCTGGCTACTGGTTCCGGCAGTAAATCGTTAAGTGAATCCGCGATCATTTTTAAGGTTAAATTCTCTATTAATCCACTTTGGAGTAATTCTGCCACTAGCAGCATATTTTGGAATCTTGTGTCAGGTAGGTCAGGATCGAAGACTTTAATAAGAGTAATCTGTCTTTCTTTAGCTGCTGCAATTATGGATTCTTCAACTATCGATTTCTCGATTTTCATGCGAACATTCAGCGGTTGCCATTCTGCATCGTAATAGATTACAGTGCCATTTTCCCGCACGTTTTCTATAATCCCTCGCAATGCTTCATTTCGCTCCAATGCCAACACAATTTCTGCATCATGATCTGCAATTAAAGGAGAGAAAACTGTTTCACCAATTTTTACATGAGAGGTAACTGTTCCACCTCTCTGAGCGAGGCCGTGAGTATCTACTCCTTTCACTTGATAGCCGGCTCGGTCGCAGCTTCTTATTAATACCTCACTCAATAAACCTATACCTTGTCCGCCAACTCCAATTAAAAACATATTTACAGAAGGTTTCATTATTTCTCTCCTCGATTGCTTTCGATAGCTTGCTGTGGACAGGTTGGTTTGCATGATCCATCACCAATGCATAGATCTTCCTGCACCCAAACCGATCCATCTTCATTCAGTTGGTAGGAAGGACAACCAAAATCGCTGATGCAGACATGGCTTTGATCGCATTTATCGGTAATTTGCACTGGAGGTGCCGACTTCTTTCCAGATCGTTTTTGTTGTCGCGTAAACTTTAGCATGCAGGGATGTCTGGCAATTACCACGTTGAATTCATCTTCCTCTAATGCTTCTTGAACTAAAGTTGCCAGTTTATTTATTTGATATGTATCGCATTCACGAATGCTTTTCACTCCTAAACCTTCCAGCACTTTTCGAATTGGAATCTTATCAGCAGGTTCATCAAAATTCGCTCCACTTCCCGGGTGATTCTGGTGCCCCGTCATGGCAGTGGTTCCGTTTTCCATAATGATGAGTGTGTGGTTATGGTGATTGAAAATCGCGTTTACGATTCCCGGTAATCCCGCATGGAAAAAAGTAGAATCTCCCAACAATGAAATTATCTTTCTATTATTATTGAAAATTCCAATTCCAGCTGCAGTACCGTTTGAATGTCCCATGCTCAATAACACCTGTCCAACCTCATAAGGTGGAAGAAATCCTAAAGTATGGCAGCCAATATCACCTACAGAAATATCATTTGAACCCAGAGCTTTTCTAATTGCAAAAAAAGCAGCCCTGTGGCCACAGCCAGGGCATAATTGTGCTGGACGTAGAGATATGGGTTTCAGGTTGATGCTCTGGTGATGGGTAGGAAAAACATCTGGCCAGGTTCGGTGCATAATATCACTAACTTTATCTGGAAGATATTCTCCAATGAGATCTTCTGAAGTTAATTTTCCAATGATCTTTACGTGAATATTTTTCCTGAAGGCTAATGCTTGGATCATCTCTTCCAGAATCGGATCCAATTCCTCCAGGATTTTTACTTCTTTATGGTTTTTCAGAAAATTAATAACTTTTTTTTCCGCTAATGGATAAACAACACTCAATTTTAAAACATCAGGTTTTTGTTGTAGATCTGTCATAACTTCCTGCAGCGATAAATATGGAAGACCGGCAGTTATAATGCCGAATTCTGATTTATTCCCGGAAAATTCAAAGGTATGTTCTTCTGCAGCTTCACGAATGATATCCAACCTTCTCAAAGCATTTCTCTTCATGGGAATTGTAAGTGAGGTGATTGGAATATATGGTCCATTCTTTACATCAAAACGGGATTCTGTAGATATTGGAGTTGGTGTATAATTCTCAAAATGAACACGTTCTTTGGCATGACAAACGTGGGTTGTCATCCTCAGAAAAATGGGCATTTGATTTGCTGCTGCCCATTTACTGGCTAGCTTGAACATAGAATAAGCTTCTGTAGGAGTGGCCGGTTCCAGTAGAGGAATGTAACTCATTTTGGCAAAATGGCGATTATCCTGCTCATTCTGTGATGAATTGGCTCCGGGATCGTCTCCTAAGATAATTACCATTCCACCTATCAGATTCAAAAGACCAAATTGCACAATGGAATCAGCTGCTACATTCAAACCGACGCTCTTAAAAAACACACAAGAGAGATGACCATTAACTGAAGCACCGAAAGCCACTTCTGATGCTACTTTTTCGTTGATGCTGAATTCAAAATAAAATGGTCTTTTGGCAGTTTTTATTGAGCGGATCGCAGTAGCAATTTCCGGGGTTGGAGATCCAGGATATGATGTAACAACCCTTACTCCGCTTTCTATCATGGCTCGAACAACAGCCGTATTGCCTATCACTATTTCGGAGGAAGCTTTTTCATTTAGCAACATGCTCTCCATATCTCTCATGATAACTCCTTCATGAATAATTTTTTTTTTAATTCATAAGTAAATATAATCAACTTTTTGGGTAAAGCAGATTAGTTTTCTTATAGTGGAAATAATAATTATTTATCTGATTCTACATGATCATTTATCTATTGAAAATGTAAGAATCTGAATATAGTTAAAACTGTAAGATCAAAATTAGATTCATTTTGGATTGTAAACTCAATTGCTGCTATTGAATTTAATGCTGGCTTTTGACAGAATCGGAGATATTGAATAGCTATTATCATGTTCAAGATCTACACGTTGAAAAATTATGGAATTCTTAGCTGAATACACATCCAATTTGTTGAATTTATGATTCATCCATAGATCAACTGGTCCAATTATGGGTAATTCTTCCAGTAATCTCTTTGCTCCTGAGTAAGATAAAACATAACCTGAATTCCACCATAAACCTCTTACAGTTTTTAACAGATTCTTAGAATAATATTGTTTGTCTGCACCAGTATCCACTTCACGAAACGATAAGTATAAAAGATCAAATTTAAAACCATCAGATCTATTTGCTGGTAATTCTTCCCAAATTTGGTTTACTCTATTGGCGAATTCCTTTTCAAAGAAAACATCATCTTCAAGAATAAGAGCATAAGATTGATTATCATCTACAATTTTTTGCCATGCTTTAGCATGTGAAAGAGCAACAGCAACTTCCTCTTTTGATAGGTCTATGCAAATATCATTATTTTGAATTAGGGAAAGTATTAATGGGGCAGGATCAATTTTATATTGATAAGAAAGATTATAAGAACTGCGTATTTTGCTAAAATTGAATTTCTTTAAGTCAAGTTCTTTACCATCTATAGCAGGTAATCTATAACAAAAATCATAAAGGGTTTTGTTTCCTATAATTTTTTGAAATATAGTCTCTTTGTGGATCTGTTCCCACCTGTCTTTCCTACGATCTAAATTAATTACGTAAGCAGCACCGATTTCATTTTTAGATGAACCAAATACTTTGATTTCATCTCTCTTACTTAATCTTCTTCTAAGTCGTTTAAAGAAAAAAGCAGAAATTCGAACAAATCTATTTCGTTTTACGACATTCTTTATTGTTTTCCATTTGAGTTTTTTTAGAATATTATTCTTATTTTTATCCATAATGATCCCATAATCTCCAATCCCTCTTCTTCAAGGTCAATTAGGAAATTCATTTTCAGTAATGTATTAGTCAAGTGAAAAAGAGAAGAGAGTAGAAAGTACGATGAGCAAATCATCAATTGTAACAATTGAAAGATATTTATTTTCTTGACCTATCAATTCTATTTTAATTTGCTTGGAAAGTGCAAAATTGAACTGGAAAAATTAGTAGTAAGGTTGCAATAAAAGAAAATGAAAAATTCAAATGATTTCAGATCAGTGCAAAAAGGACTGGGGATAGCAGTTCCAAGGTAATATATGAGGCAGTATATTCGTCATCCATCAGACATTCCAATATCCTACAAACCAGAAGGTACTGATGAACATACAGAAGAGAATTTAAGGAATATTGGTCATGGTGGTTTATCTTTTACATCAAAAAAACCTATCGAAATCGGAACTACAATTCATATTCGTATTCCAATACGTAAACCTGCATTTGAAGCTAAAGGAATAGTTTCATGGTGCCATAAGGAAAACGATTGCTACGAAGTTGGTGTTTCTTTTGCTACTGAACATACAGAATTTAGAGTTCGCATGGTAGAGCAGGTATGTTATATCGAACATTACAAAAAAGAGATTCTGGAAAAAGAAGATCGTTTTCTTTCAGGAAAAGAAGCAGCTGAAGAATGGGTTTCTAAAAATGCAGCTGGTTTTCCACATTAATTACATCTTACATGTAAGTTTATTCTAATTCGTATATAAATATCTTTTAATTTTTTTCGTGGGTGTTTTTGTAAATGGTTCCGGTTGCTCGATAACCTTGGTAATGCGGGAGAATTGTGCTACTCGCTCATTTACCTGATGTTTAATCTCCTGTAAAAGGTCAGCAATTATTTTTTCCATAGTGCTTATCTTCACACCTTTATTATGTTCATCAAGCAGTTCATAATTAAGATGAATACGTGCAGTAATCTTCCCGTCCATATCATAAACCACCGATTCCATAACGTAATCGTTTTCTCCAATGATAGCTTCCAGTTCTTCAGGATAAATATTCTCTCCACTGGGTCCAATAATCACATTCTTAAGTCTGCCTTTGATATAAAGGTAGTTGTCTTTGGTCAATGTTCCCAAGTCACCGGTTTTAAACCAGCCGTCTTCTGTGAAAACATCTTTTGTACGTTCAGGATCTTTGTAATATCCCTTCATTATTGTGTCACCTTTTACCAGAATCTCACCTTCTTTGTGCTTGGGATCTTTCTTGTCGATCTTCACCTGTAGATCTGGCAGAACGGTTCCGGTAGAGCGATAGCGACTAACAGACGGTGTGCAGCCAGCAATGAGGGGAGATGTCTCTGTAAGACCGTAACCAATAGCATAAGGAAATTTAGCATCCCGCAGGAATCTTTCTACTTCTGATGAAAGCAAAGCTCCACCAATCCCAAAGAAATGCAGTTTTCCACCAAAAGATTGATACAATTTATTCCCGGCAGCTTTGTGCAGGATCTTACGGAAAAACGGCATTTTATACAAGATATGCAGAACTGCACTTTTTGTAAAAGTAGGATGGATCTTGGTTTTGAATATTTTTTCTATGATCAATGGAACAGTGAGCATCATAGTTGGTTTTATCTTCTGCATGGCAGGCAATAATACTCGCGCCACAGGAGGTTTATCCAGGTAATAAACAGCAGCACCCTGCATAATGGGTAAAATAAAACCGACTGTGCATTCATAGGTGTGGGGAAGTGGAAGCACAGAGATAAATTTGTCATTCTCATTCATATCTTGGATCTTGAGTGTTGCTATTGCGTTGAGAACCAGGTTTTTGTGGGTAAGCATCACACCTTTTGAATGTCCGGTAGTTCCCGAAGTATAGATAATCGAAGCTACATCATCTTCCCGAACATCCTGGCTTATGAGACCTGTCATCTTTAGAGCAGATTCCTTGAATTTGGCAAATTCTTTGGGTCCGGTATTAATGATATTATTTAAACGTTCTTTAGTTGTTTCCGGAGGGATTATTGAGAAATTTTCCAGAAGAATTCTAAGTCTGTTCGGTGCAGAGATATCCAGTTTACTATAAAATTTTTCCGATACAAAGATGGCTTTGCAGGCAGAATGACGAAGAATATGTTGAATTTCATTATCCTGAAAATCTGTGAGGATTGGAACCACGATAGCTCCCATCGAGGTGATGGAGAGATAGGCAATTCCCCAGTTAGGTGAGTTTTCAGAAAGCAGGGCAACTCGGTCACCTTTAATAATTCCATTCTGATGCAAAAGCAGCGAGATTTCCTGAACTTGATCTTTTACATCGAGATAGCGATTTGGTTTTCCATCTACCCAGGATAGAGCCGGTCGATTGGGATAGAGTTCCGCACTCCTTTCCAGCATTTCTTTTAACGTATGTTTTTTTAACTCACTCATTTGATTTCCTTCAAATCTATTATTTCAAAAGCAGGCATTTATTTGATGCCAGAGTTTTACCATTTGCAGAAAGTTTATAAAAATAGATACCTGATGTGACAGGTTTATTATTGCTATCTGTTCCATTCCAAGTTATAGATCCTTCGAATCCACTCAGGATGACAGGAGTGCTTTTAATCAGTTGTCCTTTTAAATTGTAAATAGAGATTTCAGCTGAATTTAATTTACTGAAATCTGAAATCTGAAATCTGAATTCTGTAGATGGATTGAACGGATTTGGATAATTAAAAAGATTGAAATTGGATGCGACCTGGATGTTTTGTACACCAGAATTCTCATATCCTTCTACATTGATATTATCAACTGCCCAGGCTGTAGAAGCAGAAGCACCGTTCCCGGAAGAAGTATATTGAAAGGCTATATAAACAGTTTGATCCTGGTAATCAGATAACCCTGCATTTCCTGAAAAAATCCATGATTCTGAGTTTGCAGCTGGTAGAACGGTATCAAGGCTTTGCCAGTTGTAATTTTCTGGATTTCCACTTCCGGGATAATCTGAAGATACAAAGGCATCAAAGCCCAACACAGAGTCTGTGTATTTAGTCCAAGCCTGGAAATATACATAAGGATTTTCATATCCGTAAAGATCAATTGCGGGTGATATCAGCCAGTCGTTGGCAGCCATATCACTACCAAAATTATTCATATAATAATACCAGTTACCGTCTATTACAAAATCGGGATGAGAACTCACAGCATATTCATCTGTTCGTTCCCAATTGTAAGAACTGCTTACGCTGTAAATATTCCAATTCACACCTTGCTCAAAACTGTCAGCAAAAATCGTGGAAGGAATGTTTGAACTTCCAACCAGAATATAGTCAGTCTTCGTATGGGTAGAAAATTCTCCAAATTCATCTTCAATCGTTAAGGTTACTGAATAAATGCCTTCTTCAATATAAGAAAAAGTTGGATTTTGCAGATTGGAATCTTCTGATCCGTCACCATCCAGATCCCAGCTCCAATCGATAATATTTCCGGCGGAAACCGTTTCATCAGTAAATTGTACATTTAAAGGTGCTTCACCCTGAGTTGGATCTGCCAAAAAATCTACATTTATATCCTGCCAGATAAGATTTGCATAGTTGGGGTCATCTACGAACGGGTTTCGGTTTCCCTGATAATCTTCGTAAATTACATCGTTCCTGTTCTCTTCAAAATCATCGGGCGGATCGATCATATTCCACTCTAAAAGAGCAGAAAGCTTACCATGCTGAGGTAGAGGATAGGTATTCACTGCATCTACAACTTCCAAGTCTAGATCTCCACCTTCTCCTTCATAACGTACAGACATATAAAATATCATCCTGGCTACATCACCTTTCACTTCATCGCGTGGTTCCCAGGAATCTTCGTCGTAATAACAGCCGGTTGCCACAGAATGCTGTGTCCCGCCGTTATCAAAATCTTTATTTCCTCTGGAACTGTTTACTCCGGGATCGGTAGGACGCAGATGGTGAATATCGGTTCCCGGCCCCATGGATGTACCGAAATCTCCGTGAGATTTAGCCCATACATGTTCACGATTCCAGGTAGGATAACCTGCGTTTGTAACTGACCAACCAGTATAAAGTAAGATCACATTATCTGAATTTGCCGGATCTTTATCAGTATATCTTAGGGCAATATAAGCTGCTGCATAGCTTAGTCCTGTGTGATTGTCGACAATATCATTCAAAGCAGCTTTCAGAGCTTCTCCGCTCAATCCTTCCGCTCCATCGTAGTATCCAGGTGGTGGATCAGCTATCATCATTGCAGACATTATTAAAATTATTATTACAAAATTACTCTTCATATTTATTAACCTCTTACTATAATCTATTTAAATATTAGCAATGACAAAAAAAATATGAGTTCTAAGTGTCAAACTAAATGCTAAAATCCTGATATTACCTAAAATTTAAAAAAGGTTTATTAAAAATTAATCTGGTGAGATCTTCTCGGAGTTGACACAAATTTATTATTATCAAGGTTGACCTAAATTTTGTAAGTGGATAGAAGATGAAGATGGAAGATCTAAGTAGTAAATTTGAAATGTTTGAAATCAACCCGGACCCTGGAAAGAAGCTAAATTTTGAACAGATTTTTAGGAACAATAATCCTGTACATCTGGAAATCGGTAGCGGCAGGGGAGAGTTTTTGCTGAGCAAAGCAAAGCAAAATCCTGATGTTAACTACATGGCTATTGAATTGAAAGAAAAAAGGATAAAAACAATCTTAAGACAACTGGATGAAGACACAAATAAGAATGTGAAACTGATAAGATTATTTGTAGATGAAGCTGTAATCGGAATAATACCAGAAGGTTCGTTGAGTAAAATTTACATTATTCATCCTGATCCCTGGCCCAAAACAAAACATAACCGCAGAAGATTGATCCAGCAGAAGTTCATTGATGTTCTTTGGCAATTATTGGCTTCTAAAGGTGAAGTGTTTCTCTCTACCGATCATTCTGATTATGCAGCCTGGATAGCTGAACATTTTTCCCAGAGGAATGATTTTATCTCGATTTATGATAAAGGATTCAGCCGCACAGCACCAGTAGATCATATCGAAACCTATTTTGAAAAGATGAAAAAAGAAGAAGGATTTCCTCCGTATTTTATGACTTATCACAAGAAAATTTGACAATTTAACTTTTCTTAAGAACTTGTAAGTTATAGAAGAAAGGATAAATAAATGGATAATAAGAAATTAGCAGAGATCTACAAAGAGAATATAGAGCATTCCACGTATTATTACAGCAAATTTGCCTGTCGTAATGATCAGGCATTACGGTTACTTCCAGATGAAAAATGTTACATGAGGACACCGTTTGCAGTAGATAGAGACAGAATTCTACACAGTGGAGCTTACCGACGTTACCAGGGAAAAACCCAGGTTTTTTCATTCACAAATATGTTCGATGAAGAAACTTCTAATCGTAGTTTGCACACAACTTATGTATCACAGATTTCCAGAACTATTGCCAAAATGTTGCATCTGAACCAGGAACTTACAGAAGCAATAGCTCTAGGCCACGATCTGGGTCATCCACCTTTTGGTCATGATGGAGAAGTTTCGCTTAGCAAGAGTTGCGTTAAACATGGGATTGGTCATTTTCATCATAATATTCAGTCGCTAAATATGGTAGATTATATTGCTTTGCAGGGTAGCGGAATGAATCTTACATTCCAGGTTCGTGACGGTATAATTTCGCATGATGGTGAAGTTCATAACACAATTCTTACGCCAGATCGAAATAAGACAGAAGATACAATAAATGACTATATTACAGCAAAAAAAGCGGGAAAAAAATACAGCTGGATGCCGGCAACTCTGGAAGGTTGTGTAGTTAGGATTTCCGACACAATTGCTTATATTGGACAGGACATAGAAGATGCGATACGCTTGAATATTATTAGCCGCAAAGATATCCCGCAGGATTGTGCCGAGAAACTAGGAGATACCAACAGCATGATCATAGATAAACTTGTGAAAAGTGTTATCTTGAATAGTTACGAAAAAGATCAGGTTGCTTTTGATGAAGAAACTTCCCATTATTTACTTAAGCTTAAGAAATTCAATTATACCCGGATCTATACTAACAAAAACGTAAAACAGGCTCGCAAGATAATTGATAAAAGTATGGAAATATTGTTTGACCAATACATGGAAGATATCTTAAATAAAGATCATTCCTCTAAGGTTTTTACACAATTTCTTAATAGTAAAAGTGAAAAATACTTAAACAATTTTTCCGATGCTGAAAAGGTGAGAGATTTTATCGCTACAATGACAGATCGATATTACAATGAAGAGATTAAAACCTACCTGTTGCCGGGTAGTTTTTATTAAAGCAAAAATCATTAGACAAATAATCAAATCTCAAATTATTTACTCAATGTTATAAAAGTAATTATTTATTAATGCAGTTAATCGTTAGGAGTAATCGATGGAATATATAGATTTTCAAAAAGAAGTACAAGAAATCTCAGATAAAATCTTTTATATCAGGAGGTTACTTTGACACTGCTCTAATAGAGCAAACCTTACAGCAGCATGAAAAAGAGATGAATGACTCCAATTTTTGGAACGATCAAAAACATGCCCAAAAAGTAACCAGAGAGATCAATACATTACGTTTACAACTGGATAAAGAAAAAAAACTTAAGCAAATAGATGAAGATTTAAGCACTTTTGTATTGATGCTCGAAGAAGAATTTAACGAAAATTTATTTAATGATGCTGTGGAAGAACTACAGGAAAATTCTAAACTCATTGATGAAGTTGAAGCTCAATTTTTACTCAATGGGAAAACAGATTCTAACAGCGCAATTGTTACAATTCATCCCGGAGCAGGTGGAACAGAATCACAGGATTGGGCAGAAATGCTGTTCCGCATGTACAAAAGATGGGCAGAAAAATGTAAGCATAAGGTTGAAGTAGTAGATCTGCAGCCAGGTGATGAAGCAGGTATAAAAAGTGTTACGATGGAGATTCTGGGAGATCTTGCATACGGTATGTTAAAATCTGAATCAGGGATTCATCGTTTGGTTAGGATTTCTCCTTTTAATGCTCAAGGAAAAAGACAAACTTCATTTGCCTCAGTTTTTTCTTACCCGATCATTGAAGATGATGTTGATATCGAAATCGATAAAATGGATCTGCGCATAGATACTTATCGTGCCAGTGGAAAAGGCGGCCAAGGTGTTAATACTACTGATTCTGCCGTACGCATCACACACCTTCCCACTAATATTGTTGTTCAATGTCAAAACGAACGTTCCCAGATCATAAATAAAGATGTCGCCATGAAGATCTTGAAATCTCGGCTCTACCAGCAGCGGGAAGAGGAGCGGGAAAAAGAACGCCAGAAACTGGAAAATGCCAAGACTGATATCGGTTGGGGTAACCAGATCCGCTCGTATGTTTTCCATCCTTATCAAATGGTAAAAGATCACCGCACAAATTTCGAAACCGGAAATATCTCCAGTGTTATGGATGGTGATCTGAATGATTTTATGGATGCTTATCTTAAATTTAAAGCAGAGCAGAAATAGAAAATTATGAATTATAAAGAAATGCTACCGGAATTGAAAAAAGAAAAACTACCTAAACACATTGCTATAATAATGGACGGCAATGGACGCTGGGCAAAGAAAAATAATACAAAAAGAGTGAATGGCCATCGCGAAGGAGTAACAGCCTTACGCAGAGTTGTGGAAGCAGCTTCCGATGCTGGAATTGAAGTACTAACGGTTTATGCCTTCTCCACTGAAAACTGGGGAAGATCAAAAATAGAAGTATCGTATCTTCTTAAATTGATAATGGATTCTTTAGTAAAAGAAATTGATGAATTAAATGAAAACAATGTGAGGATTCAATTCATCGGGACCAAAGAAAAACTGGAAGAATCTTATAACAAAAAAGTGATGGAAACCTGCATGAAAAGCTGGAATAACACAGGTTTAAAATTGAATATTGCCATGAATTATGGCGGGCGCAAAGAGATCGCTGATGCTTTCAATGAAATTCATGAAGATATAAAGTCTGGAAAAATTAAAACTCCAATTACAGAAAATCTGATAAATAAATACCTTTATACTGCGAGATTTCCAGATGTTGATCTGTTAATAAGGACCAGTGGGGAAGAGCGTCTTTCCAATTTTCTCATCTGGCAGGCAGCTTATGCCGAGTTCTGGTTTACAGAAACACTCTGGCCCGATTTCACGGCAGAAGAATTTATTAATGCGATAATAGATTATCAAAATCGCAAAAGACGTTTTGGCAAAAGAAAATGAACTTTTCGACAAGTTTATTGAGGATAATGTAATGAATCTTATAAAACGTTTGGCTCTAGCTTTTTTTTTCGTGCCGACTATCATACACATATTTTCCGCAGGTGGAATTGCTCTTTCATCTTTCTTATCGATGGTTGTCTTCTTTCAGATGTTCGAGCTTAGAGAGATCTTTATAACAAAAGGTTTGAATATGCCGCGCATAGTTTTACCTTTGAGTATTCTTGTGTTTTTTGCTGCTGCATATTTCAGTTTAAATGAAGTTGCACTTTCTTTACTGATTATATTTCTTATAGTGACTGGTGTAGATATTCTACGCAATAGATTGGAAGGATCTTTTGGAAGAATTTCAGCTTCAGTTTTCTTCGTGATATATACATCGATATTCATGGCAAGTATATATAAAATCCGTATGATGGATAACGGTGCTTTTCTTATTTTCAGTTTAATGGGAATGATATGGCTAACGGATACAGCAGCCTATTTTGGTGGAAAACATCTTGGAAAACATCGAGGAATATTCAAAGCCAGTCCCAATAAATCTGCTGAAGGATTTATCGCAGGGATATTGATGAGTTTTATCGCATCTTTTATTTTTAGATATTTTGGTAACTTCACTCTTCTTCAAACTTTATCTCTGGCAGTTTCTGTAGGCTTTTTTGGCCAGATGGGAGATCTGTTTGAATCTATGATAAAACGTGATGCTGATGTAAAAGACAGCTCCAACTTTCTACCGGGTCATGGTGGTGTTTTAGACCGATTTGATAGCCTGGTGATAGCTGCACCAGTGTTTTATGCACTGCTATATTTTTTTTAAGCTCTAAGGAAAACAATGGCAAATTACGAAACAGGTTCTTTTAATTTTTTTGATGATGGCGTATCAAATACTTCTAGTAAGATAGTATTAGTAACTGGTGGAGCAGGATTTATTGGTTCCAATTTTATTCGATTTTTACTAAAGAAATATCCCGATTACAAAATTATAAACTTTGATAAATTAACTTATGCAGGCAATTTGAATAATCTGGTTACCATCGAAGAAAATCCACATTATGTTTTTGTTCGTGGAGATGTAGCCAATGCTAAAGATGTAAAAAATGTATTTGAAGAATTCAATCCGCATTACGTTGTTCATTTTGCAGCGGAATCTCATGTGGACCGTAGCATCTTGAATCCGGATATATTCCTGCAGACCAACATTTTAGGAACACAGATCCTTTTAAATCATGCTCGGGAACATCAGATCGAAAAATTTGTTCAGATCTCGACTGATGAAGTTTATGGTTCCATCGGCAAAGGTGAATCCTGCCATGAAGAGTCACCTCTTTGCCCTAATAATCCATATGCAGCCAGCAAAGCTTCGGCTGATTTTTTGATAAGGGTAGCGCATCAAACTTATGGACAAAGAGTAAATATTGTGCGTTCCTGCAATAATTATGGAACATACCAATTTCCAGAAAAATTGATTCCTGTAATGATCTACAATTCTATAATCAATGAAGAATTACCTGTTTATGGTGATGGGCGCAACATTCGGGAATGGGTTCATGTGGAAGATAATTGCCGTGCCATTGATCTGGTTTTACACAATGGACGTTCGGGTGAGATCTATAACGTGGGTACTGGAGTAGAATGGGAAAATGTGAAATTGGCCGAATTTCTTTTAAAACAATTTCCAGAATCAAAATCTCATATTCAATTTGTGCTGGATAGGCAGGGTCACGACTTCCGTTATTCAGTGAAAACAGATAAAATTAAAAAGGAATTGGGCTGGAAACCGCAGATAGATTTTAAAGAAGGTATCGAACAAACCATCATTTGGTATAAATCGCATCTAGACTGGATCGAACAAATCAATTCCGGTGAATATATGCAATATTTTAAAGAGACTTATGAATCCAGACTAACGGAGCTAAATAAATGATAAAAACATTACTCATATCCAGTTTACTGATATTAGTTTTATTCGGTTGTTCAGCCAATAAAATGGAAGAACCTGTCAAATCTCTTTCAGCTGACAAATTGCCGATTGAGAAAATTGAAGAAAATAGCGAAGAAAGCAATTTAGAATATACATTAGAAGATACATCAGAAGTCCTTATCACAGTAAAAAATAGTGATCTTGATTCTTTATACTGGGTGATCGAAGATTTAAAATTTACAATCGATTCTTTGGAAACAGCTCTGGAAGTTTCTAACAGCAGAGTAGCTGTGAACACTGATTTCCAAATTCCGGATTCCATGGTTTTTGCCGGAATAGTTTTTGATCTGACCAATGAAAGAGTTCTGGATAAATTTGAAACTATCTTAAAGCAGGAACTTAAAAATGCTCATAAATTCATTCCCCGCAGTGGAAAATATTTTTCTTATTTCGATTCCGTCTTTACTCAATACAATATTCCATTGGATGTAAAGTACTTGGCAATTGCCGAAAGCCAGCTAAATCCAATGGCAGGTTCACGGGTTGGAGCTGTAGGGATCTGGCAATTTATGCCTAAAACAGCAAAAGGCTATAAAATGCGCATCAATTCTTTCGTGGACGAAAGAAGGGATGTTTTCCAATCAACAGTTTCGGCTGCTAAATATTTACAAAACAGCTATGATTATCTGGCTGCTCGCGGAGCTCAGGACTGGCTGCTTGCAATGACTGCTTATAACGCCGGTCCAGGTAATATTGCCAAGGTAATCAAAAGTCAGGAAGCATACAATTTTTTTGAACTATTGATGCGAGTGGACGAAACACACAAATATGTTTGGCGAGCTGCAGCAATCAAACTTATATTCGATAACGAAGAAGCTATCTTTGGCAAAATTTTTGAAAGACAAGATCCATTGTTAAGTTATGCGCACAATACAGGAATTTACCTAAAAGGTCATTATAAGATAGATGAATGGGCCAAAGTTCAGGGAGCTTCCATTGGCAGGATCCTGGAGCTGAATCCCTGGATCAACATCTACAAACGGAGCCGCAAAAAATATTCTGCTATAAACAACGTAGTACTTCCTCCGGGTGATTATCAAGTTCTGATTCCCAATGAAAACGGAGTTGATAAAGAAAAACTGATAGCCCTGGAAAAACAATTCCTTAAAGCCAATGCAGGATTCTTCACACATCACACAGTAAAAAAAGGGGATAGTCTTTGGAAGATCGCTACCAAATACAAAACAAAAATTGCCACGATCAAAAGCCTGAATAACCTGAAATCCAACACGATCTATCCCGGCCAAAAACTAAAATTATACGGTTCTGGTTCTACAAAACAGGGCAGCAGAACATATGTAGTAAAAAAAGGTGATACTGTTGGCGGAATTGCAGGTCGGCTGGGTGTTACCAGCAAATGGATCATTGCCAATAACGGTTTGAAAAATAACAATGGAATCGTTATTATAAGACCAGGACAGAAGTTATATTATTAGAAAATGATAGAGTGTGAAATCCGTGAAATGCAGATCCCGGATATTCCTGCTATTATGGAATTGGAAAAGCAGCTTTTTTCATCTCCCTGGTCGCGGGATATGTTCTTGCAGGAAATTAATACAGGTTTTGCATTCGTACTTACTGCAGAAGATACCGGAAAGCTTATAGGTTATATTTGTGGATTGCTGCTTTACGATGAATTCAATATCACAAATGTTGGGGTTGCAGCCGAATATCAGAAACAAGGTTTCGGAGAGGTAATGCTCAAGTTCATAATTGCCAGATTATTAGGCCAGCAATGCTTCAAATTCTTTTTAGAAGTAAGGGAGTCAAACCTTGTAGCCATAAGATTATACGAAAAGTTTGGTTTTAAAGTTTTAGGAAAAAGAAAAAAATATTATAACCATCCGGCAGAAGATGCGTTGATGCTGGGAATAAGCTTCCTGCAACAGCAGGAAAATTGAAAGAGAGATTATGGAAGGATTATTTATAACGTTTGAAGGCATTGAAGGCTGCGGGAAATCTACCCAGGCCAAGATGCTGAAAGAATACCTGGAGAGTAAACAGATCCCTGTGTTCCTCACCAGGGAACCGGGTGGACCCAAAATCTCGGAAGATATCCGTAAGATCTTATTGAGCAATGATAATGTAGAAATGCTGGATCGCACAGAAGTGCTATTATATATGGCTAGCCGCAGCCAGCACACAGGTGAATGGATTTTGCCAAAATTGGAAAAAGGGAATGTGGTGATCTCTGACAGGTATTATGATTCTACAATTGCTTACCAGGGAGCTGCTCGAAAAATTGACAGAAACATTATTGACATCCTAACTAAGTACGCAACCTTTGGTTTGCAGCCGGGTATCACTTTTCTGGTAGATCTTCCGGCTGAAGTTGGTTTATCCAGGATCAAGCAGCAGGATGCCGACAGGTTGGAACAGGAATCCATAGAATTTCACAAGAATGTACGAAAAGGATTTTTGGAAATTGCCAAAGCAGAAAAAGATCGTTATATTATACTGGATGGTTCGAAATCGATTGATGAAATCCATGAAGATATAGTAAAAAATATTGATAAATTGATAAATAAAGATTAAAGGGCGGATAAAATGAAAATTAGCAAAGTAGGTGCAATATGAAGTTGAAACTTAATAAAACAAATAAGATAATTCTTTCTGTTAGCTTGGTAGGTTGGATAATAATTGCTTTAACTGTATTCCAGTTTTCACATGCCGATGCTAAGAATCCCGATAGAGTAAACCTGTATAAAAAGATCCAGTTATTTAGTGAAGTATTGAGTACAGTGCGGGAAAATTATGTAGAAGATCTCGATGTTTCTGATCTTATCGATGCAGCCATCAAAGGTCTTTTAGATGAAGCTGACCCGCATACCACTTATTTCACGCCCGATGAATTTGAAAGATTCAATACCAGTACCAAAGGTGAATTTGGTGGACTGGGGATCTCGATAGATAAAAAAGGAGATTACATTACAGTTGTATCTCCAATAGAAGGAACTCCGGCTTATCGTATGGGAATTCTGGCAGGTGATAAGATCGTGAAAGTAGATGGTGAAAGTGTGGTTGGCGTAGATACCGATGATTCCATTAAACTTATGCGTGGTGAACCCGGTACAAAAGTAGTTATTACAATTGAAAGACCCGGCGTGAAAGAACATCTGGATTTTGAGATAATTCGAGATATTATTACCATCCACAGTGTTCCTTATGCTTTTAAGATGGACGATGGAATTGGTTACATCCGTATTCGCCAATTCAATGCCAATACAACCAAAGAACTTCGTGAGAAACTAGATGAACTGGAAGCAGAAGGTATTCGCGGATTGATGATCGACTTGCGATTCAATCCTGGTGGACTTTTAAATGAAGCAATAACAACAGTGAATGAATTTATTGGGAAAGATAAACGCGTAGTATTTACCAAGGGTAGAATTCCTCAGGCAAATCAGGAGTACTTTACCCGTTACAATCGAATGCGAACAGGCTATCCGGTTATTGTTATGATAAACGGTGGTTCGGCCAGTGCAGCTGAGATCTTTGCCGGTTCCCTGCAGGATTGGGATAGAGGATTAGTAGTGGGGCAGACTTCATTTGGTAAAGGTTCTGTGCAAAGATTATTCCCACTTTCCGATGGTAATGGAATTAAAGTAACTACTGCAAAATATTACATTAATTCCGGACGCTGTATCCACAAAGATCTGAATGACAAACTATTGAAAGATAAAAGTGTGATGAATGGTGATGTACCATTGGAAGAAATTGAAAAAATGCGGGAAGAAGCAGAAGAAGAAAGCCACAAAAATTTATTTTATACTTCCCTGGGCAGAGAAGTTTATGGTGGTGGTGGTGTAACACCAGATATAGAAATTAAGCAAGCTCTGCTTAGCAAAATGGGTGTGGAATTCCGCAGAAATAATACGATCTTCAATTACTCGGTAGATTACAACCTCGACCACGAAAGTGAAATAACAGAAGATTTTGAAGCTACAGATAATGTGATAAATGATTTCTTAAAGTATGCTGAAAAAGACAGCATAGAGTATGAACAGGCAGAACTGGATTCAACTTATAACTGGCTACAAAATGAACTGGAAAGCAATATTATCGGGCGTAAATTCGGCCCGGTAGAACAATATAAGGTAGCTATACAAGAAGACAGCCAACTGCAGGAAGCTCTGCAGATCTTCGACGACTATTCCACTCTGGATGCTATGTTTGAATATGCTGCAGAAAAGAAACTAGCTTTAGATACTGCAGAAAACGAATAAGAATTAGAGAAGTTCAGATATATTTAAAAACCCTCCCAGATTTGGGAGGGTTTTTGTTTGCACTCATTTATGGATTAGATTAGTTCTAAACGGTTTTATTATTAATATTTTTTTAATTTATTTATATAATTAAGTATTTTTTTATGGTAATCTGGTTCAATATCTTTTATAAATGATAAATAACCTAAAATTTGATTAATATCGATAGATTTGTCTTTTTTTATAAGAAAATTGTAAATTTTACTTCGAAGTTTTCTTTTTATTTTCTTGCTAACTGTAGGTCTTCCATCATTGATGTTAACTCCTGTAATAACCATTCGTCCTTTTCCTGACATATATCGAGTTTTAGATTTGTTGATGGAAAATGAATTTGAAGATAGTATTCTATTAGTAAAAGAATATACTTCAATTAATGAGTTTTTTGTGTCACAAGAAAAAACTAAATCATCTGCGTAACGAGAATATACTATTAATTTTGTATTGCAGTAATTTTTGATTTCTTCATCAATTTCTTTGAAAATAATATTTGATAATACTGGTGATGTTGGTGCCCCTTGAGGTAATCTACGTTCATATGTACATAACTTTGCTAGTTTTAGTGCGAATTCCTTATCCGTAAAATATTTATTTAAAGCATTGAAAACCATTTGTTGACTAATTGAAGGGAAGAAGTTTTGCACATCTATCGTTAACAAAAAGCGTTTCTGTAAATGAAATTGTGCATTTCGTTTTATCCCTCTTTCTTTGATAAAGCCATTTGCTCTTGAACTAACTTCAATGTCATAAAAAAGATTATGCAAAATCCATCTTTGTATAGACTTAAGCTCATATGAAGGACTATCGATTCTTCTATGTTTCTTTCTATCCTTTTTTGATATAAAATATGTATTATAATAATTATCAGCAAATGTAATGTAATTATCTAGAGTTTGTTTATTAAATCCAATCTCATTTGCAAATTTATCAAATGTTTTCATATCATATTAAAAATAGGCAAGGAAAGTCTTCTACTTAAATTAACTTAAAATTTTGTATCCATTTGGAAACCCGAATGGATATGAAATATTAACTTAATTGTATAAATGTCAGTTTAAACCAGCCTGTCGAAACAACAAACTATCATAGGTTCACCTTATACTAAAAGCTCTTTATCCTTGCCCATATTCCTTTTCTTTGGTTTATATCGATTAGTAATTATTTCACATCTAATTCGCGAAAAGACTTTTTTTACTTTAAGTTTACTTATCAACTCTTCATATACATAATCATGACCATCTTCACTTAAAGAATAAGTTGTCTTTAATTGTCTATTTTCTATATCAAGGACTATTCTATTTTTTTGAGTTAATATTTGTATGGCTGAATCAACATATTTATCTTTTATATTTCCTTTATTTAAACTTGTTAGCAACTTTTTTATTGTTCTGATAGTAATTGGCTGGAAAATTGCAATTAGGTATAAAATGTATCTAGACAGGTTGAACAAATTTTCAATATCGTAAGATACCCTTCTACTTAATCTTCTTGACCGTACTTTTTCTACAATTTCAGGTATTATGTGAGATTCCTGCCCTTTTTTGTAATAAATAAGATTTTTTGAATTATTTTTTTTTATTAAATCTAACGGACCTAAGCTAATAAAACTTGTACTCCTTTTATACTTCTGTTCATTAATTACAATAATTTTGGGTAAAAGCGATTTGTTCATAGCAAAAGCTCCTAACTCACAATAAGTTCCAATTCCTTCTAAAGGCAATACAATCAAATCTACGTATTTCGCTAAATCATCTTCAAGTTGCATTAGATTATATTTTCCTTTACCATATAAAGAGGCAAAAATATATTCTGGATAAACAGAATTAAACTTTGCATCTTTTTTGAATTCATCATTTAGCATATTTCGAAATGAATTCTTCTTACTTGTATCAGCCCCACACAGAAAAATATTAAGTGAAAAATCTATATCCTTCATATACAGTTTCGAATAAATCTTATCTAATATCACCTTACTATCTAACATTTTTTATATCCAATCATACTTAAAATCTAATTTACGATTTTTTTAAATTAATTACAATCCGCAGATTCGGAATATTTGAAATTTAGGTCAAGAAGAAAATATTTTCTGGTAAGTTTAAGTGGTTTGGTGAGTTCTTTTACTATGAACATAACCTTGGGAAGGTTGATAATTATTGAAAGAGTAACAGCGTATGTCAAGCAAGGGAATTCCAGTGATCAGTTTTCCTCGAACAACCGACACAACCTACGCAAGGATGTGCAAAAAAAATCACACAAATACTTCTTCCACTTTTCCAGCTACTTCCAGTCCGGCATTGTGGCCTGTATCATGCAGCAAGATCCGGTTGCTTTTAAGATTTGTTAATACTACTTCTACTTTTGCTGTCATGCTTTCCTCGATTCGTCCCTGCATAAATCCAGAAATTGGAGAAGCAAGCTCTGTGGCAACTTCCCGATGAGCTAATATTTCTAAACGATAATTTTTATTTTCCAGAACTAATTCTACTTTGTTCAAATCGGCAAAAGATTTTCTCAACCGAGTGGAATTGTAAGTAGTGAACTGGAACAAACGGTCATGCAGCCACACACCGGCAATGAATCCCACAAAGGAACTTCCCAGCCAGGGAATCCTGGCAACGGAAGCTTTTAAAGAAATTCCCTGCTTACTAAAATGATTTGTCTGCATCCAGATGTAACCACTGGGAAAGGAATGTCCCCAGTCTTTTTCCATGTATCCTCTGCCGCCAGTGAAATCAATCATTTCATCCTTTACGGCCAGCTTTCCGGTAATGCTATGGTCCAGGCTGAGTATACCATGATAACATTCCATAAACGGTACAAAAGAATATGGACCCATTATGCCTGGAGAATACCAGCTGCTGGGCCAGGGTGTCTGATGTGAAAAGTTCAATTTCCCTTTTGTATTGGGTAAATCCAATTGAATTTCACTGCTAGAAAAAGAGTTGTTCGCCAGTTTGATTTCGAATTTTCCAGTTTCAGATTTGAATTCATCAAAAGCGAATTTATAATATTCTGAAGTCAGATTTTTTCCATTTAATACTTGTATAAATGAGTGTTGATGGCTATTTTCATCCATGGCAATTCCGGGAATAAAAGCAAATGCCTTATCTTCGGCAGCATTCAAAACCTTATAGTACCAGCCTTCGAAATAACGCCGCCTTTTTCCCCAGCCCTGATATTGTTCAGGATGGAACAAGGTTTGTATTCTTTTTATCATTTTTGGAATGTGAAGATGTATTGATATCGGGGCAAGCATTAAATGTTGTAGCTGTGAGTTTATGTAGATATATACTTCTAGTTATTACTTAAGTAACAGGCATTTGGTTGTTGCTGCTGTTTTACCATTTACATTTAGATTACAGAAATAGATGCCGGTACTAACAGATCGGCCGGAATAGTCGGTTCCGTTCCAGACAATAGAGTGCTGTCCATCTGCCAGCTGATTGTTGACAAGCTGTATAACTTCCTGACCTTTCAAATTATAGATTGTAATTTCAATGTTGGATTCATTAGGGATTGAAAACTCAATTGTTGTAGTTGGATTAAATGGGTTTGGGTAATTATTGAGTTCAAAGGAATTTGGAATGATAACGTCTGGATCATTCACTCCGGCTGGTTCTGTAATTATCACTCTCATGGAATCTACAGAAGTTTCCAATTGAGAATCTGTGGCAGTAATTATGAAAATAACTTCCCCAAAGAAGTATTCATTGGTAATTAGATCGAGTTCACCAGTAGTTTCATATTCAAAAGTTAGATTTGGATCTGATGAAGAAAAGGATAATTCCAATTCACTAAATTCTGTACTTGGATCGTAAATATTTTGTGTAAGATCTAATAATTCACTCTCACCTTGAACGATGGATAAAGAATCGGGAAGATTTATAAAGGGAGGCATATTCATTATACCGTTGGCTAAGGTTATCTCCATTTCAGCTTCATCCATATTGCCACAAACATCTTTGGCATAAACCTTCATTATGTATTCTCCATCAGGATAATTGGCCGTTTCAAATCGCTCAATCAAGTCTGCATTGTTAATGATAACATCTCCATTGGAATTAGAAATAATATAGAAGTAATTTTTTTCTATGCTACTCCATTTAGATTTACACACTCCATCCATAGAGTAAACAGTACTTAATATCTGCTGATTCTGGTTAGAGTCCAATGCAAAGAATGGATTATCAAACCTGAAACCAAGTTTATTGAAGATTGCAAACTCGGGATTATCTGTCGGATGTAGAGAGTAACCGATTTCATAAACATTTACTTCCCAGTAATGGTTTTCTTTATCATAGCATTTGGAAATAATTTTTAAATCTCCGCTTAACGCATCTGGCTCAAAATATTCTCCACTATTATTTCTGAATGCTAATAGATCATTATTAATTGCATTTAAGAAAACAGGATCTGTATCGTCTGTGAAATTCTCAAAATCTAGATGAGCATTATCGGGAGTAGTGTAATAATCGCTCCAGGTTTCACCTGAGTGATTTATCCTCGAAAAGTGAACATGTTCATTTCCGGGAGTAGACCATTCTACCAATTGCCCGATCACAGCTGCTTTTTCTACCTGCTCACCAATGCTATATGGAAATGAACCTTGGGCAAGATGCACATAAAGATAGCCGTCGCAGAGATCATTTGTGTCTTCATTACTGATAAGAATTTGCCAGTATCTGCCACCTCCAGTTGTATAGATATTTTTTACATATCCATCTTCTACTGAATAAACATCCTCAGCAATTTCACCAACGAAATCCGTAGCTCTATGAGGAAAATACATGCTTAAAAACGGGCCTTGAATTGTACCGTAAGTATTTAAAAGAACGCCTTCATATTCATCGGTATTATAACAAAGTGGTGTGCGAAGATTAGTGTGAATTCGCTGTGGCGTTATAGTATACCTTTTACTTTCCATTTTTCTTGGGATTTTGCTCTCATCAATTTGAAATAAAGAATAAAGAAAGGCATCTTTTTCTTTGATTTTAGTAGAGTAATAGAGTTTTCCATTTTCAATTTCAGCATCAAAAAAAATACCTGTAAAATCAATGATATGATAGAAGGAGTTGTTTTGTAATGAATGAAGTGAATTTTCTGTGAAAACAAAAAGCTGTTCATCTTCAAATAACAGTTTTCGAATCGTATATTCAGTGGAGTATTGCTGATTTTTGAAGCTTATAGTTTTATTGTTACTTTTAATTACCGGAATTCCGGCATTATTCACCGCAAAGGTATAGGAAGATTTGAAATATGATTCAGTATAATTATCAAGATCGAGAACAATGAGATTTTTACTATTATTGAAAGCAACAAACTTTCTATTTTCTGAAAATGTTAAATTGATCAATTTATCGTATGTCTTTGAGAATACTTCAAAATTGTTTTTGTCAAATACTCTTAATATCACAGGTATACCGACTTCAAAAATCTCTAAAGTAAGATACCCGAAAGCTGTTTTAAATAGTTCATTTCCTAGTATCTCACTATTTTCAAAAACTATATAGCTGCTACAATCTTTTTCAACTACAATATAGTCCGGTTCAGCAAAATCATCTGTCGAGATTATATGACCAAAATCGTTGAGAGAAACAGCAAATATATTGCAAAGCACCATTAATAACGTCAATGTAAAAATAATTTTCATTCAACCCCGCCCGGTAAAATAATTTCATATCAATCTTAAAAAAGATCATATGATTCACTTCTATGTTTAAAAGAAAAGTGAAACATTTTTTGGCAAGTTAAAACAAAGTTGTTTTTATTGACTTCCGGTCCTGCACCTCCGATTGTTTTTGTTGACGTTAGAATTCATTCAACAGAATGACCTTCAGGAGAAAATGATATGAGTAAAACAGGTATGGATCTAACCACGGGTAATTTGCAGAAAAACCTGTTGCGGTTAGCACTGCCTATCATGCTCTCAAATTTCTTTCAAACCTTTTACAACTTAACCGATGCTTTCTGGCTGGGTAAACTTGGTGAAAATGCAAGGGGAGCGGTTTCGGTAGCGGGAATTGCTTTTCCGCTAATCTTCTTTCTTTCATCTTTCGGTTTTGGTTTTGTTATTGCAGGCACAGCGCTCATCGCACAATACAAAGGTGCAGGCAAGCACGATATGATGAAAGAAGTTGTAGGTCAGTTTTTACTTATACTTACAATATTCTGTGGTCTGTTCATCACTGGAAGTTTCATTTTCCTAGATAAAATATTAGTTTTACTGCAGGTTCCACCAGAGATTTTTACCGTTGCTCGAGAATATATTTCTGTAATTCTGGTTGGTGTGTTGTTTATGTATATTTTTCTGTCTTATCAGAGTTTTTCTCACGGTCTGGGAGATACTGTTTCTCCCATGAAGATCCAGATTATTTCTGTTACTATAAATATGGTGCTCGATCCTTTCTTCATATTTGGGATTGGTTTCTTTCCCAAGATGGAAACCGTTGGTGCTGCATACGCAACTTTGTTAGCTCGCATAATAGCAGCTGTGCTGGCAGTTTATTTTCTTAAGAGAAAATCTCCAGTATTAATGCCGAAACTCAAGAATATTTTTCCTGATCCTGAAATGTTGAAACGCATCATGAAGATCAGCATTCCAGCTTCGATGGGAATGTCGATGACAAGTTTCGGATTTCTGCTATTGCAGGGATTTGTAAATAGTTTCGGTACGATTGTGATCTCTGTGTTTTCTATTGGAAATCGATTAACAGGATTTTTTATGATGCCGGCGATGGGTATTAGTAATGCATTAGCTACAGTTATCGGTCAGAACCTGGGAGCAGGGAAGATCGATAGAGCAGTGCAAAGCGTGAAAAAAGCTTTTGTACTGATAATGAGTATAATGGCTGTTGGTTGTACAACTCTCTTCTTCTTCGGTTCAGTTCTCACCAGATTTTTTATCAACGATCCGGAAGTTATTGAAACCGGTTTGAGAATGTTCCAGGTTACTTCTGTTGCTTCTTTCGTTTTTGGAATCGTATTTTTATTTATGGGTGTTTTCAATGGTTCCGGTCATACCAAACCCAATATGTTTCTTAATATTTTTCGGCTTTGGGGTTTAAGGATTCCATTCGTGTTAATGCTGTCCGGCCTGGCAATGCAGTATGTTAAGATTGATGCTATGCAGCCTTTTTTGCAGTGGATGGCAAAACCTTTGGCAGCATATCCTTATGATGCACTCTGGTGGTCGATGGTTATCTCGAATAGTGTAGTTGCTGTCTGGTCGTTTGTAATCTATAAAAAGGGAACCTGGAAACAAGCGAGGATATAAGGAACCTATATCAAGTCTGCTCTCACCTTATCCAATACTTTCTCAGCTTCTGGGACCCATCCGAAAAAATCTGAAATAATTTTGCATTTATATTCATCGCAATGAGCGCAGTTGAGGTGTCCTTTTTTTCGACAGCAAGCTCGAATCTCACAAACTGTGCAGTGATGGAATAGTGTTCCTTCATCTGCCAGGCAACCAATACAATTCACGTTTTCCGGTTTGATGTCTGCGCCATAAATTTTGCTCCATTCTGTTGCAGTTTTCTTTCGTAGTTCATTGTCATCTGTTTTTAGTGCAATATAAGCTGGACATACAGCGCAATTCAACCCACAATTTGAAACTATATTTATCATATTATTCTCCAATATTTCTTAAATCATCAAACTCAATATCTTCAGCATACTTGTTATCTATCTTATCAATTTCACTGTAAACACCACGATATTCTTTCGGCAATAATCTCGCCATGCGATACATCAATTGATCTGCAAGTTCCTGTCGAATTTCCTGGTCGGTATCTCTGGTGGTAATTCTTAATGGTTTTCCCACACGATACGAGAATTTAGTTCTTTTGAATTTGCTGATGTTATCCCAGAACCTTTCTCCACCGAAATGAACTACAGGGATTATTGGAACATTTGCTTTCAATGCCATAATGATAATTCCAGGATGTGCTTTTTTCAGTTTACCGTCACCTGTACGAGTTCCTTCTGGAGCTACTAAAATACTCTCTTTCTTCTTTAGCACTTTAGCAATCTCTTTAAATGTACTTAGCGACATTCCTTCACGATCAATAGATATTACTTCCCATACGCCTGCTAGCCAAGCTACGAATGGATTATTCCAGGTTTCTTTTTTGGCCACTCCGTGCACCTTTCTGGGTGCCAGATCTACAACGAGCAAAGGTACTTCCAAAGAATTAATGTGATTTATCGCAACGATGTAAGGCCCAATACGGGGGATTTGTTTTAGCTCTTTGCGATCTACTTTGCAGATTGTGTGAAGAAAGGCTCTAATTAAAATGACTGCGGTTTTGCCGTAAACATTCAAACTGTGCTACCTGATTATTTTTAGAGCAGAAGGAATGCATTCCACAGAGATCTCTGTTCCAGCTTCACAGATAGTTTCCCCATCGGCATGAACGGCCAGTTCTCCATGCAAAGCTTTCAAATGAAAATCCGGACTTTGCAGTGTTGTAGTATCTTCAAGAGTACTTTGTGTTCCTTTCAAATAATGCATCATTGCTTTTAAAAGTTCTCTGCGTTTTCCCTGTTTGGTCATGCATAGATTAAAGATGCCGTCGCAGTTATTTGCTTCGGGAGACATAAAAAAAGTTCCTCCCATTCGATTACCGTTCATAATAGAAACCAGAGCTGGATTTACGATTAAAGTTGTGTCATCGTATTTCAATTCAACTTCAGGTGCTGGAGGATAGATGATGAGTGTTTTCATAGCTGCAATTACATAGCCGAGTGCTCCGTGGATGTGTTTTAGTTTTGCAGCTTCCAGGCCAACTATTGTATCGAAACCTACACCGATACCATTTCCAAAATATCTTCCTTCAGGATAATCTCCACCTTTAACCTGTCCAATATCCAGGCAAAATGTTTTAGCTTCGATAATAGCCTGCAAACTTTCTTGAAGTGAGAGCGGAACATGTGCTCCGTAGGCAAAATCGTTACCGGTTCCAATAGGGATCACGGCAAAGGTTGGAGAGAAATTCTTCTCTTTTCTAGCTTTCATCAAACCATTGATCACTTCATTACAGGTTCCGTCTCCACCAGCTGAAACAATGATATCTTTCTGCAAAGCATATTCATAGGCCAGCTCTGCTGCATGATCTGGTGCTTTAGTGAGATGGATCTCATAATCGATTTTATGTGTTTGCAGAAATTCATTTATGGCAGGAATATGCTTTGGAGCTGAGCCTTTATCGGCAGTTGGATTGAAGATTATTTGATATTTGTTACTCATTTAATAATCCTTTCTCTTCGATTTCATTTTCGGGTTTTTTATGAGTTTTTTTGTAACGATGTATTTTTGCTGTAATGAAACCTACAATGAATCCAATGATAACAAGTGATGGGAGTAAAATTATACGAGACATGCTGAGCTGCCAGAAATAGATTTTGAAATCAACAACTTCTGTGTTTTGTATAAAAATAATAATAACCAGTAGAAGAATTATTCCAATTAAATAAGATTTGAACTTCATATTTTACTCTCCAGTTTCAAACAATAATATCCCTCGTCCTTCGACGGGCTCAGGATGACACAAGTTCAGTATAATTATTTCACATCTATCATATCTTCGATTTTCAGTTCAAAAAGCTCCATCTGTTCACTTGTAATTATAAGAGTTTCTTCATCATCAAAGCAGACAGCCTCACATTGTTTGGCACTTATGGGAAGCCATTTAACTGCTCCGTTAAAATAATCATCTCCTTCATCAACTTCAAAAACCCAAACGTTATTATAAGTTAGCACTGCTAATTTTTTTCCATCTGTTGAGGCATCAGCCGCAGTAACCATTCCCTGGATATCAAAAGTTTGAAGATAAGTAACTGGATTGTTTTTAAGAGGATCAAGACTATCAAAACGATAAAGTTTTGTGTTAGAATCTGCCCGATGTTTTGTTAGTAGGTATAGTTTTTCATTAGCCCAGAAAACAGCTTCGCAATCCCAGTTGTTTGCTTCGGGTGGAAATTCTGTTTGTTCTGGATAATAAAAATGATATTTTTGAAAATAGTTTACCGAACCGGTTGCATTTGGAAGAGGATCTTTTAGCTTATAAATACAGAGATCTTTTCGTGCATTACTATTGTTCCCGCTATCGCAAACGTAGATATTATCATTATTATCAACTGCCATTTCTTCCCAATCGATATTAAGCGATCCAGCAAGATAAATTCCACCTTGATTTTCTTTATACCATTCAGCTCGATACATTTGTCCATCACGGCTGAAGGGGAAGATACGGTTTTTATTTCCAGAATCATTCAGGGTCCAATAAACACCGTCCCAAACTCTACTTTTTATAATAGCACTAGACTCATTGATCTCGGCAAAGTCAAAAGTTGCGTAAGGTTCTAAAACAAATGTTTCCACTTCGGGAAGATCCAATTTGATGATTTCCGATGCAATGAGTAATGCAGGTAATAACAGAAGTAATGTTAAATATTTTTTCATAATATCTCCAGTCTATAAAATATATTTGCTCAGATCTTCATCTTCGATGATACGTGATAGTTTTTTCTTTACCATTGTTTTGGTAACACGTACGGTTTTAAATTTTGTGTCCGGCATATTGAAAAGATAATCCTCTAAAAGTGCATTCATAATTGTGTGCAGACGACGAGCACCAATGTCTTCCATTTTCTCATTGGCCCGTGCAGCAAAATCAGCAATTTCATCCACAGCAGCTTCATCAAAACTCAATTTCACACCTTCAGATGCAAAGAGTGCTTTATATTGTTTTGTTAAAGAGTTCTTTGGATATACCAAAATCTTTTTCAGGTCTTCTTTTGTAAGGCTTTGCAATTCCTCACGGATAGGAAAACGTCCCTGTAATTCCGGTATCAGATCAGAAGGTTTTGCAGTAGTGAAAGCACCTGCTGCGATGAATAGAATATGAGAAGTATCGATAGAACCAAATTTAGTAGGTACGTTACTTCCTTCTACGATTGGAAGTAGATCTCGTTGAACACCAGAACGGGAAACATCTGCACCGGTTCTGTTTTCGTTGCCGGCAATTTTATCAATTTCATCGATAAATATTATACCATGATTCTCAACTCTGTCTTTTGCTTCTTCCTGCACTTTTTCTTTCTTTACTAACCGATTGGATTCTTCATCAATTAAATAGTTAAGAGCATCAACTACTTTCATCTTCTTCTTTTTGTCTGGTGCACCCTTTTTGCCCTGGAACAGGTTGTTCATCATATCACCGATCTGTAGGTCGATATTTTCCATTCCAGTTGGAGAGAAGATCTCGATATGAGCAGGGCGAGGTCGGTCTACACTAACTTCTACTTCCCGGCTATCCAGCTCACCTGCATCGAAGAGTTTTTCCATTTTTTTGCGGATGCGGTCATACCGTTCAGAGCGTTTTTTGATTTCTTCTTCTGTTTCATTGGGAACAACAGGCGGTCGAGGATACAGAATATCGATCATGCGGTTGCGAGCTCTTTCCCTGGCTTTTTTCTGCACTTGTTTGGTCATTTCAGTGCGCACATCATTCAAAGCATTGTTCATCAGCTCGCGGATCATGGATTCAACATCACGCCCAACGTAGCCAACTTCTGTAAATTTAGAAGCCTCAACTTTTATGAACGGTGCATGTGCCAAACGGGAAAGACGACGGGCAATTTCGGTTTTTCCCACACCGGTAGGGCCGATGAGGATAATATTGTTCGGCATGATCTCCTGCTGTAATTCTCCCTGCACCTGCTGTCTTCTCCAGCGGTTACGCAGAGCAATTGCTACAGCCTTTTTGGCTTGATCCTGCCCGATTATGTATTTATCTAGTTCTTCTACTATTTTATTTGGTGTTAGTTTTTTCATATTAAATTAAGATCCTTGAGATTATTAAACTTCTTCTATCGTAACATTCTTATTTGTATAAACACAGATATCTGCTGCGATATTAAGGGATTTTTCGATAACTTGTTTAGCAGAAAGTTTGCTGTCTTTTAATGCTCGAGCTGCAGCCAGTGCATAATTTCCACCGGAGCCAATAGCAATTATGTTATCATCCGGTTCCAGAACATCACCGTTGCCGGTGATAACCAATAGATTTTCTTTATCGGCAACAATTATCATAGCTTCTAATCGACGTAACATTTTATCTGAGCGCCAGTCTTTGGCCAGTTCAACAGCTGCTCTTTTTAAGTTGCCTTTGAAAGTTTTCAGCTTTTCTTCAAATTTCTCAAAAAGTGTGAAAGCATCAGCAGTTGCACCGGCAAATCCAGCTAGAACTTTGCCTTCAAATAAGCGACGAATTTTTTTTGCTCCGGCTTTCATTACTGTGTGCCCTAATGTAACCTGACCATCTCCACCGATAGCAATTTTGCCATCTTTTTTCACACCTATTATTGTAGTTCCATGCATTTCCAATGAATTACTCATCTTTAGCTTTCTCTTCAGGTTTTTCTTCTTCAGATTCTTTTTTCTCTAATGTTTTGTCTTTTGCAGTTTTTTCTTTCTTTTTTGGTGAAGGTTTTACTACTGCAACTTGTTCTTTAGAAGTATCTTCGTCAGTTGTTTCTTTTTTATCTTTTTCTTCTACAACTGTATCTGAAGTTTTATTTATTTCTGTTTCTTCTTCCGGTTTTTCTGGTTTCTTTTCACTGAAATCTTTATCGGAAAGTTCAATTTTCATTTCCATAACTTGTTTCATTTTTTCTTTGATAAATTTTTTCTTTTTGGCAGACACATGCTTTAATACAATTTCGAAGATATCATCTGCATCCAGGGTTTCTTTTTCCAGCAGAATATTAGACATTGCTTCCAGAAGTTTTTTATTTTCTTCCAATATTTTCAAAGCATTTTCACGGGCCGTATCAATAAGCATGCGAATTTCCTGATCAATGATCCTGGCTGTATCTTCACTCACATTGTCGTGCTGGGATAAATCCATTCCTAGAAAGACATCAGTCTGTTTTTTCGCTACGACCAAAGGTCCTATTTTTTCACTCATTCCCCAGTTGCACACCATTTTTCGGGCAATATCAGTTGCCCTTTCAATATCGCTGGAAGCACCTGTCGTAAGTTCTCCAATCATTATTTCTTCGGCTGCTCTACCTCCCAGAAGTTGAGTGATCATCTCTTCCAGATAAGATCTGGAATAGGTGGATTTTTCTGTTTGTAGATAATGTGTAGCACCACCGGAAAATCCACGAGGAATAATTGTTACTTTATGGATTGGCTCTGTTTTTTCCTGAAAAATTGAGCAGAGTACATGACCAACTTCGTGGATAGAAGTATTCTTCTTATCTTCATCCGAGATCACTTTACTTTTCAGTTCTTTCCCCATCGTCACTTTATCTTTTGCTTCTTCAAAATCATTCATTTCGATCTTTTTCTTGTTTTTTCGTGCTGCTAATAGCGCTGCTTCATTTACCAAGTTTGCCAAATCTGCACCACTGAAACCAGGTGTTGCTCGAGCAATTACTGTAAATGTAACTTCTTTAGCAAGAGGGAGTTTGCGAGTATGAACTTTGAGGATTTCTTCTCGTCCTTTAATGTCTGGCAGATCAACGATTACCTGACGATCGAAACGTCCCGGTCGAAGTAAAGCCGGGTCAAGAACATCTGGTCTATTTGTTGCTGCAATTATTATCACTGAATCGTTAGGATCAAAGCCATCCATTTCCACTAGAAGCTGGTTCAAGGTTTGTTCACGTTCATCATGGCCACCGCCAAGTCCTGCACCACGATGTCTTCCCACTGCATCAATCTCATCAATAAAGGCAATACAAGGTGAACTTTTCTTGGCTTGGGCAAACATATCTCTTACTCGAGAGGCACCAACCCCAACGAACATTTCTACAAAATCTGAACCACTAATGCTGAAGAAAGGTACTTTTGCTTCACCGGCTACAGCTTTAGCAAGTAAGGTTTTACCGGTTCCAGGTCTACCCAGTAGCAGTACTCCTCGAGGAATTCTTCCACCAAGTTTTTGAAATTTCTTGGGTGCTTTTAAAAATTCAATAATTTCTTCCAGTTCTTCTTTCGCTTCATCCACACCTGCCACATCATCAAAAGTAACTTTTGTCTCTCCGTTGTTAGCAAGTTTAGCTCTGCTTTTTCCGAAGCTAAAGGCTTGACCAGCTCCACCACGCATTCCTCGCATTATAAAAATCCACACACCTATGAAAAGTAGAAATGGGAACCAGGAAAGTAATATTCCAATCAATTTATTGGGTTTGTGGGAATAAACAGTAATTCCGGCATCAGTTAACTGCTGAACAAGTGCTGGATCTTGAAACGGTAAATATGTAGAAAGACTTTGACCTGTAATGCTGGTAATCGTAACATTCTTTTCATCAAATCCAGCTTTTTGTACTTCACCACGTTTTACCATTTCCAAGAAATCTGAGTAAGAAATTTCCTGAACTTTCTGGTTGGTCATACGACTCATTTGGAACATTACTACAACTATCAATAACAGAACGATCCAGAAGGTGATCGTCTGAGATTTCTTCATTTTCGGGAATTGATTTTTATTATCCGGATTAGGCTTTTGAGGATTATTTTGATTATTTGCCATTTGCTTTTTTATCTCCTAAAATTTACTGCTCATTTTTATTGTCCTTATCTCTTAACATTAGCATCTCAACTTTACTAACACAGGACAAATCTATTTAACTCGAATGCTTGTCAAATTATTTCTAGCAGACTAGGCATGCGAGTGCTAATTATTGTGCTTCGTTTTATTTGAGCTAACTATAAACTTCTTCTTTCAAAATTCCAATGTAGGGAAGATTCCTGTATTTCTGGGCATAATCCAATCCATAACCTACAACAAATTCATTTCCTACTTCAAAACCTACATAATCTATCTTGATCTCTGTTTTATGTGCTTCCGGTTTATCCAATAGAGCACAGATCTTTACTGAAGCAGGTTTATGCTGCCTAAAATATTCATTAATATAATTTAATGTTAAACCACTATCGATTATGTCTTCTATGATTATAACATGTCTGTTTAAAATATCACAGTCTATATCTTTTTTAATGCGAACAACTCCGGATGACTTTGTGCTGTCTCCATAACTGGAAAGAGAAAGGAAATCGATCTCAAGCGGGATCGTCATATTTTTAATCAGATCTGTCATGAAAATAACTCCACCTTTCAAAATACAGACAATAACTGGAAATTTGCCCTTATAATCTTTAGAAATCTCAGCAGCCAATTCTTCTACTCGATTTTGCAGGATTGTCTCATCAAATAATATCTTTGCTATATCAGCTTTCATAATAAGTCATTCTCTCCTTATAAAGTAAGAAATGAACTGCTATCAAGAACAGCAGGTTAGTTCAGGACAGTGATCAAATCAATTTTATATTAACGTTTCTTTATTCTTTCGGCAGCACGAACTTTTTTTACAGCCATCTTCTCTACTTTCACCATCAGTATATTATTTGTACTTTTGTCTGTAAGTACACGATTATCGATCCGATGGCCTGCTACCCAGATAATTTTTTCTTCATCACACAATATCAACACCTTATCTCTCTCGAATTTCGGTATTTTTTCGTCAATGAAAAAATCCTTGATTTTCTTGCTGTGTTTCATGCCCAACGGTATGAAGCTGTCACCAGGTTGTCGATGCCGTAAAAACAAGGGAAAAGAAGTTTTATCCAAGTCTATGAAAGTAGTATATTTATCTTCAAAAGAGTATCGTTTGGATGGCATCTTTTTCAGTTTTTTCATTATAATTCGATAATCTTCAAAAGTGAGTCGATTTCTTAAAGTAGTAATTTCCTTCACATTCTTCACATCTACATCATGGCTTGAAATATCATCCGTAAAAATTAGCTCGTTATATTCTTTTAGAACTTTAATATCGTGGGGAAGAGAGATCATTTTGCTGCCGTCTGAATTTAGAATAGATTCAATCTCTTCAAAATTGTTATGATAGAAATTCTTACCATCTTTTCGAAAACGGGAATATACTTCTTTGTAAAGATAGAAACGCAAAATAGATCTGGTTTTGCAGATTATTTTTATATCAAATCGATACTCATTTTTTGTATGTCGAATCTGTGCCTTTAATAAACGACGTTTAGCCAGTTCCTGCAAAATATCATCAGTTTCGGTGAAAATCTCTGCTGCATTATATAGTTTATCGATTACTTGAGGATTTAGTTTTTCCTGTATCCAGGGAATTAATTCATTGCGTATCTTATTGCGACTGAATGTATTATCCGTATTGGTGCTGTCTTCTCTCCAGTTTATATTCTCATTATTCAGGTATTCCAAAATATCATCTCTGGAGAAACTCAGCAAAGGGTGTATGATATTTTCTGATATTGGAGAGATACCCTTAATGCCGGTATAACCAGTACCACGGAACAATCTATATAGCATTGTTTCTACCTGATCTTTGCGATTATGACCCAGAGCAATTTTGTTAACTTTATATATCTTTGTTAATTCCTTGAAGTAACTGAAACGAATTTCCCGAGCATGATTTTCTAAATTGGAATCAGTTGTAATTTTCACGTCTTTAATAACCAGAGAAATATTGCGTTTGAAGCAGAATTGTTTTACGAATTCTTCATCTTTCTTGCTGTCTTCACCTCGCAAGTTATAGTTTACATGAGCAGCTAGCAGGCTGAAACCGAATTTAGATTTCATATGCCAGAGAGCCAGCATAAGTGCAGTAGAATCTGCACCACCAGAGAAGCCAACTAATATTCTGTCTCCTCGTTTGAAAAGTTTGTGTGTTTTTGCAAAATCTTCAAATCGTTCAAAAAACTTCTCATTTTTCTTCATTCTTCCCCACAAAAAAGATTTTTCAATTCTTTCACAAAACTAACATATTTTCAACTTTCCGATAATATCGTATCGTTAGCGAAAACACATTTTCAAGAAATAAATTGAAGAATGAATGTGTCAAATAAAAAGCTTTTGGATAATGAGTTGTGCCAAATAAAAAGCTTGTAATAATTTGTGAGGATTATTTTCTTGTGAGCAGATTATATAAATTAACAATAAGGAGCTATGTATGAAGAAGTTAATGCTTTTGGGCGATGAAGCGATCGCTCAGGGTGCGTTGGATGCTGGACTATCCGGCGCTTACGGTTATCCTGGTACCCCTTCTACAGAGATTGTAGAATACGTTCAGCGTAATACTGAAGCCATTGAAAAAGATATTCACAGAACCTGGTCGGCAAATGAAAAAACAGCTATGGAAGAAGCTCTAGGTATGTCTTATGCCGGTAAAAGAGTTATTGTAACCATGAAACATGTGGGATTGAATGTTGCTGCTGATCCTTACATGAATTCCGCTCTCACTGGTGCAAATGGTGGTGTTATTGTTGCAGTTGCAGATGACCCATCGATGCACTCATCTCAAAATGAGCAGGATTCCAGATTTTTTGCTAAATTTGCTTTGATGCCTGCTTTTGAACCGTCAGATCAACAAGAAGCATATGAGATGCCGTTTAAAGCTTATGAATTATCAGAGAAATATCGTCTTCCGGTAATGATGAGAGTAACTACTCGTCTTGCTCATTCCAGGGCTGGAGTTGCACGTAGAGATGTTTTAGCTGAAAACGATATTCATAAACCGGAAAATCCTGATCAGTTTATGTTACTGCCGGCTTTTGCCCGTAAGAAGTATAAACATTTACTTTCAATTCAGGATGATCTAGTAAAAGAATCTGAGAATTCACCATTTAATAAATACACCGATGGTGATGATAAAAGTATCGGTATTATTGCCTGCGGTTTGGGTTATAATTATGTCATGGAAAACTATGATAAAGATTGTCCCCACCCACTTCTTAAAATATGTCAATATCCACTTCCAAGAAAGCAGATTGAAAAAATCGTTGCTGAATGTGATAAGATATTGGTAGTAGAAGAAGGGATGCCTTTAGTTGAGGAGAATTTGAAAGGATTTTTGGGGAATCCAAAGATCACAGGACGTTTAGATGGCACTATTCCTAGAGATGGAGAATTGAATCCTAAGATCGTTAGAAAAGCTCTTAATCTTCCTGAACTTCCCAGCCAGGCTGTTCCTGAAGTAGTTGCAGGTCGCCCACCAGCTCTTTGTCTGGGTTGCCCTCATGCAGATAGCTATAAAGCATTGAATGAAGCAATAAAAAAATATGGTCGCGGACATGTATTTTCTGACATTGGCTGCTATACACTTGGTTATTTACCACCTTATAACGCCATTGATGCTTGCGTAGATATGGGTGCTTCAATATCTATGGCCATAGGTGCTGCTGATGCAGGCTGGTTCCCAGCTATAGCTGCAATTGGTGATTCCACTTTTGGACATTCCGGAATTACTCCTTTGTTGGATGCAGTGCTCTGCAAATCCAATATTGTTGTAATCATTCTTGATAATGATATTACTGCAATGACTGGAATGCAGGATTCTCAGGTGAACGGACGGATTGAGCAGATCTGTATGGGAATTGGTGTAGAAAAAGAACACATCAGAGTTATCAATCCACTTTCCCGCAACCATGAAGAAAACGTGAAGGTATACAAGGAAGAAATTGCTTACAACGGTGTTTCTGTGGTTATCCCTCGTAGGCCTTGCATCCACGTTTACAACAAGAAGAAGAAAGGTTAAGGAGCTATCATGAAAAAAGATATAATTTTAGCTGGAGTTGGTGGTCAGGGAATACTTTCTATCGCAGCAATAATTGGTTATGCTGCTATGGAAAGCGGATATCAATTGAAACAGGCTGAAGTACATGGAATGAGTCAGCGTGGTGGTGATGTACAATCTCATCTGCGTATATCAGATAAAAGTATTCATTCTGATCTTATTCCTCAAGGTGGTGCGGATCTAATTATTTCAGTTGAACCAATGGAAGCGCTTCGCTACAAACCTTATTTGGCAGATTGCGGTTGGATGATAACTAATACAACTGCTTTTAAAAATATTCCAAACTATCCTGAAGAAACTGATTTGATGAATGAAATAAAATGCATAACTAATAATATTGCCATAAATGCAGATCAAATTGCCAAGGATATTGGTGCAAATCGTTCTATGAACATGGTTGTTCTGGGTGCAGCAGCAGATTATCTGGATATTGATTATGACAAATTGGAAGCCGGCATCAAATTTGTGTTTGGTCGTAAAGGTGAGAAAATAGTAGAAGCAAATCTAACTGCCATGAAAGCCGGTAGAGAAGCTGCAAAGGCAAATAAAAATTAGTTTATAAGAACTGATTAATAGTAATTCATTACAGCCCATTGAATAAAATGGGCTGTGATTTGATAACTTCAAAACTAACTTAAAATAAGGAGAATGAAATGAAATTAAGAAATGTGTTTATAGTTTATTTAATATTTGGTATTGTACTTTTTGCTTTTGCAAATGAAGAATTTAAAAAAGAAATGATCGATATATCTGGTTGGGAAGCGGGTGAAGTAGAAGATGCTAGTGTAAATATGACTGGACTTCAGTTTACTTCGGTAAGCCGTTTTTATGAGAAAGATAATATGGAGTTTTCTGTATCTTTTATTGCCGGATCAAATACTATGCTTCAAGGCTATCAAATGGATGCAACTATAGAAACAGATGAGGTTTCAATTGAATCATTTGAGGTTGATGGATTCAGGGCTGTAAAAAGCTATGACAAAATTGAAAAAACTGGTGCTTACATGATTAATCTTGCTTCCACTGATTTGACGGGTTCACTTCTAATGATAGCTTTTACTAACATAGATCCAGATACAGCATTGGAAATACTGCAAGAATTTGATTGGAAAAAATTTAGAATTCTGGCAAAAGAAGCTTTATAACTTAAAATTATAGAAGTTTAATTGAAATATAAGAACCGAGTTGAGAAAACTCGGTTTTTTTGCGTGATATTTAATAACGATGAAGATCTTACTCTAAAAAATATTTACTGCCCTATTACAAACATCCTGAAATAAATAGCTGCGATTATCAGTACATAATTTCCAATGAAAACGATTGGCTTCGACCAATGCATTCCATTTAATTTAAATTTTGATATTGGAGTGAGGAATTGAACTGGAAAGGAGTTATTATTGTGGGTGGGAATATCCATAAGTATATGCAACGGAGCAGCTACAAGAAACCATGGGACATTACCGGTTAATTTGTACCAAATGAAGAAAATAGGGATGAGCAGAGCTGTCCATGCAACCAATGAATGAGTCCATTTGTAGAAGTTCAAAACCCATTTGTTTTCGGGTTGATGATACCAATCCATCATTTCTTTGCGAGTTTTAAAACCTGGCTGCATTTTGCCTTTGATAGCTTGTTTGGTAAGGCTGGTGGCAAAAACTAAAACATCAGGTGCAATTCCTAAAACTACTTTTTCTACAGATGGAGGTCCCGGTAGTAGAATTAATGACCACATTGAATGAGCAAAAACATCCATCTAGTCCCCTTTTGAAGGGGGAATTAAAGGGGGTTTGTTTTGATCATATGAAATGTAATGAAAATTTATAAAATTAGATGTATTGTTAACCATTTTATAACCCCTCTGTATCTCCCCTTACAAAGGGGAGCAAATTAAAAAACCTTCCCGATGTGATATCAGGAAGGTTTTTAAAATTTATTATCTAACTTATTTATTTTCTTCCAGAAGATCTGCATACAATGGAAAATGAGCACAGAATTCACGAACTTCATTTTTGATAGAAGCAAGTTTTTCATCATCTTTATAGTTCTTATGAACCTGACTGATGAATTCAGCGATCTGGGACATCTGAGCTTCTTTCATGCTACGAGTTGTAACAGCTGGAGTTCCCAATCTAATTCCAGAAGCAACAAATGGTTTGCGTGTATCAAATGGTACGGTGTTCTTATTTGCAGTAATGCCTGCTTTATCTAAACAACCTTCCATTTTTTTGCCGCTGGGTCCGCCTTCTTCTTCTGTTCCCAAGTTCATCAGTATCAGGTGATTATCTGTTCCACCGGAAACAAGATTAAATTCCTTTTCATTCAAAGCTTTCGCCAGAGCAGCAGCATTGGCTACTACTTGTTGTTGATAGCTCTTAAAATCAGGAGTAAGAGCTTCTTTGAAAGCTGCAGCTTTTCCTGCGATCACATGCATCAGTGGTCCACCTTGTGTTCCGGGAAATACCCAGCGATCAACAGCTTTAGCATATTCTTCTTTACAGAGAATCATCCCACCGCGTGGTCCACGTAATGTTTTATGAGTTGTTGTGGTTACGATATCTGCATAAGGAATTGGAGATTCATGCACACCAGCTGCTACTAATCCTGCAATATGTGCCATATCAACGATGAATTTTGCACCAACTTCATCAGCTATCTCGCGGAATTTTTTGAAATCGATTTTGCGAGGATAAGCACTGGCTCCAGTTAAGATCATATGAGGTTTTACTTCTTTAGCGATTCTACGAAGTTCATCGTAATCAAATTGCTCTGTGTCTTTATTTACTCCGTAGGGGACTATATTAAATAGAGCACCGGAAAAACTAAGTGGATGACCGTGAGTAAGATGTCCACCATGAGAAAGTTCCAAACTCAGGATCGTGTCACCTGGTTTGATGATAGCAAAATAAGCAGCCATATTGGCCTGAGAACCTGAATGAGGCTGTACGTTGGCATGTTCGCAACCATAGATCTCTTTAGCTCTTTCAATTGCCAGTTCTTCAACTTTATCCACGTATTCACAACCACCGTAATAACGACCGAAAAGTTTGTAATTGATCTTGTCTGTTTTCTTGCTCCAGCGATAGGGGTAACCTTCGGCATATTTGTTTGTAAGTACAGAGCCTACAGCTTCCAATACAGCATTGGAAACAAAATTTTCAGAAGCGATCAATTCCAGATTTTCACTTTGACGATACAATTCACTTTGCATTGCTGAGTAAAGTTCCGCGTCCTGCTTTTTTATAGTTTTCATCAGAGTTCTCCTAATTATTTATTATTAATTTTATCTAATCTTGTTTGGTGTCTGCCACCTTCGAAATTGGTTGTAAGCCAGGCTTTAATAATATCTTTTGCCAGATATCTGGAAATAAATCTTCCGGAAAGTACAAGTACATTTGCATTATTATGCTTGCGGGATAGTTTTGCAAATTGAACAGTTTGGCAAAGAGCTGCTCTAATTCCATCTACTTTATTAGCAACAATACTCATTCCAATCCCGCTGCCACATATCAAAATTCCACACTCACATTCACCAGAAGCAACTGAAATCGCTGCTGGAAATCCAGTGTCGGGATAATCCATTGAATCAGATGACTTTGCTCCAAAATCTTTAACTTCATAATCTTGTAAAAAATCTTTCACGGCTTCTTTCAACTTGAAACCGGCATGATCACTGGCAATAGCAATTTTCATTTTTTCCTCAATTTATAGATATTAAATTTCTTCGATTTCAATATTATTCTGCAATTCTTTATCTGCTCTTAAACAGGCAAAAGCAAGAGAATACAATTTGTTTCGAACAGAATCACTTCGTGATGAAAGAGTAGTGGGGATTTTGGTACCAACAATTGCTGTAGCCATATCTGCCTGGGCAAAATAGGTTAATGATTTATAGAAGACATTTGCCACTTCCAAAAATGGAAAGACAAGACAATCTGCATCTCCCTGCACACAACTGCTTACACCTTTGTATTTTAGGCTGTCTGCATCGATAGCACAATCTATAGAAAGAGGTCCGTCAACATCAGCATTTTTGATCTGCTGGCGATCAGCCATTTTAGAAATGAAAGCTGCATCAACTGCTGTCGGGATCTTTGGGTTCAGTTTTTCGGAGAATGAAATTATTGCAACTTTTGGTCTTTTTATTCCAATTTTTCTGGCTGTTTCAATCACATAGTTTGTCATCGCAATTTTTTGATTGATATTTGGTCTGGGTATAAAGGCGGCATCAGCAAAGATAAGCAATTTGTGATAATTTGGAATTTCTGCAATTGAGATAGAAGTTAAGGTTGCATCTGGTATAGCTAAACCATATTCTTTATCGAGCATAGTTCCCAATAATTTATCTGTTGAGATCAAGCCTTTCATCAAAACTTCACCTTTACCGGCTGCGAGAAGCCTCATTGATGTATGACCGGACTCCAATTCATCCGGTTCATTAATTATGTTGTATTGATCAGGATCAGCATCATTATTTATAAGCATTTCAGTGATGATCTTTTCATCTCCAACTAAGGTGAATTCAGCAATCCCCAGTTCTAATGCTTTTTTTGTAGCCAAAAGTGTAGTTTCGTCTTGAGCATAAGCAACAACAACTCTTTTCTTTGGTATCCTTTGAGCTAATTGAATTAGATTCGATAGCTTCTCTATAGCCATTTCTCCTCCGAGATTTTTTTTCCTGAAAATAAAACATAAGCTTATGTGTCAAGAAATTACAGATTATTACAATACTATTCAAATATACATCGAAAACTGGAATAACATGAAAAAAAAAGATTCTATATGATAAGTTAGTAAGTGTATTCAAAAAAAGAGGCTGGATACCAGCCTCTTTTCAATAAATAATATTTGTATTATGCTTCTCTTGTCTTTGGAGGTTTTACTCCAAGAATAATTCCAGCAGCAACAAGGCACAGGATTCCGCAAATTATGAAAGCTAATGAGAAGTTACCCATATCACCTAATTTTCCACCCATTATCGGTCCAAAAATACCACCAATACCATAAGCCAGGAATACCCAACCATAGTTTTGACCGATATATTTCGTACCGAAAGTTTCTGCAGTAATCGTGGGGAATAATGCAAAGTTTCCACCAAAGTTAAATCCGATAAGAGTTGCACCAACATAAAGCAGAGCAGGAGTTCCAGCGATCCATTGGAATAAGATCACAAAAATACCTTGCGTTGCCATCATGATAACGATAGATTTTTTTCGACCCAGTTTATCACTGATCGCGCCCCAGGCAATTCGACCCAGACCGTTTGCCAATGAGAAGAATACAGCCATTGCTGTACCTGCAATACCAGAAGCCGCTGCTTTACTGATGCCAGCAGCTTGTAAAGCTTCCATAGGGAATAATTTCATCAGACCAATACTCATCAGACCAGCACTCGCACCGAACACAAATGTAAGAAGAATCATATAATATTGAGGAGTTTTAAGCATTTCTCCACTTTTCATCTGAGGACCGCTGGCGGATTTCTTTTCTGTTTCAGATGGTTCCCAACCTTTTGGTTTCCATCCCTCAGGTGGGAATTTCATCCAAAGACTTCCCAGGAAAACTGCAGCAAAGAAAATAATTCCATAAATTATAAAAGTTGTACTTAAGCCCATATTAGCGATTAAATTTCCCCAAGAACCGGCTAGTTTAACCCACAGAGTTGCACCAAAACCGAATCCAGCTACAGCCAGACCAGTAATGAGTCCCTTTTTGTCTGGAAACCAGCGCATGCCAACCGCGATCGGCACAACGTAGGCAAGACCTATCCCAGATCCACCGATTATTCCGATAAAGAAGAATATAGACCAGAAATCAGTTCCACCAAAAAGTCCTGCTAATAAATAACCAAGTCCTAACACAATACCACCAGACATGGCAAGTTTCTTAGGACCGAATTTCGGCATAAGTCTTCCTGCAATCACCATTACGATGGCAAACAAAGCAAGACCAGCTGCAAATACAGCTTGTGTTTGTGTTTTTGTCCAATCTGCTTCCACCAAGGGTTTGGTAAATACCGACCAGGCGTAGATTGCGCCCAGACAAAGTTGGATCAAAATAGCGCCAAATACTACGAAATTTCTATTCATAGTTTTCTTTTCAGACATCTCTTCTCCCTTTTTCTAAAAAATAGCCGGAGCTCAATCAAAGCTCCGGCTACAGATTATTTAGAATTTAGTCTATTAATTTTCTTTCTTCGATCAGATTTTCAACAACACTTGGATCTGCAAGAGTTGTGATGTCACCAAGATTTCCAGTATCTTTTTCAGCGATCTTACGAAGAATACGACGCATGATCTTTCCTGAACGAGTTTTTGGAAGTGATGGAGCCCACTGAATTGCTTCAGGAGTTGCGATCGGACCAATTTCATTACGAACATGTTTGATCAGAACTTTTTTCAGTTCATCAGTTTCTTCGATGCCGCCAACCAATGTAACATAAGCATAAAGACCTTGACCTTTAATTTCATGTGGAACAGGAGTTACTGCAGCTTCTGCAACTGAGGGATGACTAACAAGAGCACTTTCCACTTCAGCTGTTCCAATTCTGTGACCAGAAACGTTTACAACATCATCAATTCTACCAAGTAACCAATGGTCGCCTTCTTCATCTACACGGCAGCCGTCACCAGCAAAATAAGTGTCATTGTACATGGTGAAATATGTGTCGATGAATCTGTCGTGATCGCCCCACATTGTTCTCATCATTCCAGGCCATGGTTTACGGATACAAAGTTTTCCACCTTCGTTTACGTCACAATCAGATCCATCATCTTTCAGAACTGCAGTTTCAACACCGAAGAAAGGTCTTCCAGCAGAACCTGGTTTAAGAGTATGAGCACCTGGGAAGTGAGAAAGCATAAATCCACCGGTTTCAGTTTGCCACCATGTATCTACGATTGGGCAATTATTCTTTCCAACTTTTTCATAATACCATTTCCAGGCTTCCGGATTGATAGGTTCACCTACAGATCCAAGAATTCTCAGTGTTGGCATTTTATATTTTTCTACCCATTGATCACCCAGTCTCATCAAAGCTCTGATAGCTGTTGGTGCTGTGTAGAATACAGTTATCCCAAATTTTTCAACGATCTGCCAGAAACGCCCAGCATCCGGATAAGTTGGAACGCCTTCAAACATAACGGAAGTAGCGCCGTTTGCAAGAGGTCCATAAACGATATAACTATGGCCAGTAACCCAACCGATATCTGCAGTACACCAATAAACATCATCTTCATGAATATTGAAGATATGCTTGTGAGTAAGGGTAGTATGTAATAAGTATCCACCAGTTGTATGAACAACACCTTTTGGTTTCCCTGTGGAACCAGAAGTATAAAGAATGAATAATTCGTCTTCTGCATTCATATGAACAGCTTCACAAACTGCATCAGCTTTTGCCATTTCATCATGATACCAGAAATCTCTTCCTGCTTCCATGTGACATGGTTCGTCGTTTGTTTTTGTTACAATAACACTTTCGATGGTAGGAGTTTCTTTGAGTGCTGCATCGGAAATGTCTTTAAGGCGAATGTATTTTCCTGCGCGGTTGGAAACATTAGATGTGATAAGCATTTTACAATCAGAATCAATCACTCTGCCTTTGATAGCATCAGCACTAAATCCACCGAAAATGATAGAGTGGATAGCACCTATACGAGTACAAGCAAGCATTACAATAGCAAGTTCAGGAACCATTGGCATATAGATAGCTACTCTATCGCCTTTTACGATTCCTTTTGATTTCATAACGTTAGCAAATTTACAAACTTCAGTATGAAGTTCTTTGTAGGTGTATTTTTTTACATCTTCATCAGCTTCACCTTGCCATAAAATTGCTGTTTTGTTTTCGATTGGTGTTCCCAAATGTCTGTCTAAACAGTTATAACTAACGTTCATTTCACCATCTTCAAACCAGGTGTGCTCGATGATGCGGTTTTTGGTATCCCAATTGTACTTCAGAGCCTTTGTAGGTTCTTTGAACCAATGTAAAGTCTTTGCCTGTTCTAACCAAAATCCTTCAGGATCTTTTACTGATTTTTCCCATAATTCTTTGTACTGCTCGTCTGAATTGACGTATGCAGTTTTTTGTACACTAGCTGGTGGTGGGAATGTTTGACCTTCGTGCGCGAACGAAGTAATTGTCTTCTTTTCTGCCATCTTGTATTTCCTCCTTTAGTTTTACAAAAATTTTGCTCAAATTCTTAACCCTATATCGTCGAGTCAAGGATTTTTTAAAAACTATCTTTACTTAATATTTTATATGATTAACTAAAAACATTACTATAGCTAACTACCAGTATTATATGTCTATTCCGAAAAAAATATATTTTCCAAAATACATTAACATAAATGAACGGTTATTCATTTATAAGTTGGTTAGGATTTCTCTTTTTTTGCTACAATGCACGCCATTTTTCATCTGTTTCATTGAAAAATAAGATGGACCCATTACTCATTTCATATAACCATTTGTGAATTTTCAAGCGATTTTCTTTTACTCTTTTCTTAACATATCCAAAAGAAAGAAGATGATCTGCCTGAAGCAAAACATTGGCTTTTATTGTATTGATCTCCAGATCACCACAACACTGTTTTTCTGCATTTTCTTTTGCTTTGCCGGCATGCTGCATCCAATCATTAATTACTGAATCCTGTGGAATTCCCTTCAGCATTGCATTGATGCCGCCACAACCTGTATGACCACAGATAACTATATGTTCTACATGCAAATGCTCTACCGCATATTCCAGAACTGAACTAGAATTGCTGTCATGCGCATCAAATGGTGGAATAATATTAGCAATATTTCTGATTACAAACAGATCTCCAGCATTGGCATTTACAATGAATTCCGGCACAACCCGGGAATCGGAGCATCCAACCCACATTACTTTTGGATGCTGACCATTTTCAACAAGATCTAGATAAAGTTGTTTGTTTTCAACGAAAGTTTTTGTGAATTTGACATTACCTTTTTTTAATTTGTCGATGGACATTTATCCTCCAAAATTCAATATTTTTCTTAAAAAGCTGTGTTCTTAATTATTAGAATGCTATAGATGTCAAAACATTTTTCTTGCAAGTACAAGCTTGAATCAAAATTTTGCTTTCATAAATATAATAATGAAATGGAGTTAAAAATGAAACAAAATACTTTGCTTTTGATCAAACCAAATTCTACCGGGAAAAATCAAATTGGTGCGATCTTGAAAATGGTGGAAGAAAACGGATTTGTAATTGAACAACTCAAAATGTTTAAAATGACAGAAGAACTGGCGAATGAATTTTATGTAGAGCATGTGGGAAAAGGTTTTTTTGGTGAACTCAGTGAATTTATGCGGTCCGGCAAAATCGTTGGTGTTGTTCTGGAAAGAGAAGATGCAATTCTGAAACTTCGTGAATTGGTTGGAAACACTGATTGTACTATTGCTGCTCTCGGTACTATCCGTGCAATTTATGGGATATCAAAAGGTGAAAATGCTGTTCATGCCTCCGATAGCCCCGAAAGTGCTAAAAGAGAAATTGGACTGATATTTCCTAAATAATTGTTAGTAGAAACTCAAAAAGACCTTGCGAATGGAAAATCATCTCAAGGTCTTTTTTTAAAAATGACTATTTCAAAGCAATATATTTTTTAAGCCCTTCCCTAAAAATTGTCATTGCTTTTGCAAGATCGTTTTCATTTAAAATATAGGCAATTCTTATTTCGTTCTTACCTAATCCTGGAGTTGCGTAGAAACCTTCTGCCGGAGCGAACATAACAGTTTCGTTATCAAATGAAAATTCTTCCAGCATCCACTTGGCAAAATCTTCTGCATCAGCTATTGGAAGCTTAGCAATAATATAGAATGCGCCCTTGGGGATCACACAAATAATATCATCAATCTTCTGTAGCTCCTCAAATACAAGTTTACGTCGCTTATCGTATTCCTGTAATATGCCTACGAAATATTCATCTCTAATATCGATACAGGCATTGGCTGCAAGTTGGTCAATTGTTGGGGGGCATAATCTGGCTTGCGCGAATTTAAGAGCAGCAGCCATCAATTCTTTGTTTCGCGAGATTAAACACCCGATCCTAGCTCCGCAGGCACTGTAGCGCTTACTGATGCTGTCCACCATAATTGCTTTATCTTCCAGACCAGGAATTGTGAGGATGCTGGTGTGTGTTAATCCATCATAAATAAATTCACGATAAACTTCATCAAAAATTACAAATAAGTCATGTTTAATCGCAATGTCTGCGATTCTCTGCATATCTTTAACAGGATAAACTGCTCCGGTTGGATTGCCGGGATTACACAGCATGATTGCTTTGGTTTTTTCTGTGATCTTACTTTCGATTTTATCACTATCCGGTAATTTAAAACCTTCTTCAGCATAAGTTGTAAGAGGAACTAATTTTACTCCGGCCATTGTGGCAAATCCATTGTAATTTGTATAAAATGGTTCAGGAACAATTATCTCGTCTCCATCGTTACAGGTTGTCATCATGGCAAAAATAATAGCTTCCGATCCGGCAGTTGTTACGATGATATCATTTACATCGATATTAATTTTGTGTCTTCTATAATATCTAACCAGGTTTTCACGATAGATTTCTAAACCCTGTGAAGGTCCGTAAGCCAGAACTTTTTCATCATAATTGGTATAAACATCCAGCATTTCTTTGGGTGTTTCGATATCCGGTTGGCCAATATTCAGGTGATAAATTTTGATGCCTTTTTTCTTGGCATCATTGGCAAGCGGCATCAATTTTCTGATAGGTGATGCCTGCACGTTAATAGCACGATTTGATAATTTCATTTCTATCCTCGCTTTATCTTATTTTCTTTAGTTAATTTATCCATTGCATTTTGCAATTCAATTACTTTCTTCTCAATATCCTCTTTGGAATCAACATAAATTCTATCACCATAAGTTACATTGATCTTGCTGAAAAGAAGTGGAAAGCGGAATTTATCCCAGGATTTAAAAACCTTCTCATGCTGTACATCTACGACAGCTGGAACAATAGGAGATTTAGAAAGATAACTTATATAAATAATTCCATCTTTGATCTTCTGGCTTGGTCCTTTTGGTCCATCTGGGGTAATGGCAAGAATGTTATCTTTTGCTTGTTTTATCAACTCTCTGGATGCAGCACTGCCACCACGTCGAGATGAACCTCTTGCAGTTTTGTATCCCATTAATTCTGCTGGTTTTGCAATCAGGTCTCCATCCTTCGATGAAGAAATGAGTAAAACGCATTTTTGCTTTCTATGTATATACATCAAAGGCAAAATATTCCTATGCCAGTAGGAATAAATAACAGGTTCCTGAGGCATTGGAGTTCGCAAATTATATCGCCAGGTACTGCCGATGAATTTAATAAACAGAACGCTGATATGGTTTACAATCGACATTAGAAATTTATTCATGAAGCATTTCCTCTATCAATTTCACCATTTCTACCGATGTCTTTTTGCTGCCCAGAATATCATGCAGTTCTTTTAATTGCTGCTTTATCTTATTGTATCTGGTTTCAGAACTAAGAATTTCCAGAATATTTTCGGAAATGTTATTTCCATTAACTTTATCCTGGATCAGTTCTGGTACAATGTCTTTATCTAAAACTATATTCGGTAAACCAATTCTTTCAATCTTTATAAATCGTTTACCCAGTTCATAAGAAGTTTTACTGGTTTTGTATGCAATAATAAATGGTGTTCCAATGAAAGCCGTTTCCAGGGTTGCAGTGCCGGATGTTACCACCAGGAAGTCGCTATATTTCATCATTTCATAGTTGTTGCCGATGATTACTTTGTAGTTTGTAATTCCCGATTTTTCAAGCAAATCATTAAACAAAGATTCCGAAACTGAGGTTGCTCGAGAAATCAAAAATTCGTACTCACCTGTATCTAATTTCTTTATTGCTGCCAAATATTCTGGCAGTAATTTATTTAGTTCATTATCCCGGCTACCTGGCAGGAATCCAATCCATTGTTTGGAAGAATCTAATTTTAACTTTTCAGCAAATTCTTTTTTGTTAAATTTAATTTCGATTTCTTGAGCAATCGGATGACCCACATAAGTTGATTTAACTTTATATTTATCGAGATATTTTTTTTCGAAAGGCAATATATAAGCTAAATGATCTGTAAGCGTCTTCAATTTGAAAATCCGCTTGAATTTCCAGGCCCAGAACTGTGGAGAGATAAAATATAAAACTGGTATTCCAAGCTTTGAGGCCTGTTTTGCGATTCTCATATTCAAACCGGGGTAATCAACCAATATAACCAGATCAGGAGGGTTCTTTCTGAATAGTTCGGTAATTATTTTCTCAACATTTATAAAAAAAAATAGGTGTTTTACAACTTCAATGAAACCCATTACAGCAAATCGATCAAACGGGAATATCGGTTTTAAACCATACTTCTGCATTAAAGGACCACCGATACCGAAATGCTGATATTCATTGTTTTGTAATTGAAGTTCTTCCAGAACAATCGAAGAATGCAGATCACCGGATTTCTCTCCAGCGATCCAGAAGATTTTTTTCATTTTATTCGATCTCACCAAAAAGTGTTTCAAGTTTAATTATTCGTTCATTATCCAGGCTAAAATTAACATAATTAGCAAAATTATCTAAAATGATCAATGCATTCACATTTGCATCTTTACCCTTTAACGTGGAGAGACGTTCAAAGAAAGCAATATTTACTTCGTGAACATTCTTATAAATCTCAATCAATCCCTTCAGATCCCAATCTGCTTCCAAACCTTTTTTATGATGAAAATACTGCTGCATCAAATACATACTCACAGTTCTATATAGCGTTTCCTGGGGATTGGCAAAAGGCAAATGAAAACGAACCATAGGGCGTAATCGCGAAAGTACAGGACAGCCGGAAGTAACCATAATTATGCCTATCATCGAGCTTACTCCCTGTTGCAGGGAAGTTTTCTTGCTGTAGGTACGGTCGTTTGTATCCAGAATTATCTCTGAACTTTCATATGATAATGAGTCTTTAAAAAAAGCCATAACTGGACTAAGATTAACTGCTACAGGACAATATTCATTTGAATCAGAATCAAGACTGCAATTGGGACATTTGTTGAATTCCAATTTCGTCCATTCGGGTAATTCAGCTATGTCATCATTAATTACCATCAAGGTTGCAGCATCAAGGTTAATGGCAAATTCTTTTTTTAAGCCATTTTCACTGCGAATATCATATTTAAATTTCAGCATTTCTCTTTCACTCATTTTCATCTCCATTAATTTACACAAGTAATAAAGCAGCAATATATGTAAAGGCAAAACCTATTAGGCTTGGAAGGATCAATTTTCTTGCAAAGTCTTTATATTTTGTATCGAAAAATTCTATTGAAACAGAAACGCAGGGATGTACTGGAGAGATCATATAACCAATATAGATAGCGATATACATCAAGGCAAATGTTAATGCCGTAAGTTGTTCTGCTCCATATGTTGCCAGGAATATTGGGATCAAAATAGATATTGGAAGCTGAACTCTACCGGTGATAATAGCAAGTAGAGCTCCTACAAATATTATCAGGAAAGTTTTAGAAAAAACCAGTTCTGCTATCAATCCCGAAATGGTTGAAGCTTCAAATACATGTAAAAATAGAAATACACCAATTATTATCAGGAAGTATTTCCAGGGTTTCATCTTTTTAATGATGAAGCTCAGATCTAAAATTCTAAGCTTTCCAATTGATGCTGTGAGAAAGAGACTTACAGAAATTCCGATCAATAAAGATATTTCGTCAAATACTTCCAGGTTAGATAAAGTAATGTGAATCGCTGGAGCAGAAATTATTATCAAAAGAGGAATAAACAGTTTCTTGTAGTTGATCTTATGTGGTGAAGGCATATCACCCGAGATATTTCGCAAAAAAAAGAAATATCCCAGCATGAACAATATAACAAAAGCTGGTAAAACATATAAGATAACACTATAAATATTAACATCAGCCATTTTAGCGCAAGGCAATAATGCTCCCAAGGGGTAAATTAAAATCAGGATATGACGGAACCAAACATTTATGGCTGCATAAGATTCTCCACTGATGTCATCACCTGCTTTTATAAGCATTGGAGCAGAAAGTAAAGCTCCACCAGGAATAGGCAACAATCCCATTAAAGCCGGAGAAAAACCTAGAAAAACCTGTCGCTTTACCTGCAGGTTATTTACCAAATCATTCAGAAGCCCTGATCTTTGCAAGCCACCACCGATTAGCGGAATCAATCCTACAGCAATGGCTAATAATAAGATTGGTACATCCAGAAATGTATTTCGTAAAACTTGTAGCATCTGCTCGGAATTAAGATTAAATATACCCAAAACTACAGCACTTGTCATCATAGCAAGCCACAGGCTTTTACGAGCTATATACAACAGCAAAATTAAGGAAATTATAAAGCTGAACCAGATCAGCATCGACTCACCTGAACATAAAGTCTGCGATTACGTGGACCATCAAATTCACAGAAATAAATTCCCTGCCAGGTTCCCAAAACCAGCTCACCATCGGATATTAAAATATCCTGCGAACATCCTATCATGGAGCTTTTTACGTGAGCATCAGAGTTACCTTCCAGATGTCTGAATTCGTGCAGAATCGGTGAAATTTTTGCCAGTGACAGAAGCATATCTTTTTGAACAGAAGGATCGGCATTTTCATTTATCGTTACCGCGGCTGTAGTGTGAGGTACAAAAAGGGTTACTCTTCCTTCAGTTGTTTCGCTTTTATGAACTACTGATCTTACTTTGGCTGTTATATCTATCATTTCTTCGCGTGTCTTCGACCTAACATCTATCTGTAATAGCATGCTTATCTCCAATTACTCCAAAATATCAAATTCTAAAATTCAGATTCCGGCTTTTATGTCAAATATTTAAGATTATATTTTTTCTTGACGAATATTGCTTAAATACAGCTTCTTCGATCTTGTAATTGTTCTTAAACAATTGACTTTGGAGAGTTGATTGATTCTTGAATAAATAAGCAATAAACAATTTTTAAACTTGGAGGAAAGATAATGAAAAAAATACACATATCACAAGACGATAAAGTAATAACTGGCGTTTGCGGAGGTTTGGCAGAATCTACCGGATTGAATGCAAATTTAATTCGAGGAATTTTTGTTTTTACGATCTTCTTTGGATTTTCGGGAGTATTAGTTTATTTAGTACTATTAGCAATTTTGCCGAAAGATGAAGGAAAAGTAGAAATAATCGATGTAGAAATTGAAACTGAAGAAGAAGGCAAAATCCTGCGTGCCTGGAAGAACAGGATGATCGCAGGGGTTTGTTCTGGTTTGGCAAAATATCTGGGTTGGGATGTAAGCATCGTTAGGATGATCTTTGTAGGTATGTCTTTTGTGGCAGGAATTGGCATTATCCTTTACATTTTCTTCTGGTTTTTGTTTCCCAACGAAGAGTAGAATAAAGTACAACGACGTTGTATGTCGTTGAGTGAACTCATAGCAAAAGCAGGTTCAATTTTACAAATTGAGCCAAAACATTCCAGACGCATCAAGATGATACGTTCTTGATTATATCGAGATCTTTGTAAAAAATTATCTTCATAGACGCTCTTCTTACACAGTTTTACAAAGGTGTTTACTTAGTATTCTACAACCAACTTTGGCAGAATTAAGGAATGAATCGTGCATATCAAATTTATTGCCTTAATGTTAATAAGTACTAGGAGATGAACATGAGATTTGTATTTATTGTTTTGTTTTTATCACCTTCTTTTATCCTTTTTGCTCAATTTACCGATCTGGTTCAAATCAATGGAGAATCTTCTGCTTATTTTCGAGGAGATGATGCTTACAAAATAATTGGAAATGAAGTATATCTAGTTTATTGTGAATCTTCTACAAATAATCTGATATTTTCATATTCAACAGATGGACAAGAATTTTCTAACACATTAATTGATAATAATCTCTATTATTCTGATAATGCTACACCCACAATAGAGATCCTTCCGGATGGTAAAATCGTAATTTTCTACGTTAAAGAACTTGATTGGACATTGGATATATATCAGGCTGTTTCAATTGATAATGGAGCATCTTTTGAAATTGAATTACTAGAGAATTCGGTTTCAGAGTTTACTTCGTGTACCGATGAAAATACACTTTATATCTCTTACAAAGAATGTGGAACTAAGAATTTCAGCGAATTCAATTATTATACAAATACCGAAAAATCAGAGTATTCATTTCAGGGTATTGATATCCAAAAATTCTGGGGACCTGATGTGCTCCAAGGACCTGTACATTCCAATGGCGATATCTGGATACAACATGCCGGTGGAGGAAGTAACAATGGTAGGCCTACTTTTTATGGATTAGTAACTACAGCCGGGCGAGCAATGGCTTTTCCTGGAGGGCAACCTTATAAAGATGCATATCCTGCACAATGGCAGGAAGTATTCAGAGGTGGCTTAGAAGAAAATACAGGCCCTGTGTTATTGCCGGATAATAATGAAGCATTAGTTAACAATTCTTTTGCAGTTGGCGACGGTTATGATATTGTTTATGTGAAAATGAGTGGAACAATATGTGAAACAATGTTGGGATACATCATTTATCCAGGATATGAAGATTTCGATGTTCACAGTTGGTTTCCGCACAATGATTATACAGCCTCTACAATTATAGCAAATGGTGGAAACTGGTACGAAGATTCTGATCTAATTGCTCAGAATCATCTTGTAATTCCCGATACGATTTGGACGGCAGGACCAGTATTCACAATGCAGAATAATTCTTTCTGGGTAGAGGATGCTGTTTTATGGATAGAGGGTCAGGTTTCTGGTAGTACAACCTGGGGTTGTGCCAATGAAATTTACATAACATCAGACATTACATATACACATACTATGTTTGGAGATTTTCCCGACGGATTTTCCGGCTACGATCCTCAAACAGGGCAACCTCTATATGAAGGTTCCATTAACGAAACAGATTATTTTGGTTTAGTATCAGATGAAAAGATAATAATAAAATACAAACATAAAGATCCTTTTAATGATATGGCATTGCGAGACGATAATTGCGATGGCATCTATCTATATGGTGCCTATGCTGCAACTGCATTTGGTGACCCTGCAATTTACGGAACCAATGCCTGCCTTTATGATGGAATATTTTCATTTGAATATCAACATCCGCATGGCTCTACACCCAATTTCACAGCACAAAGTCCTTATACCTTATTAGATACAACATATACATATGTAGATTTACAAAAGTACGTTTTTCCTATCGACTTGAACTTACCTGCTGAAATACTGGGTTTTAATTTGCATAGTAATGAACCTGTTACGTATAATCTTCCCAGCGGCTTTCCTTATGAAAGTGATGAATACTTGAACAGCTTTCCCAATGATGATCCGGGAAATTATGTTTTTCCATATGGAACGGATTATCCCTGGTACAATCCTGTCTGGCCGGAATCTGCTGAAGAAATATTTTTTGAGCGTGGTAGCATTAATTTATTCGGCTCACTTGTACAAAGAAGACGTGGATATACTCACCGAAGTGGGTCGGATCCAAGAAATCATCATCCGGATAATATGTGGGATCTGGAAAATCACTATTATGGCGGAGATCATCCATCTACCGGTTACGAAAAAAATTACTATTATGACAATAGATTTCAATTAATACACCCAATACATTTTCCAGAAGGTTTCTGTGAACCAGAAAACCCAATATTCACGATTGCGCGATCATCAGATAGTGGAGAAACTTTTGATGTGCTGAATACTATCCCATTTGCTAACACTGAAAAAATATTCCAAATAGTAGCAGAAGATAACATTATTGCTGAAATAGCCCAAACAGCTACTGTAGTTCAGATACATTTATCTACGAATAATGGTAATTATTTTGCCCTTGAATCTATACCCATGAGTTATGGGGTATTGAAAAATATAGAAATTTGTGATGAACTTATCTATATGTATTTCCATAGAAGAAATAATGAAAACAATATTGTTATACTAAATCCTGAGACATTGCAAACTCAAATGTTTCAAACGTTTGAACCAGCAGAGCCATTCAGCAACTTTGCCATTTCTCACAACCATGAAAAAGTTTATGTAAGTTTCATTGATTATTCATTTTCTTCTCATCTTTTGGAAATGGAATTTCAATATACAAACCAAAGTTCTGCATTTAACAATGTATATAATTGGCAATCAACCTACTATGATTTCATTTATCATGATATTTCTAATGTCTATCTAAATTTTAATCAAAATGATTTTGTATATCCAGTTATCCTTGAGAAAACAGTTCCTACTCAATCTTATGGAAATATTCACATTGCGAAAGACTTTTTACCAGATCTTACAACAGAATCCTGGAACAATGAAATTCCAGCTAACCAAAAACCTACTCTTTCCAATTACCCAAATCCGTTCAATCCATCTACAACGATCTCTTTTTCTCTATACACCGAAATCACCGAAGACGCCGAATTGGTGATCTATAATCTGAAAGGCCAGAAAGTGAAAAACCTTTCTCCAAGCTTACACTCACTGTCATCCCGAGCGGAGTCGAGGGACGAAGTACGAGGGGAAAATCAATACAATATTGTCTGGAATGGAACCGATGACTCCGGTAAACCTGCTTCTTCCGGAATTTATTTCTATAAATTAAAATCAGGAGACTATCAAAAAACGAATAAAATGCTTTTGATGAAGTAGAATCGGCTTACCGATGAAGATCGGTAAACGATCTAAGTTTCGTACACCTTAATTATAACTAGAGGCGATTCATGAATCGTCTGAATTTGATGTTTAGAGAGTTGTTGGCATATTAACATGGAGGAAATGATGAAAGTTAGATGGATTATGCTGGTTATATTTGTTTTACCTATTTTGTTAAATGGACAGGCAGTTTGGGATCAAAGTGGAATTCCTATTCGGCAAGGGGATAACATAAATTGGAAAAGAAACGCTGTAAAGTTTGATCAAGAATTGATCTACATCTGGACTGATTGCAGACGTGGAGATCATGATATTTGGGCTCAAAAAATTGATAACCAGGGTAACAAACTTTGGGATGAAGATCTATTAGTTTGTGGCGAAGCTAACCGGCAAATTTATCCGGTTGTTGCAAAAACAGATGATGATTGTTTGATAGTATCTTGGATGGACTTGCGCTCTGATGAAGATAGTGATATTTATGCTCAGAAATTAAGTGCTGATGGCGAACTTCTTTGGAATACTGAAGGAGTTCCACTATGCGAAGAAGCTGACAATCAAGGAGATCCAAAAATTGTTTCTGATTCTGTTGGTGGGGCAATTGTCGTTTGGCGTGACGATAGAGATGCTGGTGGAAGTGATATATACGGAAACCGGATTCTATCTGATGGAAATATTGCAGATGGTTGGGATGTTAATGGTAATTGCATTATCGATGATCCAGATTCACAGAGGTATCAATCTGTCTGTACCGACGGAAATGGTGGAGCTGTAGTTGTGTGGTATGATACTAGAAATTCTGATGGTGACCTTTATATGCAAAGGATCTTGCCGGATGGCACTCTAGACTGGGACTATAACGGTATTCTTTTATGTGGAGCTGCTGAAATGCAGGAAAAACCACAAATAGCTATTGATAGTAATCAAATAATTACCATAGTTTGGAGGGATAAACGAAATAATGTTTGGGGAGATATATATCTGCAGAAAGTAACTTTGGATGGTCAAATCTTGATGGAAGATCTATGCATTTGTGATGCTGCTTATAATCAACGTAATCCCAAAATAATATCAACATCTGATAATAGTTCTGTTATCGTATGGGAAGATACAAGAAATGAATATACAGATGAATATAATGATCTTTATATGCAAAAAATCGATGCAAGCGGCAATCTGCTTTGGGAAGTTAATGGAACCCCAGTAGTAATGGCCGATAATGATCAATGGAGTCCTAGTATCTGTGCTGATGACCAGGGTGGATGCTGGATTACCTGGGAAGATGTCCGCTTCGAAAATCATCCTGATGGTGATGTTTATATTCAACATTTCGATTCAGCGGGAAGCCCACTTCTTACAAATAATGGCAATCTCATTTGTGATCAGCTCAATGCTCAATATTATCCTTCAATAAATTTACTAGATGGTGATGTTACGGTTATTTTTGGTGATAGCAGAACAGGTTCTCAGGAATTATATGTGCAGAGCATTGACCAAGCTGGAAATTTGCTTTTACCAGTGGAAGGAGTTGTACTGCAGGAAGGAATTTCAGGTGACATCTTTTACAGTTTTATCTTTGAAAACGACGATAACCCAATTGTGATTTGGACAGATAGCAGAACTTCGAATATACAACTTTTTATGCAGATTTTAAATTCTGAAGGTTCTACAATTCATGAGAAAAACGGTATCCCAATTACATTTGCATCCGATTTTGATAAGCAAAGATTAGATGCTATTTACAATGAGAATCTTGAGACGGTGGCTATGATATGGCAAGAAAACAGAGTCGATATGAATAAGATTTATGCTCAGGCTGTAGACCTAAATGGGAACTCGCTTTGGGATAATAGTGATCTAGCTTTGAGTACTACTGACCTGGAGCAATATTATGGTCAGATAGATTATTTGGATGGTTACTATTATACTGGATGGACTACTTACAATGGTGATTTTATAAATCCAGTTATTGATATTCATGGTCAGAAGATTGATATTGCTGGAAATCTGCTTTGGGGTGATGAAGGCATTATTATAACCGATATAACAAATGATAATGTAATTACAGATATTGTAGGACGATACTATATCTGGCAGAACGAAAGTTGGCCGGATTATCAGATCTATGCTAAACTAGTTGATGATAATGGAAATACCGCTACAGGTTGGCCGGAAGACGGATTTGGAATTTGTTTAGCTGGAGGTATAAGTTGCAACGCTAAAGGATTTCAAGTACCACAGGGTTTACTGGTAATTTGGGAAGATCTACGAAATGATTTTGTAGAAATTTATGGTCAATTGATCACACCAGAAGGATCTACTTTATGGCAGGATAATGGGAAGTTGCTGGCTTCTGGAGATAGTGATTCAGAAAATATATCTTTAGTGGTTGATGAAGAAAATTTCTATATGACCTGGGAGTATTATGATGTTAATAACTATGATATTCATTTGCAAAAATTCGATTACTCTGGAAATTCCTGCTGGCAAGAAGACTTGGTAATGGAAACAGGAGAATTGAACTCTAAAGATCCTGATATTGTGCTTTGTGAGGATAAAATGCTAGTTGCATGGTCGGAAGAAATAGAATATACACTTGATATAATAAAAGCCCAATTAGTTTCTACTTCTGGAGATATCTTATGGTCATTAGAAGGTGAGATTATCGGAGAAGACATTTTAGAAAGAAGAATTCCACAGTTGGTTTTTAATGGAAGTAACACTGTTTACAGTATATGGCATGATTATAGATCTGGTAATACATATAACAGTATTTATAATCTATATGCTCAAAAGATAAATGTTAGCGAAACTGGGATCTTTGAAAATAATACTATAAAACAATCAGAAAATTTGTTTTCAAACTACCCCAATCCCTTCAACCCTTCCACAACTATTTCGTTTAATCTCAGCAATGAACAAAACCAACAAGTTGACTTATCAATCTATAATCTGAAAGGACAGAAAGTAAAAACTTTCCTCATCAACCCATCAACCGATCTACCCGTTAACTCAGTAACATGGAATGGGGAAGATGATAATGGTAAATCTGTTTCATCCGGAATTTATTTTTATAAATTGAAAACTGGTAATTTTGAACAATCCAAGAAGATGTTAATGATAAAATAGGGGAAACGATGAATATTTGTGGCGATCTCTTTTTCTTGCGTCATACCTATAGTAGTGTCATTCCCAGCTTGATTGGGAATCCATGAAATTCGCACTTTGTATTTGATAAAATTTGATTCCCGATTACTCGGGAATGACAAGAATGTGCGATTCACGAATCACTAGAAATTGAAACTGGAGAGTTGAACGCACAAATTAAAGGAGAATGAGATGAAAAAACTGATTTTATTTTCAATGCTGTTAATAGCCTGTTTTTTAGTTGCACAATTCTATGACCCAATTCAGGTCAATGAAGATCTGAATCCTGTTTTTTACAGGGGAAATAGTGCCTGCAAAATAATTGGAGATGCAACCTATATTACATTCGTCGAAGATTCAACTAGTGCAAATCTCTACTTCTCTTACTCTGAGGACGGAATAAACTTTTCCAATACTCTTATTGATTATGGTGTTTTTCTGGGAAAAAATACAGAACCAACTATAGAGGTCTTACCAGATGGCAAGATCATAATTTTCTACATTAAAAAAGCCGGTGATGTATATTACATGTACAAAGCAGAATCAATTAACAATGGTACTTCTTTTGGCCCTGAAATTATTACAACAGGTGTTATGGCTTTTTCTACCTTCCAGGATAACGGTGAAATATACATCAGTTATGAGAAAGGTGACATTTTTAACCTCAGTAATTTCTTATATTTTACCAATTATGAAGAATCTGAAAATCATGACGTTATCAAGTTTTGGGGACCAGATAGACTTACAGGCCCGGTACATTGCAATGAAGATATATGGATACAACAGGCAGGTGGAGGAACTAATAACGGATTTCCTACATTTTATGGTTTGGTTACAACTGCAGGAAGAGCCAGGCTATGGCCTCAAGGTATTCCTATGAAAGAATCGGGATTACCCTGGGAAGATATTTTCAGAGGTGGATTGTTAGAAGAAGTTGATGGTGTAGAGAATATTACTTTTGCTCCCAATGCCAATGAACTTAGAGCAAACGCTACACAGATTGCTGGCCACGACATAGTTTATGCTAAATTGATGGGAAATTCTTTCCAATTGATGTACGGAGATATTCAAAATTTGGGCACGCATGAATTCGAAGTTTATAGCTGGTATCCTGATACAGGAGCTTTGGCGAATCAAGTTGTAAATATGGGTGGAAACTGGTTTGAAGATACCGATAATATCTGGACTAACCAAATTACATTATATGATACAATTTGGTCAAATGGGGGAACATTTGGTGTTGGACCATCATCTGCTTTCTGGGTAACGGATGCTGAGCTATGGATAGAAGGCGAAGTTTCTAACAAGATGACCTGGGGTTGTGCTGATACAATTCATATAGTGGGGGATATTACTTATACAAATACACCTGTTGGTCAGTATCCGGATGGTTTTTCCGGGATCGATCCGGTAACAGGATTACCTGTTTACAATGGTCTTGTAAACCAAACTGACTATTTCGGCCTTGTTTCAGAGCAGAAGATACTGATTCAATACAAACACCGAGATCCCTTTGAGGATTTTATAATAAGAGATGATAATTGTGATGGCGTATATCTTTATGGTGCTTATGCTGCTATTGCCGAAGGAGACACAGCAGTTTATGGTAACATGGCCAGTTATTATGATGGTGCGATCACATTTCAATATCAACATGGTCATGGTTCTACACCAAGTTTCTGGGCTCCAAGCCCATATCCACCATTTAACGATACACTATATACATACATCGACTTTCACAAATATATTTTTCCGATAAACAGTTTTCCACCACCAATATATAATAGTTTCCAACTACATGGGAATGAACCAGCACCTCAATATGGGACTTGTGGCTTTCCTTATGAAGATCCCGGGTATATTAATTTATATCCGAATAATGGGCCTGACTATGCAGTACCGTATGGAACAGATTATCCCTGGTACAATCCTGTCTGGCCTGAACCTTCAACGGATATTGTTTGGGAGCGTGGAGAACTTCATGTCTATGGTACTTTAGCACAAAGGCGAAGGGGTTTTGTACACAGATCCGGAATAGACCCATCCAACCATTCACCAGATAATTTGTGGGATCTTGAAAATCATCTTTATGATGGAACGCATCCTTCCAGTGGCTACGATAAAAATTATAATTATGATGCTCGTTTTTTGTATGAACAGCCACCTTATTTTCCAAATCTGAACAATAGCCAATTTAGCCCAACTCATATAATAAGCAGATCCTCAGATGGCGGAGATAATTTTGAAGAACTAAATTCAGAAAATCTGCCATATTACTTTGGAACAGATTATTCTTCAATAAAAGCAGAAGGAAATCTAATAGCTGTTGTTTCGCAGCGAAATGAACAATTAAGACTTAAGTATTCTATGGATAATGGAATTTCATTTGATTTGTTTGAATATTCATTAATAAATAAGAAAATTATAGATACTGAATTGAAAAATGAATTAATATATTTTCTGGCATACGATATGGAAAACAATTTGAATAATGTTATATATAAATTTGATCCCAATACTTCGGTATTAACTGGGAATAATACTTTTCCCCCCGCAGCAGGTTTGTGTGATTTTGGCATTGCCAATGACGATAGCAGAGTATATGCATATCTACAGGACTATTCATCGAGTGATGTTGAAATATTATTCAACTATTCAGAGGGTTTTTCATCCATTTTTTCACAGGAATATATGTGGCAAACTTCTTTTTCCATGAACAATGCAGAAGATTCCAGATTGTTTGTTAATTTTAATCAACATGATTCAGTTTATGTGAGTATATTAAATTCACTGGCCGCTGGTGAAGAGAGTGGTGATCTTTGGCTGGCTAAAGGGCATCTACCGGGTTTATTGGGTACTGATGATCTCATTGTAGAAAAACCTGTTCCAACCGTTACCAATTATCCCAATCCTTTCAATCCATCCACAACAATTTCATTTAATCTTAGCAACGAACAAAACGAACCAGTCGAGCTTAATATATACAATATGAAAGGTCAAAAAGTTAAAGACCTTTCTCCGAGCTTGTGTCATCCTGAGTTTATCGAAGGACGAGGGGAAAATGAATACAGTGTTGTTTGGAATGGTAAAGACCAAACCGGTAAACCTGTCTCATCCGGAATCTATTTCTATAAATTGAAATCAGGAAAGTTTGAAAAAACGAAGAAAATGCTTTTGATGAAGTAGGGGGGGGGATGCGTCAATATTCATATTGTCTAACTATGCTCATTTTAATTATTTGTATCTCTTTAAATGCAGAAGCCCCGCTTATAATAAGAGAGAATACCAATTTTGCTTATGAGAGTAATTCTGTTGCGTTGCAAGATGGTGTAGTAAGCGTTTGGGCTGATACAAAATCAAGTCTTTGGAAGCTATATGCCCAGAAAGTAGATACCAACGGAAATATGTTATGGAACAATTATGAACCTCTGCTGATAGATGAAAATCTGAGCAATTCTTTTCCGTATATAGACATCATAATTACGAGTGATAATTGCATTATAACATCTTGGATAGGCCATTCGACTTCCAATATATACAGATTATACGCCCAGAAGATCAGCAGCGATGGTGAAATTATGTGGTCGCAGGAAAATGAGACCATAGCAGAATTAACAGATACGACATACCATACATACCTGGCTGCCAATGATATTGGCGGAGCCTATTTGTTTTACGATTATGGTGATCAAGAGGTTTTTGGATTCAACTTGGACTCCGATGCCAATGACCTCTGGGCTAATAATCCTTCCCCTTTCATTACGGAGGCTTATCTTTTTGAAGTTCTATCTGATAATACGGGTGGGATTGTATTATTTTATGAAGCAACTTCCGGAGATAATAATATAACAGCAACTCGTGTAGATTTTAACCAGGTAATACTTTGGGAACAAATTGTGACAAATTCGGGTTTTACCTATCCGGAAGTTAATGTAGTTCCCGTTGGATCAAATGATTTCGTGATCTGTTGGAGCTATTTTTACAGTTTGGTTTATGGACAACGTCTCGATTTAGAAGGCAATGTCTATTGGGGAGCGGCAGGAATGGAACTCACGGATGAAGTGTTTCCCGAGAATCATAAAGCTGCCCTGGCTGCGAATGATAACAACTTCTATATCGTTTACTCAATTCCTTCAACAGTTCCCAATGAATACACTTTCAAAATAAAAAAAGTAGATTTGAATGGCAATTCAATGTGGGAAAATGAAACAATTCTCGCTAATAGTAACAGTTGGATATTTGATGCCCAGACTAATGAGAATCAAGGTTGTTATATTTTGTGGTATTGGAATGCGGAGTTAGTCGTTCAAAATATAGATTCTGCCGGGAATAAGCTCTGGGGAGATGACGGGATTGCTATAGGCTCGAATTATTCTTCTGTCTGGACGCAATATGGAGCTCGAATTAATGTTTTAAACAGCAATAGCCTGTTTACATGGCAATTGATCAAAAATGGAAAATCCTTTCTCCGCTACCAAAGTATCGATTATGCAGGGAATACATTGCTTCCTGAAGATGGAGTTATCTTAAAGAGTGGAATGCAATCTGCAGTTAATAATTGGCAGCTTGTTGCTAATGATAATTCTTTTTATTATTTATGGCAGGATTATCGCTTTTCTCAAAGCCGGATTTTTGCTCAACGTGTTTTCCCAAATGGTAATGCATGTTTTCCACAAAATGGAATTGCTCTTACTGATACGTCTTTTTCCAATCAAAATTATCTAGTTTGTAAATCACTTCCGGAAGGTGGAATTGTGTCTGCGTGGAGTGAAATAAAAGAAAACGAAGAATTTTATCGTGTTCGTCTGCAGATTTTATATCCTGATGGTTCACTCTTTTCACCCAATGGTATTGATCTTACCAGCGTTGTTGTGGAAAATCAAATAGAGCCACAAATCGATATTGTTGATGGAAATATAATTATCATTTGGTTGGAAAATGGGCAGATCAAAACTCAGAAATTAGTAGATTTTATGCCGGTTTGGGGAAATAATGGCAGTCTACTGGTAAGCAATGGCGATACGGGATTTGCATTTCTGACTGGCAACTATATTTATTTCGATTATCAAGATGAATCTTATTTCAATCAGATTGATGAGTCCGGATATTTAAATGCAAATTGGCCATATCCCGGGGTTGGGATTCCTGAAGACACTAATTTCCCCAAGACTATTAATACATCCAATAATGATTTAGTCTATACTTGGAGAGATAGTTATAGCGGGATAGAAGATTACGGGTTTCAGATTTTAGAATCAAGCGGAAATTATGTTTTTCCGGGTAATGGATTTAATATGCTGAATGATGTTGATTTTAGCCGTTACAACTTCTTGTACGATGATTATATCAATCTTTATCACTCAGCTGAATCAGGACTTAATATTCTGATGGAAAGATACGATTTGCAAGGACAAATGATTTGGGATGGCTCTTTTTGCTATCTCCAAAACAATAATGGATACAATTATTTGCATTCTGCGAAAATGGGAGATAAATTCCTGGTGGTTTGGTATGCATACAATATTGATCTACCGCGCACATATTTGGCACAACTGATCGATGCTGACGGAGTCCCAATACCGTCAACTTTAACAGGTGATGAATATCAAATATTTTCTTCACATTGCGATTATCAATTAGCCACCGCTACAGATAATGATGTGGCAATCCTGTTTGAAAGAGGTTATGTTGTTGGTTCCGATAGTGAGTTTTTTCCAAACGGCTTGGTAACATTTTTGATTAGCACAAACGATGTGCATTCAATTCCTGATGAAATAGTTACTTCTCCCAAATGTGCATTATCCAATTACCCCAATCCGTTTAATCCTGAAACGAAGATTTCCTTTTCTATTTCAGTCGATTCAAAAGTAGAATTATCAATTTACAATATGAAAGGGCAAAAAGTTAAAGACCTTTCCCCGAGCTTGTGTCATCCTGAGTTTATCGAAGGACGAGGGGAAAATGAATATAGTGTAATTTGGAACGGAACTGATGACAATAATAAACCAGTGTCATCTGGGATCTATTTCTATAAATTAAAGTCAGATGATTTTGAAAAAACAAACAAGATGTTATTAATTAAGTAGAGTCGACTCACCAATTAATATTGGTGAACGATCTCCTCTTCTTACACCTTTGCTAAAGTAGGGGTGATTCACGAATCACCCGAATATTTTTTAGAGAATTAGCGCAGAATATTATGGAGGTAATGATGAAAAGGATTTTCCTATTAAGCTTAATTGTATTACCGATTTTCCTTTTTTCACAAACCCAATGGCAGACAAATGGAGTGCCGGTTTATTGCGGGGAAAACATAAATTGGACAGAAACTACAATAAACAGTGCAGACGGTAGCATGGTTATGGTCTGGTGGGACAGCAGAAATGGAGATCAAGGTATCTTTGCCCAAAAAATTGCTTTAGATGGAACATTACTCTGGGGAGAAACTGGCAGAGAGATCAATGATGATCCCGATACTCAATATCATCCAGCTGTAGCTGCTAATTTAAACAACGAAATAATAGTAGCCTGGACTTGTCATTTTGGGAATTTCGATATGGAAGTTCGAGCACAGAAGATAGATTCTTTCGGCAACAGATTATGGCAGGATGAAGGAGTTTTACTATTTTCCAGCAACGAGGTATTACCGTATAGCATTAAAATAATCGATGATACTTTCGGTGGTGCTTTATTTGTGTGGAAAAATAATGTTCATCATAATATTAGTAACGATCCTGAAATTGTAAGGGCATTGCATGTCTTTTCCGATGGTACTATCGATAATAACTGGAATACTGGAGGAAATATTTTATCCCAAAATCCGAAATTTTGGAATGTTTTACCTGATGGGTTTGGAGGATTTGTCTTTGCCTGGAAGAGCTTGAATGACATAACCATTCAGCGACTCGGCTCGAATGGTGACCCGCTCTGGGGTGATGATGGAATTGTATTATGTGAAGATACTGTATGTAATAACCGCCCGGTTGTTACAAGCGATAATGAAGGTTTATTTTATTTCTTCTGGGCAGATTCAAGAAATGTAAATTCAACTGTTATTTATTTACAAAAAGTAGATATCAATGGAAATTCAATGTTCCCAGATGATATTAATGTTTTCGACGGAAATTACAGCAATGCTAAGGTTGCTCACACTTCAAATGGGGATTTAGCTCTCTGCTGGACAGGTTCTCTTAACAATCAAGCTTATTTGAAAACACTGAAACTAGATACTACGGGAAATGTTTTGATACCTCCAATCGATGTTTACATTGGTTCAGAATTATGTGGAGATATTGATGTCGTTGCAGATGTTAACGGTGGGTATTGGGTCGAATGGTTCAATCTTAGTGGTATTGAAGGAATATTTTTACAGCATATTGATGATTCCGGAGAAATAACTTTGGAAGACAATGGCTTGCTAGTTTGTACCACCAACCAATATGATTATTTCAGATTTACGTTGAACTTGACTTTTGATAATAGAGCTTTTCTTTGTTGGCTAGACAAATCGACTAGATCTAATATTCTTTATAGTCAAATCGTTGATGAAACAGGTAATATCCAATTTCCTGAGGATGGACTATTAATCCATGCAGGACCTGCCAGTAATATATCAGATTTGCAGATTATCAGCAGTGGAGATAATCCTATTTTCAGTTGGATTGATGAAAATGTAAGTGATAAAAGCATATTCGTGCAATCTCTGAATTCTGATGGCACTGCATCATTTGATCAAAATGGCATTCCAATATTAATATCAACTAGTCCTAGTTTTGACGAATACGAGATTTATAATGATAATGATAATCAAATTATTATTACAACTGAACATGCAAACAACATGAATAGCTCTGCAAAAGCTCAGGCTTTCGATAACGATGGTAATTTGCTCTGGGGAGAAAATGGTATATATTTATCAGATTTAGACTTGGAGCAATTCAACGTTAAAGTTTCCTCGAAAGATGGCTTTTATTACACAGGTTGGTCAGATTATAACGGAGACTTTGTGAATCCGATCATAAAAATCACAGGTCAAAAAATAGATATTTCTGGAAACCTGTTATGGGGTGAAGAGGGGGTATTGATAACTGAACGTGAAGGTGATGACGTTCTTACCGATATTGTTGGAGGTTACTATATCTGGCTAAATGACCATTGGCCGATTTATGAGATCTATGCAAAATTAGTGGATGAAAATGGAGATGCAGCTCCCGGTTGGGATGAAAATGGAACCTTGATCTGTGGTGCTAATGGAACGCGAAGTAATGCTAGAGGTATAATGACCCCTGATGGATTATTAATAATCTGGAAAGATGAACGAAACGTAGCTGTCAACAGCTTAGATATTTATGCGCAATTAATAACAGAAGATGGTGATATTCTGTGGCAGGAAGATGGAATACCATTGGTAGATCATCCAGAAGATCAATCTTTATTTGAATACATTTTTGACGAATATTTGTATCTAGTCTGGCAAGATTATAGATCGGATGAGTTTTATGAAGTTTATGCCCAGAAGTATGATCTGGATGGAAATGAACTTTGGGCAGATGGAGGAGTATTAATAGGTGCAGGAGCCAATCCTGATATTGCAAAAATTGGTGATAGATTAATGATAGTATGGCAAAATTCGAGCGAAAGTTACTTTGATGATATATATCTGCAATTACTAAACCTAGAGGGTGAACTTCTATGGAATCCTGCCGGTGAAGTAATGTGTGATGCTTCCTGGAGGCAATATAATCCGCAAATTGTAAGTAATTCAGGTAGCTATATTTTTATAGGATGGCTTGATGAACGAGTTATTAATTCAGATCCGTACAGTGATTTTGTTAAATCTATTTTTGCACAAGAAGTCTATATCTGTCCATCATATTCAACAGATGAGATTCTGAATGCCATCACAGGGAAACTAAATCAAAACTACCCTAATCCTTTTAATCCTTCTACAACTATCTCTTTTTCATTAAATACCGAAATCACCGAGAGCGCTGAATTAGTTATCTACAACCTGAAAGGTCAGAAAGTGAAAACTTTTCCTGTCATCCTGAGCGGAGTCGAAGGATCAGGAAACGATACCTATTCAGTAGTTTGGAATGGAAAAGATGATTCCGGCAAACCTGTCTCATCCGGAGTTTATTTCTATAAATTGAAATCAGGTAATTTTGAAAAAACGAAGAAGATGCTGTTGATGAAATAATTATAATTGACTGGAGAATATATGAAAAGAAGCTATTTGTTGATATTAATTTTAATCCATCTTATATCTTTACATTCAGAAACTCATATACCAGCTGGAAATGTAACTGGAAATTGGAGTTATTCTAATCAACCCTATATAATTGATGGTAATATCTTTCTTCAGCAAGATGAAGAATTATCAATAGAACCGGGAGTTCAAATTGTTTTTTCAGGTCACTATTACTTCAAAGTTTACGGTAAACTTACAGCTGTTGGATCGATAAACGACACTATAAGATTTACTGCTCAGGATGCTGAAGTTGGCTGGAATAGTCTCACTTTTCATGAAACTACCAATAATGGACAAGGCTTATCCTTATTGAATTATTGTCTTTTCGAATATGGTAATGGACTCACTGGGAATGAAGACTCATATAGAGGAGGAGCTTTATACTGTTATAATTCTTCAAACGTTCACATTTTGAACAGCAGATTTACCAATAATCAGGCAGATTATGGTGGAGCGGTTGCTTTATACGGCTCTGACGTCTTTATGCAAAACTGCGTCATCGATAACAACTATGGTTCGCATGATGCTGGCGGGATCTTGATTCGACAACCTTCAACGCCAATCTTGGAAAATATTATTATCTCAGAAAATTCCTGTTACTTTAATGGTGGTGGTGTATTGATTTGCAGCGAAGCATCTCCAATTTTAAATAACGTAATCATTAGCAACAATACTACAACTTGTGATGATGGTGTTAGTGAACCAGGTGGTGCCGGAATTTCCTGCTGGAATTCAGACATAGAACTGAATAATGTTTCAATCTTAAATAATATTAGTTGTGCCTATGGTAAAGGTGGTGGAATTGAAAGCAAAAATGGTTCTACGATAAATTTTACTGATGGTATTATCAGTAATAACCAGGCGAGATGGGGAGGTGGCATAATAAATGACGGTACAATAAATTTGGCCGGAGTAACAATATCATATAATAGCTCTGAACATGCTGGTGGGATTTACCAACTGGGAGAGCTTAATTTCGATCCTGACAATCGGTGCAATATCTATCTAAATAATGCAACTGGTACTGATAATATCGGCAACGATCTATTATCATACGACTACAATAGTGTTATAGTAGATACATTTACAGTTCTTATACCAACAGATTTTCATACATATCCTATCTACTATTATACTTTTAATATATTACATCCAAAAGTTACAGTTGTAGCTTCCGATCTGTATGTAAGCCCTTTAGGTTCAAGTGATAACAGCGGTTTATCATCGAATGATCCTCTTCTAACAATTTACCAGGCACTTCAAATAATAAGCCCGGACAGTTTGAATCATCTGACAATTCATTTGGATGAAGGCACGTATTCTCCATCAGCTACCGGTGAAATTTTTCCGATTCAAATGATTGATCATTTAACTATCGAGGGAATAAGTCGTACATCAACAATACTTGATGCCGAACAAGCTGATCAAGTTATTGAAGTTTACGAAATTGAAGACTCATTTATCAATAATCTTGCAGTAACAAATGGATCATCATATGGACTATATTGCTCTGACTCTCAAGTGAACATACAAAACGTTTATTCGTTTAATAATCATAATGGAATTGCTCTCTATGACTGTACTGAAACAAATATACTGAATACAATCATTGCACATAACAATTCAACTGGGCTTGTTTGCAATTATACAGACCTTTTTTTGTCCTCTGTTTCGATCTTTGAAAACTCTGGCGGAAACATTGGTGGTGGGGCATATTTCGTGTCATCAACACCAGAATTTGACAGCGTAAATCGCTGCAGTATCTATTTAAACTCAGCAGATTATCTTGGGCAGGATATCGCGGTATTCAATGATCCTGTTTATGCAATCCTTGATACTTTTACTGTCATGGAGCCAGTTGAATTTTTCTGTTTCAATTTTGATATGTTTACTTTCGATATTGAAAATGCGAAAGTTGAAACGGTTGATTCTGATCTTTATGTTAGTCCGAACGGATCGGATGAAAACACTGGATTAACCGTTGATGAGCCGCTGAAAACATTAACTTATGCTTATTTGAAAGTAAGTGAGAGCAGCCAGAATCCACAAACAATTTTCCTGGCAGAAGGTATATATTCTCCATCCCAGACAGATGAAACATTTCCTTTAAAATGTAGAAGTTATGTTACTTTATCTGGCACTGATAAATATACAACCATTTTAGATGGAGAGCAATCCAGCCGTTTGCTATCTTGTTATTACTCTAATTTCTGCATTGAGAATTTAACCGTAACTAACAGCAACTCTTCAAGTATTTATATGGGACAATACCAAAATACTTTAGAGAATTTAGAGTTGAACGAATTAATTATTGCGGATAATTACACAAGCGGAGTCGGGGCGGGTATTTACTGTCATGACTGTGATCCTACTTTCAATAACTTGATAGTACAAAACAATTTTTCAGAAGATAATGGTGGAGGTATTTATCTGAATGATTCAAATCCAACTATGAGCAACGTGACAATTAAAAATAATTTTGCTGGTGATAGAGGTGGAGGATTATATTGTCATTCTTCCGTTCCCAATTTTTCATCTGAAGAGCGTTCCAATATCTTTTTGAATGAAACTGCAAACGGATTTAGCAGAGATTTATATAACAACGGTTCAACTATCAACGTTAGTGTTGATACGTTTACCGTAAACTTCCCCGATGATTATTTTGCTCAACCAATTAATAGATTCAATTTTGATATATTACATTATGTAATTGAGCAAATCGACCAGGATGTTTATGTAAGTCCCAATGGTTCTGACACAAACAGCGGTTTAACTTCTAATGATCCATTCAAAACAATTTCTTACGCTCTTTCCAGGATCGTTTCCAATAGTCCAGATCTACATACAATTCATCTCGCTGAAGGTGTTTATTCTCCAAGTGAAACAGGTGAAATTTTTCCGATTCATTCCAAAGATTACATTACAATTGAAGGCTCAGGAAGAGATACAACTATTTTGGATGCAGAAGAACAAGCCCGGGTTTTTCTCTGTTACAGTGAAGAATTTATTGTAGAAAAAGTGACTATTCGTAATGGAAATGCATATGCAGGGGAGAGTGATATTGATCATGGTGGGGGTATCTATCTCGGCTCTGGAAGCAATATTGTGATTAGTGATGCCATTATAAAAAACAACAATGCCTATTATGGTGGAGGAATTTATAATAGTGCTCAGGAAGTAGAAATACGTAATGTAATCATCGAAAACAATAATGCAGTTTTTGGTGGTGGTTACTATGGATTTTTTGGGCAATCTTTAATGGATGATTTGATAATTAGAGATAATATTGCTAGTAATGGTGGTGGAATTTACTCTGATGCTTTTTCGGAAATAGAATTAATGAATGTGTTAATATTCAATAATCAAGCTAATAATGGAGTAGGTGGTGGATTGTGTCTTACCAATGGAGCTGATTTTGATATAGTCGTTATTAATTCAACAATTTATAACAATTCTGCTAGCGAATTTGGTGGTGGTTTTTATGTTTCGACTGCTGAAACAGTTTTTATAAATTCTATCTGTTGGAATAATTCACCAGAAGAATTTTTTTTTGATAACTGGAATAGTGCAGATTTTGAAATTGATTTTTCCAATATTGAAGGTGGAGAAAATTCCATCGTTAATAACGGAAATGGACAAGTAATTTGGGAAGAGAACAATATTGATTCTGATCCTCTTTTTTGCGATCCTTCATCAAGTAATTTTTATTTGCAGCAGTGCTCCCCTTGTATAGATGCAGGAACGGATTACTATGAATGGAACGGGAATGTTATTCTCGATCTTTCACCTGACGAATATTATGGAGATGCGCCTGATATGGGAGCTTTCGAATGGGAGGGAACTCCAATTGAAAATGAGGAATTAGTAATTAGAAATTACGGATTAACTAATTTCCCAAATCCCTTCAATCCTGAAACGAAGATTTCTTTTTCAATTCCAGAAGATTCAAAAGTAGAATTATCAATTTACAATATGAAAGGGCAGAAAGTGAAGCAGCTTGTCAGTGATCAGCTTACAGCCGGTGAGCATTCTATAGTTTGGAAAGGTGAAGATAATTCAAGCAAACCAGTTTCATCTGGTATTTATTTCTACAAATTGAAATCCGGGAATTTTGAAAAAACGAAGAAGATGCTTCTAATAAAGTAATCGGATGTCATTCCCAACTTGATTGGGAATCCATGAAATTTGCGCTATGTATTTGATAAGATTAGATTCCCGATTTCTCGGGAACGACAAGGATGTGTGATTTACAATTCACCAACAAATTCATTTGTTTTAAAAAGGTTCGAATCGGTTTTGCTGCCAGTATGTAATTTCTGCTTCCTCGGCAATTTCAATCAAATCATCGTAATGCTGTTTTTCCCAGTTCGCCATTTTCTCGAAAAATTCCTTCAATATTCTGTCATCAGTTTGTTTGGCTGCGGTCTGATAAAATTTAAAAGCATTTTTCTCCAGCAGGGTTGCTACCGAAATTGCAGAAAATAAGATCTGGTTTGAACCTATTTGCTGTTTAAAGCTATCAGAGAAAATATAGTTTGTAGTTTCTTTAATATCAAGTTCCTGTAAGTCTTCTTCCTTCGAGATAGATTTATAATATTCCAAAAGATAATTGTAATGTCTTTGTTCTTCTTCAATCATATTCCGAAAAAAGTTTTGAACTTCATTATTGGTTGTGTTGGAAAGTGCATTTTGATATACATTTATGCTATCGAGTTCTCCCCGCATGGCATTTTTCAAAGCTGATATCATTTCATTCTTTTTCATTTTTTCCTCCGATTCAATTCACAAACAAGAACTTTGAGGTGATACTGTCAAATCTAATTTTTGGTACTTGTTAAACTAACGATTTTATTGAAAATCCATGAGTATTAGCAATATAAAGCCTTAAGAAATGTTAAATATTCAAGAATCTACTTGCTACAATCCAAGCCAAATAAATATTTTGGGCTGCATGATAGAAATAAATAGAGATAGAAAAATGCAAAGATTCAGCAGGCTCTTGCTGCTGGTTATATTTATTTTGCTTTGCAACTATCTATATCCTTATAATTTTTTTTCACCCATCATTCGTTCTGAAAAACTAAATGTCATCCCGGAACAACTCGAAATTCAGTTAAAAGAAAAACCACTAATTATTAATTCTGAAAAAGTTTATAATGATAGTTTAACATTCTCCGACAAAGATTATAAACTGGATTCCCAGAAAGGAATAATAACTTTTTTAAATCCAATTGGAATTGTAATAATAGAGTATCAGATAGTTCCTGAAGATGTAAAAGAAAAATTCTATATTTACCAAACTCAGGTTTATACTGATAGCACAGAGATAAAAAAAAATATTAATAAAAGATCATTATTCTCCAATAGCACCAATCTAAATATTTCGGGAAGCAAAACGATTTCTGTATCTGTTGCCAATAACGAAGACTTCAGTTTAGATCAATCTCTATTCTTAAAGATCGATGGTGAGATGAGCCAGAATCTTAATATTGAAGCACAACTATCCGACAGTCAGTCTCCCATAACACCCGAGGGTGATTCTCGTGAGATCAGCAGCCTGGACAAGATTTTTTTGCGGCTATACGGCAGGCAATACGATTTGGCCTTTGGCGATCTGGAAATGGAATTTAAAGATACAAAATTCATAAATTTTTCTCCTAAATTCGAAGGCTTAAAAGCTGCTTGGTTTGATCAGCATGAAGCAAAAGGAGCATTGGCAATTTCCAAAGGTAAACATACCACAATAAATTTTGCTGGTATCGATGGTAAGCAGGGTCCATATTATCTTTCTACAGATAATATGCTTGGAGTTCAAGCTGTCCCCGGCTCCGAAGACGTTTATCTAAACGGATCTAAAATGCAGCGAGGGGATGATTATACTATTGATTATTCCGAAGGCAGTATTACTTTTTCCAATGCTCACTTCATCTCTGAAGTGTCTCAAATTCAAGTTTCTTTCCAATATTCAGATGAAAATTACCGGCAGAACATGTATTTAGCATCATCTAAAGTGAATCTTACAGATAAACTTCAATTGGCCAATTTCATGATAATCCAGATCGATGATAAAAATAATCCTCTGCAGGATGAACTTACCGATGAAGATATAGATGATCTGGAAGCAGCGGGAGACGACGAAGTGTGGGGAAGTGGTATTACAGCAGTGGAAAACGGACTATACATTCAATCTTCCGAAGGATTCTACGAGTTTGTGGGAAATGATTCTACAATTGTAGGAAATTACAATATTCACTTCGAAGATATCGGGCAGAACGAAGGTGATTACGATTACGATGCTTCAGGAGATTATTACTATTTCGTTGGAACTGGAGTAGGAAGTTATCTTCCTATTAGGGAGCTGATAGCTCCGCAGAAATTGGCAAATTACGATATGTATGCCAAATATGAAACCGATGAATTGCTCTTGAAAACAGAAGGTCTTATCAGTTCATACGATAAAAATGTTTATTCCGACAAAGATGATGGAGATAATAATGGATTTGCTGCAAATGTTTTAGCAAATTACACTCCTGAACTGGATAAAATTGAACCGGAGATCGAATTGGAATACCAAAGGATTGGAGAAGACCTGAATACCTTTGCCGATTTGAGTTCTGCAAGCCAGAATTATGAATTCGTACAAATCCCAGATACTTTGGCCAGCTCTACTTATTCAGGAAAAATAGCTTTCCGCTTTTTTGATGTATATCAGCCGGAACTTGTGCTTAAAAGAACAAGTGCAGCAGGTTTTGCCGATCAGGATTATCTTTCTTTTACCTCCCAGATATTACCCAAAACGAATCGAACAACCCTCTTCTATCGTTATTTTACAATAAAGCAGAAAAATGAAAATAATTTAAATCAAGAATACAATGTTTATCAGCATAATTTCAAGTTAACGCAAGCTCTTTCAATTTTTAAATTATCCTCTAGTTATCTTACTAAAACTACAGATTGGGTTTTTTCTTCTGGAACTGAAAATACATTAGAATTTAAGAATTTTGATATCAAACTGGAAACTGCAAGAATCAAAAAACTGACATCAGATATTTTTTTTCGATTTAACATGGACAAACAATTGATTAAAAATGACACTATACCTACTGCAATTTCAAAACATGTAAACACTTATGCCGTTGGATTGAACGCAAAATATAATACAGATCAGCACAGGATTAATCTGGCTATATCTCGTCAAATTATCGATAATTTAAAAATGGAAAAAAGAAATGATTTCAATCTGGCTTCTATAAGTACAAGTAATAATTTCTTTGAACGGGCAGTAAATTTGAATACAAACTATTCAATTAAAAATGTGGAGTTTAACCCGAAAGTTAAAGAATTCATATTCGTGGGAGAAGGCTTAGGATCTTATGAGGTAGTAGGATCTGATACCTTGGAAGTTGGTTTCGGAGAAGGTGATTATGACTGGAAGATCATAAGTATAGATTATGATATTAAGAAAATGAGTGTAGAATTAAATGCTGGAACTACACTGAATCTAAGTCCTAAGATGATAACAGAGAATTATTTTAGCAGATTCAAATCTGAGACCTTTCTACAAGTTACGGAAAATTCCACAGAAACTGAGAATACTGATCTCTATTTACTTGATCCTGATATATTAATGCAGGAAGAAACAACACTTTTTGGCAGGAATATAGTGCAGCAAACTGTGTGGTATGATATTATTAAGAAAAAGCTTTCAGCAAAAGCCAGATATAAAGAAGAAAATACTCTGGATAATCGATACAATAACGAAAGTGACAGTACAGAGATAGTTGCAAAGGAAATCCAGTTGAAGCTTAATTCTATCAAAAATATTGGATTTGAATTCTATTTCGAAACAGAGAGAGAAAAAGAATCGCAATATCATTCCATCGTAGAAGCGGAATCTTACACTTTAGATGTGAGAAATCGGATTAATATAGATTTGAACCTGAAAACCTCATTCAGTATTACTTCTGAAGATGGAAAAAGAAACGATAATACAAATCGATATAAGATAGATGCATTTAAAATAGAAGAAACAGTAACTTATTTTATGAAAAGAAAATACAGACTGTTTGCTAAACTGGATTTCATCAGGAATAATCGAGGTGGATCAGATTATTTAGGTTTTTTAGCTGACAAAAAAGATGGAAATATTTTTAAGTGGAAGTTGAATCTGGATTATAAAGTGAATAGTTATACTTCTGCTGGTTTAATCTATTCCGGTTCTAGTTATCCGGATGAAAAAGATGAGCATAAATTAAGTGTAGAAGTGAAGGCTGAATTTTAGGGAGAAAAGATGATAAAACATATTAAAGATTCTATAAATGAAGTTGCAAAATTATTCACTGAATTTGCTGCTGATAAAAGCCAAATTGATGCTATTGAACAGATATCAGAGATAATAGCAGGTGTGTTTAAAGCTGGTAATAAGGTTCTGATCTGCGGTAATGGCGGCAGTGCGACAGATGCTATGCATTTTGCTGAAGAATGTACAGGACGTTTCCGCAAAGACCGAAAAGCACTTCCGGTGATCTCTTTAACCGATCCTTCTCATATTACCTGTGTAGCCAATGATTTTGGTTTCGATGAAATATTTTCTCGTGGAGTTGAAGCCTATGGACAAGCTGGTGATCTGCTAATCGGTATCTCTACAAGCGGAAACTCTGAAAATGTGATACGAGCCTGTTATAAAGCTAAAGAACAGGAGATGACCACTTTTGCTTTGTTGGGAAAAGCTGGTGGGAAAATCAATAATTATTGCGACTATCAACTCATTGTTCCTGGAAATACAACAGATCGCATCCAGGAATTGCACATAGCTGTTTTACATATTATAGTAGAAATAGTAGAAAGAATTTTATTTCCAGAGAATTATTAACAATTCATTCAGAGGAAAAAATATGAAACTTGTGATCCAGCGGGTGAACTATGCTCGTGTGAGGGTTGATAATGAGACTATCTCTGAGATCGGAAAGGGAATGCTGGTTTTTCTGGGAATTTCTAATATCGACAATGGTGAAGAGATAGATTGGCTCAGCAAAAAACTTATCGAGATGCGAATCTTTGGTGATGATAAAGGAAAAATGAATCTTTCGGTTCAGGATGTGAAAGGGGAAATACTGCTGGTATCTCAATTCACACTTTATGCCGATAATCGTAAGGGTCGTCGACCCGAATTCAATTCTGCAGCTAAACCAGAAATTGCTGAAGAATTTTACCATAAATTTGCAGATGTTTTAGAGAAAAAAGGCGTTAAACCCGAGCTTGGCCAATTTGCTGCTCATATGGAAATTTATCTGGAAAATGATGGGCCTGTAACAATTATTCTTGAACGATAAAGTATAAATTAACTTCCGGAGTATTAATGAACGTAATTTTCGATCTTGGCAAAGTGCTTATAGATTATGATTTTGGCATTTTCTATCGTGCATTAATTTGCAAAAATAAATCTTTCTCAATTACAGAGGCCGAACAACCGGTATTACTGTTTGATTCAGGCAAGTTATCTCGACGTGAATTCTATTTGGCAATGAAAGAATTGTTAGATTTTAATGTCGATCAGAAAGCATTCGAACATGCCTGGAAGAACGTATTCTTTCCTATAGATAACATGTTGGAGATGTCCCGTAAAATAGCTCAAAATCATGATGTGTTTATTCTTTCCAATACTGATGAGATCCATTTTCCTTATATTTGGGAAAAATTTCCACAACTGCATCACTTTGGTGATAATCTAATGCTTTCCTATGAGCTAAAATCTGTGAAACCAGACGTTAAAATATTTGAATTAGCTCTTGCTAAATATGATTTGAATCCTAAAGAATGTATCTTTATCGACGATAAATACGAAAATGTTGAAGCTGTAAGAAATTTTGGGATGTTTGCTATCTGGCATCAATCATTTGATTTATCTAAACAAAAGCTATCTAATTTCTTGACGGAAAATTAATGAAAAATAGTTGTTGAACATGCAAAAAGTTGAAAATGAGATCAGAGTTCATATTTCAACACAGGAACTACATTTATACTCAGGGAAAAGCCTGACCAAAATTTATCCTATTTCTACATCCAAAAATGGTATTGGCAATACTGCCAACAGCAATAAAACACCACTTGGTTTACATGTAATATCAAAAAAGATCGGTAAAGATGCCGCAATAGGCTCGATCTTTAAATCTGGAAAAAATACTGGTAGGTTTGCTAAAATCGATGGTGAAAACCCGAACGATGATTTAATAACTACACGAATAATGAAATTACATGGTTTGGAAATTGGTCTTAACAAAGGTTATAATATTGATTCATATAAACGGGGAATTTGGATGCACGGAACTCCGGAAGAAAATAAAATTGGTAAGCCTGCTTCACATGGCTGTATCCGAATGAAAAATGATGATATTTGTGAATTGTTCGATCTGGTGGATGTAAAGACACTGGTTCGGATTTTAGAATGAATTGTCAATTTAGGAGATTAAGATGATTCGCAGAAACGCTAAAGAAAGACGAAAAGCCAACAGACGAAGAACTGACAAATTGGTATATGTAGAAAAGAGGAACGAAACTAGACGCACCGGCTATGAACGTAGGAGAAACTAATAGTATCTCCAAATAAGGCATTACATAAGTTGCAAAGTCACAATTAATTTTATTCGAACAAGATTGAAAACTGAAATCAGATATAGTTTCAGAGACAGAATTCAGATAACAGTATGTTATTTGGCTTAACTTAGGCAGGAATACTAATATTATTTCTGAACAAAATAAAAAAGAGGGAAAAATTGATGAAAAGAAAACCGGAAGACAGGCGACAAGATGATAGACGTGAGAAGGAAGTACCAACAGATCCAAATAAGAGAAATAGTCCGAGAAGAACTGGCAAAGACAGAAGAGATAAGTAACATAAAGATTAATAGAGTTTAAAAGATTTTAGAAGTTAATAAATAATATTTTTTTAATTTCACGACAATTATATGAACTAATAAGAAGCTGTTTTCGTAGTAAGACGATATTACTTTATTATTGCCATTATTACATTTGTGATGGTAATTTTGGCAAATACTGTTTTAGAATAGCTTTGTCTAGATGATTATCTTATCTATACATTTGATGCACAAACGAATTTCTATTAATCATCGATTTTATAAGTCAATTACAATTATTCTTAAAATAATTGACATTCAAAAACTATTTTCAAAATATGCCTTAAGAAAAAATTCAAGGAGGACGAAATGAAAAGAAATTCACAAATTTTCATTATTGTTTTAACGATGTTGGTAACAACATCTATGCTATTTGCTGCCAACCTTACATCCCTCAGGCCCAATCATGGTGGTGGAAGTGCGTCAAATCTAAGACCTGTTAACTGGATCGAAACAGATTCCAATTTACCTAATGGTCTTGGAATTGGTCAGATTTCTATTGGAATGAACGATCAAACTGCACTTTGGGCTCATGCTATTAATGCAGATGGTACCATTGCAGATAATTTTACCCGTTCAACTGATAGTGGTCAAACCTGGACTGCGGGTACATTCAATGCTGGTACAGGCCTTTCTATGCTGTTTGCAATTGATGATATGATTTGCTGGGCTGTTTTCAATACAGGTGCAGATCAGGGACTTTACAAAACAACAGATGGCGGAGTAAACTGGGTGAATATGGACGCTGGCTATGGAGCAGGTTCTTTTGCGAATGTTATCTGTTTCGTAAACGATAATGATGGATTTGCTCAGGGCGATCCTGTTGATGGTTACTATGAGCTTTATACAACAACTGATGGTGGAGATACATGGACAAGAGTTCCATCTGCCAATATACCGGCACCTACAGCAGCATCTGCTGCGGGTGAATATGGAATTACCGGAAACTATGATATGGTTGGTGATAATATCTGGTGGGGAACAAATGAAGGACGGATGTTTTACTCAACCGATAAAGGATACAATTGGAATGCTACTCTTACACCTTTTGGTGATACAAATGTTGTCCAAGGTGTTTTTTCAGATGCCCAAAATGGACTTATTTACCGATCATATCTTGATATGGGTATAGAAACAGAGATAAATGTTACGACTGATGGTGGAGTAACTTACACTTCTGTTATTGTAACAGGCGATATGTATGCCCGTTGGTTTTCCTACGTTCCAGGAACTACAGCTACGTATGTAGGATCTAGTTCTGAAGAGGGATTTGAAGGTGCTGCTTATACTGAAGATGGTGGATATAACTGGATTACACTAAATAGTGGTGTCAATATTCAAGCTTCTGCGTTCCTTGATACCGAAACAGGCTGGGCTGGTGATATTGCTGGTGCTACCAGTGGTGGAATGTATATTTTTGATGGTAACTTGAACGTAATAACAGGTGAAGTTGCCGGAACAGTTACGGATCTTGATGAAGGATTTGGCATTGAAGGTGCTTTAGTTACATTAGGAACTTCTACTACAACCACAGATGAAAACGGTGATTACAGCATGATCCTGGAAGTCGGTACATACACGCTTACATGCGAGATCGATGGATATGAAATTCACACTATGGATGATGTCCTTATCGAAGAAGATCAAACAACAACTGTAGAGTTTCAAATGCAAAATCTATATCTTCCACCCCAAAATCTTTCTCATACTCCCGCAGCTCCCAATGTGATCCTGCAATGGAATGCTCCTGCCGGTACTATTGGTTTAACAGGCTACCGAGTATATCGTGATGATGAAATGCTTACAGAAGTTTCAGTTATGCTATTCATTGATCCTAATGTACCAGCGGGTACTCATATATATTACATAACAGCAATGTATGGAACTCATGAATCAGTTCATTCAAATGAAGTTGAAGTGACATTGACTGGAAGCAATCCAAATTTGATACCAGTTATCAGTGAACTTGATGGAAACTATCCTAATCCATTCAATCCTACTACAGAAATATCTTACTCTGTTAGAAATACTGGGCATGTAACTATTGATATTTTTAATGTGAAAGGTGAGCTTGTAAAAACACTTGTAAATCGAGAAGTTGAAGCCGGAACACATATTACAACCTGGAAGGGGAATGACAGCAGTGGAAGAGCTGTTACATCTGGAATCTACTTTTACAAAATGCGAGCTGGTGGACGTTACACAAATACTCGTAAAATGATCCTTCTGAAATAATAGAAAGATCAACAAATATCAAAAACACCCGGTGAAAATCGGGTGTTTTTTTTGTTCAAAAAGGAAAGTTGACAGAATATCAATTATTCTCATCTTTTTCACGAGGTGCAATAATGCTGAAGTTCTCTAGTTTCAAATACGATCATTCCCGAAATCTTGGTGATGAGATACAAAGTTTGGCTGCTGAGCAGTATTTGCCTCGTATTGATAAGTATTTTGACAGAGATAGTCTTAGAAGTATAAAGAATGAAGAAAAACATCTTCTCATTATGAATGGATGGTTCTCTCACTATCCAGAGCAATGTTTTCCACCTGCAGATTTTATTGAACCTATTTTCATTGGATTTCATATGACAAATATCAATAATACTGTTAATGAATTTTTAAGCCCTGAGGGTGTAAAATACTTTGAGCGCTATGAACCAATAGGATGTAGAGATAAACATACAATGGAGCTTCTTACAGGAAAAGGTATAAAGTCATTTTATAGTAAATGTCTTTCAATTACATTTCCAAAAAGAAAAATAAAACCAAAAAAAGGTAAGGTTTTTGTAGTTGATACTGGTTATATTCTGTTGCCTGATTTTTTACATAAAGATACGATATTGATTTCTCATATAACTTCAAAAAATTACGAACACGAAATAAAAATGCAAATGGCTCGAGAATTACTTAGATTGTATCGTGATGAAGCACGTTTGGTTATCACGACAAGATTGCACTGTGCTTTACCATGCATTGGAATGGGAATACCTGTAATATTTTTTGGTAATCCAAAGGATTATAGACTTTCTGTTCTGGAAGACTTGGGAATTAAAATTAACAAACTGCCAAACAGATGGGTATCACGTGTTTATAAATTAGTCAAAATAATATTTTTAGATAAGCTGTTCACAAAATTAACAATTAAGATTATTTATAAGAATGTAGATTGGGATCCACAATCTATTAGTATAGAAAAAGAAAAGGAAGAATTAACAAAGATCACGAAAGAGCTACTCAGAAATAAAATTAACGAACTTAAAAGTATGAAACGCTGATAAACAATATAACATCGGTTATTCGATATAACTGGTCGGGATGAGAAGATTTGAACTTCTAATATACTTAACATTTTAGGTTTCTTTATATTAAGTTGTATCAGGTTTTATAAAGTGCTTTAAGTAGAGAGGTTGAAGAAGTGATAAAGTGTAATGAATTATATTTGTCTATATTGAGTTGTTGTAATTTTCACAACAATATGTTTAAAAATCACAATATTTCACAACACTTTTCACAACATTTTTTAATACAATAGGAGTTCAAAATGTATGAAAAATTGATTAAAGAAATTAAAAAATACAATCAGAAAAGCTCATTTAAGATTCGATACAGGAAATTGAAGAATAAATATACAATTTATCTTGAACTACAAAAAGCGAATCAGAGAAAAACCATCAATATTGAGAATTGTTTTGTTTTGGGATTAGCGTCAACATATAACCAAGATAAGAACAATATTCTTAAAGCAGTAAATCAACAGCAAGTGCATAATAAACAATATGAATTGAGTAAAAATGATTATTTTGCTAGAAATAAACTAAAAAGTAGTAATGTGTTAATTTTCTTCGAAGCTTTACGGGATTCCCAAATAAATAAAACAACACGCAAGTCATGGAACAATACAATAAATCATTTTCGTAATTTTACTAAAGGTAGAGCTTTTTTTAAGGATATTGATCTTGAGTTCTGTGAAAAATTCCGATCTTACATGTTAACAAAAATATCTATGAACTCAACGGCAACTTACTATTCTGTTTTTAAAGCTATGCTAAATCACGCTATGAAACACAATATTATAAACCAAAATCCGGCAAAATTTGTTGTTAATCCAAAGCAAGGCGTAGTCAGAGAGTTTTTATCTTTAGAAGAAATTAAGCAATTGACTGCTACTGTATGTTATCGTCCCCAAATCGCTAACGCATTTTTATTTAGTTGCTTAACAGGATTAAGGATTTCAGATATTAGGAATCTTACCTGGGATAATATTTCTTCTGACACTTTAGAATATACACAAAAGAAAACTGGAATTCCACAGAGAATAAAAGTTAATGAAAGTGCACTTTCAATATTGAATAAACAAAGAAAAGTAGTTACTGGCAATAGTATTTTTGAAGTTCCAGCATCTGATGCAAATACGAATAAGCATATAGGAGAGTGGGTGAGAAGTTCTGGAATAAATAAACATATTACATTTCATTGCAGCCGACATACGTTCGCTACTTTATGTTTAACGTACGATATTGATCTTTTCACTGTAAGTAAGTTGTTGGGACACACAGATATTAAAAATACACAAATATATGCACAACTGATTGATAAGAAGAAAGACGAAGCAATAGACAAATTGCCGACATTTTAGGAGGAAATTTGAGTACGAATAGAATTGTTAAATTTATTGCTGAGATAGAAGAAAAACGCTTACAAAAGGATATTAGAGTAAAATCTACTATTAATAAATTTTCACGATTAAGTGGTTTTAATGACAAAGAAAAATTTGTACCTGAATCTCCTGATAAACTGTATATAAAGTGGGAGTCCAATTTCCTGAATGGATGGTCTTTCTCTTCTATTAACAATATTTACGGTGAACCCAAAAGACTAATGATATGATCTCAATTATAGAAGCATTGGAAGTGAATTTTAAAATCAGATTAGATTATGATTTAACAAGTTTTGAAAAAGAGAACTATAAAAACAAAATAAAGAATTTGATTTTATCTCAATACAATCGGCTATCAAACGTAGATGCAGAGAATTGGTTGTTACAAATGGAAAAGCACAGATATATGAGATTTATTCGAGAAATTTGGACTCAATTAGAAACTGATTTAATATATCAGTTAACAATTGCTGGTAAACCAGATAAGGTTATGGAAGATATGTCACTTAACTGTATTGAGAATAATGTAAATTCATGGTTGAAAACTTATAATAATTATTATAGATTTGATAATCAAAATAGGTTTAAGAATGAGATCATTATGACGTATCCACCTTTGGAGATTATTGAACAAAATAAAGAAGAACAGAAAATTCATGAATCAATGAGAATAAAAACTTCATACAAACCTTATGCTAAAGATTTGATAGAAGATGAGAAGAAGCTAGGTGAATTCAGAAGGTCAATGAAGGATACATCATTTTGGGGCTTTGTCCTAAAAGAATATTATAGCAAAGAACTAAAAAATAAAACGGAAGATATTGAATTGATTTTTAAACCAGATAGCGTAAGAAAACAGAAAGAGATATTAGATTTGAAACAAGAATTAGAAAGAAATGATAAAGTTAAAAAGAAATATACCATAAAGGAATTTGAACATATTGATGATTTGTTGTGGAAGGATATTACTTTTTATTTTCATTACATAACAAGTAAGCATCATGGAGAAGACAGGATAACTACTTTGTTAGAAGTTAAAGTGAAAACAAAGCAAGATTTGATGTCAACTAGGAAAAAGGAATTATCATATTTCGGTTTTGAATCAAGAAGTATTAAAAAGGATTCAATCCTATTTCAAATTCTGAAAGAATTATATGAAGGTGAAAATGATTTCCTTACAGATAAGTATTCAAAATTAAGAGACCATAATAAATGTAATAGATTTTGTTATCATCTCAGGCTTTTATTTCCAAACATAAAGGATAAAAGACCACTTCCAAAATATAGAAAAGATCAGTTCCCTGAACCAAAATTCTTCATTGTTGATAGATATAAAGAGAAAGCTGAAACGGAACTAAGACAACATGATTTAAATGAAGATAGTTCAAGACTTGGTTCATATTTGTATGATGAATTATTGAATTAGAATTTCCTTAAACTAGAAATTTCGAGTTCAATAAAATCGTATTTATTATTAAATTATATTTTTATATATTAACTCTAAATCCTTTTATGCTAAATAAAAACACCTTCCAGAAGTAGGGAAAATAATCTAATTTCGAAATTTCGAGAAATAAGGCTAAGAAAAGTTAAAGGATTTAGCCTTATGAAAAAGGACGAAACTAAAAATCAAAAGAAGTTCATGGATTTATCTGAAGCATGTGAATATTTAAAACTTAAACCAGCTACATTGTACTCGTATAATGTTAATCGAGTTATTCCGTTTTACCGACTAAGAGGTCGAAAAATTTACTATCGTATTGAAGATTTAGACAACTTCATTATGAACGATGCCAACTTGATTAAAAGCAATGATCAGATCGAAGCTGAAGCGATTAAATTAATTCTTGAAGAAAAGATTTAGATTATCAATTTATAGTTAGTTTAGTCGGTTTAAAATGAAGAACTATAATCTAAATCTGATCAGGAAAAGGCATTGTTATTCAATTAAAGAAATCTGTAGCCTTTTAGGTGTTTGTAAGGTTACAATAAAGAATTGGCAACAAAAAGGATTTCTTGGGATAGATGAGAGGAAAACCAATAAACTTTTTTATGGAGAGATATTGATCTCATTTCTTAGAAATTTGATGCAAAGCAGGCGTGTTACATTGAAAGTTGATGAGTTCTATTGCCTTGCTTGCCATAAAGCTGTAAACGGTACACCAAAGACATACCAGAAAACGCAAACTGGAAAGAATCTGGGTTTTTATGCGAAACAAGTAATTATTAGTTCAAAATGTGAATTTTGTGGAAACAAACTGCGGAAATTCTCATCTACAAGTTGTAATGAAATTAGTAGAATGAAAAAGAAAATTAAGACAACAAATGAAGAGATTAAAGGAGAGCAGTTAGTACTACCTAAATTTCTCTCACAGGATACAATAAAATGAAAAGAAAACTGCCAAGATTGGTAAGATAAAGAAATCCAAGAGAGATTTTATGATAAATAGTGTCTCTAGAAGTTTATGTAAGCTACCTATATTTCCCTAGGAGGGTGCATGAAAATCAATGCTGAAAACGAAAGAATGAAGCGCAAGTATTTTGAATATTGCCTAAAGGCTCATGGCTATTCGGAGAAAACAATATCACAAATTGAAAGAACGTTGAATCAATGGGATGAATTCAATAAAAATGTAAGTTACAAAGAATTCTCAGGACAAGCAGCTATGGATTTTAAACATATGTTACAGGAAGCAGTTGATAAAGATAAATTGCGGCCTAATACAGTAAAAGTTAGATTAAAATATTTACAGAAGTTTTTTCATTGGTTGAGATTGCATCCGGGATATAAAAGTAAAATTAAACCGCTAGTAATCGATATTTTAACTCCTACAAGAAAACTAAATATCCAAGAGAATAACTATTTTGATAAACCATATCCAACATTACAACAAGTGCAAAATATTTGTAATTCAATAGATATAAATACAATAATAGATGAACGAAATCGAGTAATTTTTGCGACCTTACTTTTGACTGGTATGCGCCTTGGAGCTTTATCTACATTTAGTTTGGGTTGTTTTGATTTAGAGAATCTGATATTCGATCAAGATCCCCGAAAAAAAGTTAAAACAAAGAATGGGAAAAGAATCGTAGCTTCAGCGATCAGATTTGACGAAAAGATGGCAGAATATATAATTAACTGGTATCAGAAACTCCTAGGGATGGGATACGGCATAAATGATCCATTTATTCCAGGTGTTGAAGCAAATAGATTGGATGGGCTTTGTTTCTCAAAATCTATTAAACTGAATAAAAATTTTATTAAAACAGGTCGATTTCGAGAAATTATAAAAGAATATTACTTAAAACATGGTTATCTAGATTTTACACCACACTCACTAAGGCATGCACATATTGCCCTTGCAATGAAATATGCTAAAACAGCAGAAGATATCAAGGCTATCAGCGAGAATATTGGACATGCTAATATTGATACAACCTTGAAGTGTTATGCCCATTTAACTCAATCGCAGATTAAAAGTACGATTTCCAAGTTAAATTTAGACTTGAAGAAATTATAATATTATCATTAAGAACTATAATCTAAAGATATCTCAAATTAGTCAGAGAACATAATCAGATTTTAACTTCAAGTTGTAATCACCATGGGTATCAATCGCCTTGTGTGAGTAGTGTTGAATAGCGAAACGGAGTTTTGCTTACTGTTGTTTCGTGTGCGGCGGGATCGGAACGATCACGCCCAAGACAAACCGACCAGCCGTTTGAATCGGAAGATTCAAACAAAGAGCACTGACCAACCCGACTGCCGACACGCTTGTTAGCTGCTTGGTTTCTTTTCATATTTACTTCTTAAATATTTAATTATATTATTTACACAAACTATAATAAGTGACCAGATCAATACTGAAAAAGTAGTCATCGTTTTTGAAAGCACAATTAGATCTTGATAACCATGAAGTGTATCTCCACCATGTTCGAGATATATTGAACTGAGGTAACTTGGTACTATAGAAGGTAGAAACATTAAAACTAACATGAATATTTCATATATTGGTTTTAAAGACGATTTATAAGGGCCATAAACACCATCATAAATAAAATTAACATCCAAGAATAACCATATGATAAATAAGAATACAGAGAGTATTGCATATGTAATAAAATACTGTTTCCAAAAATTGGTTTTACTTTCTTTCACTGTAATTGTTTTTTTTCTTATTAACTTGAACAAAAGAACAAACGGTAATGTCCAAAAAATACTCGAAGACAAATTTACAAGTGGGGCAAGGTGATAATTTGATATTATTATTGTATTAAGTTTTTGCGTTTTAAGTTTAGTTTCAGTTAGGTCAAAAAGCTTAGAAGAGCTAATTTGAAAAGTCTCAATAATTTTATATCTGTGATCCGGATTATCAATTTGACCTATAAATATAAATAAGATACCACTTGAAATTATAAACAAAATACAAATCAAAATTATAAAAAACTTATTCACTTAAATTCTTCTCCTAAATAGCAGCTAATGTTTCGTGTGTGCGGCGGGATCGGAACGATCACGCCAAAACAAACTGACCAGCCGTTTGAATCGTAAGATTCAAACAAAGAGCACTGACCAACTCTACCGACGACACGCTTGTTAGCTACAATATTTAAAACCACAATCACGAAAACCTCTTAATTATAATACTTGAAGAAAACTGTTTCTAAAAACTTAATTCTTTCATTATCAAACTTGGGTATTTCATCTTTATTAAATTTTTGTCCAATTTCACTCATGAAATCTACACAACTTACTGCAGTATAAAAATCAAGAATTTGTAATTCTGTATCACTAAGATTGTATTCTTTAATGATAAAATCAATATAATCTAAGTTACTTTTTTGTGAAATTAGTGCCATTCTTGTCAACGCTAAGTGTTGTAGCTTATCTCCGAAGCAGACTTCGTCAATATCGCAAATGCCAGTCAGTTTTCCATCTTTGATCAAAACATTCTTAGTTGTGATATCATCAAGAAATGGTAGTGGTTTAATATCTTCAAAATATTGGTCGAACTCTTCGAGCTTCAATAAAAGAAAGTCTATAAATTTAAGATCAAAAATCTTTGTATCTTCAATTCTTGTTTTCGAACTCAATATTGAATTATGTACAATATTTTTCCAGCTTGTATTTCCTTCTAAATATTCATCAAAATATTTTACGGCATATCCAAAATAATTGTTAGGTTGTAGCTGTGAAATTGAATTTTGAATTTCAACTATTTCTTTTGCTAATTTCATTTTTTCTGATGTAGTTAAATCATCATAAACATAACAAAGGTCACGACCTTCTAGTTTCTCTATTATCATATACGGGTGCTCTATCTCTTGATTGTAATGTAATAATTTAGGTAGGGGTAAATTTAAACTAGATAGGTTATTATTCCAATATATTCCACCTTTTAATAAAGATACTGTTTCTTTTCTTCCAATTCGAATTACACATTCAGAACCAGATTCTAATTTGACTTTGTAAACGAAATGACATAATCCAATTTCTAATCTTTCAACTTCAATCACAGGGTCTTTGTAATGGATTTTAATATATTCTTTAGCTAATTCTGAGAATTTTGAATTCATTTAAATCCTCGATAATTAATTTTCACTCTTTTCCGTATTGTAGCTAATGTTTGGCGTGTGCGGCGGGATCGGAACGATCACGCCCAAAACAAACCGACCAACCGTTTGAATCGGCAGATTCAAACAAAGAGCACTGAACAGCCTGAACGACGACACGCTTGTTAGGTGTAATCTCGTCATTTTTTATTTCTTTAAAACTACATTAAGTTTAATTCAATATAACTGTTACAATGATACCAATCAGTGCAACTATTAATGTAATTGATGCTATATTAATAATTAGATTCTCTTTTTGTAAAGAATAGATTATTTGTATGTGTTCCAGACATTTTGAATAAATACTTTCAAACTTATTGATGTAAGTGTTATCAATAAAATCGAGTTTTTTTTCTTCACCACCGTAATACAATTTCCAATCTGTATTATTTATCTTATAACTTTTCTTATAATTTGTATGCAGTTTATTGTCACTGATTGCCCGGATTCTATTTATTAACCATTTATAATCCGCTGAAGAAATGTTCTTTTTAGATTCATTGAAATATTTGTTCAATTTATAATTCATCTCTATTTTCTCTATTTTAGAAAACAGGAAATAGTAAAAATTCATTCTATAAGTGCTAATTAAATTTGTGAAAGAAATGGATTTAAAAGAAGTACCGGAGAAGTATAATTCCATATCTAAACCTTCATCTGTTGTAACATCAGACAATAAGAATTGTTCACCACCATTTATTTCGTATATGTCTTTTAGAAAAGCATTTTGGAAATCAACTCTACTATATAAATCTTTCGGATAATTAATAACCAGACAAGAAGGAAGATTATATCTTTTACCTCTATTTAATGGTACAACTTCCATCAATTTAGCTTGGAAGGTTGATTTTAATAATTTTTCAAAAATTCGAAATATACTACTAAAAGATTTAGACTTAATGATCTCATTTAAATCACAATAATCAATGAATTTCTTTTCATGTAAAATCTTTTTATTGGCTTTTATAAATTCAATTAAATTTTTATTTTTAAATATTTTTTTTAAAGCGTAAATCATATTCTATCATTACTTGATTATTGTTTATCTGTGTAAATGATGATGTAATCTCTTCAATAAATTGATCATCTAATAATTTCACTTTTGCTAATGAAGCTATACTTGTATAATCATATTGAAGCCTTAAATAATTTAGATCTTTGGATTTCTTGGGTATCAGAGTTAAATCAACTTGATATTTATGTTTATCTAATTTAGAAATGCTTTTGACTAAAGAATTCAACTCTTTATTATAAACATCGAAAAATGTTATACTCCAGAATGTTAAAGTACTAATACCATCATAAAATTCTTGTTTTGCTCATTTTCCTTGTAGGCTTTATAAGCTTCATTAAATTCAAGAAAATCAATAAACTGATCGATAATTTTTTTTCTTTTCTTATAATACTTTTTCACAATTGAATCCTCTTTGAATCAATACTAGTAGAAACTAAGATTTTATTAACATTAAATTACACCTAATGTTTGGCGTGTGCGGCGGAATCAGAAGGATTCCGTCGTGAAACAAACAACCCAGCCGTTTGAATCGGAAGGTTCAAACAAAGAGCACTGACCAACTCTACTGCCGACACGCTTGTTAGCTGTATCTTCTTCATATAAATTTAAATCGAATACTCATAACATCTTTTACATAATTTGATTTCACTTACTCAAATGGAATTTTTGTTTATATTTGTGAAATGTATTACCTATAATAAACGTTATTATACTCCCCTCACCTGAAATTTCAATATAACTTGGAACTGGTAATTCGAAAAACTTAGAGAAAAGTATTTCTTTTGTATCAAGACTAATAATCCTAAGTGTTCCCGATTCAAAAAGAGCTAAGATATTCGCACTCTTATTTGATATTGCAGAAGGCTCATTTGTTCTGTACGTAGTAAGAATTTCCCCTGTATCTGTATCAATTATGAAATCAGTTCTATTATCAACCAAATAATAACTTCCGTCCTCTGAGAACCTCCCTTTTGCTACAGCTATATCTTCGTATTCTTTAATAATGTTTCCATTTGTATCAAGAAAATATGAATAATATTTTCTAGTATAATTTTGTAATTCTTCATAACAAGTTACAACTATTCTATTTCTGTATTCATTATATTCTAACTCGTCGTATAAAAACTTATATTTTAAATCAATCTGATTTAACATATTTCCCAATGAATCAAAAAAAAATAATTTACTTTGATCTGGATTTTCTACGTAAGATGCTGGAATCTCATCGCTATCAAATCTTGAGTTAACCATCCAGAGATTACCATTTTTTAAAGCTGTAACATAAGATGACATATATTTCTCAAGAGGGAAACTATTAACCTTATTGCCTTGTTTATCAATCCAAGTTAATGATGCTCCCCTATCAAAATCACGCATTACTGATATTCCGTTTCGAGCAAGTGTAAATCCTCTTTCAATAAATTTTCCATTTTTACTTTTTGACCAAAGTTCATTACCATTTTCATCTCTTAGCGTAATATATGTCTCATTTCGGCCTGTTTGAGGATTTGTTTTCGCATCTTCAGAAAACGAAAAACTCATAAGAGCTTCACTATTAATTTTCTGTCTTTTACGCTTGTACAGAATTTTCTCAGAATCAACCATCTGGTGTTCATCTACCAGTTCATACAGCGGATAATTCTCCGATTTATTTAATTCATACAAATGCTTACATAGTTTTGGAAATGCATTCAGACTACAAATTGATAGAATTACATAACCAACTAATATTGTAATCTTTCTCAAACTTCCTCCAAAGTTATTGATACAGCTAATGTTTTGCGTGTGCGGCGGGATCGGAACGATCACGCCCAAAACAAACAACCCAAACCCTGAACCGGAAGGTTCAGGCAAAGAGTACCGCGCGACCAGACAGCCGACACGCTTGTTATACCCAATTTACAAAAATTAAACATCAAGTGGACTTTTACACTTAATTATTTCTTCTGCATCACATGAGTGTAAATCATTGTAGTTTTTATATATTGATGACCTAGGATTTCATCAGGATTCATTTGTTTATGAAAATAGTAGAATCTTTTCATCCAATTAATATAAGATTTTTCGGTTCCTATGCTATAATGTTTTCTTCTCATCAACTCATGAACATGCGATAATATCTTCTTATCACTCACTATTCCTCGCCTGCATATTGATATTATGAAGCAAACTATTATTTTATTGATTTTTGGCAATAGTTAATTTTTATAATTGACATTATTTTTTCGATTATGCTTTTAGTAGGTATGGTTTTAAGAAAAATAAATGAAAGAGAAGATAGTGTGATATGAAGCTTGTATATAAGGATGTTATCAAGCCTGTTGGCGGGATAGTACCAAGTTATCGCCGACAACGGAAAACAATGTGCTCTCAAAAAACGGTGTTTCAAAAAGAACATTATGACAAAAAAAAAATTATTAGAGTTCTACGAGCAACGTCACCAGATGATGTACTTGAAAAACGATTACTTATTCAGAAATTAATGACGAGTTACACCATTAAGTCAGTTCCCGTCTATTTCCCCAAAATTTATCGAGTGCGACCTGTGGAGCATCCTGGACTATTTAGAAATTTGAAAGAACTCTGGAGTCCTCCTCCCGATTGTGTAAAAAAATACGGTCGCGTAAATGGACCTGGAAAACCTATCTTTTATGCAGCGGAAAATCCTAATACTGCTTTAAAAGAAACAACCCCCAATGGGCAGGTTTCTCTGTGTTTGGAATTGGAATTTAAAGATCCTGAATCTAAACCTTGTCATTATGTGGTAGGCGCGCATGAGGAATTTCATAGACGAGGAGTGAAAACTAAGTGCGATAACGATCCTCATGTTGAAGATTTTTTAGTAGAAGAATTTCGAAAGGAAACTGTTGTTGGAAATAGATCGTCCTATGAGTTTTCTTCTTTAGTTTCAGAAGTTTTTTTTGAATCCAGTGATCTTGATGGCTTGATCTACCCAAGTGTACAGTTTGGATTCAAATGGTTAAACATTGCGTTTCGACCAGAGTCAGTAAATAAACTCTATTCGCCGAAGAACGTTACTGTTTTTGTTGGTAGGCAAGGGTTATGGGCGAAAGTTGGTTCTGGATTCATTATAGATGGTGATCGAATTGAATATGTGGCTGACAATTTGACTATTGAGAATCTGCCTTCAATTTCGAAGGATGGTATTGATATGTTGAAGGTACTATTTTTGCCACAAACAAAACCGTGAGCCTATTACGACTCTAAGATGAAAGATAGAAAAATTGTGATAACAACCGCTTCCATGGGACACCGGCCCCGTCCGCTTCTGCGACCAGCACCGGCGCCCATGAAGCGAAGCGTTAGCAGGAAACATCATGAAAAAGTAATAATGTAATCGTTAATTTAAAGAGGAAATTATGGATAAAAAAAACTCAAATTCATTTGACTCATTTACTTTATGGGAAAAATTTTCTGTCCAATTCTCATTGTTTACAGGTATTGCAGTCGCAGCATACGGATTGTGCTTAAGTAATATCAATCTAGGAATTGCATATCTACTATATGTGTTCATTACCTATTTTTTACTTATGAGATACACGGTATGTCCAAGGTGCCCGCATTTACTTATAGCTGATGATTGCCTTCAATTGCCAACTCGCCTGACAAAGATTATTATTTCAACTAAACGTAACGGGCCATTGAACCGATTTGAGAAAATCATTTTTAATTTAGCATGGTATGGCTCTCTCCTAATACCAATTTACTGGTTACTCTCAAAACCTATTATTTTAGTAGCCTTTATAATTTTGTATGGCGGTGGTGGCCTATTACATACGAAGTTTCGATTTTGCTCGAAATGTGCTAACAAAATATGCATGAAAAATAGAAACAAATAAGCACTAAAAATTTCAATTGATTTGCTAACAAGTGCATTCATCCGAACTTTTTCGTCGCAGGCTCCTCAAAAATCGGCTGATGCCAGCGTTATCAAAGGGAACAATAATTTGAAGTTGGAAAACCAGAATCAAATTGATTTTCTTCAGGTAATAATTATTTTTTTCATAATCCTGATAATCGTTTTACTACATTTTAAGATTAGTTTTATATTGGGTATAATGTTTCGCGTGTGCGGCGGGATCGGAACGATCACGCCCAAAAC